>Ga0302046_10000643_pt1 | contig 34305 bp, 36 predicted proteins | sample RVTome_11_FD_200261 | JGI IMG/M metagenome (GOLD analysis project Ga0302046, IMG submission 200261) | Soil microbial communities from uranium-contaminated site in the Upper Colorado River Basin, Wyoming, United States - RVT147D111 (version 2) ...
CCTCGACCTAGTCGCTACAATCCGCGTGTAGCCAGTAACCTGCACGGCCTCTCGCCGCCATCCCACTGACGGCAAGGGACTTCGCGTCGTGCTGCTTCGGGAACTTCAGGCTAGAGGATCTCGCCGGCAAGGTGTGGGTCGGGAACTTCATCTTCACGCGCTGCCCGAGCACGTGTCCGGTGCAGACCCGCTACGTCAAGCGCCTGCAGGAAGCGCTCCGGCACGAACCCGTCTGGGCGCAGGTGCGGCTGGTCAGCTTCACTGTCGACCCGCAATTCGACACGCCGGACGTCCTCAGGGACTACGCCGAGCGCGTCGGCGCCGACCCGGATCACTGGCTCTTCCTGACCGGCACGCGCGAGGAGATCTGGCAGCTCAGCAAGGACGGCTTCAAGATGCCGGTCGGCGACGCGCCGCCGGGCGGCGACGGTCCGATCCTCCACGCCACCAAGCTGATGCTCGTGGACGAGCACGGGCGACTTCGCGGCTACTACGACGGCGTGAGCGACGCGGGGCTTCAGGAGCTGCGTCGCGACCTCGACCTCGTGCTCCGCGAGGGGTAGCGCCGGGCCGCGATGAGCTCTCCCGATCCGCGGGCCAGCTCTGCTTCAGGATCAGCAGCGGGTGGTCGCCCCCGGCGAGCATTCGCGCCTCGACGCGGTCCATCGCGCTCGCGATTCCCAGTGGGGAGCCTGTTCGGGTCACACGGGTCATCAGCCCAGGGCCAATCGCGCGGCGCAGGCGAGCGCCGGGATCAGCGCACGGATTCGAGAAAGTCGGCCAGCAGGCGGTTGAACGCCTCGGGTTGCTCGAGCGGGGTGAGGTGTCCGGCTCCGGGAACGACCTCCAGGCGGGCACCGGGGATGCGACGGGCGAGGTCGATCTGGGTTTGGGGCGGGATGATCGCGTCCTCGGCACCGACCACGACCAGCGCCGGCACGCGGATCTCGCTCAGCAGCTCGCTCGCGTCGAACCGATCCCGCATCGCGGCGAGCGCGGCCGTCGCCCCCTCGGGCCGGGTTTCGGCGATCATCGACCGCAGGTGGCCGACCACCTCCGGCCGCGTCGCGACGGTCGATGGCGCGAGCAGCTTGGGGAGCATCGACTCCGTGAGCGCGGCCGACCCGCGCGCCCGGACCGCCTCGATCGTCCCGTCTCGCGCGCGCTTCGCGTCGGGGGAGTCGGCTTCGGCGCGGGTATTCGCGAGCACGAGACCACGAATCTTGCTCCCGTGGCGCCGCGCCAGCTCCAGCACCACGTAGCCCCCCATGGAGAGTCCGCACACGACCGCCTGTTCGATCCGCAGCTCATCGAGGAACACGGCGAGGTCGTCCGCATGATCGGCGATCGTCCACGGCCCGGGAGGCGGATCGGACAGTCCGAAGCCCCGCAGATCGGGGGCGACGCGGCCCCACCCGGCAAGGCCGACGACCTGAGCGCGCCACATCGTCCGGTCGAGCGGGAACCCGTGGACGAAGAGAACGGCGGCGCCGTCGCCCTGCGATTCGAACGTCGCGATTCCGCCGCGAACCACGAGCTGCCGGACCGAGTCCTCGGGCGTCGCGGGCCGAATCCCGAAGAACTCCTTCACCTCGTCGGGAACCGGCACCGGGCGACCCCGCGCGTCGATGCACACCGCGACGAAATGGCCCGCCGCCACCAGCGCGCCGTCCGCGCTCCGCCGCACGAGCTGGTGCATCGACATGCTGGTGCGGCCGAGGTGCGTCAGAGAGAGGTCGAACGACAGCAGGTCGCCGGGGAACGCCGGAGCGTAGTACTCGACCGCGGCGCGTCGAATCGCGGGCCATGCCCCCGACCGCGCGAACACGTCCGTTCCGGGGCCTCGCGCCAGAACTTCCCAGCGGGCCCGCTCGAACAGGCGGAGGAAGGCGGCCTGGTTGACGTGGCCGTAGGAATCGCCGTCGTCGGGGTAGATCCGGAGGTCGACGGTGGGGAGGCGCGCCATCGACCCATACTAGACCAGGTGCGCCCGCCACCCGCCCGTGGCGAATCCGCGTGCGCGTCCCCGAAAAAAGCGCTTGACCGGCCCCCCTGAAACGCGTAGATGACTTCGAACAGCACGTGTTCCTTGGTCATTCAATGGGGGTGGCATCATGTTCCATGGCAATCGGCGCGGGTTCGGGCGCTTCAGCCGTCCCGCATTCACGCTGGGAGCGGCGAGCCTGGCGCTGACCCTGGGGGCGGCGGCGCTCCTCGTCTCCACGGACTCCCTCGCCGCCGGGGGCTCGGGCAAGGTCCCGAGGGGTTGCGTCTCGAAGTGCGATCGGCGACTCGCCGACGCCCGCGCGTTCTGTGAAAGAACGGCGCCGTGGGTCACGGATGGCGACCGGGTGGCGGTGGACGGCGAGTTGAGCGCGTGCCAAGTTCGCGCGGCCGAGGCCTATGCGCTGTGCTTGGAAGCCTGCGGAGTGCCGGGGGATCCGTACTAGTCGAAGTCCAGCCTGGCGCGACAACGAGGAGCCCGATGAGGAAAATCGTCATTCTCGCGGTGGTGGGGGTGCTTGGACTAGGAGCACTGGCCGTGATGTCACCGGCTCCCCAAGCGGCCCCACCCTGCATCCAGTGTCCGGATGTTCCCGTTCCGTCCGAGTGCCCGGCGTGCTACCAGTGGGTGCCCGAGAGCTGCCGGCAGTGCGGGCATTGCGAGCGGATCAAGGGCTGCCGCGCCTAGTTCGAAGCCCTGATCGGAGCGCCGTGCATGCTCGCGCGGCGCTCCCGCGCCTCGTGGCGGCAGCGACTCCCGCAATCGCGTGCGCCCCACTGAGAGGTGCGTTCCGCACTATACTGGCCGCATGAACTCGACCGCGCTGAATCGGTTGCGCTCCTCCGTCCGCGGGTCCGTGCTCGCTTCCGGCGACGACGGCTACGACGCCGCACGCCGCATCTACAACGCCGCCATCGATCGCCGCCCCGCCGTGATCGTCCGCTGCGCGGGCGCGGCCGACGTGCTGCGCGCGATCGCCTTCGCCCGCGAGGAGAACCTGCTCGCCTCCATCCGCGGCGGCGGGCACAACGTGGCCGGCAAGGCGGTGGTCGACGGCGGAGTGATGATCGACCTCTCGACGATGAGGTCCGTGCGCGTCGATCCGGCCGCGCGTCGCGTGCGGGCCGAGGCCGGGGCCACGCTCCGCGACCTCGATCACGAGACCCAGGCCTTCGGCATGGCCACGCCCATGGGCACGGTCTCGGCCACCGGTATCGCCGGTCTGACGCTCGGCGGCGGGCTCGGTCACCTCATGCGGAAGTACGGCCTGGCCTGCGACAACCTGGCCTCGGCCGACGTGATCACCGCGGACGGCCGCCGGGTTCACGCCTCTCCCGAGGAGAACGACGACCTGTTCTGGGGACTGCGCGGCGGCGGGGGCAACTTCGGCGTGGTCACTTCCTTCGAGTACCGCCTGTTCGAGATCGGGACGATGGTCGGCGGGCTCATCCTGCATCCGATCGACCGCGCGCGCGCCCTGCTCCGCTTCCACCGCGAGACCATGGCCTCCGCCCCCGACGAGCTGAGCGCGCTCGCCGCCATGCTCTACTCGCCGGACGGCCAACCCGTCTGCGCGCAGTTCCCGGCGTGCGTGGGGCCCGTCGCGCAGGGCGAGAAGCTCGTCGCGCCGCTCAAGAAGTTCGGCCCGCCGCTCGCCGACATGGCCGGCCCGATCGCCTACTGCGATTTGCAGAAGACGCTCGACGGCGGGTTCCCCAGCGGACTCTCGAATTACTGGACGGCCAACTTCGTGAGGGAGCTGTCCGACGAGGTCATCGAGATCCTGGCCGAAGGCTTCGCCCGGGCGCCCAACGCCCTTTCGGCCGTGGTCATCGAGGAGTTCGGCGGTGCGGTCAAGCGCGTCGGCCCCGAGGACACCGCGGTGCCCCTGCGCGACGGCCAGTACAACGTCGTCCTCATCGCCCGCTGGAGCGATCCGGGACACGCGGACCCGTGCATCGGCTGGGCGCGCGGGCTCTACCGCGCGCTCGGCCCGCACTTCATCTCCGCGGCGTACATCAATTACCTGCCCGAAGAGCTCGACGGTACCCTGGCCACCGTGTACGGTGCGCACCGCTACCGGCGCCTCTCCGAGCTGAAGCGCAAGTACGACCCGGACAATTTCTTCCGCATGAACCAGAACATCAGGCCGGCCGGCTGAGCGGCCGCCCAGCCAAGCTGGTTTTCAGCGCCTTGACACTCGTGAAGTCGCGACGATAGGCTCGCGCCCGATGAGCTACTGCGCGCACTGCGGGAGTGAGACCGCGCCCGACGCGAGGTTCTGTCCCTCCTGCGGGAAACCGCCGAGCGGCGCACCCGGCGTCCGACCGGGCATGAACCCGGTGGCCATCATCGCCATCGTGGTCGGTGTCGTCCTGGGCGGAGTCATGATGCTCGGGATCATCGCCGCCATCGCCATCCCCAACCTGCTCAACGCCATCGATCGAGGCAAACAGAAGCGCACCATGGCGGACCTCCGTTCTATCGGCACCGCGTCCGAGGCGTACGCCGTGGACAACGACCACTACCCGATCGGCAACCTCCGAGCCGTCGAGCGCGTGCTCGAGCCGGTGTACATCAAGAACATGCCGTTGGTGGATGGATGGAACGGCCCGATCGACTACGACGGCCCAGCCGGCGGTGTCGGATACACCGTGAAGTCGTGGGGCAAGGACGCCCAAGAGGAAGGCAACCCCCTGGGTCAGGCCACGCACGACTTCGACTGCGACATCATCTTCATCGACGGCAAGTTCACTCAGTGGCCCGAAGGCATGCAGTAGATCGGCGTACGACGAGGAAGGCACGGATGTACTGCACGAACTGCGGCAAGCAGCACGGCGACGACGCCCGGGTGTGCACGAACTGCGGGAAGGAGCTCCCCCGCATCATCCCCTCGATTCCCGCCTATCTCCCGCAGGCGATTCTCGTGACGCTTTGTTGTTGTGTGCCGTTCGGAATCCCTGCCATCGTCTTTGCGGCGCAGGTCAACGCCAAGCTCGCCGCAGGGGACGTGAACGGGGCCATGGCGTCCTCGCGCAGGGCCAGGATATGGTGCTGGGTCGGGTTCGGTTCCGGGCTGCTCGTCGCCAGTCTCTATGTGTTGCTCGCGCTGGCCGGTGCGGCGCAGCCGGGCTACTGACGAATGAAGACGAGCCGGGCCTGGGCAGGCGCGTTGCTCATCGCAAGCCTGGCCTCGTTGGGTGTGCTGTTCTTTCTGGATCCCGGGAAGACCCACCTGCTCCCTCCCTGTCCACTCCGGGCCATGACCGGACTCGATTGCCCGGGGTGCGGCTCGACCCGCGCCGTCCACGCGATTCTGCACGGGGATCCGGCTGCGGCCCTCAGGCTGAACCCCCTGCTCCTGCTCTACTCTCCCTTCGTGGGCCAGTTCCTTCTGTCTGCCGTGTCGCTCGCCGTCACGGGACGACCGCTTCCCGAGCCGCGTGTCCGCCCGTCGGTGACTTGGCTCGTACTGTCCGTGATCGTGGCGTTCTGGATCTGCCGGAATACGCCGATCTATCCGTTCGGCGGCTGACCGGCGCGGTCATGGACCCCGACCGCCGCCGCGCCGATGTCGTCGTGCTCGTGGCCCTGCTCGCCGTCGCTGCGGTCGTCCGAGTGCCGGGTCTCTTCAGCCGATCCACGTGGTACGACGAGACCGTCACGCTCCTGGAGACGGCGGCGGGCGACGATACTCCGGCTCCCGAGCGCCCGACCCCCGCGGGCATTCTCAAGAGCGCCTTCGAGGGCTCGCGCAGCCTGAACGGGATCACGGAGATCCTCATCACGACGGACATCCACCCGCCTCTGTACTACTGGCTGCTCTCGCGCTGGCGGGCCGGGCTCGGCAGCTCTCTCGAGGTCGCGCGGCTGCTGTCCCTGGTGTGCTCGCTGGGGGCGGTCGCGGCCATGTACGCCTTGCTGCGGTCGGCGCGCGTGCACTCCCCGGCGATCCCGGCCGTCCTCTTCGCGCTGTCCACCGATGCGGCCCATTACGGTCACGAGGCACGAGGCTACGCCCTGGCGTCGCTGCTCGTGATGGTCGGAGCGATCCTCGCCTTTCACGCCTCGACCCGCCCGACCTCCCCGGCGCGGCTGGCCGTCATGATCCCGTGCCTCGCCGCGGCGTGCCTCACGGAGTACGTCGCCCTCTTCCCGGTGGGGGCCGTGCTGATGTGGTTCGCGGCCCGCACCTTCAGGGTCTCGTGGCCCTGCGCCGTCGGAGTCCCGGCGGCCGTCGCGCTGCTGTTCGCCGCGACCCACCGCGCCCTGGGCCTCCATGCGCAAGCCGGAATGCTCGGAACCCGCGCGCGCGAGGAGACGGGCTTCGTGGGCCTGGCCGGCGAGGTCAAGGGGATCTTGAAGTCGGCCACCGCCACCTTCGCGCAGGCGCGCTCGGAAGGCGGGCGCGACGCGCTGCTGCTCGTGCTGCTCGCGCTCGTGGCCCTGTCGCTCGTCGTGTGGCTTCGGAATCGGCCCGCCGGAGATCCCTCGGGGATCGTGCTGCTCTTCGCAGGACTGGCCGCGGCGCCCCCGATCGGGATGTTCGTGGTCGATACCGTCTTCGGCATGCACGTCCACCGCAATCCGCGCTACGTGATGCTCGCGGCTCCCGGCCTGGCATTCCTCGCGAGCTACGGCGCGACGCGCTTGCGCGGCCGGCCGCGGCTCGTCGGGCTCGCGACCCTGGCGATCGTCGCCGGTGTCCAGCTCGCGGCGGTGAACTGGGGCGAGGAGCGCTGCCGGGGCATGGGACGAGGCGGGCCCTTCTACCGTTCCGTGGCCCGCGACGTGTCCGATCTCTCCTCGTCGCCCGCCGTGGCCGTGCTCGGTGTCGGCTTCGGTCGGGGCGACCCGTGGTCCTTCGTGTACGAGCTGGATCCGGTGGTTTCGTGTGTCTTCCTGCACGACGGCAGCGACACCTCGGCGCTGGCCGCCGAGCTGTCCGCATTCGGGGACGTGTGGATCCTCGGCGCCTCGGACGGTCAGACGGCGGAGGTCGAGAGCCGTCTGGCCTCGGAGCTGCTGGGGCGCGGGCGGCACGGCGAGGTGCCCTACGCCTACAATGGGGCCGCGTCGAGCCGTTACCGGCACCTCGTGGCTGCGCCTGCACCGAACTAGGCCAGGGGAGACGGAATGGAAGGAAGGACCGTTCTTCCGGCGCCACGGATCGCCCTTGGGCTCGGCCTCGTGTCGCTCGCGGTGTGCGCCGGCAGCTTCCTGGGGCAGTACTCGAAGCTCGTGCTCGAGCACGACAATGTGTTCGGTCTCGTCCCGCTCCTGCACGTCGATTCCGAGGGGAACCTGCCGGCATGGCTGTCGTCGGCGATGCTGCTCGGGGTCGCAGCCCTCGCCGCGCTGACCGCCTCGGCGGCGGGCCGGCGGGGCGACCGCTTGGCCCGTTACTGGTGGGTGCTCGCCTGCATCTTCCTGTTCCTCTCCCTCGATGAGGTCTCCGAGGCGCACGAGCAGCTCATCCATCCCCTGCGGTACGCCCTCGACCTATCGGGTGCGTTCTACTGGTCGTGGGTGATCGTGGGGCTGGCGGTCGTCCCCGCGGTCGGGCTCGCCTTCATCCCGTTCCTGCGGGCGCTGCCGCGGCGGACGACCGTGCTGCTGGTCGTGGCGGGCGGGGTCTACGTCGCCGGGGCGCTGGGGCTCGAGATGGCCAGCGGCTACTACTACTCCAACCGCTGGGAGCGCGACTTGGGCTACCAGCTCATCACCACCGTGGAGGAGCTTCTCGAGATGCAGGGCACGGTGTTGTTCCTGTACGGCGTGCTGGACCACATGCGGAGAGAGTCGGTCGAGGCACGCGTGACGGTGGCGCGGTGACGGTGCCGGTCCGCTCTCCGTCCGTGCCGGACCCGCCTACAGTCGCTCGTGGTGGGAGACCCCGCGCCTCAAGGTGCTTCCTCGGCCGTTACGCTCTGTCGTGCCGCCCCGTCGGTGAGCCGCGCCGTTGGAGAGGGCGGCGCCTCGCGGTACAGGCCCCGATTGTAGGTGACCGAGGCCCACAGAATGTGAGCCAGGGCGTCGCGAGTCAGCTCCTCGTCCGGCGGGGCAGGCTCGAGGCGGTCGTCCACGACCCGGAACGTCTTGCCGCGGTTCCCGGGTTGGTGGAGGACCAGGCGGTCGCCGACGCGGAAAGCGTTGGTCAGCGCGTACTGCATGAGGCTCCGACCCGGATCGCCTTCATCGAGCGCCAGCAGGTCCCGGCCGATCATGGGATGGTGCGACTCGAGACCCATCAACCCCAACAACGTCGGCGCCAGGTCGATCTGGCTCGCGATGCGGTCGTACCGCAGCCGTGGCACACCGGGGCCGACGATCACCGCCGGGATCCGGAAGTGCTGGATGGGAATCAGCTCGTCGCCTCGGAGGCGCGTGTCGTGGTCCGCCACCACCATGAAGATCGTATTCGAGTAGTACGGCTCCCGCGCCGCCAGCTCGAACAGCCGCCCGATGGCGTAGTCGGCGTACTTCAGCGCGTTGTTGCGGGTGTTGGGGGGCTGCTCGTAGTGCTCGATCCGCCCCTCCGGGTACTCGAAGGGCGCGTGGTTCGAGGTGGTGAACATCATGCCGAAGAACGGGGTATCCCCCTGGGATCGGAAGATCTCGTTGCCCTTGGTGACGAGATCCTCGTCCGAGACGCCCCAGCTGCTGCGGAACACCGGGTTCTCGAAGTCCTTCTCCTCGATGATGTGGTCGAAGCCGTTGTTCTGCAGGAAGCCGCCCATGTTCTCGAAGTTGGCCGCGCCGCACGTCAAGAAGTACGTGACGTAGCCGAATCCCTTCAGCAGGCGCGCCAGACTGAAAAAGTCCTTCTGAGAGAGGCTGAGCTTGATCACGGCGGGAGCGGGAGTGGGAGGGAAGCCGCACGCGATCGCCTCCAGGCCGCGCGAGCTGCGCGTGCCCGTGGCGTAGAGGCGCGTGAACGACAGGCCCTGCTCGCTCAGACGGTCGAGGTTGGGCGTCAGGGGCAGGCCGCCCAGGCTGCCGACGTACTGCGCCCCCATGCTCTCCTCGATCAGGATGACGAGGTTCGGAGGGCGCGCGCGGGTCCGGACCGGCGTCTGGCGATGGAGAGTCGGGATGCCGTCGTTGGTGAACGCCTCGGCGGGAGCGTCCATGTAGCGGCGAACGCGATGCAGTACCTCGTCCCACGGCATTCGGCCGTAGATCTCCTCGGCATTGGTCTCGTGCCGGAGGTTGTAGACCGCGTACAAGACCGAGTAGGTCGAGTTGAGCGCCAGCTCGTTGGCCATGCGGTTGGGCCCGACCGTGCCGGTGGTGAGGTTGGCCGGCCGGGGGGACAGGGTCGAGCGCGCGCCGCCGAACAGCACAACCAGGACCAGCGGCAGGGCCAGGAGTCGCTTGCCGTAGCTCCACTCCGGCACCAGACGGTACGAGCGGGACATGGCGGTTCCGAATCCCCAGGTCAGGAGCGCGACGAGGGGCAGGGCGACGGCCAGGACCGGACCGTAGTCCTTGAACACCGTCAGGAACACCTCCCTGGGGTGGACCAGGTATTCGAAGAAGACGCGATTCGGCCGGACGCCGAATTCGTTGATGAACGAGGGGGTCGAGACTTCCATGAACACCAGGACCGCGGCCGTCACCCACAACACCGCCAGGACGATCCTCCTGCGCCACACCCGGCCGGGTAGGGCGAGAAGCGCGATAGCCGGGATCCCGAGCAGGTAGGAGACGGTGATGCTGTCCATGCGCAGCCCGATGGCGAACAGCCTCCACGACGCGATCTCGCGAAGGTCGTCCGCGTAGACCAGGGAGAACAGCGCACGACAGGCCGAGAACCAGGCCAAGGCGAGCAGCGCGAAGCCGAGCAGCAGCCCCGGCGGGCCCGCGAAGCTCAGCGCGCGCGCGAGGAGCCTCTTCATCGAGGCGGTCGCTGTCGCGATTCCGGGACCCACCCTGCGCAGGATACACCTCGCGAGGACTGCGGCCCAGCGAAGTGCCGGTTCATGGGAGTGGCGCGAGCGTCGTACAACACGATTCCCCTCGTGAGAGGGGCCGCGGGCGCGGCATCCCTCGGGGAGCGAGCCGTGTCCGCGAGCCACCCCCTTGCCCCGGCTCGGACCGGCGTGTTACACGCTGGTGGACGCATGTGGCTCCAAGAGATCTGGCGGTATCCCGTCAAGTCCATGGCCGGGGAATCCCTGGCTGCGGCGGACGTGACCGAGAGCGGGATCGGCGGCGACCGCATCCTCCAGGTCAGGAATCCCGACGGCCGCATCCTCACGGCGCGGACCAAGCCTGCGCTGCTGCGTCATCGGGCGGTGCTCGGTCCGGATGGCGACGCCCTGGTCGATGGGCGGCCCTGGCGGTCCGCGGATGTCGCGCGGGACGTGGAGGCCGCGGCGGGAGCCGGCGCCCGCCTGGCGCGCAGCGACGCGCAGGACCGTTTCGACGTCCTCCCGCTCCTGGTGGCCACCGACGGGATGCTCTCGGCGACAGGTTACGACCGGCGGCGGTTTCGTCCGAATCTGGTGATCGCCGGCGTGCCGGGGCTCGCCGAGCGCCGCTGGGAAGGCGGCCAGTTGCAGATCGGCGGCATCCGGGTCGGCATGGAGGACTTGCGAAGCCGCTGCATCATGACGACGTTCGATCCCGACACCGGCGAGCAGGATCTGAACGTGTTGCGGAGGGTGCAGAGGGAATTCGACGGCGTGCTGGGCCTGAACAGCCGTGTCGTGGTGCCCGGCCGCATCGCCGTCGGCGACAAGGTCGAGTTCCTCCCCCGGGCATGAGGTCGTAGCCGGGACAGGCTCGCACATTCCGGTTGCCCGGACCCCCCGACCTGGATTAGGCTCCCCGCGAGTTTTTCCGGCCCCGTTCCGGGGTCGCGAGAGGGGGACAAGGCATGAGGCAAGCGCGTTTTGCGACGTGCGCCGCGATCCTGCTCCTCCTCACCGCACAGGCGTGGGCCAGCAGCGTGCTCGGGCTTTCGATCGAGGACCAGGCACGGCTGTCCAGGCTCGTGGTGACCGGTGAGGTGGTCGCGCAGCGCGGCGTGGTCGACCCGGAGAGCGGCGTCGAGACCGCGGTGAACCTGAGGGTCACCGAGGTTTTCAAGGGCGACGTGCAACCCGGCGACACGATCGTGTTCCACACTCGCAGCGGCGAGGTCGACGGCCTGATGTCCGATGCCGTCGGCGAGGCCCGGCTGCATGTCGGACAGGAGGTCCTGGTGTTCATCGAGGACATCGACGGGCGTCTGTACAATCTCGGGCTCTCGATGGGCGTGTGGAATCTCCAGCTCGACCGGGGCGGCAGGGCGTATTTCACGCGGGCCCTGGAGGAGGGTCTCGATGTCGTCGGCGACGTCGAGGTCGAGACCGGTCCCGTGACCATCACCGACATGGCGCGTCGTGTCGACGCTGCGGTCCGCCAGCCGGCGTTCGATCACCCGTTGCTGCAGCTCCGGCTCGCGCCCAACACCCAGGGAAGGAGGTGACGCCATGCGAGCGAAGATCCGACTCACGATCGCGGCGGTGACGTGCGGCGTCGCCGTGGCGCTCCTGCTCCCGGCCGACGTCCGGGCGTACTGTCTGACGGGCGTCAAGTGGCCCACGCCCCCCGACGCGAGCGTGTACTACAACTCGAGCGGCAAGGTGACCAGCGGGCAGTGCATCAGCGCGAGCCAGATGGACAGCGCGGTGACCGGCACGATCGGAAGCTGGAAGGCGCTGAACTACGCCGGCACGACCACCGCGAAGGCCAACCGCCGCGACGGCCGGAACACCGTCGGGTGGGCGAAGCTCGGCGGCCAGACCCTCGGCGTGACCAACTACCTGAGGTACGGCTCGCCGATCCTGACCTGCGGCGCCAACTCGTTCTACACGCTGGTCGAGGCCGACGTGCGGCTCACGACGTTCTACCGCTGGACCAGCGGCTCGGGCTCCTGCCCGTGTGCCGCCGGCTCCGCTTTCTACCTCAACGCCGTCGCGGAGCACGAATACGGCCACGTGGCGGGACTGTGCCACGTCGGCAACCCCAGCTCGCTGATGTACGCGTCGTTCGGGGCCTGCCAGAACAAGAGCAAGGGCTCGGACGAGAACGCGGGCGAGAACGCCCTCTGTTACTGAGCTCCCGCTTCTTCACGCTTCGTGCGGCCGGGCCTGCGGGCCCGGCCGCTTCGTTTTCGACTCACAATTCGGCGATGATCTGCGCCTTGCGGGACCGCATTCTGCCCCGCGACGGCGACGACGCGCTCGCCGGAGGTCGGGATGTTCGAGATCGCGCCGGCGACTCCGGCGTCGGCACTTCAACCGCGGGGCGAGTCGGCACGTCCCTGGAACGAGTGACCACGCGACCCGGCCCTCGACGAGAGTCAGTTTCTCACGCAGGCGCAGCAGTTGGGCCACTTCAGCAGGAGATGGTAGCCATCCGGGCAGGCCGCGCAGCGGACGTTGGCGCAAGTGAGCTTGGCCGCGCTCGCCGGAGTCGAGGTGGCGAGCGCCAGCACTCCCAGGGCGAAAACCAGCACGAGTCCCGTCGCGAACAACTTCTTCATGATCCTCATGCCTCCCATACAATGAACTTCCGGAGCCGATCCGGAGCTCGGAATCGTCGGAGTCTAGGACAGTTCGCCGCGGTGCGCAACGGCCGCACGTGCTCGACTTGATCGGCCTGCGCGGGGATGCCGGAGGAGCAAACGGTGGCCGGGCGAATACGGTAGTGCGTCCTGTCCATCATCGCTCGACTCGATGGCTCCCGCCCATCGTGCTGCCGTTCGGAGTCGCGCTCGGCGCATGGGGAGCGGGGACGGCGGCGATCCTGCGCCACGTGCTGCGGGAGGACGACTTCGTCGCCGCGGAGATCCTGCGCCACGGTCTCCTGAGAGAGCTGCTTCAGACTCTCTGACCGCGTTCGCGCTCCCCTATGTCGCGCTCGCGCTGTTCGCCGCGCTCGTCGCGCGCGGGATCGCACGCCTGGGTCGCGGCCGCGATTCGCGCTTGGCACGGTTCGAAGGCCCGATCGGCGCCGCGATCGTCGTCTTCGGTGTGTGCGGTGCCGTGGCCTACACCACCGTGGAGCGGCCGGCGATCATGGCGGGTGGCAGCGCGGCGGACGCGGTCTCGTCTATCCGAGCTTCTTCGAAGGGTTGCTGGACGTCGAGGGCGGCGACCCTCCGCACATCGTCGTGCGCGAAGAGCACCGCGACGCGCTGGTTCGCGCCAAGCACCGCCGGCTCGAGTGGGGGGATTGGGCGCTGAGCTATCGACCTCGGACCACCGGGGCCGCCTTCCGGCTCTATCGACGCGACGCGGACCCGTCGTTCACGCGGGACCTTTCGAAAGAGGAGCCGGAGATCCACTGCGCGATGATCGCCGCGTTCTACGACGAGGCGCGGCGTCTGGGCGATGAGGTCATCCCGCCGGAGGACCCCGCCCTCGTCCCGGGCGGGATGGAGTGCGACAAGCTCGCGGGGCCTCCTCGCGCCGTGGGGGGTTGAGGCCGGTGGCAATGCTCCCGAGACATAGACCGGAAGAACTCCTCGCGGTCCACCTGGCCGGGCGTGGGGTCTCCCGGCGCCCTCTCCGGGCGGCGCCGGCCCGGGGGGCACCTTGAAGCCGGTTGGTTCTCGGCGTACCATGATGTGTTCGTGTCATTTCATTGACTTCTCGGGGGGAGGTCGCCCGATGCTCGATTGCGTCTCGTGTCGTGCCGGTGTGCCCGGGGCGCTCCTGGCTTTCGCGACCGCCGTGACCGTGTTCCCGGCGGACGCCCACGACCCGCCCGTTCCGACGCCCGAGCAGCGCGAGTTGCTGCGCAAGGAGACACCCGACGCGCGGGTCCGCATCCCTCAGCCGCCCGGGGTGGACACCGCGCGGGCCGCGCAGGACGACTTCGACGTCACCCGGTATTTTCTCGACCTCGAATTCGACACCCACGGCAGGACCGTGAGCGGCTCCGTGACCGTGACCGCCACGAGCCTGGCTCCCGGTTTCCAGAACCTCGTCCTCGACCTGTACGGCAACATGGTGGTGTCGTCGGTGACGCGTGGGGCGACCGCGCTGGCGTTCACGCACGCCGGCACCGTCCTGGACATCACCCTCGACAGTCCGTTCGACCCGGGCGAGAGCTTCGAGGTCGTGATCACCTACGGCGGCAGCCCGGTATCCGGGCAGTTCGGCTACTTCGACTGGAACAAGTACTCCGGCTCGACCTCGGCCCGGATGGCCTGGAGCCTGTCCGAGCCCGAGGGCGCCCGGACGTGGTGGCCGTGCAAGGACCGGCCCGACGACAAGGCGCTGGTCGAGGAGTGGTACACCGTCCCCTCGAAGTGGATCGCGACCGGCAACGGCGTGCTGACCGGCACGATCACGCTCCAGGGCAACCGCAAGCAGTACCGCTGGGTCGCCTCCCGTCCCCTGACGACCTACCTGGTCAGCATCGCGGCCACGGACTACGTCACGTTTTCCGACACCTACATCGCGCTCGACGGCACCCCCATGGCGGTGGACTACTACGTGTACTCCGAGGATCTCGACGACGCGCAGGAGTCCTTCAACCGCACGACGGACATGATCGCGTTCTACGCCGGGCTGTTCGGGGAGTACCCGTTCCTGGAAGACAAGTACGGCATGGCCGCTTTTCCGGTGGGGGGTGCCATGGAGCACAGCACCAACACCTCCTACGGCTACGGCCTGATCAACGGCGGGCACGGCTACGATTTCATCATCGCGCACGAGCTGGCCCATCAGTGGTGGGGCGACTCGGTGAGCCCGGAAACCTGGCCGGACATCTGGCTCAACGAGGGCTTCGCGACGCACGCCGAGGCGCTGTGGTACGAGCACGAGAACGGGCCGCAGGGCTACCGCGACTACATGAACTCCCTCTGGCGCCAGACCTTCTCGGGGACGCTGTACAACCCGTCGAACCTGTTCGGCACCACGGTCTACGACAAGGGCGCCTGGGTGCAGCACATGCTCCGCGGCGTGATGGGCGACGCGGCGTTCTTCGACGGCCTGCGTGACTGGTACGAGCAGCACCGGGACGCGACCGGCAGCACCGCGCAGTACGAGGCCACCCAGGAGGCGCGCCACGGGGCGCCGCTCGACTGGTTCTTCGCCGAATGGGTCTACGGCTCGGGCTCGCCGCGCTACGAATACGGTTGGACGACGGCCGACCTCGGCAGCGGCGTGTATCGCAACTATGTGCGCATCCGGCAGGTCCAGGCCGGCCCGGGCACCTTCACGATGCCGGTCCGGCTGACGCTCGTCACTCCTTCCGGGAGCGAGGTGCGCACGGTGTGGAACGACTCCGTGGACCAGGACTTCGTCCTCGACTCCGCCGCGCCCCCGAGCGACGTGCTGTTCGACGACGACGACTGGATCCTCAAGGCATCCCTCGCGACGATCCTCCTCGACGACACGGACGGCGACGGCGTTCCCGACCGCAACGACAACTGCGCCGCGACGCTAAACCCCGTGCAGGCGAACCTCGACGGCGACGGCCTGGGAGACGCCTGCGACGACGACGACGATGCCGACCTCCTGGCGGACGTTGCCGATTGTGCCCCCCTCGATCCCGGCCAGGGCACGCCCGAAGAGGTCGCATCGCTCGGCGCGCAGCGCGGCCCGGACTCGGCCACGGAGCTGAGCTGGACCGCCGCGGCCCGTGCCGACGGCTACGACGTCGCCCGCGGGCCGCTCGCCGAGCTGGCCGCGGGCTCCTACGGGTCCTGCTTCCAGGAGATGATCCCGGGGACGGCGTGGTCGGACACCGAGGTGCCGCTGGGCGAGGGTGAGGGCTTCTTCTACCTCGTTCGCGGCCGTGACGCCGGGTGCGGAGGCGGAGGCCCCTTCGGGTTCTCGTCGGACGGCGGCCCGATCCCGTCGCCCTGCCCCTGACGCCGCCGGCTTCGACGGCGCGGCCACAGGAGTCCCGACCGATGGAAGGCGGATGCTTTTGCGGGGCCGTGCGCTATCGGATCGACGGCGCCCCGACGGACGGCCTGCCGTGGTACAGGCGGGGCAGATTCGACTCCTGATCTCGACCGGACGGATCAGCCCACCCTGGCGATCGCATCGATCTCGACCAGCGCTCCCAGCGGCAGCCGTGAGACCTCGACCGTGACCCGGGCCGGGAAAGCCTCGCCGAAGTGCTCGGCGTAGACCTTGTTGACCGCCGTGAAGTCGTCCATGTTCGTGAGATAGACGGTCACCCGCACCACGCGGTGCAATCCCGCTCCTGCCGCCTCGAGGATCGCCTCGATGTTGCGGAGCGCGCGGTCGGCCTGCGTCGCGGCGTCGGAGCCCTGGAGTTTTCCGGTCGCAGGGTCCAGCGCGACCTGGCCGGAGGTAAAGACCCATCCGTCGACAACCACGCCCTGCGAATAGGGTCCGATCGCCGCCGGCGCCTCGTCGGTCTCGATGATCCTCTTGCTCATGCCGTCCTCCTCGGGGGCGGAGGCTCGAAGTCTCGTTCGAGCCGTCCCTCTTGCCGCGTCGCGGGCCCGCGCCGCATCCTACACTCCGGAAGCCCCGCGGTGATAGGATCGCGGCATGCCCGCGAGAGAGGCCGCGTTCGATCCCGACGCGCTGAAGTTCCGCGCCGTCACACCCTCGCGGTGGGCGGACGTCGAGCGCCTGTTCGGGCCGCGCGGCGCGTGCGCCGGATGCTGGTGCATGGCCTGGAGGCTCGCGCGCAAGGACTGGGTCGCGGGACAGGGCGCGAAGAACCGGCGCGCCTTTCGCAGGATCGTGACGTCGGGATCGAAGCCGGGCGTGCTGGCCTATCACGGGAAGGAGCCGATCGGGTGGTGCGCGGTCGCTCCGCGCGGCGAGTACGTGGCGCTGGCGCGCTCGAGAGTGCTGGCACCGGTCGACGACCGGCCGGTATGGTCGATCTCCTGCCTGTTCGTGTCGAGACCCTACCGCGGGCGCGGCGTGTCGGTTCGACTGCTCCGGGCCGCGGTCGAACTCGCCGCGAAGCAGGGCGCGAGCCTCGTCGAGGGTTATCCCACCCGGCCCTTCACGGAGAAAGCCCCGGACGCGTTCCTGTGGACCGGGACGCCGTCCGCCTTCGTCGAGGCGGGCTTCGAAGAGGTCGCGCGGCGCACAGAGACGCGGCCGATCATGCGGTGCGCCTGCGCCTGATGCTGGCCAGCGCCACGGTCAGCAGACCCAGGAGGAGCTCGTCGACGAGGGGAATCAGATCGGGGATCAGCACATCCGCCAGGAACAGCGCCGCCGTGACCGCCACAAGCCAGGGGAAGCGCATCCGCGACGCGTGCGCCAGGAGCGGAGCGGTCCATGCGGCCACGGCTAGGAGCCCGTCCGAGTAATCCCTCGGGTCGCGTTCCGGACGCCGCGGGGCCAGATGCAAGGCGCCGCGACGAAGACGATACCGGCTATCGTCGAGGAGCGGCAACGCCGCAGACGGCCCCGTGCCGCCGGAACCCGGAGGGCGCATGGGGGTTGCGGCCGCATACCGCGTCGCTCGTCGTCGGAGATATCGGGTATCACCTTCCTCCTCGCTCCTTGTCTGCGACTCGCAAGCCCCATGCGCGCGACCCGAGGGATTACTCGGACCGGCTCCTAGCCGGTCCGAGTCATGCGTGCAGCCCCTGTCGTGAGGCGTGGTCCGAGCTCCACCGCCGCGGGTCGCTATAATAATCGAGTCGGGCCGGACGGCACAACGTGCCGAGCTCGGAGGATCGGGTGCATCAGCGTCAACGAGGAGATCGTCCACGGGATCCCGTCGTCGCGGATCGTCGCCGACGGACCCGATCGTGCTGACGGCGGCGGCGTGAGCTCTCGACCCCAAGCGGCGCCACCGAAGGATCCGCGCCGGAGCCGCGCAGTCGTCCACGCGATGCGCGTGCTCGCGGCCGGACTCGTGCTCGTGGCCGGACCGGCGGAATCGGTGAGCGAGTACCTCGTGATCCTGAACCACGGTCCCGGGGAAGCGGTCGTGAGCTACCGGCCGGGCGTTTTCAGGGGACCCCACCTGGAAGCGGTCGCGATGCTCCAGAAGCCGATGCAGTCCGTCGCCAGGAGGCACGCGAAGATCGGCAAGTACTCGGTACTGCCCGACGAGCGCCTCTCGCGGTCCCCGGGCGGTGTGGTCACGTTCACGCTTCCTGCGGGCTCCGCCGCCATGATCGGCGGCATCTGGCCGCCGACCGACGATTCGCCCCCCTCGGACGGCAGCGTTGCCTCTCTCGAGATCGAAAGCCCGACCGGCCGGAGCGCCTACGATGGGGACGGTGTGCTGTCGGCCTTTTCCGAGCGCTCCAAGAACCTCCGGATACTCGCGGTGCAATGATCCGGCCGCACGCGCGCGGCCGCGAAGAAAACGGTGGGAGGATGCGAATCGCCGTCGTCGGGGCCGGGGCGGTGGGCGGGTACTTCGGCGGGCGCCTCGCGCAGTCGGGAAACGACGTGCATTTCGTGGCGCGCGGCCGGCAGCTCGGGGCTCTGCGTCGCGACGGTCTGCGGGTCGACAGCCCGAAGGGCGATTTCTCGCTGCCCGAGGTTCGCGCTTGCGCGACGTTTTCCGAGATCGGAGCGGTCGATCTGGTCATTGTCGCGGTCAAGGCGTGGCAGGTGCCCGAGGTGGCCGGGGCCCTCACCCCGCTGGTCGGCGAGCGGACCGCGATCCTCCCCCTGCAGAACGGGGTCGAGGCCGACGGTCAGCTGGCCGCGCTCCACGGAGCTCGGGTGCTGGGCGGGCTCGCCAGGATCATCAGCATGCTCGCCGCTCCGGGACACGTCCGCCACCTCGGCGCCGAGCCGTTCGTCGCCCTCGGCGAGCTGGACGACCGGCGCACGAAGCGGGTCGAGTCGATCGCCGAGGTCCTGCGCGAGGCGGGGATCCGTGTCGAGATCCCGCCGGACATTCGAGTCGCGATCTGGGAGAAGTTCCTGTTCATCTGCTCGGTGAGCGGAGTCGGCGCGGTGACGCGCGCGCCGATCGGGACCTTGCGATCGCGACCCGAGACGAGAGCGCTGCTCGAGGAGGCGATGCGGGAGATCCGGGCCGTCGGGCTCGCCCGTGGCGTCGCGATCCCGCCGGACGCGGTGGAGCGCACCCTGGCGTTCATCGACACCCTGCCCCCCGATGGATCGGCCTCCATGCAGCGCGACATCATGGAAGGGCGCCCTTCGGAGCTCGAGTCGCAGAACGGCGCGGTCGTGCGCCTCGGTCGCGCCGTGGGGGTCCCCACGCCGCTGAACCGTTTCCTGTACCACACCCTGCTTCCCATGGAAGCGCGCGCCCGGGGTGCTCGCGGCGCGAACGGCGCCCCGGGCGAATGAGGGAGGTCGGCGTGGACAAGGTGAACCTGGCCGCGAAGCTCGGACGATTCGAGCAGTTGTGGGCCCCACGGATCGTCGGCGAGCTCAACGGCCAGCACGTCAAGCTCGCCAAGATCAAGGGCGCGTTCGATTGGCATCGGCACGAGCGCGAGGACGAGCTGTTCCTGGTCGTCCGCGGCCGCTTTCGCATGGAGCTCCGGGAGCGCAGCATCGAGCTCGACGAGGGCGAGATGTTGATCGTACCGCGAGGCGTCGAGCACCGGCCCGTCGCGGATGAAGAGTGTCACATCCTGCTGTTCGAGCCGGCCTCGACCGTCAACACGGGCGACCTTCGAAACGCGAGGACGATCGAGCACCCGGAGTGGATCTGACGCCGTGCCCGGCGACGGAAGCCCATGACGACTCCCAAGCATGCGCGCTGGGAAGCGCGACTCGGCAAGCTGAGGTTTCTCATCGAGACGAGCCGGGGCGATGTCGGTTGGCACCTCTCGGTCTACAACAACGGCACCCGCATCCGACGTCACCTCGAGAACAGCCTCGATTCGGCCAAGGAGAAAGCGCGGTTCGACTACGCGGTGCCCGAGCACTTCTGGAAAAAGAGCGACGGGTGAGCGGGTCAGCCTTCCGGGGGCTCGAAGGGAGAGGGCCCGTCTGCCGTGGCCAGGCGGTATCGTGCCCCGCGGCGCTCGCCGAAGCGCTCCAAGACCCCGCGGTCCACCATGCGGCGGAGGTTGTCCTTGAGGGTGTTGCGGTTCACGCCCGTCGCCTCGATCAGCATCCCCGCCCCGACCGTGCCGTGCTCGCGAATAGTCTCGAGGATCGTGCGCTGCAGCGGAGAGAAGTCCGACGCCCGGCGCTCGAGGTCCATCTTGGCCTGGACCCTCTCGCGGAGCTTCTCGAGAGTCTGGAGGTAGAAGGCGAGCCACGGCTCGAGGTTGGCCTCGCCGGTCCACAACCGGGTCTCCGCGGCGTCGAGGGCGTTGAAGTATTCCTCGCGCATCTCTTCGAGGATCCGCTCGAGGCTGGCGTAGGGGATGAAGTCGTATCCCGCGCGGGTCAGCAGGAGTTGGAGCAGGAGGTGCGCCATGCGACCGTTGCCCTTCGAGAACGGACACGCCGCCACGAAGTACAGCGTGAACGTGCCGATGACGAGGATCGGATGGTTGCGCTCCGCCCGTAGCTCCTCTTCCAGCCACGTGACGATGGCGGACATCTTCTCTTCGATCAGCCGCGGGGGAAGGGTCTGGAAGACCCGGCCGACGGCGTGTCCCTGCGGGTCGAAGATCTCCAGGTGGTACGGCTGGGTTCTCCACGCCGTCGGCGGCGGCGGCTCGCCGGGCGCGCCGATGGCCCGCGCATGGAGCGCCTGGATCTCCGTGTTCGTGATCCGCTCCCCGGACACGGGGAACAGGGTCCCGAGGGCCTCGGCGTAACCCAGAATCTCGGGGCCTTCCTCGAGGGGCACCGAGTCTCCGTGGAGCACCGCGGCGACTTCGACATCGGTGACGCGAATGCCGGCCAGGCGGCACGAGGCAGCCACCGATTGGATCCGGCTCGCCTCGCGCAGCCGTGACAGGCGCTCGGCCGGAATGCCGCTGCCGCGGGCCCAGACACCCCGGAAGTGGTCGAGGTGGGTCACGGCCTTCAGGGTCTCGGCGGAAACTGGGAGATTGGCTTCCATGGACTCGCCAAATCTAACACCGAAACCCGCCCAATTCAATGGGTGGCTTTGAGCGCCTCTTGGGGGGCCAATCGGAGGCGTCGCATATCATTTATAACATTGATGTTGTCATGGCTCCCTTCGGCGATTGCCGGTCGGGGGTTATTGGGTGTTACCTGGCCGCAGAGGACTATGCGAGATCAGCAATTCGCGATGGCGGGCACCATGAACAGCCTGCGGCGGGGCGGCCGCCCCTCCCGGCGGCCGCGGCGCACCCGCGCCCGGCGCTCCCTTGGGTGTCGTATCCTGGTGGGTACTCTCGCGTTTTCGTTACGGAGCGCCGCGCATGCCTACGAGTCGGCCCGGAAGCGTCTCCCGGGGTGCACGTTTCGCGGCGAGCCTCCCGACGGTGGTCCATCTCCCGAAGAACGACTATCCGTGCACCGCGTACAACCTGAGCCGATCCGGGACCCTGCTGGTGGGACGGTTCCCGAGGCTGACCGGCTACCGCGTCGAGTTGTCGATACGGCACCCCCAAAGCGATGTCACCCTCCGTTTGGCGGGACGGGTCGTGCGCGCCAGGGACGCGGAGGACGGGCAGCAGAAGCTGGCATTGCAGTTCGTCGAGCTCACCGACGCGCGACGGGACGCGCTCGAGGTCGTGCTGGCGAGGATCATCGAGGGCCACTCACCCGCCCCGATCGAGGCACTGAAGCCGGGGGCCTCGCCCGACGAGGTGCGCCGCGCCCTGGAGCTGGTGCCCGTGCCGCATCGCATCGCTCTGGCCGCGCGCGCCGGCCCGCGGGAGCGCGGGTTCCTGCGGCAGGACGCCCACCCCCAGGTCCTCGAAGCTCTGGCGCGCAATCCGAACCTGCTCCCGGCCGAAGCGCGCGCCCTGGCGGCCGTTGTTCACCTCCAGCCGTCCACTCTGGAGCTGTTGTCCCGCGATCCGCGATGGTCGAAAGACGATGAGGTCAGGGTCGCCATCCTGTCGCATCCGCGGATTCCCCCAGCGCTGGCTCGGAGGATCGTGGACGGGTTCGACGCCCAGAGCGTCAAGAAGATCGTTCAGACGCCCGGGGTCCCGTCCGCGATTCGAATGCAGCTCCAGCGCCGCGTGCGGCGCTGAGCGATCCGTTGGGTCAGTCGATCGAGCCGTCGTCGAGCGGGTGGACCACCATGCCGGACCGCAGCTTCGGCTCGAACCACGTGCTCTTCGGCGGCATTACGCCGCCGGCGTCGGCGATCCTCATGACGTCGTCGATGTTCGTCGGGTGGACCGCGAAGGCGACGGCGCCGTCTCCCGAATCGACGCGCCGCTCCAGCTCTCCCATGCCCCGAACGCCGCCGACGAAGTCCACGCGCGGGTCCGTTCGGATGTCGCCGATTCCCAGAACCGGCCCGAGCACTTGGTCCGTGAGGATCTGGACGTCCAGGGCCCGTACGGGATCGCCTTCCGGAGGCTCGACCTTGGCCGTCAGCAGGTACCAGCGGCCGGCAAGGTACATCCCGAAGGAACGGCGGTGGGGAGACCGACGGGCGCGGTGATCGTGCTTGACGTCGAAGCCCGCGTTGCGAACGCGCTCGAGGAAGGCCTCGGGGTCGAGACCGTTGAGATCGCGGACGACGCGGTTGTAATCCAGGATCCTGAGCTGCTGCGACGGGAACTGCACCGTGAGGAACCAGTCGTGGGGCGCCCGCCCACCGCCGTTCGCCGCCCCTCCCGCGCCGCGTTGCGCCGCGACACGCGCCGCCGCGGCCGCACGGTGGTGACCGTCGGCGATGTAGCTCGCCTGGACCTTGGCGAACAGGCTCTCGATGCGCTCGACGGATGCGGGGTCGTCGACGACCCACAGCGTGTGGCGCACGTCGTCGGCGGCCGTGAAATCCACGGCCGGCGCGTGCGACGCGACGCCCGTGACGACGGCGCTGAGCTCCGGCACGCGGCGATAGGCGGCGAGCACCGGGCCGACGTTGGCGGACAGGGCCTCCATGTGACGAGCTCGATCCCGCTCCTTGTCGGGGCGGGTGAGCTCGTGCTTCTTGATGCGTCCGTGGCGATAGTCGTCGATCGACGCCAGGCCCGCGATGCCGGTCTGGACGTGGTCGTCGTGCTCCAGCCTGTAGATGTAGAACGCAGCCTTGGAGTCACGCACGAACCACCCTTCCTCGAGCATGCGATCGAAGTTCTTGCGTCCCGTCTCGTAGACCCGGTCATCGTATGGGTCGACGTCCGGCGGAAGATCGATCTCGGGCTTCACCACGTGCAGGAAGGTGTACGGATCGTGCTCGGCGAGGCTCCGCGCCTCGCGCGTGTCCAGGACGTCGTACGGCAGGCTGGGGATCTTCGACGCGAGGTCGGGCCTCGGCCTCAAGCCACGGAACGGTTTGATTCTCACGCGTTGACCCTCGTGTCGCGTGCCGTGCCCGGATCACACGGCTATCCGATATCACCGCGTCCCGTCGACGGCCATGCGGGAGACAGTCTACGTCATCCAGGAATCCCCTCGGTCTCGGGAGCCTCCGTCAACTCGCCTATAATCCGGCGGTAGCATTTCGCGGGAGGCCGACGTGAGACCCTGGACCCGTGGAGCCCTCGTCGTTTCCATCGTGCTGTTGGCCATCGGCGCCGGTCCGGGGGCCGGCGAGGACGACGGCCGAGAGGTCGCGGCCAGGATCGTGGGCGCCGCGCTCGTCGATGACGGCGCATGGAAGAAGCTCGCGTGGCTCAGCGACAGGATCGGACCGCGTCTGAGCGGCTCCCCGCAGCTCGAGCGCGCGGTCGAGTGGGCGGTCGAGGAGTTCCGGCGCGACGGCATCGATGCCGTGTGGACCGAGACGGTCCTCGTGCCGCACTGGGTCCGGGGTCCGGAGTCCGCCCGGATCGTGGCCCCCGTGGATCTTCCTTTGGCGGTGCTGGCCCTCGGGATGAGCGAGCCCACTCCCGAGGGCGGCGTCTCGGGTCAGGTGGTCGAAGTCGCGTCGCTCGAGCAGCTCGAGGCGCTCGGCGCGAATGCGGTCCGAGGCAAGATCGTCCTTTTCAACAAGCCGATCGAGCGCAACGGCGGAGAGCACAGCGGGTATGGCTCGGCCGTCGGTCTCCGGGCGAACGGCGCCACAGCGGCCGCCAAGCTGGGCGCCGTCGGCATGCTGATCCGCTCCCTCGGCACCGCGAGCTTCCGCCTGCCCCACACGGGAGCGATGCGCTATGAAGACGGCGTGCCGCGCATACCCGCCGCGGCGATCGCCGCCGAGGATGCCGAGCTGATCCACAGGCTGCTCGCCTCCGGGGAGACCGTCAGCGTCCATTTCACGCTCGGCTGCAAGAGCCTGCCCGACGCCGAGTCGGCGAACGTCGTCGCCGATCTGAAGGGGCGCGAGAAACCGGACGAGATCGTCGTCATCGGAGCGCATCTCGATTCGTGGGACGTCGGAACCGGCGCCATCGACGACGGTGCCGGCGTGGCGATCGTCATGCAGACGATGCGGCTTCTCGAGACCCGCGGTCTCGTTCCGCGCCGGACGGTGCGCGCGGTGCTGTTCACCAACGAGGAGAACGGCGTGCGCGGAGGCGAGGACTACGCCGCCCGCCACGCCTCGGAGCTCGCGCGCCACGTCGCCGCCGTCGAGGTCGATTCGGGCGCCGGCGCGCCGAAGGGCGTTCGAGTCTCGGCAGGTCCCGGCGCCGAGGAGATCGTGCGCCGCATCACGGCGGTCCTGGGCGTGATCGACGCCGATGCCGTCTCGAGCCCCGGCGGCGGCGCCGACATCTCGAAGATGCGTCCCGCCGGGGTGCCGCAGCTCGCGCTGTGGCAAGACACGACGTACTACTTCGACTACCACCACACCCAGGCCGACACTCTCGACAAGGCGGATCCGGACGACCTCCGCAAGAACGTCGCCGCCCTGGCCTTGCTCGCCTACGGGCTGGCCGACCTCGAGGAGCCCCTGCCGCGCCTGGAGCCGGAACGGCCGTAGCGCGATTCACCCCCGGGCCGCTACGCGCGCGGGAGCCACGAGGACGTGTCGACGGGGATGCCTTCGGGCGCCACGGCGACGCCGTCGAGCGCGAAGCCGTCGGTCAGGTCACGGGCGTGCACCCGCTCCGGGCTCGGGCGCAGGCCGAGCAGCCACGCCAGACGACCGACGATTCCCGGAGCGGTCATCCCGGCGTCCCGCAGTTCTCGCAGCGTCACTCCGTCGTGACGCTTGGACAGGCGCGCCCCGTCCGCGCCGATCAGCAGCGGAACGTGCGCGAAGACCGGCGGCGAGCGGCCGAGCGCATCGAACAGGATGAGCTGCCGCAGCGTCGAGGGGAGCAGGTCGTCGCCTCGAACGACCTCGGTGATCTCCATGGCCGCATCGTCCACCACGACCGCCAGCTGGTACGCCGCCACGCCGTCCTTGCGGCGGATCACGAAATCGCCCGGCGGAGGCCCGCCCGCCCCGCCCCACGGACCCCGCACGCGGTCGACGAAGGCCGGGACGCGGTCCGGGTCGACCCGCAGCCGCCACGCGGGAGCGCGGCCGGTGCGCAAGCGGCCGGCGACCTCGCCGGCTTCGAGGTCGCGGCAGGTTCCCGGATAGCGGACCTCGTCGCCCGGAGCCTGAGGCGCGCTCGCCGCCGCCGCGATGTCGCCGCGCGTGCAGAAGCACGGATAGGCGCGGCCCGACGCCCGCAGCGCGTCGAAGGCGCGATCGTAGAGAGAGCCGCGGCCGGATTGCTCGTAGGGCCGGTGCGGGCCGCCGCGGTCGGGACCCTCGTCCCAGTCGAGCCCGAGCCACGCCAGGTCCTCTAGAATGTCGCGGTCCAGCCCTTCGCGCACCCGCCCCGAGTCGAGGTCCTCCATCCTCAGGACGAACCGCCCCGCCTGGGCGCGGATCGAGAGCCAGGCGAGGAGCGCGGTGGACGCGTTGCCGAGGTGCAGGTGCCCGGTGGGACTGGGAGCGTAGCGTCCGCGGGGGAGATCCACTACTCTCCCCGCTCGGACGCGCGGCGCGCGCCGTGCGCGAAGACCTGAGTGAAGTACAGCGTGCCCTTGTCGTCGACGGCGACGCCCACGCCGCACTCGTCGAAGTCGCTCGACACGATGTTGGCGCGGTGCTCGGCGCTCGTCATCCAGCCGTCGACGACGATTGGGACCGGATCGCCCTCGGCGCCCTCGATCTTGAACAGGTTCTCGCCGAGCGTGTCGAACACCATGCCGGCCGCGAAGACCCTCGAAGCCACGCTCGCGCCCTCCGGAGAGCGATGGGAGAAGTAGCCCCGCGCGGCCATGTCCTCGCTGTGGAGTCGGGCGATCAGCGACAGCTCGGGGGACAGGAGCAGAGGCTCGAGGTCGAGCCCGGCCCGAGCCTCGTTGACCCGCCGCGACGTCTCGCGCGCGAGTCGCGCCAAGTCGGGCACCACGGGGTCCTGGACCAGAACCGCGACCAGCACGATCGAGCCGTCTCGGGCTCGCGCCTCGCCCAGCCCGATGGCGTCGATCTCCGGGCTCATCAGCTCTTGCCAGGCGTGGCGATAGTGATTCCAGTGATCGACCGCGGCCTCGACGGGATCGTCGTAGCCGCGCAGGACGTCCACGATCGGGACCGCCCGCCGGACGCGCCGGACGCCGACGCGCTCGAGGAACGCCTCGATCGGACCCTCGAGCTCGAAGCGCGCCGAGGCGGCGACCTCCTCGGCCGCGGCCGCCGCGGCGCGGTCGAGCGGGGACCGCCGCTCCCATGCGGGGGCACCCGCGGCCCCGCGGGAGTCGTCGAGGCGCTCGAACAGCCGGTCCGGGATGGAGCCGGGCCCCGCCGCCCCGACCGCTGCGAGTGCGAGGCCGACGATCAGCGCGGTCCGCGGCGTCATCCGGATCACCTCCCGACCATGTTGCCATGTTGTTACGCCGGGGGCACCGACCGGGTTGCCGGTCCCGCGGACCGAACCTATGTTCCCGGCATGAAACGTCAGGGCGGAGGCTTCGGAGTCATCATGCTTCTGGTGGTCGTGGCCATCGTGCTGCTGCTCGTGGCCCGATCCTGGAAGTCCGTAGCCCCGACCGCCGTCCAGGTCACCACGCCTGCCGGGAGCGTCGCCGTCCCGGATCATGGCGACGGTGAAGCCGCCGCGGCAGCGACGTCGGGGACCCTACCGGACCTGAACGACGCGCGGCGCGAGACCGGGGCGCACGCAGGCCAGCTGCAAGACGCCTTGAAGGAAATCGATTAACCCAGGCACGGGTTTGCGCCGGCTCACTCCTCGGGAGCCTCCCTCCTCGAGGGTGAGCCCTGTCCGCGGGCATCGCCGGGCCTTCAACGGCGCACGGCGTCGCCGCGTCGATCGAGGGGCTCCGCCAGGTGCCGCGGAAGCTCCCGGGGGGAACGGGGCGTGAGGACCGCGCGCGCTGCGCTCGAGGGGGCGGCGTGGGGGATCGTCCTGGGGCTCGTCTTTGGATGCTGGGACATCCGGCTCCACGCCGACCTTGCCCACGGGACGCCGTGGCTCGCCGCCGATCGGGTGCGCGCCTTCCTGCCACCAGCGGCCGGCGGCGGCGCGGCGATCGTTCTCACGATCGGACTCGCCCTCGCCACGGCGCGGCGCGGCCGCGCGGCGCCCCTCCGGGTCCTCGCCGGCTTGGGCACGCTCGCGGCCGCGTGGGGAGCCTGTAGCGCCGTGGATCTCCTCCGCTGGCACGCGTGGATGCGGGTGCTCTGGCGGCACGACGCGCTCTCGGCTGGGGCGCTGGCCACGATCGCCGTGATCGCCATCTCCGCCGCGCTCGCGCTCACGCTCGGTCGACGTCGGGCACCGCGCGCCCGTGTCGCGGCGTCCCTGGCGATCGTTGCGCTCGCCGCGGGCGTCGTCTCGGCGCTTCCGCTCGCGATGGGGCGGCGCGCGGCCGGCCGGCCGTCTCTCGTCCTCGTCTCCCTCGATACCCTCCGCGCCGATCGACTCGGGATCATGGGGTATGCGCGGCCGACGAGCCCGCTCCTCGATCGCCTCGCGGCGGAGGGCGCGGTCTTCGAGCGAGCCTTTTCAGCTGCACCGTGGACGCTCCCGTCCCACGCCAGCCTCTTCACGTCGCTCCTCCCGTACGACCACGGCGTCCTCCGCGTCGAAAACCGTGTGCGGCCCCGCCTTCTCCTGCTCGCCGAACGCCTGCGGGACGCCGGATACCGAACGGCGGCCTTCACCGGAGGGGGGTACGTGTCCTGGGGATACGGCTTCGACCAAGGGTTCGAGGTCTTCGTCGACCACAGCGAAGGGGCTGAGGGCGGGCCGGAGCGGATTGCGGACGGAGCGATCGGCTGGGCGCGCGCCCGGCGCGGGACACCGTTCTTCCTCCTGGTCCACACCTACGAGATCCACGGTCCGTACACGAACGCCGACTTCGCCGACCCGGCTGACCGCGGCCGCCTCCCCACGGGTCGAAGCGAGCCCGCGGAGGGAGTTCTCCGCGACCCGACCGCGGCAGAGCGGCGCTACATCGCCGACCTCTACGACGGGGACGTGCGCCGTGCGGACCGCGTGATCGGCGGCCTCCTCGAGTCGATGGCACGGGAGGGTCTCCTCGACGGCGCGATCGTCGTCGTCACCTCCGACCACGGGGAAGACCTCTGGGACCACGACGCTGGCGACACCCCCGCGCACGGCCACTCGCTCTACGAGGAGATCCTGCACGTCCCCCTCCTCGTGCGCGCGCCGGGTCGGGTCCCCGCGGGATGCAGGATTCGAACCCCGGTGAGCCTGTTGGACCTCGCGCCGACGCTTCTCGACCTCAGCGGGTTGCCGCCGGAACCGTCCTTCGCGGGTCACTCGCTCGCCGAGGCGGTCCTCGCGTGCGCCGAGCCCCAGCCCTCCGCCGTGCTCGCGGAAGGAATCCGCTACGGCGACGAGCGCTTCTCGCGACGAGAGGCCGACCTGAAGGCGATCGTCACGCCGACACCGCCCGGGGTCGAGCTGTACGACCTTGCGCTCGACCCCGCGGAACGGGACAACCGAGCCGCCGCTCCGGGCGATCGAGAGCGTGCGCTCGTCGACGCCGTGCTTCATCGCATCACGGAGGCCGGCACGCGGCGGGGCGTACCCGACGGTGGACGACCTCTTCCGCCGGAGCTCGACGAGCAACTGAGGAGCCTCGGATACGTCCAGTGAAGCGGGGTCCGGAAGACGACCGCGAGCCTTCTTGAAACCGCCTTTCACTTTCGTTTCATTCCGGCTAGAATCCCATCCACGTTCGAGCCCGCCGGGAGAGCTTTCATGCCCAAGGGAATCTTCAGCGTCCCCGTCCCTCGCAACGAGCCGGTGCTGTCCTACGCTCCGGGGACGCCGGAGCGCGCGGCGCTCCGAGCGCGGCTGGCCGCGATGGGGAAGAGCACGATCGAGATCCCGGCCCGCATCGGCGGCCGCAGAGTCCGCACGGGACGAACGGCCGACGCCGTGGTGCCGCACGATCACGCGCACGTCCTGGCGAAGTGGCACAAGTGCGGCGCGAAAGAGGTGGAGCGCGCCATCGGGGCGGCGCTCGAAGCGCACGCCGCCTGGTCGCGCATGCCGTGGCATCACCGCGCTTCGATCTTCCTGAAGGCGGCGGAGCTTCTCGCCGGACCGTACCGCCAGGTGCTCAACGCGGCGACCATGCTCGGACAGTCGAAGACCGCGCACCAGGCGGAGATCGACGCGGCGTGCGAGCTGATCGATTTCTGGCGGTGGAACGTCCACTACATGCAGGAGATCTACCGCCTGCAGCCGGCGTCGTCGCCCGGGGTGTGGAACTACGTCGAGCACCGTCCGCTCGAGGGATTCGTCTTCGCGGTCACGCCGTTCAACTTCACGAGCATCGCGGGGAACCTCCCGACCTCTCCGGCCATCATGGGCAACGTCACGGTGTGGAAGCCGGCGTCCTCGGCGGTGTACTCGGCGCACTACATCATGGACGTGCTCGAGGAGGCGGGTTTGCCGCCCGGCGTGATCAACATGGTCCCGGGCTCGGGCGCGGAGGTCGGCGATCCGGCCCTCGACAGCCCCGATCTCGCGGGCATCCACTTCACCGGATCGACGGGGACGTTCCACGACATGTGGGAGCGCGTCGGCAGGAACATCCGGCGCTACGGATCTTACCCGCGAATCGTCGGCGAGACCGGCGGCAAGGACTTCATCTTCGCGCACCCGTCGGCGGACGTGCCGGCCCTGGTGACCGCGATGGTCCGCGGCGCCTTCGAGTACCAGGGGCAGAAGTGCTCGGCCGCGTCGCGCGCCTTCATTCCCGCTTCGATCTGGCCCCGCGTGAAGCGCCTGCTGCTCGCGCAGGTCGCCAAGATCGAGATGGGCGATCCGGCGCACTTCGGGAACTTCATGGGCGCGGTCATCGACCGCGGGGCCTATCGCACGATCGTGCGCTACATCGAGCATGCCCGGCGCTCCTCCGACGCGACGATCCTGTGCGGCGGGCGGTACAGCGACAAGAAGGGCTGGTTCATCGAGCCGACGGTGGTGCTGTCGAAGAAGCCCCGCACGAAGCTGATGCGCGAGGAGATCTTCGGGCCGGTCCTGACGATCTGGGTCTATCGCGACTCCGCCCTCCTGAAGGCGCTCGAGGAGTGCGACCGCGGCTCACCCTATGCCCTGACGGGCGCGGTCTTCGCCCGGGACCGCGAGGCCATCGCGCGGATCGCCGAGACCCTGAGATACACGGCGGGTAACTTCTACATCAACGACAAGCCGACCGGCGCCGTGGTCGGCCAGCAGCCTTTCGGAGGCGCGCGCGCGTCGGGCACCAACGACAAGGCCGGGGCGATCCAGAACCTCCTGCGGTGGGTCAGCCCGCGCGCCATCAAGGAGACCTTCGACCCTCCGACCGACTTCGCCTACCCGTACATGCAGCCGGGGGATTGAGGGCGGGCCTCGCGACCGCTCTTCGCTCGGCCAGCCCCTTGCCCGGTGCGGCCGCACGTGGCGAGGCACGCTCGGACACGACCGCTCCCGGCGGCTTTTGAAACCGACGAGGGCCCTTCGACGGCCCGAGGAGGTTTCAGCAGAACGACGAGCGAGACACGACGTCGAGCGAGGAGTGTCCGTCCGGGAGCGGTCGTGTCCGAGCGTGCGTCGCCGGGCCGCAGCACGCCTCGTTACTCTCCCAGCAGGTGGCCCACCACGCGGCGCCGGTGCTGTGCTGTGCGGTGCTCGTAGAGGTAGATTCCCTGCCAGGTCCCCAGGGCCGGCGCCCCGCCGAGCACCGGAATGGACAGATTCGTGGTGGTCAACGCCGAGCGCACGTGCGCGGGCATGTCGTCCGGCCCCTCGGAGTCGTGGCGGAACATGCGATCGCCGTCCGGAACCAGACGGCTCATGAAGCGCTCCAGGTCGCGAAGGACCTCGGGGTCGGCGTTCTCCTGGATCAACAGCGAGGCGCTGGTGTGACGGATGTACAGCGTGAGCAGCCCGGTGGCGACACCGCACGACCGGACCCAGTCCACGACCTGGTCCGTGAACTCGATCGGTCCTTTTCCGCGGGAGCTCAGGACGAACTCGGTCGTGAATTGCCGAATCACGATCCTCCATGACCCGCCTGGGGACTCGATTGTAGCCCGGGTTCGCCACGAAACGCTTCAGGAACTCCTCGGGCCCGGCGTACACTACCCCCGCGCGACTCGTCCACGGGAAGATCGCTTGAGAGAACGTCTCCTCGCACTTGCGGCTCTTGCCGTGGCGATCGGCGCCGTCCCGCCCCCGGCGTACGCGTCTCCCCTCGAAGGCGATCGCGGCACGCCGAACGCCGCGATCCTCGAGATCGTCGACTCGCGCGCCGCGAGACTGCCGGGGATCGACCGCCACAAGGCGGCGGGCGTCATCGGGGAGAGCAACCTGGGCCTCGTCGAGATCGTCGATCTCGACGCCGTCGACGATCCCGACGCGCGGGCCGAGGTCGAGCGCCTGGTTCGCGCCGAGAACGCCGATCGCGAGAAGCTGTACGCGCTCCTGGCCTCGGGCGGCGCGGGCGAGGACCGCGATGCGCGCCTGCGGACCATCCGCGAGAAGTACGCGGAGATCCTGCGCGCCGACGCCCATGCCGGGGACTGGATCCAGCTCCCGGACGGGGCCTGGGAGCGGAAGAAGAACGACGAGCGCGACTGAGCTTGCGCTACAGCCGGTAGGCCTCGTCGGCGGGACGCAGCGGGCGATTGAGCCACAGGGGCCGGCGCAGGCCGCCGGGCCCCGGCGCGGGCCTCGCGAGAGCCAGCCACTCGCGGTAGACCTCGCGCGACTTGCGCGTGTTCACGAAGACGTCGCCGTAGCGATCGCTTTCCGCTGCCCGCTGCACGATCACCCTTTGGTGCCAGCAGTGCATGCCGCTGACCGGGTCGGGCTGCACCGCGAAGGTCAGGTTCTGATTGACGCCCGTCTCCCGCCACCACACGTTGCGCGTGTCGGGGTCCGGGCTGTCGAACGGCCCGACCCCCTCGACGTGGCGGAACAGGAAGGTCCCGTCTCCGCGCTCGACGTCGACGAGCGTCGTCGAGAGCTTCTCGCCGCCGACCTCGCGATGCAGGCGCCACCGGCCGGCGTGGTGCGAGCACGCCACGATCCCGGGGTGGATTCCCTCGGTGACCCACACGCGCTGCACGAAATACCCGATTCGCGTGCGCACGCGAGCGAGGTCATCCTTCGCGACTCCGATGCGCTCGGCATCCCGCGGATGCACCCACAGCGGGTTGGTGTGGGAGATCTCCTGCAGCCACTTGCTGTTCCCGGAGCGCGTGTGGATCAAGGTCGGCAAGCGGAAGGTCGGCAGGAGGACCATCTCCCCCGCCGTCTCGTCGAGCTCGCGCCAGTGCACGTGGCTGCGGATGTAGCCCGGGACGGCGTGCTCGGCCCAGCCCCAGTCCGCGAGCGTTCCCGAGAAGATCTCGAGCTTCCCGGTGGGCGTCTTGAAGCCGGCGCGACGGGTGCCGTCCTCGAGCTCGACGCCGCCCCGTTCGACCTCGGCCTCGTAACGACGCTGCCCGCCGTAGGGAACGTCGAACGCGCCGTACTTCCGCATGTAAGCCAGGGGCTCGAGGCCCTCCGCGCGCGCGGCCTCGGGGAGGCCCGGTACCGAGTTGTCGAAGATGTCGGCGTAGTACTCGTCGAGCGATATGGCATGCCCCGGACTCTTGCGCGACTCGTAGAACTCGCGGATGCCGCGGGAGCCGTCGGGATCGATCTCCCACGTCAGCGCGATCCAGAACTCGGCCTCCTCCCACACCTCGCCCGGGTTCCTGCCGAGGGTCTTCTCCGCCGGGCGCCCCTCGAGGCGCTCGAACTGCAATCCGACCGGCTGCCTGAAGCCGATCCACGTGCCGGCGTGGGTCTCCTGGCTCATGAGGTCGTGGCGCTCGGGGCCGAGGCCCATGGGCAGGACCCAGTCGGCCCACTGCGCCGTCTCGCCCCAGATCGGCGTCAGCGCGACGTGACATCCGACCCGCGACTCGTCCTCGAGCATCTCGATCCACGACGCGCCGTCGGGGTTGGTCCACACCGGATTGTAGACGCGCGTGAAGTAGACCTCGATGCGCTTGCGCTGATCGCTCAGCAGGTGCGGGAGCAGGAAGCTCATCTCGTAATGGCCGAGCGGGTACTCGCGCGGCCACAGCAGCTCGTTCCAGCGCGCGCCGGGCGGCGGGTTGCGCGTCGGCTTGGGGACGAGCTTGTCCCAGTGGTTCGGGTTCAGTCCGCCGGGCCCTCCGAAGCTCCCGGTCAAGACGTGCAGCAGCACGAGACAGCGCGCGACCTGCCACCCGCCCAGGTTCCCGCTCGCCGTGTTGCGCCACAGATGGCTCGTGAAGCGCGGTCCGGCGCGCGCGATCTCGTCGGCGAGGCGCGGCACGGAGTCGCGCGGTATGCGGCACTCCTGTGCGACGAACTCGGGCGTGAAGTCGGCGTACAGCTCGGTGAGCACGTCGACGAAGCGATCGAAGGTCCGCGGTCCGGAGGGGTCGCGGTGCGCGAGGAAGTCGTCCCAGTTGGTCCAGCGCCGCACGAAGTCGCGGTCGAAGCGGCCGGTGCGCAGCAGCTCGTGCGCCACGCCGAGCAGCATCGCGGACTCGCTTCCCGGCCACGGCGAGATCCACAGGTCGGCGTGCGTCACGGTGTTGCTGAGCCGGGTGTCCACGACCGCGATGCGCGCGCCGCGGCTCTTGGCGTCGATGATGCGCTGCGCGTGGGGGTTGAAGTAGTGGCCGGTCTCGAGGTGCGCGGAGAGCAGCAGGACGAACTCGGCCTCGGAGTAGTCGGGGGACGGGCGGTCGGCCCCGCACCACAACGCATAGCCCGCGCGCGCCGCGGCGCTGCACACGTTGGTGTGGCTGTTGTGGCCGTCCAC
>Ga0302046_10000644_pt1 | contig 34301 bp, 31 predicted proteins | sample RVTome_11_FD_200261 | JGI IMG/M metagenome (GOLD analysis project Ga0302046, IMG submission 200261) | Soil microbial communities from uranium-contaminated site in the Upper Colorado River Basin, Wyoming, United States - RVT147D111 (version 2) ...
TCGATGCGGGTCGAGTCGCCGCGGCGGACCGTGGCGGGGATCCGGTCGAGGGGCGCGAACACCGTTTCCGAGACCACGCCGACCGCCGCGCCGGTGCCGACGGCCATGCCCTGCTCCTCGCCGACGGCGAAGGAGGTGGCCAGAGCCGGTCCCTCGAGCCGCAGGGCGCTGTCGGTCTCCGCGGCGGGGCGCCCCTCGGTCATGGCGAAGAGGTCGACCGTCACCTGGCGGTTGGTCAGAAAGTCGGTCACCGCCTGCATCTGGGCTGCGTCCTGGTTGGCCGTGGGCAGCGCCGTGTTGGCGGCGGCGAAGCGGTGCGAGCGGATCAGCCCACCCTTGTGCGCCGCGTCGTCGGAGGGGACGCGGGGCATGTGGCAGTCGATACAGTTCTGCGGCTCGGGCGGGTAGTAGAAGGAGCGCGCGCCCTCCCCGGAGACGCCACTGGCCTGCCAGTTGTCGTACTCGTTGAAGCCGCGGATCCAGCGGTACGAGTTGACCGGCACGTCGAGATGGACCTTGTGACAGGTCGAGCAGTAGGCCGCCGAGTCCTCGCCGCGGAAGAAGGGCTTGAGGAAGGTCCGGCGGTGCGGCTCGGGGTCGAGCCGGACGATGGTGTCGTGGATCTTGTTGAGCCACAGGTTGTCGCTGGTCGCCAGGTCGTGGAGGGCGGGCACCGTGATCTCGTAGTCGCCCTGGCCCATGGTGCTGCCGACCTCGGAGATCATGTGGCAGGCCGTGCAGGTCAAGCCGGCCTGGGCCTCGTCCGTGTGCACGATCTCCTTGATCGGGGTGTCCATCAATCCCGACTGCAGGATCGCCGGGTCGTGGCAGCCGCCGCACCACTTCGAGGCCTGGACGCCGGCCACCTCCTGCATGTACTCGACCGACTTGCGGTACCACTGGTTGTTGAAGCTCGAGAAGTGGTGGGCGGAGCCCTCCCACTGGTCGTAGACGTCGGGGTGGCAGCCCGCGCGGGCGCAGGACTCCGGCCCCATGTAGACCGAGGAGGGGACGGTCCCGCCGTGAGTCGTGGAGACGGAGGAGGGGAAGAAGGGACCCTCCTCGCCGCCCATTGACTCCGCGGCCATCGTCGTCGGTGCCGGGGGATTGGCGACTGAGTGCCGAGGGTCGGGGTTCGCCCGCTGCCAGGCCAAAGCCAGTGGGGCGCAGGCCAGGGCCAGGACGCCGGCCGTCGTCGTCAGCTTCCAGGAGCGCTCTCCCCTCCGGTCCCAGTAGGCCAGAGGCAACAGGGCCAGCCCGACCACGGCGAGCGCGATGTGGCTCCAGAGGACCGGGCGCTGGGGAGTCAGGTTCCCGACCTTGGCCAGGTAGAGACCGAGGCCCGCAGAGACCAGGAGCAACAGTCCGGAGACCAGCACGAGCGGCCGCCGCCGGCGGCGCCACCACCAGAGGGCGAACGGCACGAGCAGGCCCAGACCCAGGCCGAGGTGGAGGAGGATGTTCGCGAAGTAGACGAGGTGCGGATCACCGGCGGCCGCGAGGTAGGCCGAGTTCAGCGCCAGCACGGCGCCTCCCCACAGGAGCCAGCGGAGAGAGGGTCGCTTCATGGAGACCAGAACCTAACCGATCGTGGAGGTGCAGACCACCCGGGCCCGTCGTGACCCGGGCCCGGGTGGCTGGGAGGTCTGTACGTCGCCGAAGAGTAGCAAGGACCGTTCCAGCTCGATGCCCCCGAGAAGGCTGTCGGCCACGGTGCCGACCGCGGCTCCCCTCATAGAGTCTACGAGGTCGCTCGCAAGACCGACGAAGCACGGTCGCTGCGCGTACAATGGCGCATCGTGGCCGGCACCGCCAGTCCCCAGCGCATCGCCGAGGCCCTGGCCCGGAGGGTCATCGGTCAGGCGGAGGCCGTCCGCGAGATGGCGATCGCCCTGGCCAAGAAGCTGCAGGGCCTTACCGTCGGCAACGTGCTGCTCATCGGCTCGTCGGGAACCGGCAAGACGACTCTGATGCGGGCGGTCGAGACCTTCCTGGAGGGGCACCCGGAGTTGGCTCCCCAGTGGCCCCTCATCCGGGTCCACGCGAGTGTCCTGGCCGAGGAGACCGCCAGCAGGCGGCCGGGCGCCGCCCTGCTGGAGCGCCTCCTGGGGAGGGCCAGGGAGCGGTTCGCGGGCGACGAGGCCGTCGAGGGGACCCTGGAGAGGGCTCGCCACGGAGTCGTGTTCGTCGACGAGATCGACAAGATCCGGGCCACCGTCGGCGGACAGCCAAACCCGGCGGGAATCCGCGCGCAGGAGGCCCTGCTCACCCTGGTCGAGAACGAGGCGGTGCCCTTCCGGCTCCCCGAGTGGGCGGGTGGCGGAGAGATCACGGTCGACGCCAGCGACCTGCTCTTCGTCTGCGCCGGCGCCTTCGAGGGCCTCTACGACGCCGTTTACGATCGGGTGACGATCGGCCGCGACCGGGGATCGTTGCAGCCGGTCAGCGTCCTCGACGAGGGCTCGGTGCACCACGAGGTCCGCTTCGGCTTGCGCGAGTGGATGCGCTGGGAGGACCTCTTCGACTACGGCCTGACGCCCCAGTTCCTCTCGCGGTTCGAGTCGGTCGTCCTTCTCCACGACCTGGCGGAGGACGATCTGGTCCGGATCTTCCTCGAGACGCCGGACTCGGGGCTGCCCCAGGCTCGCGAGTACTTCGCCGCGCAGGGGGTTCAGCTCGCCATCTCGCCGGCGGCGATCCGGCGCATCGCCGCCGAGGCGGCGCGCCAGCCCCGCCTCGGGGCGCGTGCCATGCGGGAGGTCTTCCGTCGTGTCGTCAGGGACTACGAGTTCGACCCCACGGCGGCGGCCACGGACGGCGCCCTGCTGCTCGATCGGCCCGAGATCGACGCGGCCCTCGCCACCTGACGCGGAGCCCGCGTGGCCTTCGCTCCCCTCGATCTCGCCGTCCTCGGCGTCTACCTGATCTCGGTGCTCGGACTGGGAATCTGGGTGGCGCGGAGGGCCGGAGAGTCCGAAGCCGGCTTCTTCCTCGCCGGCCGACGCCTGCCCTGGTGGCTGGCGGGCACGTCGCTGATCGCCACCAGCCTGTCCGTGGACACCCCGCTCGGCATCGCCGGGCTGGTGGAGGAGCACGGCATCCCCGGGGTCTGGTTCGCCTGGTGCTTCGCCCTCGGCGGCGCGGGAATGCTGGGCTACGCGCTCTTCTCAGAGCTCTGGCGGCGTTCCGGCGTGATGACCGACGCCGCCTTCGTCGAGCTGCGCTACGGAGGGCGGGGCGGCGCGGTCCTGCGCCTCGTCAAGGCCCTCTACCTCGGCATCTTCCTGAACGCGTTCACCCTGGCCTGGGTGCTGAAGGCCGTCACCACCCTGGGGGCCGAAATGCTGGGTGGCTCTCCTCACCTGGTCCTCGGCGTCGTCCTGGCGCTGACGCTGGCCTACTCCGCCGCCTCGGGGCTCTGGGGGGTGGCGGTCAGCGACCTGCCGCAGTATCTCGTCATCCTGGGCACCTTCAGCTGGCTCGCCGTCCGTTCGGTGGCGCGCGCCGGAGGCCCCGACGGTCTGGCGGCGGCGCTCGGCGAGCGATTCGGCGCGGCGGAGGCGGCGCAGAAGCTCGCCTTCGTCCCGGCTCCGGGCGAGCCCTTCTTCGGCACCTTCCTCGCCTACGTGCTCCTGCTCTGGTGGGTGCACCGCAACGCCTCGGCGGCGGGGCCGGTGGTGCAGAGACTGGCTGCCTGCCGCGACGAGGGAGACGCCCGGCGTTCGACCTTGCTCTTCACGGTCGGCACCTTTGCCGTCAACTACTGGCCGATGGTGATGATGGCCCTGGCCGCCCTGGCGCTCTATCCGAGCCTTCCGGCCGAGGTGGCCGTCGGGCGCCTTTTCCGCGACGGCCTTCCGCCGGGGCTGCTGGGGCTGGCCGCCGCGGCGCTGCTGGCCGCCTTCATGTCCACCGTCGACAGCCATCTGAACCTGGGGGCCTCGTACCTGGTGCACGACGTCATCCACCGGTTCGTCCGTCCCGCGGCGGGGGAGAGGGAGCTGGTCGCCTGGGCGCGCCTGTCGACGGCGATCCTGCTGGCGCTCGCCGTCGGGATCGCCGCGCGCATGGACTCGGTGGCGGGGGCGTGGCAGCTGCTCTCGGCGCTGACCGCCGGCTACGGACCGGTCACCATCGTTCGTTGGTTCTGGTGGCGGATCACGGCGTGGAGCGAGCTGGCCGCCCTGCTGGCCTCGGGCGTCGTCAGCTTCCTGGTCGGCCGTTGGGCGCCGCATCTCTCGTTCGGAGCGCAGCTGGCCCTGATCGCGGGAGCCACGGCGCCGGTCTGGGCCGGCGTGGCCCTGTGGGGGCCGGAGCCGCACCGGGCTACGGTCGAGCGCTTCGCGCGGACGGTCAGGCCCTGGGGGGCGTGGCCGGGTCCGACGCCGGCGTCCTCACTGGGCGGGCGGCTGCTCCTCTGGATGGTCGGCTCCGGCGCCCTGCTGGCCACCTGCTTCGCGCTCGGCGCCGCCTTCTTCGGCCGTTGGCCGCTGGCCGGCGGGCTCGCCGCCTGCGGCGTCGGCGGATGGGCCCTCTTCTTCCGGCTCGACCGTCGCCGGCCGCCCGCAGCGCAGCCGACGCCATAGGACCGGGGCGAAGGTGAGGAGGAAGAAGAGCAACATCAGCCACGCGGCCTGGCGGACGGCGGCCCCGCGCTGTCCGCTCGCCGCGTTGACGAGGACCGAGCCCAGCTGGGTGTAGACCAGCAGCGGAACGGCCAGGCCGAGGGCCGTCGAGACGACGAAAGGTCCGCGCGCGACTCCCATCAGGGCGGCCGCGTAATTGACCGCCCCGAAGGGCAGCGGCAGGTAGCGAACGCGCACCAGGGCCCAGAAGCCGTGGCGGTCGAGCGCCGCGGTCAGGGCCGCCGTGCGATCGGGCCCCACCAGACGCACTACCAGGTCCCGGCCCAGCCCGCGCCCGAGCTCGAAGCTCAGGAAGGCGCCGGCGCAGGCGCCCAGCATGTTGACGCTCCAGCCTCCGAGCAGGCCGAAGACGGCGCCTCCGGTCGCCACCAGGGGGCTGACCGGGAGAGCGAGGGGGCTGAACAGCAAATAGAGCCCGACGAGAACCAGCGGCGCCCACCAGGTGCCACGAGCGCGGGCGATCGTGTCGAGCACCCGAGCGAGCGTCTCGGGCTCGGTCAGGCCGAGGGCCCAGAGGGTGAGCAGCGTCGCGGCGAGCAGACCCAGCAGGGCGAGGAACCGCCGGGTCGGCGAGCCTCGCCGCGCCCCCGGGAGGTCGTCCCTAACCCTCGGAAGGGGCATCCAGGACCAGGAACTCGCGCATCTGCCGCACCAGGATCTCCTGCGAGCGCGGGTCAATGAAGTTGAGGCGCAGCTCGTTGATCACCATCACCTCGGCGTGTTGCCATTCGCGCCAGCAGTCGACGCAGACCTTGGCGCGAATCTCCTCCCCGAGAGCGCCCGGATAGGGAACGGAGGGCACGCGCGGCGCCTCCCGCCGACAGCGCACGCAGGCCACCAGGGCCTCGTCGGCGCTCACCGGTCGAGCTCTCCCGGCAGGACGATGCGACTGTCGGCCCTCTGCTCCACGTCCTCCGGCACGGCGACCAGGAAGACCCGGCGCCCGCCCGGATGCCGTCCGCGCAGGGCCTTGACCAGCTCGTCGGGCACGGCGAGCTTCACGAAGGCCGGCCGCTTGGGATTCTGCCGGGCGCTGTCGATGACGAGCTCCTCGATGGGGACCGCTTCCACCTTCTCGGCGTACTTCTCCAACGCGAAGGCGAGCAGCTTGCGCGCGTCCATCACGCCTCGGCCGCCGCCAGGCGGTTCTCGAAGTAGCGCAGGGTGGCGGCCAGTCCGTCGGCCAGGGGCACCCGCGGCGCCCAGTCGAGCTCCCGCCGCGCCGCGGAGATGTCGGGCTGCCTGATCTTGGGATCGTCGATGGGCAGCTCGCGGAAGACCACCTCGCTACGGCTGCCTGTCAGCTCGAGCAGCGTCCGGGCGAACTCCAGGATGGTCATCTCGTCCGGGTTGCCGATGTTGACGGGATCGGAGATGTCGCTCTGCAACAGTCGCCAGATTCCCTCGATGAGGTCGCTGACGAAGCAGAAGGAGCGCGTCTGGCCGCCGTCGCCGAACACCGTCAGCGCCTCGCCGGTCAGGGCCTGCCGGATGAAGGTCGGCACCACTCGACCGTCGTGCATGCGCATTCTCGGTCCGTAGGTGTTGAAGATCCGGACGATCCGGGTCTCCACGCCGTGGAAGCGATGGTAGGCCATCACCATCGCCTCGCCGAAGCGCTTGGCCTCGTCGTAGACGCCCCGGGGGCCCACCGGATTGACGTTGCCCCAGTACGATTCCGGCTGGGGATGCACCAGCGGGTCGCCGTAGACCTCGGACGTCGAGGCCAGCAGGTAGCGAGCGTTCTTGGCCTTGGCCAGGCCGAGGGTGTTGTGGGTGCCGAGGGAGCCGACCTTCAGGGTCTGGATCGGCAGCTCGAGATAGTCGATCGGGCTCGCCGGCGAGGCGAAGTGAAGCACGTTGTCCACCGGTCCGTCGATGACGAACGGTCGGGTGACGTCGTGCTCGCGGAACTGGAACTGCGCCTCGCCGAGGAGAAGCCCGACGTTGTCCAGGCTGCCGGTGAGGAGGTTGTCGACGCAGACGACGTGATGACCCTCCTCGAGAAGGCGCTCGCACAGGTGCGAGCCGAGGAACCCCGCCCCGCCGGTCACCACCGAGGTCGTCACGAGATCGTCCCCTCTCCCCGGCCGACCGAGACGTAGCGGAAGCCGGCGGCGGCCATCTTGGCCGGGTCGTAGATGTTGCGCAGGTCGACGATCAAGGGCTCCTCGAGCAGACCCTTCAGGCGCTCGAGGTCCAGGAAGCGGAAGCGATTCCACTCGGTGACGATCACCAGGCCGTTCGCCCGCTTCGCCGCGTCGTACGGGTTGTCGCAGAAGGTGACCTGCGGGAAGCGCGGTCTGCAGGCCTCCATGGCGGCGGGATCGAAGGCCCGCACGGCGGCGCCCGCCGCGAGGAGCCGCTCGACGATGTGGAGGGCCGGGCTCTCGCGGATGTCGTCGGTTTCGGGCTTGAACGACAGCCCGAGCACTCCCACGGTCTTGCCGGAGAGCGGGCCGAAGGAGTCCTCGATCTTGCGGACCATGCGCTCGCGCGTCGCCTCGTTGACCTGCAGAACCGCCTCCATGATCCTGAACATCATGCCGCGCTCGTGCGCGATCTGAGCGACGGCCCGGGAGTCCTTGGGGAAGCAGGAGCCCCCGAAGCCGGGCCCGGGATGCAGGAACTTGGCGCCGATCCGGCTGTCCAGTCCCATGCCTCGGGCGACCGTCTCGACGTCGGCGCCGAGCAGCTCGCAGAGGTGGGCGATCTCGTTGATAAACGAGATCTTGGTGGCCAGGAAGCCGTTGGAGGCGTACTTGATGAGCTCGGCGCTCTCGACGTTGGTGATGACGAAGGGCACGTCGGCGACCCGCAGCGGCGAGTAGATGTCGAGCATGATCTCGACGGCCCGCGGATCGCGGCTCCCGATCACCACGCGGTCGGGCTGCATGAAGTCCTCGATGGCCGAGCCCTCGCGCAGGAACTCAGGGTTGCTGACCACGGCGAACCGGTACCCGCCGCCGCTGCGGTCTCGGACCAGGTCCTCGATCATCTGCCCCGTGCCGATGGGCACGGTGCTCTTGGTCACGATGATCTTGTAGTCGTTGAGGTGCTCGCCGATCGATTCGGCGACCTGCTGGATGAAGCGCAAGTCCGCCGACCCGTCCGGCCGGGGCGGTGTGCCGACGGCAATGAAGATGGCCTGCGCCGCCTCGAGGGCCGGGCCGAGCTCGGTGGTGAAGGAAAGGCGGCCCTGGTCCATGTTCTTGCGCACGAGAGTGGCCAGGCCGGGCTCGTAGATGGGGATCTCGCCCCGCGACAGCGCTGCGACCTTCGTCTCGTCCTTGTCGACGCCGGTGACATGGATCCCGAAATCCGCGAGACAGGCCCCGGTGACGAGGCCGACGTAGCCGCTTCCTACGACGCAGATGTTCATGACTCGGTTCGGGAGCCCTCGGCGTGGGCGATCCGGTACCAGTCGACGAAGCGTCGTAGACCGTCTCGGATGGGGACCTTGGGAGAGTAGCCGAGCAGGCGTCGTGCCTTCGACACGTCGGCGAAGGTGATCGGCACGTCGCCGGGCTGGTCGGCAAGATACTCGATCACCGGAGTGACTTCAAGCTCTTCGGCGATCCAGCGCACGAGGTCTGACAGCGCCGTCGTCTCGGCACCACCGAGATTCAGGATCTCGAACTCCGGCGCCAGATCCAGAACGGTCTCGATTCCGTCCACGATGTCGTCGATGTAGGTGTAGTCGCGTCGGCTGGCGCCGTTCCCGTAGAGGGTCACGGGACGGCCGCGAGCCATCAGATCGGTGAACTTGTGGATCGCCATCTCCGGCCTCTGCGCCGGTCCGTAGACGGTGAAGAAGCGCAGGCACGACGTGCGCAGGCCGTAGAGATGGTGGTAGTTGAAGCAGAGCAGCTCTCCGGTACGTTTGGTCGTCGCGTAGGGGCTGATCGGGCGGTCCACCTCATCGGACTCGGCGAAGGGCACCTTCTCGTTGATGCCGTAGACCGACGAGGACGAGCCGAAGACGAAGACCTCCGGGCCATGACGTCGCGCCGCCTCGAGCAGGTGGAGCGTGCCGATGCAGTTGACCTCCTCGTAGAGGACGGGCTCGGCGAGGCTCGGCCGCACGCCGGCGCGCGCCGCCAGGTGGACCACCGCGTCGAAGCGCCCGGACGAGAAGAGGTCGTCGACGAGGGAAGCGTCCCGGATGTCGCCCTCGACCAGCCGGTAGTCGTCGCGCTCGAGGTGCTCGGCGACGTTGGCCCGCTTGCGCCGAGGGTCGTAGAAGTCGTTGAAGTCGTCGAGGACCGTGATCCGGTCTCCGCGGCCGAGGAGGCGACGGGTGAGATGCGAGCCGATGAACCCGGCGCCGCCGGTCAGCAGGATGTGCTTCGACGCGGGCATCACTCCTCCGGAGCGGCGGCGGCATCGTCCTGGCTGTCCTCGTACCGCGCCTCGATGCCCTTCTTCTGTCGATTGCGGACGAGCCAGCGCAGGAGCTTCGACTCGTTGATGCCGACGATGATGTCGTTGACCGCGTCGGTGATGCTCGGATCGTTGACCAGCGCGCCCAGAGACCCGCGTCCTTCGTCGATCTTGCCGGCGACGCTGTTCATGCGCTCGACGAGCTCGGCGACGTCGGCGGCGACCTTGTCGCCGTACTCCTCGTCGGCCAGCATCTTGGCGAGGAGGCCGTCTCCGTCCTGGAGCTCCTCGGCGAGCACGCTGAGCCGCTCGCTCGCCGTGCTCAGGTTGGTCAGGGTCTCCCGGAAGCGGTCCCGGATGTCCGCGTCCGTGAGCAGGGCGGGGAGGACGCCGTCGCCGTCGTGAAGCTGCCCGAGGGCGGTCGAGAAACCCGTCAGCGCCGCCTCCACGTCGCGCGCCAGCGAGTCGTCGCGCACCAGCCGGCCCAACGTCCCCTCGCCGGCCTCGATGCCTTGGGAGATGCGCTCGGCCGAGCCCAGGATGTTGAGGATTTTGCTGCGGATCTCCTGACCGGTCGGGCTTTCGGTGGTGAGCTCGCCGAGCACTCCCTCCCCCGCCTCCATGCGCGCCAGGATGTTGCGCAGGGAGGCGGAGATGGCGACGAGGTTGTCCATCGCGCTGCCCCCGGAGGCCAGGAGCTCGTCGAGCTCGGTTCCGGGCGCCGCGGGAATCTGTCCGCCGTCGGGCAGGATGGCGGCGTCCGGCGAGCCCGAGGAGAGCTGGATGTACTTGTCACCCAGCAGGCCGAGGGTCTGGATCCTGGCCTGGGAGTCCTCGCGGATCCTCTGCCCGTAGGCGCGATCGACGGACACCCAGACGGTCAGGAAGCTCTCGTCCACGGCCTCCGGCAGGACGATGCGCTGGACATGGCCGACGTTGACGCCGTCCAGCTGGACGGGGTTGCCCGTGGCCAGGCCCTCGACGCTCCTGAAGTGCACGAAGTACTCGTTCTTGCGCCCGAAGAGCTGATTCTCCTGACCGACGAAGAAGATGCCGATCGCCAGTGCAACCAGGGCGCCGAGGACGAGGAGGCCGACCTTCAGCTCACGCAACGACGGCCTCCTCCTCGCGTCCGGCCAGGAAAGCCGCGAAGTACTCGTCGGCCGTGCCGTCCGCCTCCTCCCAGGTGCCGAGGAAGCGGAAACGGCCGTCGTGCAGAAAGGCCACGCGATCACCGGCGTGCCGGGCCAGCGCCAGGTCATGGGTGACGATGACGGCCGTGGCGCCGAGGTTCTTCTGACTGGATCGGATGAGGGCGGCGATCGAGGCCGAGGTCATCGGATCGAGGCCCGTGGTGGGCTCGTCGAAGAGCACCACCTCCGGATCGAGCGCCAGGGAGCGGGCCAGGGCGACGCGCTTCTTCATGCCGCCGGAGAGATCCGCCGGCATCTTCTCCTCGGTGCCGGCGAGGCCGACGAGGTCGAGCTTGCGCCGCACGCTCTCGGCCACCGCCTCCTCGTCGATGTCCGAGTGCTCGCGCAGGGGGAACGCCACGTTGTCGAAGACAGTCATCGAGTCGAAGAGCGCTCCGCCCTGGAAGAGCATGGCGACTCGCCGACGCACGGGGTAGAGCTCGCGCTCGTCGAGGAGCGTCAGGTCGATTCCGTCGAACACCACGCGCCCGGCGTCGGGCTTCTCGAGCCCGTTGAGCTGGCGCAGCAGCACGCTCTTGCCGCTGCCCGAGCGCCCCAGCACCACGAGGCTCTCTCCGCGCTCGACCGTGAGGTCGATCCCGCCGAGGACCACCTTCGGGCCGTAGCTCTTGCGCAGGCCGTCGACGCGGAAGATCGGTTCACCGACAGCTGGCGCGGCCATCCTCGAAGACGCCATCCCTAGAAGACCGTGTAGAACAGCTTGGTGAGGAAGAAATCGGAGACGAGAACGAGGATCGCGGCCTGCACCACCGTGTTCGTCGTGGCCCGGCCGACGCCGTCAGCGCCGCCCCGAGCGTGGAGGCCATTGTAGCACCCGATCACGGTGATGAAGAACGCGAAGAAGAAGGACTTCCCGACCCCGCTGAAGATGTCGGAGAGGGTGAGAGCCGAGAGCACGTCGTTGATGAAGAGACCCGGGGTCAGCGAGAGCTGGACGATGGCGACCAGGAGCCCGCCGAGAATCCCCAGGAGGTCTCCGAGGATGGTGAGAGCGGGGAGCATGACCAGGGTGGCGACGAGCTTGGGAACCACCAGCTTCTTCACCGGGTCGGCCGCCATCGAGCGCAGAGCGTCGATCTGCTCGGTCACCTTCATGGTGCCGAGCTCGGCGGTCATCCCCGAGCCGATCCGACCGCCGACGATGAGGGCGATGAGGACGGGACCGAGCTCACGGGTGAGCGACTTCGAGACCACCGTGCCGATGTAGTACTTCACGCCGATCGCCGGCAGGCTGTAGGCGGTTTGCAGGGCCAGGACCATGCCCGTGAACACCGTCGTGATGCCGGCCACGCCGAGGGAGCGAACGCCGATCTGCTCGGCTTCGACGAGCCAGGATCGGACCTCGTAGGGGGGGCGGAGGGTGGCCAGCAGCGCGCGCCAGCCGAGCAGCGAGAGCCCACCGGCCAGCACCACCGCGCGGCGCAGGGGTCCAGGCCGGCTCAATGGCTCACCGTCCGACGCAGCACCAGCTGGGCGAGCCCGAGGGCCCCGTAGGCGATCGCGGGCGTGGCGCTCGCAGGGCCCCGCGCCGCAGCGAGGAGGCCGACGGCGACCAAGGTGCCGAACGCGGCTCGCGCCGCGCCGTTGGCCAGCACCACCTGGTCGTACCGAGTCGTGTCGTACGCCGCCCACAGCGTCACGACGGCCAGGGTCACCCAGAGGACCGCGGCCGCCGCCCGATAGAATGCGTCCGGCTGGCCGGCGAGCGACCCGAGGGAGGCCGGCCCCAGGATCTCGGCGAAGAGCGACGCTCCCCAGAGCAGATCGAAGAGTGCACCGACCACCAACGACAGGCGCAGGAGCCGCACGAGTCGCGAGCGGCGGGAGTAGGAGTGGACCATCCGGGCGGGAATTGTAGCGGCAGGATGCCTCCGGGCCGACAGCCGGTCGTGGCGAGGGCCCGATGAGCGGCGGTTCGAACGGAGGGCCCGCCACCTGGCCGAGCTGGGCGGCCACCACCGCGGCGACCGTTTGCGGCAACCTTTTCCTGGTTGCCGGGTCGGCCGTCTTCGCCATCCTGTCGCTCCTCGTGGCCTGGATTCCTCCCCGCCGGCACTGGGTCTTCCACTGCGCGCGGTGGTGGGCTCGCGGCGTGCTCTTCACCAGCGGTGTGCGGCTGGCCGTCTCGCAGGAGGAGGACCGGGGCGAGACTCCCGTGATCTACATGGCCAACCACCAGAGCCTGTTCGACATCCCGGCGTTGCTGGCGAGTCTCCCCGATCAGACCCGGATGCTTGCCAAGCGGAGCCTGTTTCGCATCCCGGTCTTCGGATGGGCGCTCAGGGCCGGCGGCTTCATCGCCATCGACCGCGAGGATCGCAGCAAGGCGAGCCAAAGCTTCGCCTCGGCCGTGGAGCGGCTGCAGGGCGGAATCTCGGCACTCGTCTTCCCCGAGGGCACCCGGTCTGCGACCGGGAAGCTGGCCGCGCTGCAACGCGGCGGCTTCCTGCTGGCCCTCAAGGCGGGACTGCCGATCGTCCCGGTGGGGATCGAGGCGAGCCGCACCATCCGCCGCAAGGGCGAGTGGGTCATCCGGCCGCGCACGCTGGCCGTACGCTACGGCCGGCGGGTCGACCCGGCAGCCTTCGGGCTGCGCGACAAGAGGGGCCTGGTCCGGACCGTGCGAAGCGAGATCGCCCGCCTCGCCCGCTGCGATCTCGAGGAGGGCGTCCCGTCACCCGTCGCCGGCCCGGCGGAGCCGTGATGTAGGATCGTGGCGCATCCGCGCGTGAACGGAGAGCCATGGCGAAAGCGCTCGAAGACAGGATATGGGAAGCCCTCAAGGGAGTGACGTTCCCCGGTATGAGCCGGGACATCGTCTCGTTCGGCTTCGTCGACGGAGTGGCGGAGGACTCCGGACGCGCTCGGGTCGACCTCGTGGTCACCACCCACAACCGCGGCGCCGCCGAGGAGGTCCGGGAGAAGGCCTTGCGGGCGGTCGAGGCGCTCGAGGGAGTGGGGAAGGTCGAGGTCGGGCTCGAGGTCAGGGTGCCTCCCGCCCCCGCCCAGCAGGCGGTGTCGCGGGACAGCGCCTTGATTCCCGGCGTCGCGCACGTGGTGGCCGTCGCCAGCGGCAAGGGGGGCGTGGGGAAGTCGACCGTGGCCGCGAACCTGGCGGTGCGGTTGGCGCAGCTGGGCCACAGGGTCGGGCTTCTGGACGCGGATATCTACGGCCCTTCGATGCCGATGATGTTCGGCATCTCGGAGAGGCCGGAGGTGGTCGACAACCGGTTGCAGCCGTTCGAGCGGTACGGCGTCCTGGTGATGTCCCTCGGCTTCGTGCTCGATGTGGACACACCGGTGATCTGGCGGGGACCGATGGTGATGAAGGCGATCGAGCAGCTCCTCGGTGATGTCGACTGGGGGGACCTCGACTACCTGATCGTCGACCTGCCGCCGGGCACCGGGGACGCCCAGTTGACGATCTCGCAGCGGGTCCCGCTCTCGGGTGCGGTGATCGTGACCACCCCTCAGGACGTAGCCCTCATCGATGCGCGCAAGGGGCTCGCGATGTTCCGCAAGGTCAACGTTCCGGTGGTGGGCATCGTCGAGAACATGTCGGGTTTCGTCTGTCCGCATTGCGGCGAGAGCACCGACATCTTCAAGCGCGGGGGCGGAGAACGGACGGCGCGAGCCCTCGGCACGGCCTTCCTGGGTGCCGTTCCCCTCGACCCGGCGATCGTGGAGGGCGGTGACGCCGGGGCGCCGGTGGTCGTGGCGCAGCCCGACGGGCCGCACGCCGAGGCCTTCCGCAGGATCGCCGAAGCGGTCGTCGCCGAGGTGGGCAGCCGTGCGCGGCCCGAGCTGTCGATCTTCTGAGGCCGGGCCGGCGGACCGACGAGGATGAGCGTCGCCCTGCTCGCCGACGCCCACATCGGTGGGCCGGGGGGACCGGCGGCGCCCCTCGTGGCCCAGCTCGAGGAGCTGGCTGGCGCCGACTGCGAGCGACTCGTGCTGCTCGGCGACCTCTTCCAGGTCTGGGTGGCCTCTCCCCGCTACGAGACGGCCGACGTGCGGCGGGTGGTCGATGCCCTCGCCCGCCTGCGTTCCCGGGGTGTCGCCCTCGACTACGTGGAAGGAAACCGCGACTTCTTCGTCGCCGAGAGCGAGCACGCGGCGCTCTTCGACCGAATCGCCACCGAGGTGCCCTTCACCGCCGCCGGGAGGCGCTTCCTGGCCGTGCACGGGGACGGCATCAACCCTGCGGACCGGCAGTATCGCTTCTGGCGCTGGCTGTCGAAGAGCCCGCCGAGCCGGTTCCTGATGCGCCGTCTGCCGACGCCGCTGGCCCGGTGGGTGGTGCACCGCACGGAACGCAGCCTGGCGCGGACCAACTTCCAGCACAAGGTCCGCATCCCGGAGGAGGCGATCGTGACCTATGGCCGGCGCCGCCTGCGGGAGGGGTACGACGCGCTGCTACTCGGGCACTTCCACGAGGAGCGACGCTGGACCGTCGCCGGCGGCGAGATCTGGCTGCTCGACGCCTGGTTCGCCTCGCGGCGGATCGAGAGGCTCCCCTCGTGAAGGGCGCCGCCGTGCGGGGACGGGTGACGATGATGGGGTCCGGCACCTCGAGCGGCGTGCCGGTGATCAACTGTCGCTGTCCCGTCTGCACGTCGGGCCACCCCCGCAACCGCAGGACGAGGGCCGGCTTGAAGCTCGAGCTGCCGCAGGGCACGCTGCTGGTCGACACGCCGACGGAGCTGCGGCTCCAGTGTCTGGCGTTCGGCCTCGAGCGGGTGGACGGCGTGCTCTTCACGCACGCCCACGCCGACCACATCTTCGGCCTCGACGACCTGCGCATCTTCAACTTTCGCCAGCGCCGGGACATCCCCTGCTACGGCTCGCGCGCGACGCTGGACGCACTCGCCAGAACCTTCGCCTACGTTTTCGAGGACGGCCAGCGGGGCGGTGGGAAGCCGCGTCTCGAGCTGGTGCCGATCGACGGTCTCTTCGAGGCGGCCGGAGTCGAGATCCTGCCGGTACCCGTCCTGCACGGAGAGCTCGAGGTCACCGCTTTCCGGATCGGCGACTTCGCCTACGTGACGGATTGCAGCCAGATCCCGCCGGCGAGCCGCGATCTACTGGCCGGAGTGGACATGCTGATCCTGGGGGCACTGCGCTACCACCGGCATCCCACCCACTTCAGCATCGCCGAGGCGATCGAGGCGGCGCGGGACCTGGGAGCGCGACGCACGATCTTCACCCACCTCGCCCACGAGGTCGACTACGCTCGGCCGGAGATCGCGCTGCCGGCCGGAATGGAGCTCGGGTATGACGGTTTGGTCCTCGAGCTCGGCTGAGCGGGCGATCCCGACCGGCGGCACGGTCGCTGGCTCGGTGACCCCCCCTCCGTCGAAGAGCCTCACCCAGCGCTACTTGTTGATCGCGCTGCTGGCGGAGGGTCCGACCCTGATCGAGAGCCCCCTGCGCTCCGGGGACACGGAGGCGACCCGCGCTGCGCTGGTCGCCCTCGGGGCCCGGATCGAGGAGAGCGACGAAGGGGCGACTCTCCGCGTCGAGCCCGGAGAGCCACCGGCGCGCGCCGTGATCCAGTGCGCTGCCAACGGCACGCTGCTTCGCCTCTTGATGGGCGTCTCCGCCTCCCGGCCGGGACGTTGGACGCTCGATGGGACGGCGCGCCTCCGGGAACGTCCCGTCGGACCGCTGGCGGACGCGCTGGGGGCTCTGGGGGTCGTCGTGCGTTACCTCGGCCGCCCCGGTTACGCCCCGCTCGAGGTCGCGGGCGGCCGGCTGACGGGCGGTGCGGTTACCGTCGACGCGAGTCGGTCCAGCCAGTTCGTCTCCGCCCTGCTGCTGGCGGCCGTCGGTTGCCCCGAGCCGGTCGAGATCTCGGTTTCGGCACTGGTCTCGGCGCCCTACGTCGACCTCACGCTCCGTTGCCTGGCGAGCTTCGGCGCTCGCGTCGAGCGATCGGGGGCCGGCCTCCGGGTGATGCCTACACCCCTGCGCGGCTGCCGGGCTCGCGTCGAACCGGACGCCTCCTCGGCCTGCTACCCGGCCGCGGCGGCGGCACTGACCGGCGGACGGGTGCTGTTGCGTGGTCTCGGCGCCGATAGCGCCCAGGGCGATCTTCGCTTCCTCGACCTTCTGCGACGCATGGGCGCCCACGTCGACCGGCAGGCCGACGACGTGGTGGTGGTGGGAGGAGCCCTCGAGGCGATCGAGGCCGACCTGTCCGCGCTGCCCGACCAGGTCCCGACCTTGGCTGCACTGGCGCCCTTCGCGCGTGGCATGACGAGGATCTCGGGGGTGCCCCACCTGCGGCTGAAGGAGAGCGATCGCCTGGCCGTCATGGCCCGGCAGCTCGGGCGCCTCGGCGCGACCGTCCGCGAGCTGGCGGACGGGCTGGAGGTGGAAGGGACATGGGCCGACGCGACGCCCCCTGGAGAAGAGGTCGTGGTGGATCCGCACGGAGATCACCGGATCGCGATGAGCCTCGCACTGGTCGGACTGCGGCGGGCGGGTGTGCGGATCCCCGACGGGCGCGTGGTCGAGAAGTCGTACCCCGGCTTCTGGGACGATCTCGACGCCCTGCTGGAGGGCCGGGAGTGAAGGGCGGCCTGCAGGAGATCGTGCACTCGGCCCTCTGCGCTGCCGAGAACGGGCGAACGCTGGCGGAAACCTCGGTGAGCGATCAGTGGAAGATGGCGGTCCTCCTCCAGGGCGCCGGGGTTTTGTGCCTGGTCTCCGAGGCCGGCTGGCGCCTTCGCGAGCCCTGGGAGGGAGCCCTTGTCGACGCCGAGGGACTGCTGCGGGGCCTTTCCGCCGAGCCGGGCCGGGACGACCTGCTGCCCCAGGTCCGCCTGCGGAGCCTGGCGCTCGAGCTGTTCGGCGGCGAGTCGGAGGTGGCGGGGCGGGGCCAGGCCCGTCGCAGCGCACGCCTGCTGCTCGATCGCTGGCGCCAGGAGGTCGAGCCGGTCACTCCGGCAAGGGCCGTCGCGCAGGTCCTCGAGGCGGCCGGCTTCCTCTGGACGCAGCCCTTCGGCGCGGCTCGCGCCGCGGCCCTGCTCGGGGCGCGCATCTACGACCGATGGAAGGTGCCCTGGGCGGCCGGTCCGGCCGCCTTCCGCAGTCGGCTCACGGCCCGCTGTGCGGACCGTCGCGCGATGGAGCGCGCCCTGGCGGGTCCGCAGGCGCGAGAGCTTTGGGAGCCCGAGATGGCGCGGCGGGAGCCGTACGAGCTGGCGGCGGCCGGGCGGTGGACGGCGGCGGTCCGGGCATGGGAGCGCCGCGGGACCGACAAGGCGGAGGAACGACTGGGCTTCGCGGACGCCCTGCACGCTCTCGGCCGGTGGCAGGACGCCTTGGGAGCTCTCCGCGGCCTGCGGAGCCCAGCGGCCCGCGTCCTGCGCCTCGATTGCCTCCTCCGGCTCGGTCGTCTGGCTGGCGCCCGGCGCGCCCTCGGTGGCCTCGAGAAGGCCCGCCTGCCGGGACCGCTCCTGGTCGAGACGACGGAGCTCGCGGTCCGTGCTCTGACCAACCTCGGCGATCTCGACGAGGCGGGACGCTGGGTCGCGAGGACTCTCCGTCGCGCCGGTGCCGAGACGGCACCGCGGGCGCACCTGGTCGCGGCCGGCAGCGCCTGGGATCGGCGGGACCTCGAGGCGATGCGTCGCCACCTGGACGAGGCCGGGCCACGGCCGGAGGACCCCGCGTCCGCCTGGCGATGGCACCTGGCCCGGGCGCTGGCGGCGGAGCTCGAGGAGGACGGCGAGACCATGGTGGAGGAGCTCGCGTCGGCGCTCTCCCATCGGCGCTCCCTGCGGCGCTTCGAGGCGGCGGGTCTGTGGAACGAGCTCGGCCTCGGGCGAGCCCTCTGCGGCGACCTGGCGGGCGCGGAGAGGGCCTTCCTGCACGCGCTGCGACTGCAGGAGGAGACCCAGGGGCCCCGCCGGACCACCCTCGCGCTCTACAACCTCGCCGAGATCCGGCTCCGTCGGGGGCGGCTGCGCGGAGTCCGCGAGATCCTCGACCGGTCGCGGGCCGAGAACCGGGAGGCCGGCAACCGGCGGGGCCTGCTCCAGGACGCCGAGCTCGAGGTGCGCTACGAGCTGGTCACGGGACGCCCGCGGGAGGCACTCGAGCGCTGCCGCTCGCTGCGCGAGGGTTCCGGGACCGAAGGCCCGCACTGGCGGCGGGCAGAGCTCGCGGCAATGGAGGCGCGGGCCCTCGGCTGGCTGGGCGAGCCGACGGAGGCGCGGCGGGTGCTGGAGGAGGGGGGCGCCGAGGGGCTCGGCGCGCTCGAGCCCGAGGAACGGCCGGCCGTCTGGGCCCTGGCCGGCGCCCGGGCGCGCGCGCTCGCCGCGGCGCACGGGCCGACGGGGGCGCTGTGGAGCCGGATCCTCACCGGCGCATCGACCACCGAGGAGTGGGAGTCCCTCGATCTCCTGGAGCCCTACCGGGCCGCACGGCTGATCTACGACGTCCAGCGGGTGAGCTCCGGGGAGGTGCCCGCGGCGCGCCTGCGCCGGGCGGCCGTCGAGCTGCGCCGCGTCGGCGCGCTGCGGCCGGCGGCGGAGCTGGAGGCCCTCGACGCCGGGCCGTGGCGGGCGCTGGAGACCTACCTGGGAGATGGCGACGAGCCCACCGCGCGGCGGGGAGAGCTGCTCCACGCGGTGGCGCCCGCGGCCAGGCTCCTGCGCAGCCACGGCGGTGTCGAGCAGATCCTGGTCGACGGTCCGGGCGGGATGTCGCGGCTCGAGGTCGCCCTCGCCGACGGGCACCTCGAGCTCTCGTCACCGGATACCGGGGGTCCGGCTGTCCGGGCGGTCCTGTCGCTGATCGCCCGCGACCTGCCCCCCTGGCCGGAGGAGGGCGCCACGAGCGGCTCCGCCACGACCGCGCCGGGGATCGTGGGCCGGAGTCCCGAGCTCCTGCGTGCGCTGGAGCGGACCGAGAAGCTGGCGGCGGCCCCCTTGCCCCTGCTGGTGCTGGGCGAGACCGGAACGGGCAAGGAGCTTTTCGCCCGACGAGCCCACGACGTCGGACCGCGCGCCGGCGGCCCGTTCGTGCCGGTCAACTGCGCCGAGCTCTCCGAGAGCCTGCTCCTCTCGGAGCTTTTCGGGCACGTGCGGGGCGCCTTCACCGGAGCGGATCGGGACCGCGCAGGGATCTTCGAGACCGCCCGCGACGGGACGGTTTTTCTGGACGAGATCGGTGACCTTCCCCTGACGGCCCAGAGCAAGCTCCTGCGGGTCCTGCAGGAGGGAGAGGTGCGGCGGGTGGGCGAGAGCCTGGGCCGCAGGGTGGACGTCCGCGTCGTGGCGGCGACCCACCGCGACCTCGCAGCGATGGTCCGCGAGGGGAGCTTCCGGGAGGATCTCTTCTTCCGCCTGCAGACAGCCTCGATCGAGCTGCCGCCGTTGCGGCGCCGGGGCGAGGACCTCTGGCTGCTGACGGAGCACTTCCTGCGCCGCCTCGCCCCGGGGCGGGAGGTCCGCCTGACCGGCTCGGCGCGAGCCCGCCTGGAGTCCCACCCCTGGCCGGGCAACGTGCGGGAGCTGCGCGGCACGCTGGCGGTGGCGGTGGCGCTGGCCGGAGGGGACGAGATCGACGACGGTAACCTCGAGCTGCCGGTCTCGGAGGCGCGCGCCCCCGGGGGGTCGTACCATGAGCAGGTGGAGGCGCTCCGGCGACGGCTGGTGCGCGATGCCCTCGAGGCCGCCGGGGGCAACCGCGCGGAGGCGGCTCGCCGGCTCGGCCTCTCGCGCCAGGCGCTCTCCTATCTGGTCCGCGAGCTGGGGCTCTACGCACCGTGATCGGGTATCTGCTCCGCCGGCTCGCGCAGATGCTACCCCTCGTCGTGCTGGTGGCGAGCTTGGTCTTCTCGTTGATCCACCTCATCCCCGGAGATCCGGTCGAGATGATGCTCGGCGACGGGGCGCGGACGGCGGACGTCGAGGCCCTGCGCCACGAGCTGGGCCTGGATCGTCCCCTGGGGACGCAGTACGTGGAGTTCCTCGCCGGGCTCGTGCGGGGCGACCTGGGCCGATCGCTCCACTTCGGGGAGCCGGTGACGGCGGTTCTGTGGAAGCACTATCCGGCGACCCTCCAGCTGGCCCTGGTCAGCATGCTGGCGGCCCTTCTCTTCGCCCTGCCGCTCGGTGTCCTCGCGGCGCTGCGTCGCAACGGGCCGGTCGACCACGCGTCCAGGTTCCTGGCCCTGCTCGGCGTCTCGCTGCCCAACTTCTGGTTCGGGCCGATGCTCATTCTGCTCTTCGCCATCCATCTCGACTGGCTCCCCGTCTCGGGCCGCGGCGGCTGGCGCAGCATGGTACTGCCCGCGGTGACGCTGGGTACCGCCCTGGCAGGGTTGCTCACCCGCATGGTGCGCTCCTCCCTGGCCGAGGAGCTCCATCGGCCCTACCTGATCACTGCGCGCGCCAAGGGACTGCCGTTCTTCGCCGCGACCGTGCGCCACGCCACGAAGAACGCCGCGATCCCGGTGGTGACCGTCGTCGGCCTGCAGTTCGGCGCCCTGCTCACGGGCGCCATCATCACCGAAACGATCTTCTCCTGGCCGGGGTTGGGGCGCCTGCTGATCCAGGCGATCCAGCTGCGCGACTATCCGCTCGTCCAAGGCGGCGTGCTGGTGATGTCCCTGACCTACCTGCTGCTCAACCTGGCGACCGATCTGACCTACGCCGTGCTCGATCCGCGGATCAGACTGGAGGAGAGGTGAGCGGACCGGCCAGGGTCGCGACGATCGCCTCGAGGCCCGCGCGGTCGGCCTCGTCGAAGGAGGCCGGCTGATGCGAGTCGATGTCGAGCACGGCGACCAGCCGACCGTGAGCGTCGAGGACCGGGAGGACGATCTCGGAGCGGGCGCGAGCGTCGCAGGCGATATGGCCCTCGAAGGTGTGCACGTCGGGGACCACCTGCGTCCGGAGGGTCTCCGCCGCGGCGCCGCAGACCCCCCGGCCGAAGGGGATCTCGACGCATGCCACCGGCCCCTGGAACGGCCCGACGCGGAGCAGGTCCGGGGCGACGACGCGGTAGAAGCCGGTCCAGCTGCTGTACGGCAGGGCTTCGTGAAGGGCCGCGGCCGTGTTCGCCATCACCGAGATGGGATCGTCGGCCTCGCCGTGCAGCGAGAGGATCTGTCGTTGCAGTCGCCGGTAGACCGCCGCCTTGTCCATGGAGGGATTCTAGCTTGAGGTCCTCCCGGCTGCAGCTGATCGTGGGTGGCGCGCTGGTTGCCGTCGTCGTCCTCGCCGCCCTCTTCGGTCCCTGGCTGGTGCCGCACGAGCCCAATCGTCAGGAGCTCGAACGACGCCTCGAAGGACCTTCTGCGGAGCATCTCCTGGGGCTCGACGAGCTGGGGCGGGACATCCTGTCGCGGTTGCTCGTGGGGGCCAGGGTATCGATCGGTGTGGGCCTCGCCGTCGTCCTGCTCGCCGGCGCCGCCGGGACCCTCCTCGGCGCCGTCTCGGGCTACTTCGGAGGGCGGGTGGACACGCTCCTCATGCGCCTGACCGACGTCTTTCTCGCCTTCCCCGGGATCCTGCTCGCCATCGCCCTGGTGGCGGTCCTCGGACCGGCGCTCAGCCACGTGGTCATGGCGCTCGTCGTCATCGGGTGGGTGGGCTACGCGCGGCTCGTTAGAGGTCAGGTGCTGCAGCTGCGGGAGGCGGAGTTCGTGCTCGCGGCCCGCGCCGCCGGCGTTCCCGCGCGTCGGATCCTCTGGAGCCACCTGCTCCCCAACGTGCTCCCCGTCCTCCTGGTCCAGGCCAGTCTCGGCATGGCGGGAGCGGTTCTCGCCGAGGCCAGCCTCTCCTTCCTGGGGCTCGGCATCCAGCCCCCCACGCCGTCGTGGGGGGCGATGATCAACGCCGGTCGGGGCCACCTCCTGAACGCACCGCACCTGGCCCTGTTTCCCGGGCTGGCGATCCTCGCCACGGTGATGGGCTTGAACTTCCTGGGCGATTCACTGGTCGACGCCCTGGATCCCCGGCGTCGGAGAGGGCGGAGAGTTTGACAGGGTTCCATGCGAGATTTGATAATGCTCGCGGCTCGATCGAAACCTTTTCTTGCCCTCGAACCCTCTAGAAGGAGGCATTGTGGCCCGCAAGCCGTCCGGAAAGAAGACTGCCGGAAAGAAGACTGCCGGAAAGGCAGCGAAGAGATCGAAGAAGAAGAAGACGTCTGCCCGTGGGGAATCGGAAGGCGCGCCGCTCACCCTGACCGAGGTCTCGAACCGTACCGGGATCTCGATGCCCACTCTCCAGAAGTACAAGCGCACCCACCAAGCCCGCATCCCGTCCGTCGGTCGAGGCCGCAAGCAGCGCTATCTCGAGTCGGCGCTGGCCGTCTTCGAGCAGATCAAGGAGGAGAACCTGAAGAAGCGGGGACGGCCAGCGAAGGGTGGTGTCGGCTCGCCCAGGAAGAAGGCCGCGGCCTCCGGGCTGATCAGCCTGGCCGAGGTGTCTCGGCGCACGAAGATCTCCTACCCGACGCTGTTGCGGTACCAGAAGCTCCACGGCGAGCGGATTCCGAGCCACGGCAAGGGTCGCAAGCGGCGCTATCCCGAGGAGGCCGTGCGGGTGTTCGAAGAGATCCGGTCGGGAAGCCGACGCGGTCGCCGGCCGACGGCGAAGGCGGGAAGGGCGCCGCGAACGGCCGCGGTCACCGATCGCGCCCTGGCCAAGCGCATCGAGCGCATCGAGTCGATGCAGGCGAAGCTGGCCCGCCAGCTCGACGCCGTCGTCGAGCTGCTCCGCAAGCCCCTGCAGGTCACCATCCGACCCGAGTGACGGTCGGCCGCTTGGCCCCCGCCCTTCTCGAGCCGGGCGGGGGTCAATCGGAGCTCTCTCCGGGTGCGCGGAGGTGGTCCCAGCCGCCCGGCGCGAGTGGGGCGGTGCCGCCGTCGCGACCGACGAGCCGGAGGCCGCGCCTGCGCGTGACGGTGCCGATGTGGAACGCACGGTGGCCTCGCGGCGGCGGTCGATCCGGAGGCAGGGCGAAGAGCAGAACGTAGTCCTCGCCGCCATGGAGGGCACAGTCGAGGGCGTCGTGACCAAGAGCCGCGGCGAGCTCGGGCGGCGGCGCCGGAAGGCGCTCACGGACCATGGTGGCTCCCACGCCGCTCTCCAGACAGAGGCGGTGGAGATCGAGCGCCAGACCGTCGGAGATGTCGATCGCCGCACACCGAGGGCGACGTGAGAGCGCCTGGCCGAGCGCCAGCTGAGGCGCCGGCCGGCGGTGGATCCGCAGCGCCTCTCTCGCGCGCCGGCGCAGGGCCTTCGGGAGCGCCTCCAACGCTCCGGGCTCCTCGAGATCGCGACCGAGGCGGGACCAGCCGACGGGGCCGCCCAGCCAGAGCGAGTCCTCTGGGCGCGCCGCCGATCGACGCAGCCAGTGGCCGCCGGCGACGAGCCGAGCCAGGACGGTCAGAGCGGCACCGGATCGGCGGTCGGCCGCGATGTCGCCGCCGGCCAGTTCCGTCCCGTGCGCGGCGCAGGCGTCGGCGACGGCTTCCAGGACAACGCGGACGTCGAGGCCCGCCGCCGCCTGCAGTGCCAGGAATGCGTACAGGGGGCGCCCTCCCATCGCGGCCACGTCGGAGAGGCAGACGGCGACCAGTCGCCGGGCCCACTGCTCGGCCGGCGTGCCGGGAGGGAAGTGCACCGCCTCGATCTGCTGGTCGACGGTGACGGCCCACGACGCGCCGCCGCCCGGCAGCACCGCCGCGTCGTCGCCGAGTCGATCGTGACCGCGTCGCGCGAGGCGGCGGCGCAGCCCGGCCAGGAGGGCGTCTTCGCCGCTCCGCTGGCTAGGCCGTCGCAACCTCGGTGTCCTGCCGGGAGAGTGCCAGGCCGAGGACGTCGTCCATGTGCTCGACGAGATGGAACTGCAGCCCCTTGCGGAGATCCTCGGGGATCTCCTCGAGGTCACGCCGGTTGAGCCGGGGGAGGACCACCCGCCGGATCCCCGCCGCCCGTGCCGCGAGGATCTTCTCCTTGAGGCCGCCGATGGGCAGGACGTCGCCGCGCAGGGTGATCTCCCCGGTCATCGCCAGCTTGCGATCGACCGCCCGTCCGGAAACGGCCGAGGCGAGGGCCGCGGCAATGGTGATTCCGGCCGAGGGGCCGTCCTTGGGGACCGAGCCTGCGGGCACGTGGACGTGGAGGTCGTGGGTGGTGAAGAAGTCGGCCGCCAACCCGTCGCCGCGCGAGCGGCAGTAGGAGAGGGCGGCTTGCGCCGATTCGCGCATCACCTCGCCGAGCTGACCGGTCAGCTTGAGCTCTCCCTTCCCCGGGACGATCAGCACCTCGATGAAGAGCAGGTCGCCCCCGGCCGCCGTCCAGGCCAGGCCGGTGGCCACGCCGACACGGTCCTTGCGCAGGAGCTCCTCGGAGAAGTGGCGGGGCGGACCGAGCAGGGCGTTCACGTTGCGCACCGAAAGGGAGAAGGCGCTCTCGTCGCCCGAGGCCACGCGCATCGCGACCTTGCGGCAGACCCTGGCGATCTCACGCTCCAGGCTGCGCAGGCCCGCCTCCTTCGCGTAGTCCTGCACGATCCGGCGCAGGACGGCCTCCGAGAAGGAGAGGTGACGCCTCTCCAGGCCGTGTTCGACGAGCTGCTTCGGGATCAGATGACGGCGGGCGATCTGGACCTTCTCCTCGGTCGTGTAGCCCGAGAGGCGCAGCACCTCCATGCGGTCGAGGAAGGCCGCCTGGATGGGCTCGAGCAGGTTCGCCGTGGTGATGAAAAGGACCTGGGAGAGGTCGTAGTCCACGCCCAGATAGTGGTCGCGGAAGGTGTGGTTCTGCTCCGGGTCGAGGACCTCGAGCATGGCCGAGGACGGGTCGCCCCGGTAGTCGGCGCCGATCTTGTCGATCTCGTCCAGCATGAAGACGGGATTGCCGGTGCCCGCCTGCGCCAGGCCCTGGAGGATCCTGCCCGGCATGGCGCCGACGTAGGTGCGCCGGTGACCGCGGATCTCGGCCTCGTCGCGGACCCCGCCCAGCGAGAGCCGGGTGAACGAGCGCCCGAGGGCGCGGGCGATGGAGCGGCCCAGGGAGGTCTTGCCCACGCCGGGGGGACCGACGAAGCAGAGGATCGGTCCCTTGCTGGCTGGGTTGAGCTTGCGCACCGCCAGGTATTCGAGAATCCGCTCCTTGACCTTCTCGAGGTCGAAGTGGTCCTCGTCGAGCACCTGTCGCGCGCGATCGAGATCGAGGCGGTCCTTGCTGTACGTCGCCCACGGCATCGAGACCAGGGTCTCGAGGTAGGTCCGGATGAGGGCCGTCTCGGCGCTGTCCGGATGACTGCGCTCGAGGCGCCCGACCTGGCGCTCGAGCTCCTGCCGCGCCTCGTCCGGAATCCCCCTCTCCTCGGCGCCGCGCCGGTAGCCCGCGATCTCTTCCGCCAGCTCGTCGCCCTCGCCGAGCTCTTCGTGGATCGCCTTGAGCTGCTGACGCAGGTAGTACTCGCGCTGGCTACGATCCATCTCGCCGCGCGCCTGCATCGAGATCTCCTGCTGCATGGTGAGCAGCTCGGTCTCGCGGGTGAGCAGCTCGTTGACGCGTTGCAGGCGCACCAGCGGGTCGAGGGTGGCCAGGATCTCCTGCGCCTCGCCGAGCTTGAGCTCCAGGTTGCTGGCCGCGAGGTCGGCGAGCCGCCCGGGGTCCTCGAGGTTGGCGGCGATGATCATCACCTCGGGGGAGATCTGGCGTCCGAGGTTCACCACTCGCTCGAGATTGTCCTTGACGCTGCGAGTCAGGGCCTCCAGTTGCATGCTCGTGCCGTTGAGGCCGGAGTCGGCGAGGGTCTCGATGCGCGCCTGCAGGTACGGCTTGACCTGCGAGAAGTGCTCGACGCGGGCTCGCGCGAGCCCCTGGACGAGAATGCGCAGGCGGCCATCCGGCAACTTGAGCATGCGCATCACCATGGCCGCCGTGCCCAGCCGATAGAGGTCGTCGGCCCCGGGATCCTCGACCTCCGGGTCCTTCTGCGCCACCAGCATGAGGACCCGGTCGTCGGTGAGGGCTCGGTCGACGGCCTGCACGCTCGGATCGTCACCGATCGAAAGGGGCAGGATGATGTACGGGTAGATCACCGAGTCCTTCAGCGCGAGGACTGGCAGGACGTCGGGGAGCTGCGAGAGATCGGGGGTGTCGCCGTTGCCTGGTGCCATCGAGTCAGCGCCGGGGCCGGCAGACGACGCCGCGTCCCGGGGGCCATCAGGATGACACACTCCGGTGCCGTGCGGACGCGTCCTAGGAGCTCTGATCGACCAGGTTGCGCAGCTCGTCCATGAACTCCTCGACGTCCTCGAACTTCCGGTAGACCGATGCGAAGCGCACATAGGCGACCTGGTCGAGCTTGCGCAGCCGGGACATGATCAAGTTGCCGATCTGTCGGGTGCTGATCTCGCGCTCCTCCCGCTCGCCGAGCTTCTGCTCGACCGCGTCGACGATGGAGTCCAGCCTGGTCGGCGGCACCGGCCGCTTCTCGCAGGCCTTCAGCAAGCCGGCGAGGAGCTTGCTGCGATCGAAGGCCTCCCGTGTCCCGTCCCGCTTGACCACCATGTAGGGGATCTCCTCGATCCGCTCGTAAGAGGTGAAGCGGCGGTTGCACTCCAGACATTCACGGCGGCGGCGGATCGAGCTGGCATCGCGGACCTCGCGCGAGTCCACGACGCGGTCGCGATTGGCGCCGCAGAAGGGGCACTTCACCTCCGGCCTCGGCTTGGGTCCGGGAGCCCGTCGGCCCGTGAGCGGCCGATCGCCGAGCGTCCCGCCTCGGTCACTCCTCGGTGCCCCTCGGGTTCAGCTCGATCTCGAGGTGGAAGCGGACCTTCTGGCCGGCCGTTCCCTCGGCGAGCTCCCACTGGAAGTCGCGGATCTGGTGCAGGACGCGCTGGCGAGCGTCACGAACCTGCAGGTCGATGGCCAGGGTCCGCGCCTGCTCCAGCTCGTCGCTGTCGAGGTCGAGCTCGACCAGTCGTCGGTCGATGGCGGCGTGGCCGTTGGTCGAGGCCAGCTCCTCGACGGGAGGGGACGCCTCGGCCTCGGCCCTCGTGGGCGGCCGCGGGGGTGCGGCGAGCGACTCCTCCGCGCGCACCGTTCCGGCGGCAGCGGACCCGCGACCCTTCCACGGTGGGGGGCCTCCCTCGTCGTCGCGACGGACGGCGACGACCGGACCGTCCTGCGGAGCCATCACGCCTTTGACGACGGCAGGCTCGAGTCCCGATGCCGCGACCGGCTGTACGGACGCGGGTGCCGGCTCGGCGGGCCGCGGCGCAGCAGGCTGCGGGCGGGTGAGCCGCGTGCCGCCGCTTTCGAGCTGCGTCTTGAGCGACAGCAGGGTGCGCTTGGAGACCTCCCTCAGGGTCTCGAAGATGCCGTCACCGTTGATCGCGGAAGTCTCGAACTCCGGCCACTCCTTGCGATTGAGCGCTTCGGAGAGCTCGTGCAGCGAGCAGATGTCCTTGAGATCGCGCTTGTTGTACTGGAGGACCAGGGGGATCTCGTCGATCGACACCCCGAGCTCGGCGAGGTTCACCTCGAGATTGCGGAACGACTCCAGGTTGGCCGGCAGCATGGCGGTCTGGGAGTCGGCGACGAAGACCACGCCGTCGACGCCCTTCAGGACCAGCCGCCGGGTGCTGTTGTAGAAGACCTGGCCCGGAACGGTGTAGAGCTGGATCCGGGTCTGGAAGCCGGCCACGCGTCCCACCTCCAGCGGCAGCAGGTCGAAGAAGAGCGTCCGGTCGGTCTCCGTCGCGAGCGAAACCATCTTGCCCCGCGCCTCGCCGCTCGTGTGGTCGAAGATGTACTTCAGACTGGTCGTCTTGCCGCACAGACCGGGCCCGTAGTACACGATCTTGGCGGCCATCTGCTTCGTGCTGAAATTGAACGACGCCATGGGCGCACTTCTCCTGAGGTCCGGCTCCCCGCAAATATAGCATTCGCGGCCTCCAGCGCCAGTGACGTCGCGAACAGGCGCCTTCAGGCCGGCTCGTCGAGGACGCGCCCCAGCGCCCGATGCTCGTCCCGGTCGCCGCCCTCGAGGCTGGAGCGCAGCCAGAGCGTGGCGCGGGCGACCTCCACGACCAGCGGCGCCAGCTCGGGGACCGACGAGCGAAGAGACGCGAGCTCGGCTTCCACCGTCTCCCGATCGCCGCGCGCGACCGGGCCGGTGATCGCACGCGCCACCGGCCGCGAGCTCGCGGCACGTTCGAGCGAGCCCCCGGCGAGCTCGATGTAGCCGGCGAGCACGAGCCCGGGAAGGCCGGCACGGCGCGCGATCTCGTCGGCGGCCGCGAGCAACGTCACCACGCCTCCGGAGGCGAGCGTCGCGGCGAGGTGGTAGGCGAGGCGGGCGGCCGCCGGAACCGCGACGGTCCGCGCTCCCCAGCGGGCGGCGAGATCGGCGGCGAGGCGCAGCGCCTCGGCGTCCCCGTCGATGCCGAAGACCACGCCGCGCGCCTCCGCCAGGTCGGGCAGTGACTGGGGAAAGGACTTCAGAGGATGCAACGAGCCGATCGCGCTCCCGGCCGCACGCAGCGGCGCCAGGGCTTCGGCGGGGGCGGCGCCCGAGGTGTGCAGGGCGACGGCCGCCTGCCGACACCGGGCCAGCCGTTCGGCGACCGCCGGCAGGGCCGGGTCCGCGACGGCGATCAGGAGGAGGTCGCTGGCCGAGGAATCGAGGTGGGCCAGGTCGACGGCGAGGCCGCCGAGCGAGCGGGCGAGGGCTTCGGCGCCGGCCAGGTCGCGTCCGGCGACGCGATCGAGGCGGGCGCCAGAACCGCAGGCCCAGTGCGCCAGGCTCGAGCCGACGCGTCCGGGCCCCACGAGACTGAAACGCAGCGGGGGACGGCCGGACACTGCGCTACAATACCGGCGGCTCGCCCAGGCGAGCAAGGCGATCGGTCCGCGCCCCTTTCCACCATCGTTCGACCATGTCGGAGTCCAAGAGCCCAGTGGGAGATCCCCACCAGCTGACCTCCCGGGACCGGGAGATCCTGCGCCAGGTCATCGGCCAGTTCATCGCGACCGGGGCACCGGTTTCGTCGCGCGCGGTGGCGAAGGCGAGCCGCGAGGGACTGTCGGCAGCGACGATCCGCAACACGATGGCGGACCTGGCAGAGGCGGGGCTCCTCGGCCAGCCCCACACCTCGGCGGGCAGGGTGCCCACCGAGGCCGGCTACCACTTCTTCATCGACTCGCTGATGCCGGCGACGGCCGTGTCGCGCCAGGAGAGGCGCGCCATCGACGAGGGCCTGGCGTCCGGGCACGGCGACGATCTGGCCGTCAAGACCTCCCACCTGCTTTCCGACCTGTCGCGGCAGATCGGCATCGTCCTCACGCCCGCTCTCGGCGAGACCAAGCTCAAGGCGGTGGACTTCGTTCCACTTTCCGGCTGCCGCGTTCTCGGAGTGGTCGTCTCGATGGACGGGTTCATCGACAACAAGGTCATCGAGACCAGCCAGCCCATCGGCCGTGAGGAGCTCGTTCGCATCAGCAACTACCTCACCGAGAGCTTCGCCGGCATGACGATGCGGGAGGCGCGCGACCGCCTGCTGACGCTGATGGCCGAGGAGCGGGCGCGCGTAGACGCCCTGCTGGCCAACGCCATCGCTCTCGCCCAGGGGGCCCTCGGGCGCGACGAGCCCAACCTGCTGGTCGAGGGCACGTCGGTCGTTCTCGGACGACCGGAGCTCTCCGACCTCGAGCGGGTCCGCCGGTTGGTGGAGACTTTCAACAACAAGGCCCAGCTCGTGCGCATGCTGGGGCAGCTCATGCAGGGACGGGGCGTGCGCGTGGTGATCGGCGGCGAGAGCGACCTGACGTCCGAGCTCGATTTCAGTCTGGTGGCGACGACCTACGGGGGCAGCGAAGGGCAGCCATACGGTACCCTCGGCATCTTCGGGCCGTCCCGCATGCCGTATCAGAAGATCATCCCGCTGGTGAACTATCTCGGAGAACGCCTGAGCCGGGCGCTGGAAGCGACCCTGGAGTAGTCGAGGAGGAGCGATGGGAGACGACAAACGCGACGAGACCGAGATCGCTCTCGAGGCGGACGCGCTCGACCTGGATGCCGACACCGAGGGCTCCCTGGCGGACGCCGTGCGTGACGCCCTGGCGGTCGTCGAGGGGGCCGATGACGTGCAGCCCGCCGCAGAGGCGGAGGACCAGGACGACTACAGGGAGAAGTGGCTGCGCGCTCTGGCGGACCTCGACAACTACCGCAAGCGGATGGATCGAGAGCGGGCCGAAGAGCGCAAGTACCGCTCGCTCGACGTGCTGCGTGAGGTGCTGGTGATCGCCGATAATCTGCAGCGGGCGCTGGCCGCCGGTGGCGGAGTCGACGATCTCAAGAGGGGAGTCGAGATGATCCTGCGCCAGCTCGACGGGTTGCTGAAGGACTTCGGCGTGCGGCGGATACCGACGGTCGGGCAGCCCTTCGACCCGGAGGTGCACGACGCCGTCTCGCGCCAAGAGGACCCCGAGGTCGAGCGGCCGACCGTGAGTGAAGAGCTGCAGGCCGGCTACGTCATGCACGACCGGCTGCTGCGCCCGGCCATGGTGGCCGTGGCCATGCCGGGCCGTCCCGACGAAGAGCCGGAGGGGTAGGGACTTGGGGCGGATCCTCGGCATCGACCTCGGCACCACGAACTGCTGCGTGGCGGTGATGGAGGGGACCACTCCGCGCGTTGTCGGCAACCGCGAGGGCTCGCGGACCACCGCCTCCATCGTCGCCTTCAGCGAGGACGGGGAGCGGATGGTCGGCCAGGTGGCCAAGCGACAGGCGATCACCAACCCGCAGAACACCATCTACGCGGTCAAGCGCCTGATCGGTCGCAAGTACGCCGACCCCGAGGTGCAGCGGGCCCAGGAGATCCTCCCCTACGGCCTGGCCGAGGCGAGCAACGGCGACGTCAACGTGATCGCCCACGGACGCTCCTACAGCCCCGAGGAGCTGTCCGCCCACATCCTCGCGGAGATCCGGACCTTCGCCGAGGAGACGCTCGAGGATTCGGTCTCCGAGGCGATCATCACGGTCCCCGCGTACTTCAACGATGCCCAGCGCCAGGCCACCCGCGACGCCGGACAGGTCGCGGGTCTCGAAGTGTTGCGCATCATCAACGAGCCGACGGCGGCGGCGCTGGCCTACGGCCTGGAGCGCAAGGAAGACGCCACGGTGGCCGTCTACGACCTCGGCGGCGGAACGTTCGACATCTCGATCCTCCAGATCTCCGACGGCGTGTTCGAGGTCAAGGCGACCGCCGGTGACACCTACCTGGGAGGCGAGGACTTCGATCAGCGCATCATGGATTGGCTGATCGAGGAGTTCCTGCGCGAGACGGGCCTCGACATCCGTACCGATCGCATGGCCCTGCAGCGACTGAAGGAGGCCGCGGAGCGCGCCAAGTGCGAGCTCTCGGTTTCGGAGAGCGCCGCGATCAACTTGCCGTTCATCGCCACCGGCGCCGAGGGGCCGCTCCACCTCTCGCGCTCGATCTCGCGGCGGCAGTTCGAGGCGATGGTGGGGCAGCTGGTCGAGCGCACGGCGGAGCCGTGCAGGCAGGCCCTGAAGGCCGCCGGCCTGGGGCCGCACGAGATCGACGAGATCCTCCTCGTCGGCGGCCAGACCCGCAGCCCGATCGTGGCGCAGGAGGTGGAGAAGATCTTCGGCAAGGCGCCCAACGACGACATCAACCCCGACGAGGTCGTGGCCGTGGGCGCGGCCATCCAGGGGGGCATCCTCAAGGGCGACGTCAAGGACATCGTCCTGCTCGACGTCACTCCACTGTCGCTCGGCGTCGAGACCCATGGTGGCCTCTTCACCCACCTGATCGAGCGCAACGCCACCATTCCGACCCGCGCCACCCAGATCTTCACCACCGTGGTCGACAGCCAGGACACGGTGGAGATCCATGTCCTCCAGGGTGAGCGGGAGATCGCGGCGGAGAACAAGTCGCTCGGCCGCTTCGAGCTGGTCGGCATCCCCGGCGCGCCCCGCGGCGTGCCCCAGATCGAGGTCACCTTCGCCATCGACTCGAGCGGCATCGTCAATGTCTCGGCGCGCGATCTCGCCACCAACAAGAGCCAGAGCGTGCAGATCAACCCGGCCGGCGGTCTGTCCCGCGACGAGGTCGACCGCTTGGTGAAGGAGGCCGCGAGGTATTCCGGCGAGGACGCCGAGCGGCGGCAGCTGCGGCGACTGCGCAACCGGCTGGAAGGGCTCGTCTACGTCAACGAGCGCGTCTACGATCGCTTCCGTTCGATGCTCGCCGAGGACGATCAGAGGAAGATGCGGGAGACCCTGTCCCGCGCCCGCACGGCAATGTTCGGCGACGACCAGGGCGAGCTCGAGGCGGCCGTCTTCGATCTCAACTCGCTGGCCGCCCAGCTCTCCGACTTGATGATGGGCGTCGGAGGCTCGGAGGGAGCCGAAGGCTCGGCCTGAGACGACGTGCAGACGACCAAGCGCGACTACTACGAGGTGCTGGGCATCGCCCGGGACGCCGACGGCAGGGCGATCAAGTCGGCCTACCGCCGGCTGGCGGTGCGTGACCACCCGGATCGCAACCCGGAAGACGCCGAGGCCGAGGCGCGCTTCAAAGAGGCTGCCGAGGCCTACGCGGTGCTCTCGGATCCGGCCAAACGGGCGCGCTACGACCGCTTGGGGCACGGGGGCCTCGGTGGCCAGCCGGTCGGCTTCGACCCCGAGACGTTCTCCGACTTCGCCGACATCCTCGGAGACTTCTTCGGCTTCGGTTTCGGCGACCTCTTCGGCCGCGCGCCGCGGCGGGGGCCGAGCCCGGGGGCCGACCTGCGCTACCGGCTGTCACTCACCCTCGAAGAGGCCGCTTTCGGCGTCGACGAGGATCTCGAGATCCCGCGCCTTGAGACCTGCGAGGCCTGCCATGGGTTGGGAACCCGGAAGGGCCAGCAACCGGCGCCTTGCGGGGCTTGCGCCGGCCGCGGCCGGGTGCGGGTGACGCAGGGCTTCTTCACCGTGGCGCGTACCTGTCCGCAGTGCGGTGGGGAGGGCGTCCTGATCACCGACCCGTGCGAGAGCTGCCGCGGCCAGGGCCGGGTGCCGCAACGGCGCACCGTGCGCGTCAGCATCCCGCCCGGCGTCGACACGGGGACGCGGCTGCGGCGCAGCGGAGAGGGCGAGCACGGGCGCCGGGGCGGCCCGCCGGGCGACCTCTACATCGACGTCCAGGTGGAGCCGCACGAGAGCTTCGAGCGCCACGGCGCCGATGTGCTCGGCAGGCTGGTGCTCTCCTTTCCGGAGGCGGTGCTGGGCACCACTATCGAGGTCCAGACCCTGCACGGCGGGGAGTCGCTCGAGATCCCGCCGGGCACCCAGCACGGCGCTTCGTTCCGCCTCCGGCGCAAGGGCATTCCGCGTCTCGACCGGCGCGGCCAGGGGGACCACGTCGTCACCGTCCAGGTGGCGGTCCCGCATCCACGGGACCTCGACGACGAGCGGGTGCGGATGCTGGCGGCGTGGGCCGAGAGCGAGGGCAAGGACGTGAGGGCGCCGCGCAACGTGCTGGAGCGCGTCCGTGACCTCTTCGGCTGAGGCGCGGCCGACGCTGCTGGATCCCCGGGCGCGAGGGGGTGCCGAGCTCGCTGTCGAGGGCGATGCCTACCGCCACCTCTTCCGCGCCCGCCGCCTGGCCGCCGGCGACGCCCTGCGCGTGGTGGACGGTGCTGGCGGCGCCTGGTCCGCGCGGGTCGGCAGCGTCGGCCCGAAGCGGGCGCTAGTGCGGGTGGGAGGGGCGGAGCCGTCGCTCGAGAGCCTGCTGCGCCTCGAGCTCCTGGTGGGCTTGCCGCGCCCCCAGCGCGCCGCCTGGCTGGTGGAGAAGGCCACCGAGCTCGGTGTCGCCGCCATTCGCTTCCTGCACACCGAGCGCACCGTGCGCGAGGCCGGCCGCGGCACCCTCGAGCGCTGGCGCCGCGTCGCCGCCGCCGCCCTCGAGCAGTGCGGCCGCGCCCGCCTCCCCGAGGTCACCGGCCCCCATGACTGGGAGGATCTGCCGGACCTGCTCGCCCCCTGCGCCCCGCGC
>Ga0302046_10000645_pt1 | contig 34300 bp, 32 predicted proteins | sample RVTome_11_FD_200261 | JGI IMG/M metagenome (GOLD analysis project Ga0302046, IMG submission 200261) | Soil microbial communities from uranium-contaminated site in the Upper Colorado River Basin, Wyoming, United States - RVT147D111 (version 2) ...
CCGAGCCCGGTGAAAATCCTCGTCAGGCGATCGATTTCCTCGAACGACAGCAAGTCGTTCTGGGGCAACCAGACGTAGTCCGCCTCGGGCATGCAGTATTGGCAGCGGAGATTGCATCGGTCGGTGACGGATAGTCGCAGATTGCGCAACGGCCGGCCGAGAACGTCCCTGAGAGGAGCCTGCTCTTGCTTCATCACTCGCGCCAGTTTAGGCGGGAGGCGAAGGTGGGTCAAATAGGCGAGGAGCCCATTAGTCAGCCGGCGGTCCGCCTTCGTCCATTGGGTACGCATAGACTTCGGCGAGACCCGCCGAAGCCCTTAGTACTTCGCTGGCGGAGGCGGGGCCCCAGGCCACTGAACAAAATCACGGCGAGAAACGGAAGCGAGCCCCGTGAAAAATTTCTCTTCCGGTTCCCGCCGTAGGGATCCTACTCCCCGTCGGGCGTTTTGCAGCTATCGTGCCACGTAAAGGCGGTCGACCGGAGCCCTCGGTAATAGGGTTTTCCGGCTTCGAGAGCTAGTTGGGGCCCCCGATTGTCCTAAGAAGGGCACACGGCTGTCCCCCAGAAGACGCCGGATCATCCGTCCAGCGCGCGGTGCCCGAAGCTAGCAGGCGGACACGCAATTGGCCGTTGGCCGCTGGAGTTCGTCAGGCGGACTCGCAAACGCCCGTCGGGCCGCCAAATTAATTAATTAGCTGGTTGCCTTGGCTGGAGCTCGTCAGGCGGTGGTCCCCACGGCACTAATACACTCTAGGAGCGCGGCTTGGCGTTCCTCATGGCCCAGGGCTTCAAAATCGCGTAAACCGCTTCGCACATGGGAGCGTTGATACCGTGCTTGTGCGCCAGGCGGACCGCCGTGCCGTGAAGGGCCTCGAGCTCCATGGGCTTTCCCTGCGTCATGTCGTAGTGAAGGGAAGAGAAGATACCGGGGTCCATCTTCATGGCGAGGCCAACGGCCTTGTCCACGGTGTCGGGTGGCAGTGTGACGCCCTCCGCGGCGGCGATGGCCATGACCTCCCGCACGATGTTCTTCGCCATCTCCAGCGCCTCGCTGCTCGCTCGGATCTCGCCCAAGGGCAGGCGGACGGTGGCGGTCATTCCGGCGAGCGCACAGATGAAACTGAATTTGTTCCAGAGGACGGAGCGAATGTCGGAAGACACCTCGGCATCGATCTGCGCCTCTTTACACAAGGACAGGAAGCTCTCGGTGCGGTCCGATCGGGATCCGTCCATTTCGCCGAATACGATGCGGGCGAGCGGGCCGACATGCTCGATCGTTCCGGGCTCGGAGATCGTCGACATGATGAACGCAACCCCTCCCACGATTCGCTCCGAGCCCAGGACGCGAGCCAGTTTCTCCTCGTTGTCGACGCCGTTCTGCAGGGAGATGACCGTGGTTCCGTCGTGCAGCAGAGGTTTCATCCGGGCCGCCACGGACTCCGTTTCCAGGGACTTGACGCAGACAAGCACGTAGTCGGCCGGGCCGATATCTTCGATTCGATCAGTGGCCGGCAGGCGAAGCTCTAGATTGCCGTTGGCGCTTCGAACACGAAGGCCTCGCTCGATTAGGGCGCGAAGATGCGTCCCGCGAGCAAGGAGGTGAACGTCCGCCCCGGCTTTCGCCAGGCGTCCTCCGAAGTACGCCCCGACTCCCCCTGCTCCCAGAACCGCAATCTTCATCGGCTGCAAGGATACTTCATCATGGATCAGGCGACCGGGATCAGACGATTCAGTTTTTCCGCGAGCGCCTTCTTGGGCACGGCACCCACGATCTGATCGACGACCTGACCATCCTGGAAGAACAAGACAGACGGGATGGATCGGATCCCATAGCGCTGCGCGATGCCCGGCTGCTCGTCGACGTTGAGCTTGCCGATGGTGGCCCTTCCGTCATAGTCGGAGGCCAACTCCTCGATGGCGGGAGCGATCATGTGACACGGGCCGCACCAACTCGCCCAGAAGTCGACGAGCACGGGCTTCGAGCTCTCCAGCACCTCGTGGCGGAAGTTGTTCTCGGTCAAGGTCACGTATTTTGCGTCATTCGTCATTACTTTCCCCTTTCCGTCTCAGCGTTGAAAACAGGAGTCCTGCTCATGTTGTGAAGCTGAGCCACGCGTCAATCCAACATGGACAGCGTCACGCGAGCGACGTCGCGCAGGACGTTCCTGTCGTGACTGGCCATGCCCATCACGCGCAATCCCTGGAGGCTGCTAAGAAGAAAGCGCGCTAGCGTCCGCGCATCGTGCCTGCTCGAGAGCTCGCCGTCTGCTTGTGCCGTCCGCACGGCGGCACAGAGGGCTTCCTCCAGGCGGGAGAGGTTGGCGCTCACCCGCGCGGCGGTGTCGCCGTCGCGGGCGGCCAGCTCTACCGCCGAGTTCGTCATCAGACATCCCTTACGGCCCGATTCGCCGGCGCAGCTCCGAACGACGTCGTCGAATACGCGCCGGATGGCCCGCTTGGCCCCTCCTCGAAGTCTTCCAGCCGCCAGACGATCGAGGATCTTGGAGTGAAAGACCTCCTCGTAGCGGTCGAGTGCGGCCAAGAACAGACCATGCTTGTCGCCGAAGGCGCAGTAGAGGCTCCCGCGATGGATACCCATGCGGTCGACCAGGTCTTGAATGGAAGTCCTTTCGTAACCCCGCTGCCAGAAGACCTCGATGGCCTGGTCGAGCACCTGTGTGCGGTCGAACTCTCTCGGCCTCGCCATGACTGCTCTTCGTGAACCCCATCATAGCCATTCTTGAACAATCAGTCAAAAATCGCCCCGCCGGCGCTCGCCCAAGGATGAGGAGGAAGGCACCTCTCGGATTCAGGGCGGGGAAGAGGACGAGGTCCGGCTATGGGCTGCCCTTGGTGGCCCCGTTCGAGAAGCGGATGTTCAGATGCCCCGGCACGATACTCAAGTGTCGCAGGAACAGAAACCACAGGATCGAGATAGCCGCCATCTCGAGGGCTTCCTCGATCGACCTCGAGAAGTGATCGAGCGTGTCGTAGGCGGACTCTCCGAACCGCCACTCCGTCCACGTCTCGAGCGCGTACCGATCGGAGATCGCCGCATACAGATTCCAGGGATGGTTGGGCTCCAGACCCTCCAGGAAATCCAAGCCGACCGCGAAGACTTGGAACGAAATGGCCGTCAACAGGAGCGCTCTCGATGATGGCGAGCCGAGCTCCCTCCAAAGGAACACGAGCATGAACAGTCCCAGACCGCCGAAGAAAGGAAGGAAGATGAGCTGCCAGGTATAGCTCGGGAAGAAGTCGAGCGAGGCTCCCGCGTCTTCTCTCATGGCCTCGAAGGTGCTTCCCAGGCGCTCGTGCAACTGTGCCCCGTCGTCGACGGCCATATAGACGAAGAAGCTCGCCAGAACCAGCCAGCCGGTCGCCTTCCAACCCATCCCCGGCTGTCTTCGAGCGGCGAGATAGATCAGACCCAGCGTCAGTCCTGTCATGAGCGTCTGGGTCGTCGCGAACCAGGAGGCTAAACTATCCTCGCGGGCGATATTGAACATGCGGCGCATGGCGCCGATCGCGGTCCATTCGCCGAAGTTGATGTGATAGTCGAGAAAAACGAAAAGAATTTCCGCGACGACGCAGAAGATGAGCACCCGGTGAGCGAGTGCTTCAGAATGGATCGTAAGATTGGCAGCGGTGGGCCCCGCGGCCCCGGGCTGGCGTCGTCGCTCGCTCACAGCGCCTTATGACGCCGGTCCCGGCTCGAGAGTCCCAGGACCGGAACCGGCTCGATGGTAGGGTTCTTACTCTCCAGTCACGACTTGAATGGACCAGAGGAAGTGCGTGATGTCGTCAATCCTCTTTCGAGCTTGTTCTTCCGTGTCCGTTGTTTTGAACGCGTCGCCCCAGACGGGCATGTCGCTGGTGCCGTGGCCCGCGACGCTTTCTCGCCCGTCGATCTTTTTCCGCACGTCATCGAAAGGAAACTGGCCGCCGTTTCTCTGGCTAATCGTCGTGAGATCGGCAGGGGGCACTTTCAAATGCTCGGCCAGTGGTCCGTCTCCCTTTGCTCCCGAGCCGTGGCAGCTCGCGCAATAGGTCCGGAAAGACTGCGCGCCGGAGACGGCGGCGCTCGGGCTGGGCCGATCGCCTTGGGCGCTAGCACTGAGCAGGAAGACCGTTAGAATCATTGCGTTCAGCATATGAACCTCCTACGAAGAGAGGTAGCTAGCATGAGTGGCGCCAGAAGCATTCCATCGTTTCTCGAGGACGCTGGTTCTCGCATCCGCGTTTAGGGTATACGTTAACCGAAGACGCGGGAAAAACCAATCCAAAGGGCTAGGGAAACCCAACGCTGAGCAAATGGACGGTCTCGACGATCGGCGCAAGACACATCGCCGCGTTCGCCTGGTTTTGGTCGGGGCAGGGCACGCACACTTGGAAATCATCAGGCGCCTGGTCCACGAGTGCCGATCTTCCGATTCTTGGGCCGAGCTCAGCTTGGTATCCCTATCCGACAAGCACCACTACTCCGGGATGGTCCCGGGATACCTGAGAGGGGCGTACCGGGAGGACGAGATCGCGTTCGATCTTCCGCCGCTCGCCCGCGCGGCGGGGGGTGACTTCATCGGGCGGCGGGCCCTGGGCGTCGACACGGTGGCTCGAGTCGTGCATCTAGAAGGGGGCAAGACTCTCGCGTACGATCTGGCCTCCTTCAATCTCGGCTCCCGCGCGGCGGGTGAAGAGGCGGCTTTGCCGCATGCGGTCTTGGTGAAACCGATGTCCCAAGCCGTCGCGCTTCGCCGCCGCATTCTCCAACTCGTTCACCGCGGCTCGCGAGAAGACAGGCGCGTGGTTGTGGTAGGCGGAGGGTCGGCGGGCGTGGAGGTGGCATGCGCCATCGCCGCGGTCATGGACGAAGCCCAGTGTCGGCGGGACGTCTGGATCCTGGAAGCTTCGGGGAGAATGCTTGCGACCTATTCGGAGCCGTTTCGTCTCTCGGCCGAGCGTGTTCTGAAGGAGAAGGGGATCGGTGTTCGCACGGGGACGCGGGTCGTCAGAGTGCATCGCGACGCCGTCGAGCTGGACGATGGGTCCCGCAAGCCATCCGACCTGACGGTCTGGCTTACCGGACCACAGGGACCGAAACTCTTCGAAGGATCGGGGCTCGATCTCGACGAGAGAGGATTCCTCCTGGTCGATGATTCACTACGCTCGTTGAGTGATCCGGCCATCTTTGGAGTAGGAGACTGCGCAACGCTGGTGAATCATCCCGACACGCCGAAGGCTGGCGTCTATGCGGTGCGGCAGGCCCCCATTCTCTGGAGGAGCCTTCTTTCTACGATCGGTCGAGGGGCTCTACCGCGCTATCGGCCTCAGGAAGGTTTTCTGTCTCTGCTAAACACGTCGGACGGCAGAGCTCTGCTGAGTTACAAGGGCTTCGTTTCCTATAACCGGCCCGCCTGGTGGCTCAAGGACTGGATCGATCGCCGGTTCATGGCCCGGTATCGGAACCTCGCCCAAGAGTGATGGAGGGCGTCCAACCCCTCGCAGATCCGAACGGGTGCGAAGACGAGGCCGAGAGAGCTCAGCTAGACTCCTCTACTGTTAGGACGACTTCGCCGCCAGCGAACTGAGCTCCCATGATCTCCTGGATGGCGAAGATCACCTGGGGGTCGTCTCCCAAATAGAGCACGATCACTTGGCCGCTCAGGAAGAAGTGCGGCGTGGCGGGCCAATCGATGACCCGACCGTTGACCGTGGTCCCATCGGAGGAAATCGTACTGGCGAACGCCGCCGCGGTATTGGGGCCGACGAACTGGAGGACCAAGACATCCTCATCGAAGACCGTCAAATGCCGAACCGGGATCGGGAAGAAATCGACCACCTCCTCGTCACCGACTTCGATCGGGTAGCCCCTCGCAAAGAGGATCTCGGCGAGGTCCGCCAAATCGAACGTGACTTCCGTGGGGGCGGTGAAATCGGAGTTGGTGTTATCGTCACAACCCGCCGAACCGAGTGTCACGATCAGGAGGAAACTAGCCAGGATGAAGTAGCGTCTCATAGAGGTTACCTCGAGGCTCTCATCATACCTCAGAGGCCTCAAGCGTAGGTAGGGGCGGGGCGCACCAAACTAGTACAGGCGGGAATGTCACGCGCCGCCGTCCGCAGCGAGCCTGCGAGCGTAGGACAGCGAGCGAACGAGGAGTGAGCGAGCATTGAGGAACGACCCGACGAAAGCGCAGTCACCTGTCGGCCGCCAAAGTACGTGGTTGCTTTGACGGGAGCGAGCCAGGCGGCGGTGGGGTCCCCACGGCACTAATACACAAAAGTCGAGGCTAGTAAAGACTAGTAGAGGACGACGGACTCGCCCCACCGCGCGACGAGGGAATCGGCTAGCTCCAAGATGAGATCTCGCCGCTTGAGGAGCGCGTCGATCTCTTTCTCGCTCAACCAAGGGCCCAACCTGTCCTCGATCCGGGCTGGATCCAAGCTGCGGAGCCTTTCCAGGACGGACCGGGAGAAACGCCGGAGCTCCTTTTCGGCGAAGAGCTCCGAGTAGAGTCGGAAGCTCCGCGAATGATCAATCGCATAGACTCGGAAATCCGGATCGTAGAGGAGATTGTGACCGTTTCGCGTGTCGCTGTTGTAGATCAGCTGGTTCAACAGGTGGACCTTGTAGATGTCCTGACTCCATCGACCGTTGTTCAACGGGCGAAGATCCTTCTCCTGCCGGTCGACCTCACTGAAGGCACCCTCCACCCACATCTGTAGCGAGCCGTCTTTTTCGTCGATCCGTCGGGTCACCGTGGGAGGAACGAGACCGAGCCCGAGCAGCTTATCGAGCTCATACGCCGCGATCTCGTACTTGTACGAATCGCGGAATCCGATTTGGAAGGACCCCTTGTCCGATCGTGTGACTTTGTGCCGAAGCTCGTCGACCCCTTTCCAGATGGCATGGAGGACCTGCGTGCCGTCGTCCAGCGTGACCTTCTGGGGACGGGTGACACCGCGGCCAACGGGTGTCATCGAAACGACTGTGGCGGTCGCCAGGAACCACTCCGCCTGCTCGCCCTCGATCGGGAGCCCATGGCGGATCACCGAAGGTGGCGCGAGGAGCGCGGCCAACAGAGGTAGGACGAGCTTCGATGCCCCGAGCATGGTTTTTTCTTGGTCGTTAACTTGTTCCGGCGACGCGGGATAGCGCGTCATCCCTGGCGATCTCTCCGGGTAGCCTTACTTACGGATACGGATCTGGAAGGCAGGAGGTTCCGTGAACCGAAGTCGGTTCGCTGGCCTCTTTCGACCCTGTCAGGTCTCTGCCAGGACGTCCTTGAAGGCCGCCTGTCCGGCCAGCGAGATCTTGAAGCCGTAGAGCGCCAGCCCGACGACGATTGCCAGCGCCATGAGTGATGTCCCGGCGGACCACGCTGATAGGTCGAGACTCAAGGGTGTCGATAGCAGATCCATAAGGAAGAGGCCGACGACGACCGCGACCCAGCCGAACCGAAAAAAAGCAAGAAGCCACAGCGCCCCCCAGGCAGCGAAAGGAATCCAATCCCACGCCGGTTGACCGGCTCTGGCGTTGTAGAGAATTAGAGAGATGCCCCACCAGCCGGCCACTGCAAGCGAGGTCCTTCTCAGGAAGACGCGAAGTAGAAGAAGTGCCACGATGAAATACAGGGTTGTGATCAACGTATTCGAGTGGACAAGAAGAGCCTCGGAGACGAAATAGCGGATTCCACGAAGACTCATCAGCTCGGCGTTCAGGTTGCCAAAGCGATCGGGCCGGGGGGCGAAGTAGCCCAGCGCTTGAGGGATGAATTGATAGAGTCGCTGCGCTAGGAGGAGAAGGGGACCGAGAAGGCAACCAACCAACACATCCCTTCCCACCAAGGGATCCCGAAACCGTCCATCTAGAAGCCGCATCCAGGAAACCATCGTCTCCGGCCACAGACGCCTCACGAAAGGCTCGAGGGCGACGTAAAAGAGCCAGGCCAATGCGAAGACGAAAAAGCCGCGATACAGACCGCCGAAAAACAAGTCCACTTCGGCGGTCGCGGGAAGGTGGTGTGCCCCGAAGAGCCAATGCAACATGACGAGCGAGAACATGTAGAGCGACAGTCGAAAGGCTCCGCGACGGTCCCCCCGTCCAAGTCTGAGGTTTCGCCGAGCGAGCAATGCGGTTCCGAGGATGGCGAGAACGTTGATCGCGACGTGCAACGCGACGGCGAAGGGAGAGAAGACGTTGGCGGCTGGCGTCGCCGGCGCGCTGGCTGCGAGTGGATCCTCCGCCGGGTTGGTCCAGGGTTCGACAATGCGAAATGCGACCGGTCTTCCGCGGAAGGCGGCTGCCTCGACGCGAATGGGAGTTTCAGGGGAATCCGGATGGACGCCCTTCCAAGCAGCGAGCTTGTCAGCGTATGTGGTCGGGTGCCAACGCGGCTCGACCGGCTCGAACTCGCCGGAGTCGAGCCCCGCTTCGGCGAACAGGATGCCCCAATCGGGATCCGAAAGCTCGACCGACGGAGTAGCGAACTGGGGCGCGACGGCATTGAAGGCCCGCAGTCGTCCTTGCGGGTCCAGTCTCAGCCCCACCATGCCGGTGCGCAGCGGCGGCGGGTCGAGCTCCGAAGAGAAAACGCTGGTCAGCCGATGAGGTACGAGATACGTCGGGCTTTGACGGTACCAGAAGCGGATCAAACTTAGCTCGCCGTTGGCGATGCGATCCCAACGATCGGGTGAAGAGTCGTTCGCCGTGACGTAGTCCAGATAGTCGACGTCCGCCGCGAATCCATACGTCCGATCGAGAGGGGGGTCGGAGTAGCCCAGGTTCTCGATGATTCCGCGGGCTCTTTCGATCAAGAGCTCGGGGGATCGGGGAAGCGGTGTGAATTGGCTAAGCTGTGTTCTTTCGGCAGTCCAGACAACCACAGCGAGCAGGAAGAAAACGCCGACCAGACACGCCCAGGCGACGGCGGGACTGAGCGCACCCACTTCGCCGGCTTCCGCCACCAGCGCGGGCGATGGCGTCTCGCCGGCGGCGAGCGCGGCAGCGAGAGGGTCTCCACCTGGAAGCGAGGCTGCGACCGCCAGCGCGGAACGGGGCCTCTTACTGGGATCCTTCTCGAGACATCGGAGGATGACTCGCTCGACGGCCGGGTCGAGGTCCTCCACGAGGCTTGAGGGATTCCTCGGCGTCGTCTCATGGTGGAGCCGCATCAGCTCCTCGGGGGTGTCGGCCTGGAAGGCCCGTCGCCCGGTGAACAGCTCGTAGAGCACCAGGCCCAAGGAATACAGGTCGCTTTGGACGGAGACTTCCTTTCCTGACCACTGTTCGGGCGCCATGAAGGCCGGCGTTCCGTGGCGCAGCTCGCTCGCGTCGATCATCCCCGTGATCCCAGCGATACCGAAGTCGGTCAGACGAACCTTGCCGCGTCCGTCGATCATCACGTTGGCCGGCTTGAGATCACGATGCAGCACTCCCTTTTCGTGAGCGGCAGCTAGTCCAGCGCAGAGCTCTCGCGCGATCGCGACGGCTTTGTCTCCGGGAAGACGGCCGATGCGTCGGAGAAGGGAGCCCAGGTCCTCCCCGTCGATGTACTCCATGGAGAGAAAGTGTTGGCCATCGACTCGACCGATGTCATAGACGCGGCAGACATTCGGGTGGGCTACCTGGCGCGCGATGCGAACTTCGCGGCGGAAACGCTCTAGGCGAGTCGTGTCCGACTGGAGATCCGCGGGGAGAAACTTGAGGGCGACCTCCTGGCCGAGCTCCAGGTCGTAGGCGCGATAGACATCGCCCATCCCGCCCTTTCCGACCTGAAGCGCGATTCGGTAGCGGCCGGCGAGCGTGTCACCAGGACCAAACGCCGTGCGTTCTCCTGAGGGCGCGGCGCTCCGTGGCGCCCTCGTCACGGTGGAGGAGAGCTCTTTGAGTGGCGTACCGCAGAAAGGGCAGGGTCCAGTCTCCTGCGTAGCCTCCCTGGCGCAGGCTGGGCAGATCGGCATGAGCGATCCGGATGGTAGATGGACCGACGCTCCGAAGCAAGTTGCCGTCGATGAGACGGACGTCGCCACGGGGCACGACTAATCGGTTGTCGTCGACTTCGTTTGAAGCTCGGTCTGGGGGGCCCCCGGGAGATCGCCTCCGGATTTGTCGTCCTGATGGAAAATCACCTTGAACTCGGGGCGTTTCAAGGTTTCCTGAAGCATTCGACGTTGCTGCCCTTCCAGGAGTGCGAACTTCGCTCCATAGAGGAAGCTCGAGTTCATGTTGGGGGCCGAGTCGTCGCCCTCGCGTGACCATACGATTCTGGCTTCCGTGACGAAAGGCTTGTCTGGGTCGAAGCCAATTCTCAGGAGGACGTTGGACCCCAACGCATAGTAGGTGTTGCTGGCGAAACTAGCGCCTCCCTCCGAGATGTTGATAATCGCCCCTGGGGTCTCCCTGTTCGGAGCGTCGGCGATCGACACCACGATGGACTCTCGAGGAACGAGTCGAGGGAACTCTCGGTGGGGACGGAAGACGACCTTGAACTCTGGCCTTTGAAGCATTGCGCGGAGCTGCTTGACTTGCTCTTCCTCCAGAATCGAGAATTTGACTCCGTGAAGGAACCCTTTTTTCTTGCCTTCCTCCTCACGGCTCCACGCTACGGTCCCCTCGGTGACGAAGGGTTCCGCGTCGCGATCGAAACTTATCCGCAGGAGGATTTTGGATCCCGATCGGTAGCTCACGCCGGAAGCGAAACTGGCGCCTCCCTCCGAGAGATTGGTGATGAGTCCGAAAGTTTGTCCGTGCTCGCCATCGTGAATCGAAACAGGAATCGAGTTCTGCGGCACAAGGCGAGGGAATTGACGATTCGCGAGGTATTTGCTCATTCTCTCCTCTCTCTTCCTCCTTCTATTCCTATGGCAACTATCGCGCCAGTTGTGACGGCATGAGCGAACGCCCGATCGTATACTGAAATAACCACTTAGCGATTTGTGGCTGTAACCATTGGGTTCGTTGGTGCGGGGAAAGTCCCGCGTCGCGGGGGGAAACCCAAACGCCTGGGGAGTGAATCTAGCCCCGATCCGACATTCTCGATCGTGACCTCGATCGTGAAAAGCTCGAGAACGCAGTCTGTCAGAGCGGAAGTCCCAGTGATTGCCAACCCCACGTTCGGTTAAGTTCGCGAACACAGCTTTGAGCTCGGATCCGACGCTCGCGGCGTATTTGTTTCGGGGATCCCCGGACGAGTTTTGTGTCGGATCGGGGCTAGTCTTGCGCGGCGCCGCTTGGTTGGGTCGAGGCGTCTACGTCACCTGCCAAGCTTCCCGTACCTTCCAGGCGCTCGACCTGCGGTGGGCTATAGGTATTGGTCGCGGGATCGTAAACGATGGCGCCACCGTCTCGGAATACGACGGCTCGTGGTGGGCGGCCGGAGCCCATTCCGACGTCACCCCGGTAAAGGCGCCCGCCGAACCGCGTCGTGACCCGGCCAGTTGGCGTGGAAGTGTGGCCGACCATGATCGCGCGGGCGTCCAAGAGCTCGAGCACTTGGTCGAATCGGGTTCCCTCTTCTCCCTCGGTCTTCAGTGAGTTGCCGCGGTACCAAAGGGGCCCGTCCACTTGATAGGGAATCTTTTGGGTCTGCTCGAGGAACATCTGGGAGGCGGCAACGAGTTTCTCCGGAAGCGGTTGGCGCTGCGGATCCCCTTCTTCGACCTTGGCCTCGTTTTGGACAACGTAGAGCGCCGAACCCGCCAAGTTCGGGTAGGTTGGCACGCCCGCGACGACGGGAGCGATCACCTTGATGGAGTCGAACACCAAGCGGATGCTCTCGTGGAACTGCCGATTGATCTCGTCGAGACCGAGGGCCGCCACCTCGGGGGTCAGGCCGCCGTGGAGAAAGACGATGCCGTTGATCTTGACGATGATGGGCTGCTTGGCGAGCCAGGAACCATATTTGCCTTCGCCCCCGAATGCCTGTTGGTGGGCAAAGTATCCCGGCGGGAATTGTTCATCGAACGCGGCCATCATCTGATCCTCGGGGATGCCCTCGGTGAACTCTCGAAAGACGTCCCATGCCGCTTTGCGGTCTTCGGAACGTTCATCTTCGGCGAAGTCTCGATAGCTCTCCGCCGAAACGAAGCGGAAGTCACGCATCAGGTTCATGAGGTCGTGGTTCCCCGTCAGAGCGTGGACCCGCCCGCCTTGCTTTTCGGCTTCCTTTTGCAGCCGCTGCACGAGGTCCAGGAGCTCCCGGTCATCGGGCCCACGGTCCACGAGGTCTCCGCAGAGCACGACATGATCCGTCCCGCCCGACCACTTCAGCTTGGAGTCTATGACGCCGGTGCCCTGAAGAATGGCCGTGAGCTTGTCAAGATGTCCGTGCACGTCTCCCATCGCGACGATTCGCGGGACCCCGTCCCATTCCCAGTCTGAAACCTGCTCCGCGGTAGATGACCCGACGGGGAAGACGAGAAAAAGGACAAGAAGTCGAGCAAAGGAAACAACCGCCCGTCGGGAACAAGTCCGAGATGTGTTGAGGCGCATGGGATTAGAGATGGATGTTAGCGAAGCGCGCTCGTGGAAAGCAAATGCGGGGACGATTAACCCCGTTCCGAACTGCGTCGGTCGTGGGAAGATCGCCTGGAGCTCGCCTCAGAAAGCCTAATTTCGGATCAGGGTTAACCCTGCGAATCGTCCGGCTGATCGCAGAACTCTCTGAGGTCGTCGAAGATGGAGGTGACACCGTCTTTAAAGACGTCGCCGATGAGGAGATCGGTCAAGCGGTCGCGATGTTGAGGGTGCTCGTGGACGAAGCGCGCGAAGCTAAATCCCGGAGTGTAAAAAGCATAGACGAGCTTTCGCAGGGCGTCCATGCCGCCGGTGAGCTTGGGTCCCCAGGAGCCCAGTGCTTCAGCGGAGCAGTCGCCGCGACGGAGAGACTCGCTGATGGTCTCGGCGGCCATCTCGCCCGACTTCAGAGCGAGGAACACGCCCGTCGAGTAGATGGGATCGATGAATCCGTAGGCGTCTCCCACCAAGACCCATCCATCCCCGGCGCAGCGCGTCGCCCGATACGTGTAGTCGGTGACCACTTTGGACGGAAGCAGGCGCCGGGCCTTCGCCAACCGGTGAGCGATCGACGGGCAGGCGCGGATCTCTCTCTCGAGAACAGCATCCATGGAGTCGCCGTTGGTGAAAAGCTCTGCCGGCGAGGCGACGACCCCCACGCTCACCCGGTTTTCGGAGAGTGGTATGTACCAGAACCATCCTCGGTTTCCGGGCGTATGAATGACCAGCGTGGCCCCCTCGTCGATACCGTCGTCCCTGAGGCCATTCTCGTAGTGAGCGAACACCGCGGCTTTCGCCAAGCGGGGGTCTTTTTTTCTGAGCCCGAGCTTGCGCGAGACGATCGAGTTGAGGCCGGTCGCGTCGACCAAGACCCGGGAGCGGATCGCCACGTCGGAGCCATCTGCAGTCGCAGCCTCCACGCCCACAACCTTGCCTTTTTCCAGAAGAATCTCTTTGGCGACGGTGCCCATTCGCACGTCCACGCCCTTCGAGGCCGCGTTGTCGAGCAACATCTTGTCGAACCAGGAGCGCTCGACCTGCCATGTATAGGACCTCTTGCCGGGGTTTCGTTCGAAGAAATAGAAGGGTTTCGACGCTTTGCCGGACTCCGAGATGAACTGCACGCTAGCCTTGACCGGTGAGCGGCTGGATTCCAGCTTGTCGAGCACGCCTAGCTTCTTGAGCGTCCAGTACGTCTCCGGAATCAACGATTCGCCGATGTGGAAACGAGGGAATGTCTCGCGTTCCAGAAGAAGGACTTCGTGGCCCTCGGCGGCGAGGAGGGCCGATACCGCGGCGCCGGCAGGGCCTCCGCCCAGCACTACCACGGAGCTTTCAGAGGGGAAGTCTTGTCGATCCATCAAGTGTAGCGGGCATCCCGGTGCTCGGGGAGGAAGAAGCTTGGCAAAAGCGTGTCGACCCTGAGAAGCCCCCTTTGGCTGAGCACGACCCGATCCCCTTGCCAGTCGAGGTGCCCCTTGCTCTTTAGGCTCTCGAACACAGGCCGGAACTCCTTCATGACATCACGGTTAAATTTTTTGCGGAAGTACTGGAGGTCGAGGCTTCCCAGTTTCATCTGCAAGATCAGCTCGCGGATGAGCCGTTCCTTGTCCCCGACGCGTAGTGCCCTTTGGAGCGGTAGGTTGCCTCTCTCGATGGCTGCCACATAGTCCTCGATCCGATCGAGGTTCTGGAAATGGACTCCCGCTAGGAAGGAAAAAGACGACACTCCCGTGCCCACCATGTCGGCGCCGTGCCACAGGCTGTCGCGGTAGCTGAATTTGCCCGGCGTGCCGCGTTTCACGACGGTGTAGCCGCTCGAGACGCGATAGCCGGCCCGCTCGAGCTCCTCGAAGGCCTGTCCCACCCAAGCGCGTTTCTGCCCCCAGTCCGCCACCGGCACCGGCCGTCCTTCGACCATGATTTCCCGAGAGTAGACCGTGTTGTAAGGAAGCTCCATCTGGTAAACGGTCACGCTGTCCGGTGAGAGCTCGATGGTCTTGCGGATACATGCGTCCCAGTTCTGTTGTGTCTCGCCGACCATGCCGGCGATGAGATCGATATTGACGTTGGGGAAGCCGGATTCTTGGATCCACTCGTACGCTTCGTAGATCTCCGCGCTTTCGTGCGCACGACCGTTCTCTCGGAGGATGGCGTCGTCGAAATTCTCGACACCCAGACTCAAACGAGTGACCCCAATTTCTTTGAGAGCTTCGACTTTGCTCCGGCTCAGCGTTCCGGGCTCGCACTCGAAGGTGACTTCCTCCGCGCCGTCCCAATCCACCGCTCCGCGGAGCTTGTCGACGAACGAGAGGAGCTGTCGTGGGCTCAGGAACGAAGGCGTTCCGCCGCCAAAGTAAACGAATCTCAGTGGACGCTCGGAAAATGCCGGGTATCGGCTGTAGAGTGCGACCTCGTCGGCCAGCGCGGACACGTACGCTTCGACGTCGCGGGCGTTTTTTTCCGTGTAGACCCTGAAATAGCAGAACTTGCATCGCTTGCGACAAAAGGGGATGTGGAGGTAGAGCCCGAGGGGCACGTCGGGATGGGGAGCTTGGTTAAGCGCCTCCTCTACGGCGAAAAGATCCGCATCGGACCAGAAGGAGAAAGGGGGGTAGTTCGCGATGAAGTAACTACCGACTTCCGTTTCTTCTGCTCGATTGGCGGGCTCGAGCCGCGGTCCGGCTGGCGCTTGCGCCGCGTCTCGTCTGGAAACCATTCCGCTCGTATCCTTCTCTCGTTCTTGAGGGGACGAGGATCGCCGCACACCCACAAGCAGGGGGAACGGACAAGCTCTTTTCCCATTCCCGAACGACTCACCCTAATTCTAACAATTCTAGCATCGTCCTGCGGTGGCTATTGTAAGACATTGTTTCTAGACGACCTACACGCCAAGGGCTTTGTGGACTGGATGCAGCGAGCGTAGGGGTCCCGTCACGACCCGTGGCAGGTCGCTCAGCGGGAGTTGGAGTCTTCAACTCGCCCGCAGGCGCCCGCCGGCCGCAGCGACGCTAGTCGAGCGGAGGCCGCATCTAAGTGAAGTCGCCGGAGGGCCCGCCGTGGGGTTAGTCGCTGATCGGCCGTCAAACCAGGTGATTGCTCCGACGGGAGTTGGTCAGACGGCGGTGGGGCCCCGCGGCATTACTTGTTGACGAGGCTGATCTGGTCGTTAAGGGTCCAGAAGTCGTAGAGCCAGCCCAGACCCAAGAGGGCTCCCGTGAAGAAGTAGAGAATGCCACTGACCCACTTGCCCAAATAGAACCGATGGGCACCGAAGAGGCCGAGGAAGGTGAGTAAGACCCAGGCCACGGTGTAGTCGACCGGCCCGGCTTGGAATCGCAGGTCGGCCTCTCGATCCATCGAGGGGATGAGAAAGAGGTCTACCAACCATCCAATCCCGAGCAGCCCGAGCGTGAAGAACCAGATGGTTCCAGTGACGGGTTTACCGTAGTAGAAGCGGTGGGAGCCGGTGAAACCGAAGATCCACAAGATGTACCCAATGGACTTGAGGTGCGTATCGTTGGAACGGTTCATGAAGAACCCCTTCTTTAGAACCGGACGCCGACGCCGAAGGAGACCTCGACGTTGTGTACGGTCTCTTCGAACTGGATGCCCAGAAACTCGGCGATTGCGCCGGCGATGCCGAAATCCGTTTCTTGGAACTTCGTCAGGTGGTCGCGCACGTCCGCGCGGATCGTCACGCGCCCGATGTTGCCCTTCACACCGCCTCCGAAATTGAAGCCGAACTTGTTGACGGTGGCCAAGTTCACGTCGGCGCCGATAGGCTGGATGTTGCCGTGGAAATCGAAGCTCTGCAACCCCGCCCCTCCGGTCACGAAGGGTGAGACGGCGTAGGGCAGGATGATGAGTAGGGCGTTGGCGTCGAGATACATCACTCGCGTGTCCACTTCGAGGAGCTCGTCTTCCACCACCGCGCTCAAACCGTTGGGGCTATAGCCAAGGCTTCCTTCCACTGCAAACGGATAGCCGAACCATCCGGCACGTCCTCCGTAAATCGCTCCGTTTTGAAAGGAGCTTACGACATCTCCTCGGTCGAGGGCATTGATATCGCCGCCCAGGAGTCCCCCAACAAAGAAAGTCGCCTCGCCTCCGGCCATGGCGGGCGTTGCCGCCATGACTGCGAACAGCACCATGGCCGTCATGCGCGCCTGTCCGATGATGCGCCATCGACTCATCGAATCCCCTCCGTTTGTCCCGCGTGGGGTACCTAGATTGAAAACGTTCCCAACCCGAGCAAAGTATCCCCACCGGTCGGAGGAAGTCAACGTTCGATTGCTTTTCCGAGATGGCAGGATTACTCTCTGCAACGAGAGATCGTCTTGCCGGAGATCCGCTTCATGACAAAACGGAGCCTATATCCTTTGCTTCCGATCCTTTGGACGTTTCTGGCGTGCGTCGCTGCGGCTCCCGCGTGGCAGGGGGCTCCGCGCTCGGCCAAGGTTTGGGTCGACAACCCACTGGAATTCGGAGAGTTCCTCGAAACGGCCGACATCGTGTCGGTGGAAGACGTCGGTAGCGGCCGGAACCAGCCCAAGAGGGTCACGCTCAGGAGCGGCGCTCGAACCCACCGAGCCATTTGGAAGCCCATCCAGCGCGGCCGCCAGGAATGGGGTTGGGAAAGCTATCAGGCAGAAGTGGCCGCTTACGAGCTGGATCGCTTGCTCGGGTTGAACATGGTTCCACCGACGGTCATTCGGGAGATCGACGATCAGAGGGGCTCCCTGCAGCTGTGGGTCGAGGGATGCCATCTTTACGAGGACGTGCAGGACCAAGTCCCGCAAAGCGACGCGTGGAATCGGCAGGTATCACGGATGAGACTCTTCGACGGTCTCATCGGCAATGGCGATCGCAATGCTCGGAACTTCATGGTCGATGCGGCGTGGAACATCGTTCTCATAGACCACTCGCAGGCCTTCCAGAGCAATGAGGAGCTGGATAGTGCGATGCTGCCGGAACGATACGACCGCGAGCTCATCGAGAAGATGAAGGGCCTCGAGCCCACGAGCCTGGACGTCCATTTCGATCGCCTGCTGATGCGTTCCCAAGTGACTGCCATCCAGGCACGTCGCGACATGCTTCTCACCTATGTAGAGAAAGCCGCGAGCGAGCACGGGGAGACTGAAGTTTTCTATTGATTACGCCTCCACTAGCAGGCTCATTGAAAGTGGGTCGGCCTCCACGAGGAGCCTTCAAGACAGCCGGGCCGCGGTGAGGCCCACGGCACTAATACACACTCTATGTCCGATCGTATGGCGTTTCGTTGTACCAGAAGATGAGCACGAGCTCGAAGACCTCACCGGGGTAGTCATCGGGTAGGGGCGGTAGCGGAGAGGAGATCGCTTGCCGCAGGGCCTGCTCGGCGGCCCGTTCCAAGGCGGGGATACCCGAGGAGTCATTGAGCCGTAGGCCCACGATCTCTCCGCTTCGTCGGACGGAGATCTCCATCGCGACGTGTCCGACCGTGAATGCTTCCCTAGGAGGCACGGACCAATGACGCCGCGCGGCCTCCGTCAATCCGTGAATCCAAGGCTGGATGTCGGCTCCCCTCGCATCGTAGTGAACCGTGCTGGCGAGCCGCGGGGCGGAGGGCCGGTAGCTATCGATGTTGTCTCGGTAGGCGGCGGCCAGGGCCTCTTCCTCGGCGGTGGTCGCAATCGCGGGAAGTCGTTCCCCGATCGCCAGCGCTTCCTCGTAAAGACTCAACCTCAGCAAGATATGGCCCAAGTTGAACGAGTACGTTATGTTGTGGGGCTCGAGAGTCACGGCGCGGCGAGCGATGTCCAGCGCTCCTTCCAGATTCTGATCTCGTCGCAAGTACTCGTACGCCAACTGGCCGTACGCGGGACCGAACGTGGGATTGATGGCAATGGCTCGCTGCAACGATCTTTCCGCCTTGCTCCAGGCATCGGCGTCCCCAACGTTCTCGGTGGCGAGCACCGCGAAGTAGTAATGCGAGATGTAGCTTTGCGAGTCCAGCTCGACGGCTCTGGAAAAAGAGCGTAGCGCGTCCTCGGACTTCTGTTGATGGAAGTGCAGGAAGCCTCGGGTTTCATGGGCCAGGGCGTTTTCGGGGTCGAGTCGCAGTGCTTCTTTCAGCAAGGGCCAGGCGGCTTGTGAGTGGTCCCCGGCGGCCAAAAAGCTCGCGCGCATCGCCAACGAGTCGGCGCGGGATAGCTCTCTCGCCGGATAGCTTGCCTCCTCGATCTCGATCGACGCGGTCATCTTCATCGGACGCGTATCGCGTAAACGATCGGAGCGCACATAGTCGCCGAGCGTTTCTTGGAGCTTCTCGAGATCGCCGAACGCTTGCTTTGCGGCGGCCAGCGAGTCCACGTTCCCCCGCACCAGACTCAAGTATTGGTCGAGCGCAGCTTTCGCCTGTCCGGTCGGGTCGCCGAGCATGATGTAGTGAACCAGGGCCCAGGATTGGGCATAGAAGACGGAGACTTTGTCGGGATAGGCGTCGTGTGGATTGCCCGCCAATCCGAAAAGCTCTTCGAGCGGCAGCATGCTCTTCGTCCGGAACAACCGGCTGCCGACGGGGAGGCCCATCTCCGCCTCGTTCCCATGAATGGAGGTGCGTCCCCAGAATTCTGCCAAGCCCTCGTTCAACCACGGCGGCGTCTGTCTGAGGCTGCGGTTGTTCAGCAAATGAAAGTACTCGTGATAGATGAGCTGATAGCGGGCACGCGCTCGTCCGTCGAGCCGCACGAGCACGAAATGCTTGTCGAAACCAGGTTGGAAGACCCCGTCCGGGCGAGCGCCTTCCCGTGCCCAATAGTCGGGCAGCAGCTCTTTCAGACCGTCCTGGTTCTTGACCGCGAGGATGACGACCGGCTCCGACTCGTCGCGGGCGCTATCGAGCGCGTCGAGGAATACGGCGCGAATACGCTCGAAATCGCCGGCCGTGCGGCGTGCCTTTCCTACGTCGACATTGCTGACGACCACGAAGTGAGGGCTACGGATTTCCACCCACCCGTCATCGGCGGGGGGGGCCCCGGCCACCAACTCATTTGCTAGGACGAGAACGGCTAACGGCACGAGGGTCAATCCCCTCACGCGGGGGCGCATCATTATATTAGTGCCTCTTTCCGCCCACTCCGCGATAAGTGCGGTGCGGACGAGGAACAATCGTCCTCTATACTCCCCCCACGACGCGACGGTCAAGTCGGCCCACGTCACCCACGCCCGGCGCCCAAGACTTTGACCGCCCTCGGCCCCCACCGGATAATCTATGTACCTTGAGCATGCTGCTCTCTTGGATTCTGGCGATATCGCCCTTTCCTGGTCTCCAGGCCGATGAGACGCCTGCCTCGGCGGAGGCCTTCGCCATCCGCACCGTCCTGGTTTCGGTGACCGATGCGAACGGCATCTCATTGGAAGGTCTGGGAGCAGAGGATTTCCAGATCGAGGAGAACGGCGTAGGGCGCGACATCGTCGAGGTGCAAGGCGGCGCGTGGCAAGAGATCGTTCTCCTCGTTGACACCAGCGCGGGCTTTCGGGAGGGGATCCCATCCCTCCGGAAAGGCGTCGAAGTCTTCGCCGCCGCGTTGAGAGAACCCCAAAGCGTCTTGTTGGCGGACTTCGGCGGGTCGTTGCACCATCTCGCCGGCCCGACGAGCGACCCGGACGTCCTGATTCGGGCCGCCGCCAGGGTAACGGCCGGGATGGAGGGAGCGTTTCTCATGGACGCGATGGCTGAGGTGTGCAGCGGCGTCGCCGCGACGCGGCAAGCGGACGTTGAGCCTCCGGCGTTGGTGATCGTGACGGGACTCACGCCGGATGCCTCTTCGACGCCCCTCGAAGAGGTTTACCGGCTGGCTAGTGAATCGGGAGTCCTCATCTATGTGATTCTCCATGACCCCCCAGACCAGACCTCGCGTTTCGAACGACGCGCCCAGATGGAGAACTTCCTCGCGACTCTCGCCCAGGTAAGCGGTGGTCGTTTCACCAGAATCCTCGCGGCTCCCTCCCTTCCGGATGTCCTGGGTGAGCTGGGCGCTGAGCTCATGCAGCCGCGATACCGGGTGTCCTTTCTGACCGAGCTCGAGCCGTACACGATGGTGGAGAACCTTACCGTCCAAACCACTCGCGACGGGGCCCGCGCGACATCCATCCGCCTGTTGCGCCACGAGCGGGTCGTATCGTCGAGTGGCACCGAGGAGGAGACCCAGTGAGGTATCGACCATTGTCCCGATCGTCGTCCTGGATTCTCACGATCGCCGGCGGAGTGATTTTCGGCCTCGGCAGCTCGCCGGCTCTCGTTCAAGACGAAGCCTTCGCCATTCGGACCGCTTTGATCGCGGTCGCGGACGCGGACGGTGCCGGGATCGAAGGACTGCAACGAGAAGACTTCGAGATCTTGGAAAGGGGCATCTTGCGCGATGTGGTGGAGGTGACCGAGGAAGGAATCACCGGCGAGCTCTATCTCCTCGTGGATACGAGTGTCGCGTTCGAACCCCATGTCTTTCTGCTTCGCAAGAGCCTGCGCGCGTTCGTGGATGCACTCGGGAGCCGATTTCGGGTCAGTCTGTACCAGTTCGGGAGTCGGCCGCGTCTTCTCGCCGGTCCAACTGCGGATCCGGTGGAGCTTTCACGCGAGATTGGAACCATGATGGCGCATCCCGATGGTGCTTACCTGCTGGATGCCCTCCACGAGACGGCGGGCGCGATGACCGAGACGGAGCGAGTGGAGGGCACACCGCCGGTTCGAGTCGTGATCGTTACGGGCTCCGGGCCCGAGCTCTCCCAAACCTCGGATATCAGGGCTCTCGAGGACGGCCGGACCACGGGGGCCGTCTTCGATGTCATCCGGTACGAAGGCGCGCAGGCGGGTGACTTCTTGCAACGCGCGAAGGTGGACGATGTTCTGAATCGCTTGAGCACCGAATCGGGTGGTAGTCTCAACACGCTCCTTTCGGTGAACGCGCTCGAAAGCACATTGGTCCGCCTGGCTTCCGAGCAACTGCGGCCGAGGTATCGAGTCTCGTTTCTGACCGAGCTTTCTCCCCAAACCGACTCCGCCGATCTCCAAGTCACCGTTCGCCGAGCGGGTGCGGAGGCCGTAGTCATCGGCCTTCTGCCGGGTGAGCGGCGCGTCGAGTCCGGTCGTCCTTAGGAGTCGCGCCTAGGAGCCCTCGTGCCCAGCCAGTAAACGAGGCCACCTACTCCCAAGAAAGACAAGAACCCTCCTACTACTTTGATCTCGAAGAGCAGAACGTTCTCGGTCTCTCCCGGTGGGACGAGGGCCATGGCCATCGCGAGGAGCGTCGTGATGAGACCGCACGCGCTTGCCACTTGTGCCAGTCGCTGGCTCTTCAGAAATCGGTAATCTGGCTCTGGCGCCTGGTCCCGGTTTCGAACCAAGACGTGCGTGGCGAACAGGTACACGTACGGCACGAAGTAGACGAGGAGCGTCGTGTCGAGAAGGACGAGATACGCCTCCTGAACGGTGGCGCCGGCGAGGCTCATGACCGCGAAGCCGGCGGCGAGGACAGCTTGCAGCGTCACGGCAACGTACGGCGAGCCGTATTTTGGGTGGAGGCGGCCGAACGAATCAGGAAGAAATCGATCGATTCCCGCGACGAACGGCATGCGGGCCGCGCCGGTAAACCACGCCATCAAACCGCCGATCCCCCCGAGTGTAATGAGAAGCGCGAGCAGACGGGTCGCCCAGCCCGCTCCGAGCTTGTCTCCGACCGCCGCGATTCCCTGAAGAAACCCGGTGATGACGTTGATCTCGGAGCGAGGGAGCGCGACGAGAAGAGCGAGCGTCCCGAGGACGTAGATCGCGGTGATGACGGCGCCGGAAACGAGCGTCGCTCGGGGGACGGCTCGCTCGGGATCCTTGATTTCACCGGCAAGGACCGCGGCCAGCTCCAGCCCGGCGAATCCAAAACAAATGCCTGCGAAGAAAGAGAGCTTGGCGAAGGTCAGGATCTCGTAAAAGAAACTCTCCACCGGCATCGGATTGGCGGAGCCGAAACGGGCGAAGGCGAGGCCGCCAAAGACCAGCAAGACAGCCCCCGCTCCCCAGGTACCCACGCCACCGGCGTTCTGCAGCCATTTGCCGGTTTGAAGACCAATGACATTGGCCACCATGACCGCGAAAAGGGCCAACAGCGAGAACGTAAGCACGTAGGCCTTGCTCTCCCCCACGTCCTGGTAGCCGCTCCCCGCGATGAATACGGAGATACCAGCGACATAGACGAGTAGGAACGGGAAGTAGACCAGGTTGTTGGTCCAATAGCACCAGCCCGCGATGAAGCCGTGGAAGTTGCCAAAGGTGCTCTTCGTCCAGGAGTAGACGCCCCCCTCCTCGGGGATCTTTCTCGTCAGCTCGATGACCGCGACCGCCTGAGGAAAGAAGAAAAGCGCGAGGGCGATGACCCACAGCGTCATCGACGTGTTGCCGCCGGCCGCGGCGAGCGAGATCCAACGCAGCCCGATGATGGCGGTGACGTTCAGGAGGATGACGTCCCAGACACCGAGGGCCTTCCTGAGCTCTGCCATCGGAGACTCTATGGCCGGTTTAGGGTGTTTGAACTCTCTTTAGCTCACCCGCTCCTTCGGAAAAAGGAACGCGTCGATCTGATGAGAAACAAGCGTGCAGAGATCCATGGCGTCCTCCATGTGACTCACGTCGGCCACGTGCTCCGGCCACGGGCCTAGATCTCTTTCGCCTCCAGCGTCATCCAGCTCGGCGAGATGAATGCGAATACGGTACCTCATGAGACCTCCCCCAAGAAAAATGCAATCGGCAACGAATTGCTTCGCGCATGGTCTCCTCAATATATTCATCGGAGACAATGCCGCAAGTGGGGAAATCCCTGCAGGTGTCGTTCAGGGTGTCGAAAGCTTAGCGTTTCTTTTTTCTTCGCGTGGGCGGCCTCTCGAGCACGTGTGGATTGTCGGAGGGCTGGTGCGGGATCAACGAGGTTTCTTCGGCGTCGAAGAGGATGCGGGCGTCGTCCGGTAGGGGGTAGGACGATCCGGAATGGCCATTCAGTGACATATGGAGATCCGAGAACTGGACCGTGATGTGATAGCCGAGCTGCCAGTACTTGAGCTCATCCTCTCCCTGGGCGAAGAACTCATCGGCGAGGGCCTGGAGCCGCGCGTCTGCTCTTCCCGAGATGCCGCTCAGCTGGCGAAAGGCGAGGAGGATGTCGTCGCCGTTGGCACCGCTCCCTACCTCCTGAAAGAGGAGAAGGGCCCGGTCGGTAACGGGTGGCCCGTCGCCTTTCATCTCGCCGGCCGTGAAACGGATCGTCTTGACCGAGCTCCGGTAGTCCACGGGAAGGACGTCCGACAAACGTCGGACCGGAACTTCGTCGATGTCCGCAATGGGGGTTCCCTCGAAGTCGGCTTCGGACGCCAAGGTCAGCAGCCGAGCCAGTCCATGATCGGGCAGTCCGTCGACCTGGACTCTGACCGGCTGGGGTCGCCAGAAATGAACGTCCACCACATTGGTCGACGCACTCTCGTCCACGACGAAGAGACCTCCGTAGAAATCCAGAGTGATGGCCACGAACCACCTCCTTCGTGCATCGGGTCGGCGCTCGCGACGGGCGAGGTGGTTGGGACGATGCGTCGATGCTAGATATGTCTTTGTAGCAAACTGCGTACCGGCTCAGTTTACGCTCCGGGAATCGCCTAAGTCGCGCGATGTCTATGGTTGGGAGGGTCGTTAGACTGGTTGGTTCTCGGAATCGTGGGGAAAAGCCCGTAGAGGAACAGATTGACGCGAGGAGGCCGCCATGGTCTGATATGGCGCCCTCGGCGACTCAGCGAGGCACGTACAGGAGGGAACGCATGAAGAGACTATACGCACTTACTTTGCCGGCCGTTGTCGTGGCTGCTTTCGTGATGGCTGCTCCCCTGCAGGATCAAGACGCGCTCATCGCGCTGGACCGACAATGGGGTGAAGCCGGGATGAAGGGCGACAAGGCCGCGCTCGGAAAGCTCGTTGCCGACGACGCGGTTTTAGTCGACGGGACGGGGATCATGGGCAAGGCCGAAGGTATTGCGGCCAACGAGGCGGCCGACGATCCCAACGCGAGCTACGAGGCCGGTGACTATCAGGTGAAGCTCCTCGGTCCCGAAACGGCGATCATGACGCACAGCACGGCGGACCACTACAGCCTCCACGTGTGGGCAAAACGAGGCGGGACCTGGCTGGTGGTGGCGACGGCGTCGGTGCCCCGGGAGTAGCTCCCAGTCCCGGCGCCAACCTGTTCGAGGCAGGGACGGTCTCCGGAAGTTCCTGCCTCGGGCAGAGCCGGATCGTTTCTTCACCACCGTAGTCTTCATTTCGGAGGTTCCTCGCCGCCTTCGACGCCCTGACGAAACTCCACCGGCTTCTCGCCCGCCCTCCATCGCTTGACGATCCTCTTTTCGTCTACGTTGATGAAGAAAGCGGCGCTGGTGACGTCAATCGAAAAGAGCGGGTAGTCCATCCCTTCCGGACTCCAGCCGATCTTCTCGAGCAGAGTCTTCTCGTAGCGCCGTCTTTTTTCCGGATCGCGGACGTCGACGGCGCGGCCGTGTAGCTTGAACTCGCCGTCCTTGGCCATGCGGTCACCGACGGCGCTATGAACGGTGCAGCGCGGATCCCGACGAAGATCCCGCGCCTTTAGGGAACGCGGCATCATGCCGAGCTGCAGCTCTCCGTCGACGATGAACGGCTCGACGGGGCTGATGCGGGGACTGCCGTCCTTTCGGATGGTTCCGAGCAGAATGACCCCTTTCTTCTCGAAGAGTCTTTCGGCAGACGCCGCGATCTCGGGAGCTTCCTCCTTGAATCTCGACCAGGCCATGGTCTTCCTCGTCATGCCTTCCGTCCACTCGTCACGACGAACTCCGCCGGCACTTCATAGGCCGAGCCCCGGCGGTACGCCTCGATAGATTCGAGATACTCGCGGTGTACCTCGTTGCGTGTCGCATCGTCGAAGCGGGAGTAGGCGAGGGCCATGGCGCCGCCTTGTAAGACGGCCCCCAACGCCGCTTCGGCTGAATCGTAATGTAGCGTAGTGTGGATACGATTCAGAGTTACGCCGGTAAACCCGGCGCGCTCAAATCGTTTTTGGGACGTGTTACCGGTCCCCATTTGAAAGAAGAGCGGGCAAACCTCGGACTCGACCCGCGCGTCCACGATAGGGAACACGCTGGCCCATCCACAGCGACTTCGCTCCCCCCACACCGCCGCAACCGCCCGCCCACCCGCGCGCAGGACACCATGCATCTCCCGGAGCGCCTTGTCGACATCGGGCACGAACATGAGTCCCAACGCGTTCAGAACCGCGTCGAAGGAGCCGTCCTCGACGGTCAACTCCTCCGCGTCCATCCGCTCGAAAGTCACGTGAAACAACTGTCGTCGAGCCGCCTCTTCGCGCGCGGTGTCGATCATGGTTTGCGAGATGTCCGTTCCCATGGCATTGCCGTTCGGGCCGACGGCGTCCGCGGCCCGGAATGTCACCATGCCGGTTCCGCAGGACACGTCGAGGACCTTTTCGCCGGGATGAAGCGCCGCCATCTCGAGGAGCTTGCTTTGCGCGATTCGCAGCTGTTCCAGCCAGTAGCGTTCGTAGTGGCTCGCAGCGCGGTCCCAGCCGTAACGCTGGACGCGTCGCTGCAGTTTGGGATCCATTCGCTAGCTCTGTCTAACTCTTCCGGGCCTCGATTTTAACCTCACGACGGAGATCGAGCGCGCGGGCGAAGTTGTCGAAGTAGGGACTGTGTCGATCGGCCATGTCGACGACTCTCATGACGTCGGCCTCCGGAGCCGCACTCTCGATCCGCACGATATATCGGACCTGCTGGTATCCAGCGGTGATCTCGTCATGGAACCCGAAGCGACCACGCTCGTCGACGTCGGTGTGAACCTCGACCTCGATGTTCGAGATCGGAACATCGAGCTTCGAGGCCCAGAGCTTGTAGCCGATCGCGAGGCACGCCCCGAAGGCGCCGCGTCCCAGGACACCGGGCGTCGGTCCCTGGTCCTCGCCGCCGCCTTCCTTGGCGAGATCAGCCGTGAGCTTCCACGGACCCTCCTCGATTTCGCATTTGAGACCGTCGATCAGTCGCGTCTTCGACACGACGGTGCGTTGGCCGAGCGATGGCCGTAGACCTACCGCCTTCGCCTGTCGTTCGAAAGACCTTTTGATTGCCTTTGGGTCTGCCATCGGTGAACCTCCCGGAACGCCTCACTCGAAGAATGACAAGATAGCCGCAAGTGTTACCCGGATGCCACAGCGATTTCAGGGGCTTGCTTGAGCCTTTCGGGTCGCCGCGGCAGAATAGGGGCCAAGAGGAGGATCTCCGTGAAAGCAGCCTACATTATCGACTCGGTTCGCACGCCGCGCGGGAAGGGGAAGCCGGGCAAGGGAGCGTTGTCGCGTATTCACCCACAGGAGCTCCTCGCGCAAGCCTTGCAACAGATCGTGGCGCGCACCGGGGTTTCGCCTAGTGAAGTCGAAGACGTGGTCGTGGGCTGCGTCTCGCAGGCCGGCGAGCAGGGTGCCAACGTCGCCCGCAATGCGGTCCTGACCTCCGATTGGCCGACCGAGGTCCCGGCGGTCTCGCTGAACCGGTTCTGCGCCTCGGGACTCCAGGCAGTCAATTTCGCCGCCATGGGCGTGGCGTCGGGCGCCCAGAACTTGGTGGTTGCGGGAGGTGTCGAGAGCATGTCCCGGGCGCCCATCGGCTCGGACGGTGCCGGAGCGGACGGGAACAACCTGACTCTGCGCAAGAAGCACTTTCAGGTTCCCCAAGGGATCAGCGCCGATCTCATCGCTTCGCGTGAAGGATTCTCTCGGGAGGCGGTGGATCGCTACGCGGCGGAGTCCCAAAGACGAGCGGGCGAGGCAAAGAAAGGTCGCCGATTCAACAGAAGTCTCTTTTCGGTCAAGGACCCGGAGACCGGGGAGGTGGCTCTCGAGGTCGACGAATACCCACGGCCGGAGACGACGCTCGAGGGTCTAGCCGGTCTCGATCCGGCCTTCGCCAAGCTGGGGCAAACGCCCGTTGGGCCGAACGGGGAAACGTTCGATCAAGTTGCTCTTGCTCGCTATCCCGAGGTGAAAGAGATGTGCCACGTGCACACCGCCGGTAACTCCAGCGGCATCGTCGACGGGGCGGCCGTCGTGTTGGTGGCATCGGAAGACTACGTGAAAGCGAACGGCCTGACGCCCCGGGCCAAGATCCGCGCCATGGCAGCTTACGGCAGTGAGCCCATCATCATGTTGACCGCGCCGGCGCCCACATCGAGGAAAGCGCTCGACAAGGCTGGCATGGAAGTCTCCGACATCGATCTCTGGGAGATCAACGAGGCCTTCGCCGCCGTTCCACTTCAGGTCATCAAGGAGCTCGGGCTCGATCCCGAGCGAGTGAACGTGAACGGCGGAGCGATCGCCCTCGGCCATCCGTTGGGAGCAACCGGTGCGATCTTGCTGGGAACGGCCCTCGACGAGCTCGAACGACGGGATGCCTCGACCGCGCTGGTGACGCTGTGCATCGGCGGCGGCCAAGGCGTGGCGACGATTATCGAACGCGTCTGAGCGGGCTGATGAAAAACGAGTGAGCCCGCGCGAGCGGAGCGTCCGACTTCGCCAAGGCTTCGTCGGGACCCGCCGAAGCCCGAAGGGCGTAGGCGGGAGCCCGGCGCGAATGCGCCGACGACAGCGCAAGCCGTGGGGGTGGGGCCCCGCGGCACTGAGACACTTAATAAACGAACAACTCCAGGATCTCCAGAAAACGTCGCACGCCCTGCCGGACCGACTCCACCGGGACCCGCTCGTCGTTACCGTGAATGGTGCTCTCGATGTCGGTGGGAATGATCGTCGGATCGAAGCCATAGCTCACGATACCGAGATCGCGGAAGAAGTGACTATCCGTGAAACCGGTGGAGACCATGGGGATGACTCGTGCGGTGGGAAAGTGCTCCTGGCAAACGGTCTCGATGGCGCGGTAGAGCTCGGTGTCGGTCGAGGAGACCGCGGGAGTGAAGGACATCATGGTTTCGATCGCGACCTGAGAGTCACCGATGATGGACTTCAATTGCGCGACGAACTCCTCTTGATCCTGATCGGGGAGAAGACGGCAGTCGATCTCGGCGGCGGCTTCCGGAGGCACGACGTTGATCTTGTTGCTTCCCTCGAGGCGCGTGACGGCACAGGTGTTCCGGGTGAGGGCGTGCAGGAAGGGACTCTCCAGTTGGAGCTGCCGTAGGAATGCGGGATCTCGGACGGATTGGTCGAGGTTCAGGAACTGTCCGCGCTTCGGCTCACTTTCCGTTTCCGCGAGCGCCCGAAAGTAGGTCGCGACCGCGGGGATGATACGAGGCTCGAACTCGTACGCATCGATCTTGGAAAGAGCGGCGAGCAGGCGACTGACCGAAGAGGTAACGCGCGGCGTCGAGCCATGGCTCGGCTCACCGGATGCCACCAGACGAAGCCATAGCGGAACCTTCTGGGTGACCTCGACGCCGAAGACGACGCTGTCTCCATCGCGGCTTCCGTTTCCGCCTTCGTTCAGAAGGAATCCCACGTTGTCGAAGATCTCGGGGCGGTTGTCGACCAGCCAACCCGCACCGAAAAAGCCGCCAGCCTCCTCATCTGCGGTGGCCACGAAGACGACGTCTCGCCGCAGCGGTCTTCCCGCGCGATGGAGGGCGACAAAAGCCTGGAACTGGAGCATCCCCGTCGTCTTCATGTCGAGAGCACCGCGGCCGTAGAGAACACCGTTCCGGATCTCGGCGGCGAGGGGATCGACGCTCCAATGGCTCTCGTCCGCGGGGACGACGTCGGTGTGGTTGAGCAGCACCAGCGCCGGCTCGTCGCTTCCTTCCAGGCGGGCCCAAAGGTTGCCTCGTCCCGGCGCGGACTCCGCGGTCTCATAAGGGATACCCTCCGCTTCGAGAAGCCTCCCGAAGAACTCCACCGCGCGGCTCTCGTTTCCAGGGGGGTTGGTCGTATCGATGCGCAGGTATTGCTGAAGGCGAGCAATCGACTCGTCCTCAAGCGATTCCGTTTGAGAGAGCCCTGGTACGGGAACGAGAGCGAGGAGAACCGGAAGGATGTAACGCGGTCGCGAGCTCACTGGTGAGCGGTTCCCGGTTGCATCGTCTCGAGTAGAGCTTGGAAGCGTGGATCGCCATGAAGAGGAATGAGATCGCTGTCTTGTTCGATCCACTCCTTGTCCGCGAAGCCGGCCGCGACCGATTTCTCGAGCGTGTCCAGACCCCGTTCGACGTCCCCGGCGAGAGAAAAGTTGCAGGCGGCGTTGTAGAGGACGGTGGGATCGTCGGGATCGATACTGAGGACGCGGTTGGTCCACGACAAGCCCTTTTCTATCTCGCCGCGCCGTATGGCGGCTCCCGCCCCCATGAGGAGCGCCTCGACATCATCGGGGTTCAGGGCAACGTGCTGCTCGAGCAGCGTGGCCAATCGCGTATCCGCTTCCACCGCCTTGGCTTCGTCGCCCAGGCTGCGATAGACCTGGGGAAGTAGCGTCAGGCCTTGGTAGTTATGGGTATCCAGCTCGGCCGACAATTCGAACAAGCGCGATGCCTCCGCGAAGTTGCCTTGCCGGTATTCGGAGCGACCGTAATAGAAAGGCGCATCGAAGAGCTTAGGGTTGAGACGCATCGCCGTCTCGAACTCGCTCGCAGCTTCCTCCCAGCGATTGGTCAGGGATAGGGCGAGGCCGCGCGACGCGTGAGCCTCGGCGAGATCCGGCGCGAACTCAACCGCTCGTCGACTCGACTCGTTGGCCAGCTCGAGTATCACCGTGTCGCGATCGTGATAGTCGTAAAGATACGAGTAACAGTCGGCGAGACCGGCGTAGGCCGCGGCGTAGTTGGGGTCGAGCTGAATGGCCTGACTGTACATCTGACGGGCAAACTCGAGATTCCTCTTGTTCCGGCCCCAGTAGAAGAACTCTTTCCCTCTCAGGTAGAAGTCGTAGGCCTGAACGTCGCCGGTCGGCGCCTCCACCATCGCGCGCCGCTCCGCCGGGCTCAGAGTCACCTCCAGCGCGTCGACGATGTTCTGCGCGATGCCCTCCTGGATGGCGAAGATGTCCTGCATCTCGCGATCGTAGGTCTCGGACCATAGCGGGAAGCCGTCATCCACTTTGACGAGCTGAGCACTGATACGGAGGCGATCGTCGGACTTGCGGACGCTTCCCTCGAGAACATTGGCAACGCCGAGCTTCTCACCGACCTCTTTGATATCCACGGTCTTTCCCTTGAAGGCGAATACCGACGTGCGAGAAGGGACGCGAAGTCCTTCGACCTTGCTGAGGGCGTGGATCAGTTCATCGGTCAGACCGTCGGTGAAATACTCGTTCTCCGTGTCGGCGCTCAGGTTGGCGAAGGGCAGCACCGCGACCGAGGCCTCACTTTCTTGCGAAGCCGCGGCGGGCGGCTGAAATCCCGGCGAGCCCGCTTCGTTGCGTGTGAACCAGAAGCTCAGTGCGACAAGAACCGCGACGACTGCGGCCGCTGCGATCCAAGTCCGCTTCCCTCTCACCTTCATCATGGGACCGGAGTCCGCAACTGCCGGAGTCTCGCCGCTTCGCGTGGTGAGGAACTGGAGGTCGGTGAGAAGCTCTTTGGCGGTCTGGTAGCGCCGAGCGCTATCTTTCTCCAGGGACTTTCGAATGATGCGGTCGAATGCCTCGGGAGTTTCTGGTGCTAGCTCTCGGGGAGGCGTCGGGACCTTGTTCAGAATGCCGTCGATCACGACCCCCGGAGTCTTTCCTTGAAAAGGCTCCCGGCCAGTGGCCATCTCGTAGAGGACCACACCGAGAGAGAAAATGTCGGAGCCCGCGTCGAGACTCTCACCGCGAATCTGTTCCGGCGACATGTAGGCGACCGTGCCCATCGTGGCTCCGGTTTGGGTGAGCTGGTGCGCGATGGCGGCGGTAGGCTTCTCGGAATCCGCCACATCGCTCTGCTTGCCCAGGGGCGTCAGCTTCGCCAGTCCGAAATCGAGAAGCTTTGCCTGGCCGCGCTCGGTCACGAAGATATTGGCGGGCTTGATGTCACGGTGGAGGATGCCCTCGGAGTGGGCGGCATCGAGCGCGTCGGTCACTTGCACGGCGAGCTCCACCGCCCGCCCGGGGTCCAACGGCTTTCCGCCGATGAGCTCCTTGAGGGTCTGCCCCTTCATCAACTCCATGACAATGAAGGGGCGACCTTCCTGCTCTCCGATGTCGTAAATGGTGCAGATGTTGGGGTGATTGAGAGCGGATGCCGCGCGCGCCTCTCGCCGGAAGCGGTCGAGCGCAGCGGAATCACTCCCGAGGTCTTCGGGCAGGAACTTGAGGGCGACATGCCGGCCGAGGCGAGAGTCCTCCGCTTCGTACACGATCCCCATGCCGCCGCCTGCGAGTTTTCTGACGACGCGGTAGTGGGAAATCGTCTGACCGATCAACGGGCCTCCAATCCGGTGGCGCGCGAGGCTGCTGGTCCCCGCCGAGCTGCCATTATAGAGGGCGCCTCGGATTTCAACTAGCGGGGGTGCTCGACGTCGAGCTGCCCGCCTCCGTCGAGTCAGAAAGGCAACACGTAGTCGATGAGCCAGCGATTCATGGTCGTGTCCGCGCCGAGTTTCGGTTTGGTTCGATACCAGGTGATGTTGAAATAGGTTCTCGCCGGCATGCCGACGCGCAGGTCGACCCGGGTACCGTTCAGGTTGGACGACCGGCGCGTGTCCGACTGCATGAAGGCGTAGAGGATTGCGTCGGGCTCCGAGTAGTAGTAAGCGAAGCGGATAAGGAGCTTTCCCGGCTCGGGGCCTTGATCGGCAGCGAAGCGGAAGAAAAAAGCCGTGTCATTCTCGCTTCCCTTGTCTCGAGCGCCGGTGCTCGTTTCCGTCCCGACGGAATTGCTTGCGCCAGTATTCTTGTAAAGAAAGAAGGAGGAGCTCAGAGTCCAGTCCTCCATTGACTGGTTCCTCCAGATGAGGGAGCCGGTGAGAATGCGGAAGTCGCTGATCAACCGGCCTGATTCGTCGAGCAGGTTGGTCATTGTATTGCCGGCGAGCTCGCCTTCTAAGGTCAGATCGACGACGCGCTGGGGATCGAGCAGGTAATCGAAAGCCGCACCGATGGTGAGCGCATTGTCGTCTCCAATCTGAAGGCTGGGTCTCACTTGCGCTCCAAACAACCACGCGTCACCCTGATCCGCTTCCGCTAGGAAGAGCTGATAGATGCTGGCGTCGAGCCGCCTCAGGAGATCGTCGCCACGCCGCAGCTCGATACGCTCCATGAGCCCCTCGACGGTCACGTCTTCATCCCACTGCATGTCCGAGACCACCCAATATTGGGAATGCTCGAACTTGCCGGCGACGACGGAAAAGCGAGGTGAGAGGCGGAAGTCGCCGAAGACCTCGGCGACGCTGAAATCATGCTTGCTCAGGCCGCCCCCGAAGCTTTGATTGTCCGAAACGGGATCCCTGGGATTGCCACTGCGAATCTCAACGCCCGCGGTGATGGCATCGGACAGGGCTGCCTCGAGGCCCACTCGTAGCCGATAGCGGAACACGTCTTGATAGCCGTCATGCTGGGTGGCGTCGTAACGCAGGCGGAGATCACCGTAGAAATCGATTCTCTCGCTCCAGGGCTGGGTCTGGGAATAGAGGAGAGACTGCGACCACAGAAACAAGCAGACTGCGAAGACGCCTTTTCTCAATACGCCAAGGGGCTCCATAGGCCGCAGGATTCTCTCAGAGGCAGGGCTTGGAGTACAGGTTTTTGTGCCGGCAGGAAGCTCGCTTTCCGCCCATCTCGCTTACAATGGACTCCGCTCGGCCCTGTGTTGGTGCCGACGAAGGAGCCCGCCCGTGGGCACGGTCGTATTCCATCGGCAATACCGGAGCATTGCTTTCTTTGCCGTCACTTCCCTGCTGCTGACGGTGGGCCAGGTTACCGAGGCTCAAGAAACGCCGGTAGCGCCCGCCAAGGGTGTGTTCCTCGTGGCCAAGCCACGCGTCGCGGGCGCCTTCAAGGAGAGCGTGGTCCTCCTGCTGGCTCACAGTAAGGAGGACGGTACGGTCGGCGTGATCATCAACCGCACGACGAACGTCACCTTAGAGGAAGCTCTCCCCGATCTCGAGCTCAAGGGTGAGCCAACCCACCGATTGTTCTTTGGCGGACCGGTGGCGGCGAATGGCCTCATCGTCGTGTTCCGGACCGGGAACCCTCCCGAAGGATCCCCGCACGTGATGTGGGACGTTTACTTCAGCAATGAGCGGGAAGTGCTCGAGGACCTCTTGAGGCGAAAAAAGCGCGCCAACGAGATGCACATCTTCATGGGTTATGCGGGTTGGGGACCTGGGCAACTGCAGTGGGAAATCGGCCGGGGGGACTGGGAGCTCGTTCGTGGCGACCGGGAGACGGTCTTCGAGAAAGAGCCCGAGCTGATTTGGCCGACGCTGATGGGCCCGGTCACGCAGCAGGTCGCGGATTAGCAGGCTGCTGAAAAAACGAGTCAGCCTGCGCGACCGCCGGCTGCAGCGACGCTTGTCGAGCGGAGGCCAGGGCCGAACGAAGAGTGAGGCCCGCATTGAGATTAGTCGAGCTAGCCAGGCGGTTTCGTGTTCCGCAGTTGGCCGCCAAACTAGATGGTTGCTTGGACTGGAGCTAGCCAGGCGGCGGGCCCCGCGGCACTAAGTGCCTGTTAAACAATAATATTTACAAATAACCAAGTTGCCTGTATTCTTGTGTAGTTGCGAGACTATACGAGAATGGCAACGAAT
>Ga0302046_10000646_pt1 | contig 34273 bp, 27 predicted proteins | sample RVTome_11_FD_200261 | JGI IMG/M metagenome (GOLD analysis project Ga0302046, IMG submission 200261) | Soil microbial communities from uranium-contaminated site in the Upper Colorado River Basin, Wyoming, United States - RVT147D111 (version 2) ...
CGGCGAGGCGTTGACGGCGGCGTTGATCCAGGATCTGCTGCTGGGCAATCTGTATCTCAACGTCCACACGGCGGCCAACCCCGGCGGCGAACTGCGCGGGCAGGTGGAACTCGCCGGCGGCGTCGGTGCCTCCGTACAACTCGACCCCGGCCAGGAGCCGGGCGGTGTGACCAGCGACGGGACGGGGTCGGCAGCGCTGACGCTCACCGAGGCCGGCCTCGTGTTCGACCTCACCGTGACGGGCCTGACGGGCGACATCACCAACGCGCATTTCCATCAGGCGCCCTTCGGCATGAACGGCGACATTGTGCGCGGCATCGGCGGCGACTTTGTTGCCAATACGGCTTCGGGCGTCTGGCGTCCGAGCGACGGCGAGCCGCTGACGCCTGAACTCGTGAACGAACTGTTGGCGGGCAACATATACCTCAACGTCCACACGGCGGCCAACCCCGGCGGCGAGTTGCGCGGACAGGTTCGGCCCGGTGCCGTAGTATCCACGGCCATCGAGGTCGTCGATGCCGAGGTGCCGGACGCGATTCGCCTTTCCCAGAACTACCCGAACCCGTTCAACCCCGTCACCACCATCGAATTTGCCCTCGACCAGGACGCCCGGGCTACGCTGGCGGTCTTCAACGTACTCGGCCAGAAAGTGGCTACGCTGGTCGATGGCCGCCTGGCGCCGGGTATCTACCGGGTGGCGTTCAACGCCGGTGGGCTGCCGACCGGGTCGTATTACTATCGCCTGGAGGCCGGTGGGCAGCAACTCACCCGGCAGATGCTTCTGCTCAAGTGACAAGAACCCCATCCCTGGGGCCGATGATACCCTGCCGTATGCAGCGCTGCGTTTTTTTGACCCTGTTCGTGTTGGTCGCGGCCTTCTGGGGGATGAGCCGGGAGGCCGTAGCCCAGCGCGAGGTAGTGCTCATGCCGGTCAAGGACAACACGATATTTGAGGAGGATGCCGGGACGAGTAACGGCATCGGCACGTACCTTTTTGCCGGAAGCACCAATCAGAGCTTCGTCCGGCGCGCCTTGCTGGCTTTCGACCTCGCCGAAGTGCCGGACGGCGCCGTCCTCGATAGCGTTTTGCTTACCTTGCATCTGTCCCGCACCATCTCCGGGATGCACACGGTGGCGGTACATCGCGTACTGGCCGACTGGGGCGAAGGCACGTCGGATGCCACCGAAAATGAAGGGCGCGGGGCCGCCGCAACGCCGGGCGATGCCACCTGGAGCCATGCGTTTTTCGAGACCGATGCCTGGCAAAGCGAGGGGGGCGACTTCACCGCAGCAGCCGGCGCGAGCATGCTCATTGCAGGCGATGGATCCTATACCTGGCGGTCGCCCGAACTTCAGGCCGACGTCCAGGCCTGGCTTGATGGATCGGCGGAAAACTTCGGATGGATCTTGCTCGGCGATGAGCAAGCGCTCATGACGGCGAAGCGCTTCGACAGCCGAGAAAACCCGGATACGGCGGTACGCCCGACCCTTCGTGTTTTCTTCTCGGTGCCGACGCACACGGAGGCCGAGTCCCTCCCGGAGGTCGTGCATCTGGATGCGAATTTCCCCAATCCCTTCGGGCAGGCCACGACGATTCCTTATACGATACGTGCCCCGGCGCTGGTTGTGCTGGAGGTCTTTGACCTGCTGGGCCGGAAGGTGTCGACGCTGGTGCAGGGTTGGCAGGGGGCAGGCACCCACGCAGTCACCTTCGATGCGGAGGGGTTACCTGAGGGTCTCTATGTCTATCGCCTGTCGGCAGGCCGATGGCAACACCAGAAGAAGATGGTCCTGCTTCGATAAAGCAAATGAAATGCTCGTCCGATTTTCGAGTCTCTGGCACGAGGATGTCGCCATGAGAACGTACTGAGGGGGTCGTTCTCCGACGACGCGGGGCACGCGCGACAGCGGGTATTGCCAGCAGTGTCGTGCGTGTCCCGGCCTCGTGCCAGGCTCGAAAAACCTCCAGTGTATTAGGCTGGGTCAGGAGTGTAGCATTTTGCAAAGACGCAGCAGGATGCAGCCCTCCGGCAAGGATGTTGTTTCAGGAAAAGTCTCGTTTCCGGTCGACAGACTCCCATTTTCTCTTTTTGCATCGGTGGAGTTGTCGCGTCGGCATTGTCTTTGGAAGGTCTGTGGTGTTGTATAATCGCTACGATTCGTTTTCAGGCGTCGGTAGGGTTTCCGGGAGTCGTATAGATAGGAGCTGAAGCCGTCGTGCTCTCAAGGGTGCCTGAATCAGCATACGCAATCCTTCCGAATATATGAACGCTTTGCACGACTTTTCGGATGGCAACCATCCGTGGCTGAAGCCTGAGCACGTTGCGGTAGACGGGGCGTTTTCTATGCGTCGAAGCCCGGCGGTTATCGTTCCTCTCATGACTCCGTCAAACGCGAAACCCTCTATCTCGGGCGTCTCGACCAGGTGATTGATCGCCTGCAGGAACTGTTTGATCAATGGGAAACGCAGGAAGTCTTTCCGGCGACGCTGCGGCTGGATGTGTTATGCCGGGCCCGGCTGGCGGCTCATGAATGGATTGCCTATCTGGTGCAGCATGGCGATTTTGCGGGCCGTGTTCCACAGATTGCGTTGAGCATCTGGGTTGAGCAGGAGAAACTGTGCTGCTTGATCGCCGAGAATTCGAATGGTTTTAAGTACGCGTCCACCCCCGATGCCGCCGTTCCGGAGGAAAGAAACGGTACGGTTCGGGAGCGTGGGTTGGGCTGGTTCATCATGCAGGCGTCTACCGACGACATGCGGTACCGTCCCCTGGGCAATCAGGGTTTTGAGATAACCTTCTTCATCCGGAACGAGGATGTGCCCAAAGATCCATCCTCGTAGCGGTACAATAGGTGGGGTTAATACGTCGGTACCGTTGGGTCGATCTCCTCGCTCCAGGCCAGGATACCGCCTTTGAGGTTGACGGCGCGCGTGAAGCCGGCGTCGCGCATCATCTGCACCGCCCGCGCCGACCGGACGCCCGAGCGGCAATGCACGACGATCTCCCGGGTGCGGTCGGCCTGGATCTCGTCCAGGCGTTCGGCCAGTGCTTCCACAGGGATCAACTGGTCGGCGCCGAGTTGCGCGATCTCCGCCTCGAACGGCTTACGTACGTCGAGTATGAACGGGGCGTCGTTGCGGTCCCGGCGGGCTTTGAGTTCCCGCACCGTCATCTCCCCGGGCACGGACTCGCCGTGCGGTGCGGTGCCGTTCCCCTGGGTCGGGATGCCGCAGAAGGCCTGGTAATCGATCAACTCCGTGACGGTCGGATGGGTGCCGCAGACCGGGCAGTCCGGGTTCTTGCGCACCTTGAGGGTACGGAACGTCGCGGAGAGCGCATCGATGAGCAGCAGGCGCCCCAGCAGGGGTTCGCCGATGCCGAGGAGCAGTTTGATAACCTCGGTGGCTTGCAACGTACCGACGAGGCCGGGAAGGATGCCGAGCACACCACCCTCGGCGCACGAAGGCACGAGTCCCGGCGGCGGTGGTTCGGGATACAGGCAGCGATAGCACGGCCCGTCCGGTGTGCCGAAGACGGAAACCTGGCCTTCAAACTGGAAGATAGAGGCATAGGCATTCGGCGTCCCGGTCAGCACCGAGGCGTCATTGACGAGGTAGCGGGTCGGGAAGTTGTCCGTGCCGTCGGCCACAACGTCATAGTCGGCGATAAGGTCGAGCGCGTTTTCGCTGGTCAGCAGGGTCTCATGGAGGTCGAGCGTGATGTACGGGTTGAGGTCGAGCAGGCGGTCGCGGGCGGAGGCGAGCTTGGGCCGGCCTACGTCTTTGGTGCCGTGAAGCACCTGGCGCTGCAAGTTCGTCTCATCGACCACGTCGAAGTCCACGATCCCGAGGCGGCCCACGCCGGCGGCGGCCAGGTACAGGGCCAGCGGCGATCCCAGTCCACCGGCCCCGATGAGTAGCACCGAAGACGCCTTCAACTTTTTTTGACCGGCAACGCCTACCTCGGGCAGGGTCAGGTGGCGCTGGTACCGGCGCAACTCGGCCGTTGACAGGGTGACGTCGGGTAGGGTCAGGGTTTCCATGGTTTTCAGGGTACTTTGTGGAGAAAGCGTTGCACGTTGTAGCAAGGGGGGCGGTCATTACGCTCGCTGGGGCTCGCTGTCATTCATTGTGAAGGATTGAGCCTGACGATGAATGACGCGCCGAAGGCGCAAATGACAGCGACCGAAGGGAGCGCATGATCCTCATCCCCCCGCAATCGAAGGGACGATGGAGAGGGTCGCGTCTGCATTCAGGGGGGTTTCTTCCCGCTCCAGGTAGCGGATGTCGTCGTCGTCCAGGTAGATGTTGACGAAAGAGCGCAGGGCGCCGTCCTCGTTGAAGAGATGTTGTTTGAGGGCAGGGAACTCGGTGGTGAGGTGGCCGAGGGCTTCGCCTACGGTCGTACCTTGCACGCCGACGGCGGCTTGCCCGCCCGTGAACTTACGCAGCGGTGTGGGGATATGGATGGTGGTCGTCATACAGTTGGTAGGGTTGCGGGGATGAAGTCAATCGATTCCGGCTCGAACCGTGAACGGTCGGGTGCCAGCGACCAGGCCGTAAGCTCAGCGGGTTGTCCGTTGCGGATCGAGACAATGAGGTAAGTATAGCCGGGAAACGTTGCCTCCGCCAGGTCGGTGGCCGAAGGTTGCGCCGGGTGGTCCGGGTGCGAATGGTAGAAGCCGACGATGTCGAGGTTTTGCCGGAGCGCGGCGCGGTTGGCGGCGTTATAGTCCTTCGGCGTGATGGTATAGCGCCGGTCCCGGTTTTCGGCCTCGCGGTTTTCCACGCGCCGGGCGGCGGCGACTACATTACCGTCGGCGGTCACCTGGCCGAGGAGGAAGCCGCAGCACTCTTCGGGATAGGTGGCCTGCCCGTGTTTGCGGATCGCGTCGAGGATGTCGGGGTGAGTATGCATCAGTCTTGCCAGAACGATTCGCCGAGGTAGCGCGTGCCGGTGTCGCAGAGGATGGTGACGACGACGCCTTCGTCGAGTCGTTCCGCTACGCGGAGGGCGGCCGCCACATTGGCGCCCGACGAGATGCCTACCAGCAGTCCTTCCTCGCGGGCGAGCCGCCGCGTCATGGCGAAGGCTTCTTCGGTGGTAGCCCGCAGGTTCTCGTCGGCCAGGTGGGGGTCGTAGATGCCGGGCACGATAGCCGTCTCCATATGCTTGACGCCCTCCATACCATGCAGGGGGGTGTCAGGTTGCACGCTGATGCAGCGAATGAGGGGGTTGCTGAGCCGGAGGCGTCGCGAGGTACCCATGAACGTGCCGGTCGTGCCCAGGACGGCGACGAAGTGGGTGATGCGGCCTTCCGTCTGTCGAAGAAGCTCCTGGCCGGTGCCTTCGAAGTGCGCCTGCCAGTTGGCGTCGTTGTTGTACTGATCCGGGTAGAAGTACTGGTCGGGTTCGCGGCGGACGAGGGCGCGGACGTACTGTTGGGAGCCGTCGGTCCCTTCCATCGGGTCCGTCAGCACCAGCTCGGCGCCGTACGCGCGCAGGGTGTGTTTGCGGGCTTCCGAGGCATTGGCCGGCATCGCCAGCGTGACGCGCAGGCCCAGGGCAGCCCCCAGCATGGCATAGGCGATGCCCGTGTTGCCGCTGGTGGCGTCGATGAGCGTCTTACCGGGGTGCAACGCGCCGGTGCGGAGTCCTTCCCGGATCATGTTCCAGGCCGCCCGGTCCTTCACCGAGCCGCCGGGGTTCAGGAACTCGGCCTTGGCGTAGAGCGACACCGTGGAGGGCAGTCCGGCCGCGATGCGCGGCAGCGCGATCAACGGCGTCCACCCGATCTTTCGGGCCACGTCGGGCACAGGCAGGTCCGTTGTTCGGGCTGCGTTCGGGCGGGTACGTGGCTTGGTGAGTGTGATCATAGTGCTCCTCTATAACAAAAAACCCCTCGCCGAAAGCTTCGGGAGGGGCAACGTGTGCAAAGGGGATGATGCAGGCAAGCTACGCGATGCTACATCGTCTGGGGCGTACACACGGGTCCCTCCGGCCGACCTGACAGCAACAGGCGGCCTGGAGACAACAGCAACACAGGTGACGGAGGGTAGACATCGTATCGAGGAAGGGACTCTACTTGGCTTTGGCACTATGATCGTCTAAACCGAGCGCTCCTTAAAAAGTTCTCCGTCGATTCTTTCTTCCGTTTCCGTTACTTTACAGCCGGTGTAGCCCTGTGTAGAAAGGGACTTTTCCGGTAGTATGCTACGCTACGATGATGTGCACGTTACCGACGCATACTTATGCTGACCCTCCTCGCTGATCGACTGCTTCGCACCGCACACAGACGCTTCGTCGGCCGCGATGAGCCGCGCCGTGTCTTTCAGGAGGCCCTGCAGGCGGCGGAGCCTTCGTTTTGCGTGCTCTATGTGTACGGTCCCGGCGGTGTCGGCAAGACGTCCCTCTTGCGCGAATTCCGGTATATGTGTCGCGAACAAGAGGTAGCCGAAACCTACCTCGACGCTCGGATGATCGAGCCGACTCCGGAAGCATTTTTCACGGCCCTCCGCGAAGCGCTCCGGCTGCCTGCCGGGGAGGATCCGCTGCGGGTGCTGGGCACGACCGCCGAACGATGCGTGCTGCTGGTGGATACGTTCGAAACGCTGGATGCGCTCGAACGCTGGCTCTATACGACCTTCCTCCCCAACCTGAGCGAACAGGTCCTGGTCGTCGTCGCGGCGCGCAACGCGCCTTCGTCCGCCTGGGCGACGGATTCGAGCTGGCAGACCTTGCTTCGGATCCTGGCGCTACGCAACTTCAGCCCGGATGAGAGCCGGGCCTATCTGGGCAGGGCCGGTATCCCGGACGAGCAACACGCGCGGGTCCTTTCCTTCACCCACGGTCATCCCCTGGCCCTCTCGCTCATCGGCGACACGCACGCGCAACGGCCGGATACGGTGTTCGACCTGGAAACCGATCCCGACGTCATCAAGATGTTGCTGGATCGCCTGGTGATGAAGGTGCCCAGCCCGGCGCACCGGGTGGCGCTGGAAGCGTGCGCCATGGTGCATTACATGACCGAGCCGCTCCTCGCCGCCATGGTCGACCAGCCCGACGTCCGTGACCTGTTCGACTGGCTCCGGTCGTTGTCGTTCATCCAGTCCGGTCCGTTCGGCCTGTTTCCGCACGACCTCGCGCGGGATGCGTTGACGGCCGACCTCCGATGGCGTAACCCGGAATGGTACGCCACACTCCACGACCGGGCGCGCGAGTACTACAACCGACGTGTAGCTGAAACCCATGGCCGGGATCAGCAACGGGTTCTCTACGATTACATGTACCTGCACCGCGACAATCCTATCATCAAGCCGTTCATCGACTGGCAAGGGTCGGGCAGCGCGGTGCCTACGCCGGCAACCGATGCCGACTGGCCGATGCTGCGGGCGATGGTGGCTCGAAACGAGGGGGAGGCCTCGGCGCAACGGGCGGACTACTGGTTTGCGCGGCAGCCCGAGGGGGTGCTGGTCTTTCGCGGAACCGAGCAGGAACCGGTCGGCTTTCTGGCTCGGGTCGATCTGACGGACGTCACCGACGCGGATCGCCGGCGCGACCCGGCCGTGGAAGCGGCGCTGCGGTATCTGGTGTGCCGGGCTCCGTTGCGCCCGGGCGAGCGGGGTACCTACTGGCGCTTCTGGATGGCCGCCGAAGGGTATCAGGACGTTTCTTCCATCCAGAGCCTCTTGTTTCTCAAGATGGCGCAGCATTATCTGACGACGCCTGAACTGGCGTTCAGCTTTTTGCCCTGCGCCGACGCCGCCTTCTGGACGCCCTTTTGCGCCTATGCCGAACTCGAACGCATCCCGGAGGCGGACTTCGAGGTAGACGGGCATGCGTACGGCCTCTTCGGGCACGACTGGCGCGTCGTCTCGGCGGCGGCCTGGCTGGATCATCTGGCGCAGAAAGAGATGGGTTCGACGGAGGAGCCGATGCCGCAGCCGGCCCGGCGGGCCTCGCTCATCGTACTGAGCGAGGCCGAGTTCCGCGAGGCCGTGCGCGACGCCCTGCGGGCTTATGCCCGGCCGCATACGCTCCGGGATAATCCCTTGCTCTACGCGCGCATCGTCGACGAACGGCTCGACGGCGAGGTGGAGGAGGTCGAGCGTCTCGAAGTCCTCACGGCCCTGCTGCGCGAAACCGCCGAGGTGCTCAAAGATGCGCCGCGCCAGGAAAGAGCCTATCGCGCCCTCGACCGGACCTATTTTCGTCCCGCTGCTTCGCAGGAGCAGGCGGCCGAGTTGCTGGATTTGCCCTACAGCACCTTCCGCCGCCACCTCAAAGCCGGGGTTGACGAACTCACCGAGGTGCTGTGGCGCCGCGAGATCGGAGGGTAGGCAGGCAACTACGTGCGGCTGTTATCAATGATGTCTATGAGGTGCTGCGGCTCGGTCGTTCCCCATGAAAGCTTTCGTCGGGCTCAGTGCCGGCAGGAGTGCGATCCCTGCCTCAACAAAGGGGGCAGGCTACCGCTCAAAGCTCTGGCGCATGACCTCGCCGTACGAGGCAGGGCCGAGCAAGTGGGCGAACTCGACCTCCCCCCAATAGGCCCGATCCAGGACAAGGTGTTCGCCGGCTTTCGCAGGCGCTGTTCCCGTTCCCCGTCAGACCCACGAAGCGTCGGGCATCAACGGGGGCTTTCGTAAAAGATATACGACGTGGAGTAGTCGCTGAATTCGAAGTAGACTCTTTTTTCTTCCGCATCAACGACGCCGTTCTGGTTCTCATCGAGCACGCCGTAGCCGAAGCGATACGGGCGGGCTCCCTCTCCGCCTGTCGCCGTCGCCGTCGTGAGCTTATCAATCTTGAGGAATCGCTTGGCGAGCCGCTCTCCCGCGTAGATCTCCAGCACACCGTCGGTGCCGGTCCAGTTCTGAATCGACCGGCCGATGCGGTTCTGCGACTCCTGGGTGCAGCCGCCGAGCAGGCTGCCGGCAGCGAAGAGGAGGGCGAGCGGGGCGAGGCGAAGGGATAGCGTAGGCACGGGTGTATCTCCAGAGGAAAAGCTTTTCAAGGGCGTGGTATGCCCCAACATACCCCAAAAATCGAGATTGGATGCAAAGTGAATGGAAAATGAGCGGGTTTTGGTCTGGTGGGTGAGCGGAAAGCACGGCTACTCTGGTGTCAGCTTGCGCGCCGAGGGGCTTGTTCCTCGCTACACTCGACCGACCCGGGAAACCTGCTATGGACCCCATGAATCCAGCCTTGCTTGTTCGCCACGTGGTGGAGGCGCTCAATGCCCGCGACGCAGAACGCGTCGCCGGGTTCTACGCGGCCGACTACAAAGGGCTGGACGTCAGCCGGGCCCTGCGCAAGCAGGGCCGGGCGGGCGTCTGTGAAGAACTCGGCGAATGGTGGCGTGCCTTCCCGGATCTCCGCTTTACGACGGAAGACGTCGTGATGCAGGCAGGGCGTGTGGTCCTCGGCTGGACGGCCGTGGGGCGCCACCAGGGTTGCTTCATGCACATTCCCCCGACGAACCGATGCATCGAGGTGTGCGGCTTCTCGGTGCTGGACGTGCGGGCAGGCGAGATCGTACGGGCACTCCATCTGTGGGATATGGCCGGGCTCCTGCGGTCGATGAAGCTATTGCCAGACCTGCCGGGGCCTCCGGCGAGCAGCCCGGCTACGTTGCTCGCAGCCTTCTTTGCGGATGCGTCCCTGCAGCCCCTCTGCCTCGATTGATTCACAGGCTCGGGTCTACTGCCCCTACAAACAGCATGTTTTCACGGAAAAGGATTTCCCTACAAAAAAGTACCGGACTCCCTCGGGGGTCCATCGCCCAAACCATCCCTGATAACCGTTCAATGGAGGTATCCATGAAGATCAAGCGCAGTATGCTCTGGGGTATTCCTTTCCTGACGGCGTTGCTCCTGTGCATGCTCGTCGCGCCGCCCTTCGGCGATGCGTCGAGCCACCGAGAAGCCCCGCTGATCAGCAACGATCCCCTCGCAGACAACACGGATCTCTACGTATTCCGTTCGCCCGACGACCCGGGCACCGTAACCATCCTTGCGAATTACATCCCCCTGGAACTGCCCGAAGGCGGGCCTAACTACAACAGCTTCGGGGAGAACATTCGCTATGAGATCCACATCAAGAACCAGCCTTCGCAGGTGCCGCTCGGCTTTGCCAGTGACGACATCACGTACCGGTTCACCTTCAAACAGGTCAACGAAGACCCGACAACGTTTTTCAACATCCGTCTGGGAAAACAGAACCTGAAGACCACCTATCGGCTCGAAAAGAGCACCAACGGCGGTCGTTCGTTCGAGACCATCCTCGACGGCGGCATCGTACCGCCTAACAACATAGGACCGCGTTCCATCGAAGGCAGCGCGGGGCTGGGCACGAGCTACGAGAGCCTGGTGCAGGGGGCCATCGCTACCGCCCGGACCGGCGAGCGGGTCTTTGCCGGGCCGCGTGACGATGCCTTCTTCGTCGACCTCGGCGGCGTTTTCGACCTGGGCCAGACGCGCAGCCAGTTCGGTACCGATGCCAACAACCCGGACAACGCGCGCGATGCGGTGGCCGGCTTCAACACACACATGCTCGCGCTCAAAATCCCGATCGCGCTGCTGCAGAAAGACGGCAAGGGGGCTGAAGCGGCCGAGAGCATCCTCGACCCCGACTTCGTCATCGGCGTGTGGGCCTCGGCGAGCCGCCCCAAGTTTCGGGTGCTTTCGAACCGGGGTGAGAAGCCCATCGAAGCCGGGCCGTGGATCCAGGTGTCGCGCCTGGGGATGCCGCTGACGAACGAGGCAGTGATTCCCATCGGCGATAAAGACCTGTGGAACGCCAAGACGCCGTACAGCCGCACGGAGCAGGAGTTCGTCAAGTATTTCGCCAACCCGGAGCTGGCGCTCTACATGGACGACAGCCAGTTCGGCGGGGCCGTGCCGGCGCTGAGCGCCCTGCGCATCCAGTCGATGTCGTATCCCGCCGTCGGCGACCTCGACGGCGACGGCAGCCCGGGTCTCGATTTCCGCAACGGCAAGGACGGCGCCTTCGAGGTGGCCGCCGCCGGTGTGGACCTCTCGGGTACGGCTTTCGCCGTGCCGGTGCAGCCGGGTCTGGCAGGGCCGGCCCAGCCGCGCCTGGTGGACATCTTCCCGATCTTCTACTTCGGCGTTCCCAACGCCGTCCCGTACCAGCTTGCTACGGGCAAGACGGCCGGGCCGCTCAGCCCCGGCAAGCCGTTCATCCACAACTTCCTGCCCGTCACGCAGGATCGTCAGGGCCGGCTCTGGGGCGGAGACATGCTCCGGCTTAACATGGCGACCCCGGTCACCGAGCGCAACACCGATGAGTACCGGGTGAACGCACGGATGGGGCTCGTCCGGGCCGCTGCCATCGGGTTGACGGCGCCGCCGTTCAACACGAGCACGGACCTGGAGTTCATCCCTCATATGGACGGCTTCCCGAACGGCCGCCGCCTGGAGGACGATGTGACGACGATCGAACTGCAAGCCGTAGGTGGGCTCGTGCTGGCCGCCGTCGGGTTGCCCTTCGACGACGCCGTGGCCGGGGACTACTCGGACCTCGCCTCGCCGAACCTGGTGGCGGCGTTGACCTACAACGCCGGCCCGACGGCCAACGACGTGCCGTTGTTGCCGAGCTTCCCCTACATGGCTTCGCCGCATCGCGGCTATGACTATGTGAAGCAACTCACGGCCCCGGCGCCGCCGTCGAGCGATCTGGCGGCACGGCTCCAGGAAAGCCGGCAGAGCTTCCTCGGCGTCAGCACACCGGATGCCTTCCTCCTCGATCAGAACTACCCCAACCCGTTCAACCCGGCGACGACGATCCGCTATCGTCTGCAAGACGCCGGGGCGGTCGCGGTGCGGGTGTATGACCTGACGGGACGCGTCGTCGCTACGCTGGCGGACGGCCCCCATGCCTCCGGGACGCACGAGGTCACCTGGGACGCCTCGCCCCTGGCCAGCGGGACGTACTTCTACCGCATCGAGGCGGCTGGCAAAGTGCTGGCTACGAAGAAGGCCCTTCTGATTAAGTGATGTATGGGTGTATGGGGGTGTGGGGGTATGGGAGGGGACTGAGGAATGTCGAATTGCAGGAGGCGAGGATACGGTCAGACGCTTCTCGATGTGCCAAAGCCCTGCGACCTTCAAAAAACCCTCTCAACCACCTATACCCCCATACGTCCATACCCCCACACGCCCATACCAAATCAAAGACTGATCCATGAAACGCTTGCTCTTCCCCTTCCTTCTGACCGTCGCCGTCGCGGGTTTCTTCGGATACGGGTACATGACGGCGTCGCAGCCGGCCCCGGAGGCACGGGTGCGGGCCTCGGTCGTACCCGGCGCCGAGTTCGTCAACGTCTCGACCTCGGTCGATTATTACCGGGAGCAGATCGTGCGTCATCCCGAGGTGGCGAGAAACTACGTAGCGCTGGCGCAGGTGATGATGCAGCGCGCCCGCGAGACGGCCGACGAAGCCCGCTACATACCGCAGGCCCGTGACCTGCTCGACGAAGCCCTGCGCCGCTCGCCCGATGAGTACCATGCGCTCGTGCTCAAGGCGTCGCTCCTGAACACGTTGCATCAGTTCGAGGAGGCCCGTAGGTTGGCCGAACAGCTCATTGCCCGGCATGAAGGGCATGCCTACAACTACGGCACGCTCGTCGATGCCCTCGTAGAACTGGGCGAGTACGAACAGGCCATCGCCGTATGCGACCGGATGCTCGCCCTCCGGCCCGGCCTGCCGTCGTATGCGCGGGCCTCGTACCTGCGCGAGCTGCACGGCGACGCCGACGGGGCCGTCGCGGCCATGCAGCTGGCGGCGGATGCCGGAGTGGCCGGCAGTGCCGAGCGGGCCTGGGCGCTGTACCAACTCGGTACCCTGTATCTGAACCAGAGCAAGCCGGACACGGCCGCCTTCGTCTTCAACGGCATCCTGGAAGAACAGCCGGGCTATACCCGTGCGCTCGTCGGACTGGCCCACGTCCACCTGGTGAAGGGTGCATATGCCGACGCGATCCGCCTCCTGGACGAAGCCTATGCCGAGGTGCCCAACGTAGGCTTCCTCGAACTTCTGGCTGAAGCCTACAAGGCTACCGACGAAACCGAAAAACAGGCGGCCGTCGTGCAAAAGATCCGCGAAGGCTTCCTCGCTGCCGAGGCCATGGGCGAGAACGTAGACATGGAGTATGCCGACTTCCTGGCGGACCAGGACGAGGATACGGCCGAGGCGTTGTTGCGTGCGCGCCGTGCCTACGAGCGCCGCCCGGACCACCTTCATGCCCTCGAAACCTATGCGTGGGTACTCTACAAGCGCGGGCGGGCCGATGAGGCGGTACCTTTCATCGAACGCGCGATGCGTCTCGGGACCGGCGATGCCATGGTACACTACCGGGCCGGCATGATCTACCGCGCCGCCGGGCAGCAGGCCGAGGCGGCGAGGCAGTTTGAGCAGGCGCTGGCGGCCCACCTGCACGTTGAAAGCCGCAGCGCCGCCCGGGAAGCCCGGGTGCTGGGGCAGGCGCTTGCTCCGCGTGGAGCATGATGCTATACTGTCGAGAAGCCGGCGATACCCTTGCCTCGCTTCGCGGAGCGTGCCCTGCGCGCCGTCGAAGGGCCTGGGTCGAGAGGACAAGGTTTGGTGTTGCTGTGTACCGAGAAAGGAAAACCATGAAATAGTACAAACGATGCGATACTTCTGTCTTATCCTGTGCCTGGGTGTGTTTCCGCTGAGTGGCTTCGCGCAATCGGTTACGGTTCGGGGCGAGGTGCAAGAGGGAGAGACCGGAACCCCCTTACCCGGCGTCAACGTGTATCTCGAAGAGACGGGGCAGGGCGGCGCCAGCGGCCCGGACGGGCATTTCGAGATCCGGGGCGTCCGGCCGGGCGACTATACGCTGGTGGCAACCCTGCTCGGGTACGAGATCCTGCGGCAACCGCTGGTCGTCTCCGCCGAAGCACCGGCAGCGCTGACGCTCGTCATGACCCCCCAGCCCATCGACCTGGGCGAGGTGTTGGCCCAGGCGGACCGCGCCTATTCGGCGGCCTCTTCGCAGACCATCCGCGCCTTCGACCTGCTGACGCGGCCGACGCGCTCGGCTCAGGACCTGCTGCGGCTTACCCCGGGTCTCGTCATCGCCCAGCACGCCGGCGGCGGAAAGGCCGAGCAGATCTTCCTGCGCGGGTTCGACGCCGACCACGGCACCGACGTCGCCCTCTTCGTCGACGGTATGCCGGTCAATATGGTCTCGCACGGCCACGGACAGGGCTATGCCGACCTTCACTTCGTCATTCCCGACGTCGTCGAAAGCATCGGCGTCTACAAAGGACCCTACGAAGCCCGCTTCGGCAACCTCGCCACGGCCGGGGCCGTCACCCTCCAGACGCGCGACCACCTCGATCACAACCTGGTACGCCTCGAAGGCGGCGCGTTCAATACCTTCGGGTTGACGACGCGCTACCAGATCCCGCTCGGCGGGCTGCATCAGGGCGCCTACCTGGCCGGCCAGTTCTACAACACGGATGGCCCTTTCGAGCGCCCGCAGGGTTTTCAGCGGTTCAACCTCTTCGGCAAGTTCCACACCCACCTCTCCGAAGACGCCACGCTGGCTTTGAGCGTCGACGGCTTCAGCTCTGCCTGGGATGCGTCGGGGCAGGTCCCGCAGCGGGCCGTAGACGACGGGCACATCGGTCGCTTCGGGTCGATCGACGACCTCGAAGGCGGCACGACGGGACGGCAAAACGTCAACCTGAGCTACGAGGCGGCGTATGGAAGCACCCGGTTTAGCCTGCAGGGCTATGCCAGCCGCTATACGTTCAAGCTGTTTTCCAACTTCACCTTTTTCCTGGAGGATGCCGCCAACGGGGACATGATCGAACAGACCGACGATCGTCGCCTGTTCGGCTTCAACGGGCGGTATCAACACACCTACGGCTTCGGCCCCGGCCTGGCGACGACGACCCTCGGGAGCGGTTTCCGTTCGGACGATGTGTCGGTGGGTCTCTGGCACAGCCCGGGCCGTGTTCGCCTCGAAGGCCTGGTCGATGCCGACCTCACCGAACGCAACCTGTTTCTGTGGGGGCAGCAGGAGTTTATCCTGACGCCCCAGGTGCGGCTGCAACTGGGCGTGCGGGGAGACTACTTCACCTACGACGTGAACGACCGGCTCGAAGGGGCGCCGGCGGACCTGCCGCATGCGTCCGGCTACGCCCAGGAAGCGATCCTGAGCCCGAAGGCGAGCCTGGTCGTCAGCCCCACGCGCCGGCTCGACCTCTTCGCCAATATCGGCTCCGGGTTCCATTCGAACGACGCCCGCGACGTAGTGCTGGGGCGGCGCGTCGCAGACCGTGTGCGGGTCTTGCAACGGCAGGGCTTGAGCGCCGGCGAGATCGAGGCCCGGCTCGAAGCCGACCACTACGATCCGGACCATCAGAACATCGGGACGCTGCCGAGGGCCGTCGGGGGAGAACTCGGCGTGCGTGCCCGGCCCCTGCGCCGGCTCAACGTCGCAGCGGCGGCGTGGTGGCTCGACCTGGATCGTGAATTCGTCTACGTGGGCGACGGCGGCTTTACCGAACTCAGCGGGCGGAGCCGCCGCTACGGCCTCGACCTGGAAGCCCGCCTCAGCATCACCGCGTGGCTCTCGGCCGACGCCGACGTGAACCTGTCGCGCGGTGCCTTCCGGGACGAGCCCGAGGGGACCGACGCGATTCCACTGGCGCCGCGCCTCACCTCGACGGGCGGCCTGACGGCCCTCCATCCGAAGGGCTTCGAAGGCAGCCTGCGCTACATCCACGTGGGCGCCCGGCCGGCCAACGAGGCGAGGAGCGTCACGGCTGAAGGCTACACCGTCGTGACGATCGCCGCCGCCTATCGGCTCGGCGCAGTCAACGTTCATCTGACCGTAGAGAACCTCCTGGACGCCGTGTGGAACGAAGCCCAGTTCGACACGGAATCGAGGTTGCCCGGTGAGGCGGCTTCCGTCTCCGAGTTGCATTTTACCCCCGGCAACCCGAGGAACCTGCGGCTCGGCATCGCCTACCTTTTTTAGGTAAGAACACAGCATGACCTCTATTCGCACCGTGGTTCACATCGCACGGCCCGTAGACGCTGTGTTTGATTATGTGACGACGCCGGGTAACTGGCCGCACTGGCATCCGTCGTCGCTGGGCGTCGGGGGTGCCGTGGACCGTTCGCTGGAAGTAGGCGATCAGGTCACAGAAGCGTTCCGGGTAGCCCGGCGACAGGGCCGCGTCGTGTGGACGTGCCTGGAGCGGGAGGCCCCGCGCCGCTGGATCATCCGGGGCTGCGTAGACGGAGGGGGCGACGGTGCCATCACGTACGTCCTGACACCGCGCAACGGAGGCACCCGTTTCGAACGCACGTTCGTCTATGCCATGCCGCATCGACTCTTGGAGATACTCAACCATCTGTTCTTCCGCCGGCGTATTATGGATGAGTCGCGCCGAGCCTTGCATTGTCTCAAGCAGGTGTTGGAAGCCGCGTAAGATCCTCTGGAAACACAACGCAGCGCTCACATGGAACAGTTTGGATTTCTTGAACGCCGGGCTTCGAAAGATCAGGCCTGGAGCGGGTATCCGTTGCTGGATGCACTGTTCGGGCGGCGTTCGCGGCGTTTCGGGCGGAATATGCACCTCGACGGCGGCCCGCTCGCGTATCAGAGCAAGGAGGCGCCCCGACCGCTTACCCTCGAAGAAGAGGCCTCGCTGGCCTTCGCCGCGTGCGGCGTGACCGGGCATGCCCTCGCCGAGTTACCGTTTCAAAACGGTGCCGCGCCGGAGTCCGGGAGCGGTAACATCCTCATCCACCTCACCGGGCGTACCGTCGCCAGCGGCGACGCCGTCCATTGCGTCACCGTCTTCGTCATCAACGACGACGGAGCCTGGATGCTGAAACGTCCGCAGGACTTTCCCCGCCAGGGGATCGACGCGCTGGTGCAGGCCGCCCGTGATCGTCGCTTCGTGGAGGTGTACGAACAGAGCCGGGTGCGCATCGCGGACCGGCGCGTGGACGTGCCGCGCCGGCTTCCCTTTGTACCGTCCTTCAACAAGTGGTCGGCCAACGTGCCGGGGACGACGTATTTCCTGCCGGTGAGCGAACTCAGCGCCTTCTACATCAACATCCTGCTCACGGCCTTCAGCGAAGCGTTCGGCTATTTTTTGGTGGACGATCATCATGGGTACAAGCCGGCGGGGATCGGGCGCTTTGCCCGGTCGAAGGGCGGTCACCTCCACGACGATCCTGCCGAGGGGCGTGTTGCAACCGTGGGCTTGCTGGAGTCGTGGCTGTACGAGTTTGCAGCGATAGAGCAGGGGGGTATGCTGCAAAACCTGGGGTTGATGACCCAGGCGCTCGGCCTCGGCGGCTTCTCACACTTTGCCGCCCATCCGTATGGCTGGATGCAGGCGCTCGGCTTTCGCATGGAGGAGCCTCCGTTCTCGCGTGTCATCGGGGCCGGGCCGGTGATGCGATGGCTCCTGAAAGGACTCAAGAAAGACGTACCGGTCCCGACGGCGGTAGGGCTGGAGCGTAACGGCGCAGTGCTGATCCGGCCTTTCTGCCCGCCCTACTACCGGACGATGGAAGAAGCGGTGCGGGCCTTCGTAGCGTACAAGTTCGGCGAGGGTACCGGCACCTTCCGCGACGGCGGCGAGGCGACGGCCTGGCGGGACGGCGCGGCCGTGCAGACGGGGATTCCCCCGTACTCCGACCGGGCGATCGAGGCTACGATTGCCTATTGCGAGTATCTCTACGGGCGCTATGGTCGTTTTCCGGCCGGTAGTGGTCCTTTCCGGACGGTGCTGGCCTACCAGGCCCATCACCTCGACCTCGACTTCTACGATACGTTTTACAAAGCGGTTTAAGACGCCGCTCCGATGGGGATGCGCACCTCCGCTTTTTCCCATTGCAGCACGAGGTGGGTGCCGCCCGCTGTTTTGTCGAAAGAGATGGTGAATTGTTCGGCGGGTTCTTCCAGGATGGTCGCCGGTACGGTGACCACGAGCACGTCCTGGCCGGGATCGTAGACGTCCGGGGTGAAGTTGCCCGCTTCGTCCAGGCGCCCCGTTCCGTCGAGGCCGAGTTGCGGGCTGAAGTGGATCACCCAGGCCGTGGCGCCGGGCTCGGTGAAGATGGCGTAGGTGCCCGCCGCGAGCGCGTTGCCGGCGATGCGCAGGGAGCCTGTGGTCGTAATCTCCGTCGCTTCGTTGGCGCCGGTGCGCCACAGTTCGCCGTAGGGATGCAGGAACGTGGTTTCCTCCGTGTTCGTGCCGAAGATCTGGCGGTTGCGCAGGTAGGGCCGTCCGTAGGTGACTTTGACGTAGGTATCGCCGAGGTGCGTCTTGGCGATGCCTATAGGGCTCGGGCGGCGCGACGGGTGGAGATCTTGAGCCGTTGCTGTGCCGGCAGGGCCCATGAAGGTGAGCAGGGCGAGGCAGAGGATCAACAAGAATGGTGACGTGGCCGTGCGGATCATCGTTTCGAACGGTTTGGTTGCAGTGACATGCGGGTGGGCGTAAAATAGAAAAAAAGGGATAGTGTTCTGCGCAACCCCGCCGTTATTTTACCGTGATAAGCCTCAGCGACCCACCTCCCCACCAGCACAAGGACAACGCCCATGCACGCCACACGCTATCGTTCGATGGTACTGATGTTCGTTATGGCTTTCGCTGCGGCTTCCGCGTTTGCCCAGACCCCGGAAGAAGCGGTGCGGGCCGTCATTGACCGCCTCTTCGATGGGATGAGAGCCGGGGACAGCACCATGGTGCGCTCCGTCTTTCATCCGACGATGGCGATGGGGACGACCTTTACCCATCGAGACACCGGCGCTCCGACCTATCAGGAAGGCTCTCCCGATCAATTTGCCGAGGCCGTCGGGACGCCGCACGACCAGGTATGGGATGAGCGTATCTGGGACGTTCAGATTCACGTCCGCGACAACCTGGCCTCGGCGTGGATGGAGTATGCCTTCTATCTGGGCGATACCTTCAGCCATTGTGGTGTAAACTCCTTTCAACTCTTTCGGTCGGCAGAGGGGTGGAAAATCATTTACCTCGTCGATACACGGCAACAGCAGGGCTGTGAGGTACCGGAAGGCGAATGAGCGGCGAAGAAACGGGGGGGCACACGGAGAGATAGATTGCAGGCAGATGTATCTTGCCCGGGTCTGTGCTGACGGTATACTTTCACCCGGTATGAAACGCCTTGTCCTCATTGTCAGTGCCCTCATCCTGATCGGCGTGATCGGTTTTTTCGGCGTTGCGCCGGGCCGGGTGGACCGCATCTACAACACCTTCGCCCAGGCGGCTCCCTACCAGGCTTCGGAAGCGGCCCGGAACCTCCACGCGCGCCTCTTCGTCGCCGACCTGCACGCCGATCAACTCCTCTGGACCCGCGATCTCCTGGATCGCTCGGCGCACGGCCATGTTGATGTGCCCCGGCTCCTTGAGGGCCAGGTTGCGTTGCAGGTCTTTTCCGTCGTCACCAAGTCGCCGTGGGCGCAGAATTACGACCGGAACCCGGGGAATACGGACCGGATCACGCCGCTGGTGGTCGCCCAGCGCTGGCCTGTGCGTACCTGGACCAGCCTGAAGGAACGCGCCCTCTATCAGGCCGAGAAGTTGCAGGATGCAGCCACCCGTTCGAACGGGCGTCTCGTGTTGATCCGGACGCAAGGCGACCTGGACGCGTACCTGGCCCGGCGTACCCGGGACCCGGACGCCGTGGCCGCGTTGCTGGCGATGGAGGGGCTGCATCCGCTGGAAGGCGATTTTGCCAACGTCGACGTTTTCTACGAAGCCGGCTACCGGATGCTCGGCCTGACGCACTTCTTTGATAACGAGGTGGCGGGCTCGGCGCATGGTCTGGAAAAGGGCGGCCTCACCGATCTCGGGCGGCGCGTCGTGCGCCGGATGGAGGAGCGGCGCATCCTGGTGGACCTGGCGCACGTCGCCCCGAAGGCCATCGACGACGTGCTCGCCATGGCGACGCGGCCGGTGGTCGTCTCGCATACCGGGGTGCAGGGCACGTGCCCCGGCCCGCGCAACCTCACGGACCGGCATCTCCAACGCATCGCCGAGCTAGGGGGCGTCGTCGGCATCGGCTTCTGGGATGGGGCCGTGTGTGGAATTTCTGCCGCCGCCATCGTCCGCGCCATCCGCTATGCCGTGGATCATATCGGCGTCGAGCATGTGGCCCTGGGATCCGACTTCGACGGCTCGGTGCATACACCGTTCGATGTGACGGGGCTGGTACTGCTCACCGAGGCATTGCTCGAAGACGGCTTCACCGAGGACGAGATTCGCCTGATCATGGGCGGCAACATCCTGCGGCTGCTCCGCGCGTCGTTACCTCCCTCGTAGGGTACGGACCCTTACTGTTGGACGAGCGTGCGAATCGCCGCGTCGAGCTGAGGATCGTGTCCATCGGCGTAGGGGATCGAGAAAGGGACGTCGACGTCGGGCGCCACGCCGACGCCTTCGAGGCGCTCGCCTTCGACCAGTGCATCGGCGACGGCGAGGTAGAGCAGCACGCCGCCTGTGAGCAGGAACGGGCGGCCTCCGACGACGGCCCCGGCGGTCCGGCTGCCGACCACCGGGCCGATGCCGTACCGCTTAAAGCCGTAGGCCAGGACCTCCTTGCCGCTGCGCGTCTCCTCGTCGACGAGCAGCGCCACCGGCTTGCGCCATTGGAGGTCGAACGTCCTCCGCTGCCCGTCCCGCTCGATCTGCGTGATGCGGGGGACGCGGGTGTTGAAGAGGTTGAGGTAGGTCGGGTTGGCGCCGCCCCAGCCGCCGCGCAGGTCCAGGATGAGGGCGGCGGCATCCCGGAGGCGCCCGAAGGCCAGTTCTTCTTGCAGGCGCTCGTGGTAGACCTCGCCCGCATACGACCACAGGCGGACGTAGCCGATCCGAAGGCTGTCCCGTTCGATGAGGCGTACGCTTTGCTCCTGGGCGCGCAGGAAGAGGTCTCGCGGCTTGATGTGCTCGGGTACGACATAGAGGACGCGCCGGCTTTGCGGATCCGGCGTCCGCTGTATCATGATGGGGACGGGGCGACCTACCGTGCCCTGGAACGACCGGATCGGATGGAAGGGAGCGCCGTCAACGTCGATGAGGCGGTCGCCCGTCCGCAGCCCGGCCCGGTGCGCCGGTCCGCCTTCCAGGGCACCTCGCACAAACGGCTCGCCGTCTATAACCACTGTAAACAGTCCGATGCCGGGATAACTCAGGATGCCGTCCGGATAGAGGGCGGGAATATGCTTTCCGAGCGGTCCGGCGCTGAAGATATCGAGCAGGTGATGGTAAGCCGGATCCAGGGGGGTGTAGAGGTGCGTGTGCGACGTGCGCAGGAGCGCCAGCATCTCATTGAGGAGGACGGCGAGGTCTTCCAATGACGTAGCCCGCGCAGCCCGCGCCGCATACGGGATTCGCGCCGCCGTCCAGTCAACACCGTTGAAGCCGGGATCGTAGAACTGGTCGTGCACCGTCTGCCAGACCTCCTCGAAGAGGAGGGCGAACGTAGTGTCCGGCAGGGGTGGAGGGCTTGAGGACGGCTGGGCCGGGGCCGGGAGCGGCCACAGCCACAAAAGGCCAAGCAACAGGAAACGCATCAAGAGCAAGCGCGAGCGTCACGGGGCAGCGGTAGGGTGGCGAGAGCCGAGCGTCCTCCTGGACGTGCGATTCCGGCCAGGGCTTCAACGCCCTCGTTCGTGACTCTGTTCAGCCGGGTTCAGGGGCCGCGTATGACCCTCCTCGGAGCAAGCGCCGCGGTATCCGTCTCAGGAAGCGGTTGCTGTCCGATGCAAGCATCGGGGTAGGCGACCCGGAAAAGAATCAAGCCGCTCCGGTATGGGCAAAAAACCGGTCAGAAATCTCCACACTTTCGCGACAACTTCCTGCGCGTAGCGCGCGTACCGAGCAAAAAATGGAATCACGCAGTAGAAAACCATGGAAACTATCACCCTCCGTCTGCGCCATCTCCTCGCGGTGCACCTGCTGCAAAGACGCCCCCGTGGGTACGGGCAAGCGGCCTGACGCTCCGCCCCCGGGTTCGTTCTACGTTCGCGGTATTGGGAAAAAGAAGCATCGTACCTTGAACCTCGAACCGGGAACGTTGTAGCTTCTTAGGTCCATGAAAGAGACACCGGTTGTGGCGGTCTACTCTTTCATCGCCATCGTTAGAAGCGTCATACCTATGAAGCATATTATCGGAAGCGTCATTACCGAGCAGGGGCCGCAGCCGTTTGTGCTGCACACACAGAATGGGATGTTTGAGTTGGGCTCGTACGTGGAACCGGATAAAGCCCAGCGCAAGCTGTCGGTCATTCAGCAGCAGCGATTTGCGCAGCTCATTCACGAGCGCGCCGGGGTATCTTTCGCGCAGGTACGGATCGGCCAGTATTACTGCACGAAGTGCAACCAGTGGGTCGACGCGGTACACGCCGGGTGGAACGGAACGGTCTGTGCCTCCTGCGCGCCCCGTCCGGCCGAGGCGTCGGGTGAAAGCGAACCATCCGCCTCGGCCTTGATCTCGGAAGAAGCGCCGCCGGCGGAGGCTCCGGCCGTCCTTGAGGCGGAGATGCCGGCGGAGGCTTCGGCACAGGACGATTTTATCGACGCGGTGCTGCTACCCAACGAGGGGGCCATGCTGGAGAAAGCCATCCGCCTGGCGGTAGATGCCCATAGCGGGCAACTTGACAAAGCCGGCATGCCGTACATCCTGCATCCGTTGCGCATGATGGTACGCATGCAAACGCCCGAGGAGATGATGGTGGCTGTGCTCCACGACGTCGTTGAGGATACGCGGTGGACGCTGGAGACCCTGCGCCGGGAAGGGTTCAGCGAGGTGATCATCGAGGGTGTCGATCACATGACGCGGCGTGAGGGCGAGTCGTACGATGCCTTCGTTGAACGGGCCGCCCGGCATCCCCTGGCGCTACGCGTCAAGATCGCCGACCTCGAAGACAATATGGACGTGCGACGGCTGGGTCCGCTGACCGACAAAGACCGAACCCGGCTCGCCCGGTATCAAAAAGCCTGGCATCGCCTCCGCACGCTCGCGCATTCGAAAATCTCTGATTTTCGAATTACCAGTCGTTCTCTTCCTTGGTGATGCCCATCTCGACGGGGACCGGGTAGTTCGTCGTGAAGCACGCGTTGCAGTAGCCGAGCGAATGCTCATTGGCGGACGTGACGGCTTTCATCAGGCCCTCGACCGAGAGGTAGGCCAGCGAATCGACGCCCAGCCAGGCGCCCATCTCCTCCGTACTGCCGAACTTGTTGGCCATCAGTTCTTCGTGGCTGGGGAAGTCCATCCCGTAAAAACACGGGCTGATGACCGGCGGCGAGGCCACGCGGAAGTGGACCTCCTTGGCACCGGCCTCTCGCACCATCCGCACCAACTGCTTCGCCGTCGTCCCCCGCACGATGGAGTCGTCTACGATCACGGCGATGCGGTCTTTGAGCACGCCGTCGACCGTGTTGAACTTGACGCGGACGCGCATCTCGCGCTTGTCTTGCCCGGGCGCGATGAACGTGCGCCCGACGTAGTGGTTACGGATCAGACCGATTTCGTACTTGCATCGATAGCCGAGCTTCTGGCACTCGCTCACATAGCCGAGCGTGGCCGTATTCGACGAGTCCGGCACGGAGAAGACGATGGGGGCCTTCTCTTCGGTCGGTACGTGCGGGATCGGCGCTTCGTGAGCAAGTTGTTTGCCGAGCTTACGGCGCACTTTGTCGACCATCTCGCCGTAAATCTTCGAGTCGGGCCGGGAGAAGTAGACGTATTCGAAGATGCACTGGCTGACGCCGTGCCGCTGCGGCAGGTGGTATTGGGAGAAGTCGCCGGTCTGGCAGCCCGCGCGGTCGATTACGAGGATCTCGCCGGGTTCGACGTCGCGCAGGTAGGTGGCGCCGATCATGTCGAAAGCGCAGGTCTCGCTGGCGACGCAGTAGCCGGTCTTGCCGTTCTGCCCGGGTGGGCCGACGCGGCCGAGTGCCAGGGGACGGAAGCCGTTGGGGTCGCGTACGGCAATGAGGCTGTCGTCCGTCAGGATGACCAGCGAGAAGGCCCCTTCGAGCTGCTTCAGCGCATCGATGATCTGGTCCATCTGGCGCTGGTGTGGGCTCTGGGCGATCAGGTGCAGGATGAGTTCGCTGTCGGAGGTGCTTAGGAACAGCGTGCCGCGCTCGCTGAAGGAACGGCGTAGTTCGCGCGCGTTGGAGAGGTTGCCGTTGTGCGCCAGCGCGATGTTGCCGTTTTTGTAATGAACCCGGAAAGGCTGGACGTTGGCCCGGTTGTTCGACGAACCGCTGGTCGAATACCGGTCGTGCCCGATGGCCGCGTCCCCGAGCAGCTTCGTGTCGAAGATCTGCGGGTCGTTAAACACGTCGAGCACGAGGCCGAAGTCCTTATGCATCGGCATGATCCGGCGTTTCTTGGTCTCATCGTAGGTGGACGTAACGATCCCACAGGACTCCTGGCCGCGGTGTTGAAGCGCGTGCAGGCCGTAGTACGTCAATCGGCTCGCACCGGGCGTATTGAAGATCCCGAAGATGCCGCAATGATCTTTGATGTTTTTCATGTGCGGGTGACGCGCAAGGTCGGCAGGTAGGTGGGCGGTGGGTCCGGGTGCAATATAGCAAAGATTCGCCGGGGAGGTTGCTGCTTTCGTCAGATTCAGAGAACAATCACACCGGCAGCCAGGAAGATCCCGAGCGCATCGGCCGTGAGGTCGCAGTAGCTGAAGTACCGTTACGAGTTTTCAGCCGCACGCCTCTCCGGGACGTCTTCAGCTTCGATCTGTGGCTCCACATGGACGTGCACATACCGGATCCGGTTATTCTCAAGGATTTCCACACGCATCTGAAGCCGGTCATAGCGGAGTTCGTGGCCTTCGGCGGGGATGTCGCCGATCAGGTGCAGGATCAGGCCGCCGAGCGTTTCGAAATCGAAGCTTTCGGTATCCAGCGTCAGGTCCAACAAGTCGTTGAGGTCGTCCAGGTCGATGCGGGCATCGACGCGGTACGTGTCGTCCCCGAGTTGGTCGTAGAGGGCGGATTCGGCTTCGTCATGTTCGTCCCGGATGTCGCCGACGATTTCTTCGAGGACGTCTTCGAGGGTGACCATGCCGGCCGTGCCGCCGTACTCGTCCACGACGATGGCGAGGTGGGTCTTCTGACGCTGAAAATCTTTGAGCAGGTCGTCGAGCTTCTTGCCCTGGGGCACGAACATCGGGGGGCGTATCAACCGCGTCCAGTCGATATGCCGGGTGCCGTCGCCGTTTTTGAGGTGGGGCAGCAGGTCCTTGGCGTAGATGATGCCGAGGATGTTGTCGAGGTGGTCCATGTAGAGCGGCAGGCGCGAGTGGCCGCTGGTACGGATCACCTCCAGGGCGTCGGGCAGCGACGCCGTCACGGGGATCGCGACGACGTCGAGGCGGCTAATCATGATGGCGCGCACGGGGGTGTCGCCGAATTCTACGATCGAGTGGATCAACTCGCGTTCTTCTTGTTCGATCGACCCGTGGGCCTGGCCGATCTCGGCCATGGTCTTGAGGTCTTCGCTGGACAGGCGCGGCAGGGAGGAAAGGGTAAACCGATGCTGCAACCGCTGTTGCAGCCAGCGCATCCACCCGGCCAGCAGCGACACAATCGGGTAGAAGAGCCGTTGCAGCAGCATCAGCGGCCCGGCAATCTGTCGGCTGTAGGTGACCGCGTGGCGTGTCGCGATCATCTTGGGGGTGATCTCGCTGACGACGAGCAAGGCAAACGTCAGCACGATCACTTCCAGGATGAATATGACCGTCTCGCTCAGCGCAAGGCCGTCGGTCAGCCGTTTCGTGATGAGCGCCGCCAGGATCGCCGCCGAGACGTTGACGAGCGTGTTAAGCAGGAGAATGGTGATGAGGAGCTGACGCGGCTTTTCCAACAGGGCCAGCACGCGGCGGCTGGCTTTATCTTTCGCGCCGGCCAGTGCCAGGTTCTCCCTGGCGGGCCGGTCGAGCGAGAAGAGGGCTACTTCCGAACCGGAGATGAGGGCAGAGATCAGCAACAGCACGACGAGCACGACGAGCATGAGGAGGACCGTCGGCTCAAGCAGAAGGGCAACTGCGTAGGGAAAAACGTCGAGGGAAAGCGATAAAGGGTCTGCGTCGGAATCCAAGGCGCGTAAGGGTGTTCCCGCAGTTAGTTCGGTAGACCGCTGCGTGATGGGGCGTTGCACGGCATGTTTCCCACCGGCGTACTCCGCGTTCTACGCAACGAGCAAAGCCGCGTTTCCGGAAAAGCCTTCGGCGATCAGCCCACCACGCTCCACCTTGTCTGCGTGCGTCGTAACGCTGCCCGCCGGGCGTTCTTTAAAAATAGCTCCCCGTGATGATGATGAAGAGGAGGACGATGAGGATCGCCACGGGGCAGATCACGCGGATCAGGATGGCCCACAGGCCGGCGCCGGGTAGGGAAAAACCGCCTTCTTCCAGCGAGGCGAGGGCCGGCTTAATCCCCCATTTCCAGCCGACGAACACGCAGATCAAGATGGCGCCGATGCTCAGCGAGTAGTTGCCCCAGATGTTGTTGTTCAACGTCAGGAAGTCCCAGGTAAACATACCGTTGGCGCCGAGGAATCCGACGGCGCCCTGCGAGAGTGCGGAGGGAATAGCCAGGGCGAAGCAGGCTCCCCCGAGCAGCCAGGATGCTTTTTCCCGGCTCCAGCCCCGTTCGTCGACGAAGTAGCAGACGACGACTTCAAGCAGGCTGATTGTGGAGGTCAACGCCGCGATGGCGAGCAGGAAGTAGAAGGCGACGCCGAAGAAGGCGCCGGCCGGCATGCTGTTGAAGATCGTCGGCAGCACCACGAATACGAGCCCCGGCCCCGACGAAGGGTCGATCTTCGCAAAGAACAGCGCCGGGAAGATGATCAACCCGGCTAGGATCGCAATGAGCGTGTCGAAGAAGGCTACGGTGGCGCCCGAAGACCACAGGTTTTCCTGCTTGGGAAAGTAAGAGCCGTACGTGATCATCGCGCCCATGCCCAGGCTCAGGCTGAAGAGCGCCTGCCCCAGCGCTCCCATAACGACCCCGAAGTTCACCTTGGAGAAGTCGGGTTTGAAGAGATAGGCCAGTCCTTCTCCGCCCCCGGGCAGCGTGATCGAGCGGACGGCCAGGATGATCAGGATGAGGAGCAGCAACGGCATCATGATCTTGGTGGCCCGTTCGATGCCGCCCGAGACGCCGCCCCGTACGATGAGGACGGTCAGGACCAGAAAAACGCCGGTCAGGAGCAGTGCCCATAGCGGGTCGCCGACGAGTTCGCCGAAGAGGAGGCCGCTTTGCTCGGCATCGACGGCGGCGGCCAGGCCGCCTGTGAGGGCTTTGAAGAGGTAGCCGAGGGTCCAGCCGGCGACGACCGAATAGAAGGCGAGGATGCCGAAGCCCGTCAGCACACCGAGGCCGCCCACGACGGGCCACCACGTGTTCGGCACGAGCGCTTTGAAAGAGCCGACGGGGTTGCGCTCGGTCTTGCGGCCGATGGCCAGTTCGGCCAGAATCAACGGGACTCCGATCAAGATCACAAAGGCGAGGTAGATCAGGACAAAGACGCCGCCGCCGCCCTCACCGGCCGAGTAAGGGAAGCGCCAGATGTTACCGAGCCCGATGGCCGAGCCGGCGGCCGCCATGATGAAGCCGAGCCGGCCGCTCCACTGGCCGCGATCAGTCGAGGATACTGTTGCCATAGAAAGGAAAGGTTAGGGACGGAGAGCGTGAGCGATGGCCGCTTCGCAACCAATCGCTCCCAATAACCTGCACCCCTGCGTAAAAAGCAAGGAGCAGGCCGATTTGTCGAGCAAGACGTGGGGACTACCGCAACCGCTCGCTCTTGTCGTCCCGGACGTGATTTGTCCGTCGGCTTACTTACTTGCGTCAGTCGGGCTGCGCCCTCGTCTCGTCAGTCGCTGGCGCTCGTGTCGCCTCGTGTCGGGATCTCGCCGGTCCGTAAGTCCTGACGTAAAACGTGAGGGTTCCGGTCCCGACGGGTACTACCCTTTCGCCGGGTTCGGCCCGCCATCGCCCCGAGGCGGCGCGGCATGGTCTTCGAGCGAGCGGAGCAAGGTGTCGCCGCCGGGCAACCGATGCAGTGTCTCGAAGAGTTCGCCGTACTGGTCGTTGTCTTTGAGCGACTTCATGATTTCCTTCAGCACCGGCATGAACATACCGATGCTCAGGATCGTGTTGATGAGGGAGCCGCCGACCGAGCCCGACTGCCCGTTCGCCGAGGTCCCCGGCAGGGCGCCGCCCAGGTGGTCCATCCCATTGACGTTGAGGATCTTGATGCTGTCGATCTTTTCGGCCGGCAACATCAGCCGCTCGGCCAGGTCGGGCAGTTGCGGAATCAATTCGTTGAGCGCGTTGGCGAGGATCACGCGCTCGTTGATGACGTTCTGAGCTTCGAGCTTCAGGCGCTGCGTCTCGGCCTCGGCCTGGCCTACTTCCTTGATGGCGAGCGCCTGCTTGGCTGCGGCCACGGCGTCGAGTTCGGCGGCTTCGAGCTTGGCCTGGGCCACGGTTTTGAGTTCGTAGGCCGTCACGTCCGCCGCGACGTTCTTCATCGCTTTCTCGACCGAGGCTTCCTTCTCGGCCTCGATCACCTCGATCTGCTTCTGGCGGGTGGCGATCTCGAGCGCGCGCACCGTCTGGGCCTGTTCCTCGGCCTTGATCTTGTCGGCTTCCTGGAGGGCCGTCTCTTCGAGCATCTTGAGCTTGGCCTTGAGGGCTTCGGCCTCGTCGGCTTCTCGCTCGATGCGGGCGATCTCAACGGCCTTGATCTTCTCTTGCTCGGCCACTTTGACGGCGCGCTCGCGGACGATCTGGGCGTTTTCGATTTCCTGTTTCTTTTGCTCGTCGGCCAACTCTACTGCCCGCTGCCGCGCGATCTCGGCCGAGAGGACTTCCTGCTCTTTCTGCTCCTGGGCCAGCCGGATCAGCCGTTCCTTCGTGATGCGGGCATCTTCGGCGAGGCGCTCCTGCTCGGCTACGGTCTGTTCGGTCGCCGCCCGCTCGCGCGACTGCGCTTCGGCGACTTCGCGTTGTTGCGCCGCTTCTTTTTCGGCGATGTCTTGCTCGATCTGAAGCTGGCGGATCCGTGCCTCGCGGTTCTGCTCGGCGATGGTGACTTCTTTCTGGCGCAGCCGCAGGTTGGTGGCTTCCGCTTCGGACGATGTCCGCAGGGCGATCTCTTTGCGTCCCCGCGCGTCGAGCACGTTGTCCTCGTTGTGCATTTCGAGGGACATCTGCTCGAGATACTGGATGGCGACGTCGTCGAGCTTGTAGCCGTTCAGCACGACGTCCTGGGCGCCTTCCTGGCCGAGGGCTTTGATGATCTCGTCGCGGAACTCGCGGCGGTTCTGGTAGAGCTGGTCGAACCGCAGCTTGGAGCCGGCCGTCTTCAGGGCGTCGGCAAACTTGGCCTCGAAGAGTTCGCGCAGGGCCTGTGTATCGGTGGCCCGCTCGCAGCCGATGGTCGAGGCGACGTGGCGGATGTCTTCCTCGACGTTGTTGATCTTGATGTAAAAATCGACCTCTACCTCGGCGCGGATGCCGTCGGCGCAGGAGAGGCTTTCCTGTTTGCGGCGGGCAATGCGGACCGTCTTGACCGTCAGATCGATGGTGTTGATCCGGTGCAGGAGCGGCAGCGCAAAGGACGAGCTGAGATAGATCTTCGGCTTGGCCGCGCCGAAGCCGGTCTTGACGAGGGCCTGGCCCGGCTCGGCCTTGAGTAGAAACCGGTTTAACATGCTGATCAAGAAGAGCAACACCAGAAAGCCGGCCCCTATCAGGACCAGAAACATGATTGTCGGGCTTATTGCAGGCATGATAACCTCCGGGGGTTGCAGGGGGCGATGGTCTGAGGGGGGATAGTGAATGGGAAATAGCGCATGGTTGAGGCAGCGCCGCCTTCATGATTCGCCATCAGCCATTCACCCGTTGCTATTCTTCCAGGTCGTCTTCGTAGGGGGCGATCTGATAGATGTTGTTTGCCGGGTCGTAGTCGATGATCAGCACGCGGTCCCCGTACCGGAGGCGGTTGGCCTCCGGCGTGCAGCGGGCGGCAATCTCGATACGGTCGCCCTCGACCTTCACGACGGCTGAGCCGAAGGTGGGGGAGACGGTGCTGCTGTTGAGGCTGGCGATCTTACCGACGAGGTCGAACGCGGTCGTCGGCGCTTCGTATTCGCGAAAGAGCGGCCTGAGCAGACGGGCTCCTCCGGCGGCTGCAAACAGCGCGGCGAAGAGGGCAAGCGGTACAAACAGCAGGTTCAACCCGAGGCTGCTCCATCCCAGCGACGGGCCGAGGAAGCCGTGAAGCGCGATCCCCGTCCAGCCGAAGGCGAACAGGAGGAGGGTGAGGGTCAGCGAGAGCGGTATCATGCCGAGGCCCAGTAACTGAAGCAGGCCGGTGCCCCCGTGCAGGTCTGCATGGGCATCGAGGTCGGCATCCACGTCGAGGTCCGCCGTCGCATCCACGTCGAGGTCCAGCGCGTCGAAGTCGAAGAGCCCGAGGATCGGAAGCAGCCAGAACAGCACCGCAATGAGCATCGGGATCGTGAAGACCAGCAGCGGCCCTTGAAACAGTGCCGATACGAATTCCATAGCCCCTCACGCCATAGCATGATCCGCAGATCTACGAGCAATCAGCAACCCTGCAAGCTAAACGTATGCTGAGGGTTACGCAAGCCGCGCCTCGTATTTTCCTGGCGTTCAAGGCGTATCGTTTCAGGGTGAGGGCCGTGTAAGGGTGCTGCGGTCGGGGCAAAAGAAAAGCAGCGAGAACCGGGGCGCTCGCTGCTTTCCTGCGTTACCTGTTCGTTCGCGTTGCGAACCCGTTAGAACGGAAGGTCGTCGTCCGGTGCGAACGTATCGTCTGGCATGGAGGACTGGTACTCGGGTTGCTCCTGGCGTTGGGGTTGCCGTTGCGGCTGGGGTCGGGACTGCTGGGGACGTCGCTCGTCGCTGTACCCGCCGCCGTCGCCGTCGACGTCGCGGCCGTCGAGCATCATCATCTCGCGGGCTTTGATCTCGGTGGTGTAGCGGGTGTTGCCGTCGCGGTCTTCCCACGAGCGCGTCTGGAGTGATCCTTCGAAGTAGACGCGGGCGCCTTTCTTCAAGTATTCGCCGCAGATCTCAGCCAGGCGGCTCCAGGCCACCACGCTGTGCCATTCCGTCTTCTCGACCATCTGGCCGTCCTGATCCTTGTACGCTTCGTTCGTAGCGATGCGCAGGTTGCAGACGGCGGTGCCGTTGCCGGTGTAGCGCAGCTCGGGATCCTGGCCCAGGTTGCCGATGAGAATGACTTTGTTGATTCCACGTGCCATGATAACACCTCCTGTTGTGTGTTAGGTTAAACAAGAGCCTCTGGCGGTTCTACATGAGTCCACCGGCCGTAGCCGGCCTGTCCATTAGGGTACTCAGATGAATCCACCAGGAGGCGCATCAAAGGACGTCTTGGGTTGTGACGCTACGTCCAATATAGACACAGGCGGTCCGGGGACGTACTCAAGGGTAATATATTTTGCGGGGAGTGCCAGCGCTATGTCATACTCCTGAAAAGATAGTTCCCGATCATGGAATAAAACTTTTTGGGCGCGCTGGGGTTGAGAGGGGGCGGTGTGGGCAACGGAGGCGCGCCCGGGGTGTCTCGCCCACCGTTGAGTGCCTGCTGCCCCGCCCCGGTGTGCCGCAGGTGCGGTACGCCACCTCGTCCTGTTGCCGGCTTTGACCCCCCTTCCATGCCTGAAAAAATCTTCGACTCCCGATTTACCGAACCCACCGACCGGCTCGAAGCCTACGCCGATTTTGTGGCCGTCGTTAAACAACTCCGGCGTGATTGCCCGTGGGACCGCGAGCAAACGCACGACTCGGTCAAGCACTTGCTCATCGAAGAAGCGTACGAGACCGTCGAGGCTATCGACGCGCAGGCGTGGGACGAGTTGAAGAGAGAACTGGGTGATCTGCTGTTGCACGTGGTCTTTCACAGCGTCATCGCGGAGCAGGACGGGCGGTTCACGCTCAAAGACGTGATCGAGGCGGAGACCGACAAGCTCGTGCACCGGCATCCCCACGTCTTCGGCGACGTGATCGTGGAGGGGGTAGAGGAGGTGCTGACGAACTGGGAGCAAATCAAGCTCAAAGAGGGACGGAAAAAGTCGGTGCTGGCGGGGGTACCGGCCCAGCTTCCGGCCCTGCTCTGGGCCTTCCGCGCGCAGGAAAAAGTCGCCGGCGTCGGGTTCGACTTTCCGGAACGCGAGGGTGCCTGGGCGAAAGTCGAAGAAGAGATCCGCGAGTATCGGGAACAGATAACGGACGGTGCCCCGGAGGAAGCCCGGGAAGCCGAGTTCGGGGATTTGCTCTTTGCACTGGTCAACTATGCCCGGCTGGCCGGCGTCAACCCCGAGAACGCCCTGCGCCGGACGAACGCAAAATTCAAACGGCGTTTCCACCACATCGAACGCCGCCTCGCGGAGCAGGGCCATACCCCGGCCGACGTAGACCTGGCTGAAATGGACAAATATTGGGACGAGGCGAAACTACTGGATGAGCGGCTGTAAGCCCGAGGTGCTGTGGTAGGATCCCGTCTTTCCCGGCCGTTGTTTCTTAACCCGCGTCCCAGTTTGATGTACACCGTTCTTGAGTCCATTGCCACGGGAAACCCGCCGCTTCGCCGTACGCAGCAGTACGCCGCCTCGTTCATGCAGGGCGTGGAGGGCATTCCGGCTCCGCTCCGCCGCCGTATCCCCCGCATCTACGAACATTCCGGCATCGACTTTCGGTATTCGTGCGTCGAAGACTACGTACGCGAAAACATCGAGGACTTCGACTTTTTCCCGCCGAACCGATCGCTCTTGCCGCCCCCGACGACGGCCCGGCGCAACCAGAAATACCGCGAGGCCGTGCTGCCGCTGGCCGAGCAGGTAGCCCGCGAGGCGCTGGAGCAGGCCGGCCTCGCGCCGGAGGCCGTTACCCACGTCATTGCCGTCAGTTGCACGGGTTTCTTTGCGCCGGGGCTGGACATCGAACTGGTCAAGCGCCTCGGTCTGCCGCCTCATACCCGGCGTACGTTTGTGGGTTTTATGGGGTGCTACGCCGCCTTCAACGCCCTGCGCATCGCGCACGGCTTTTGCCAGTCCCAGCCCGAGGCGCGCGTGCTCATCGTCTGTGCCGAGTTGTGCACGCTGCATTTCCAGGTGAACGATTCATTCGAAGCGGCCGTGATCAACGCCCTGTTTTCCGATGGGGCTGCCGCTGCGGTGCTCGCGCCGCGCGCGGCAGAGGCGGCACGCGGCGGCCTCGCCTACCTCGACAACCACTGCCTGCTGGACGAAGACTCGATGGAGGCGATGACGTGGGAGATCGGCGACACCGGCTTCCTGATGGGGCTCTCCAACCGCGTGCCGGACATCCTCGCGCGCAACCTGCCTGGCTACCTCGACGCGCTGCTGTGCCGTCACGATCTCACGGCCGAGGCCGTAGATTTCTGGGCTATTCACCCCGGCGGACGCGCCATCGTCGATAAGGCCCGCGAGGTCGTCGGGCTGGCGGAAGAGGCCGTCCACGACAGCCTCGACGTGCTGCGCCTCCACGGCAACATGAGTTCGCCGACGATCCTGTTCGTCCTCAAGCGCTTCCTGGACCGGCACCGGGCGTTGCGCGCTGCCGGGGAGGACGGCTATGGGCATGGCGTGGCGCTCGCCTTCGGCCCGGGGCTTACGCTCGAAGGCTGCCTGTGGCGCGGCGTGTAGCGGCTGGTATGGGGCTACCGTCGCTGGGCATGAGGCCTTGTTCCTCGCTTCGTCTTGAAAACGCGAAAGCGCTCTATTCGACAACCTGTGCCTTCGTTGCCACGAGCGTGTGACCAATCAGCGCGATGCGCTGCGGCAGTGATTCGGGTAGACGCGCCAGGCGACGTTCCCAGGTACGGCGACAGGGGAAGCGTCCCTCCGTGTCGAGGAGCAGGGTCTTGAGCGGTTGCAGGGTGGGTTCTTCGAGCCGGGCGAGGAATTCGCCGACGTGGTAGCGGTGGCGCACATGATGACGAGAGCCTTCAGCAACAGGGTCTCGGGATAGACCAGCGGGGGGCCTTTGGAGGGCTCCGGTTTGGGTAGGGGCAGTTTGTCAAGGAGCACAACGAGTTTCAGTAGATCTGGATTTTGCGTATTTCGCCGAAAAATACCTCTACCGTCCCAGCTTGTCATTCCGAGTGGAGCGAAG
>Ga0302046_10000647_pt1 | contig 34260 bp, 32 predicted proteins | sample RVTome_11_FD_200261 | JGI IMG/M metagenome (GOLD analysis project Ga0302046, IMG submission 200261) | Soil microbial communities from uranium-contaminated site in the Upper Colorado River Basin, Wyoming, United States - RVT147D111 (version 2) ...
GCGTTCGTGATCGGCATCACGACGATGACGGCGTTGGTGGCCGGCGCGGCGCCGGCGTTCCAGGTCCTGCGGACCGACGTGAACGCCACGCTGAAAGACGAAGCGCGGGGATCCTCGGGGATCCTGGGCGGACGGGTCACTCGGGCCCTGGTCGTGGCGGAGATCGCGCTCTCCTGCGCGCTGCTGATCGGCGCGGGGCTCATGGTGAAGAGCATTACGAGGCTCCGCAACTTCGATTTCCCCTTCGCCACGGACCACGTCTTCACGGCGCGGCTCGGGCTGTTCGAGACCGGCTACCCCGATCGCGCGTCGCGCCAGGCCCTCTTCACCCGGCTCGTGGAACGCCTCGCGGGCCTCCCGGGCGCGCGGTCGGTCTCGCTCTCCACCAGCCTGCCACCGAGCGCGGGCACGTGGCGGATCGGCATCGAAGGAGAAGCGTATGCGCGCGAGCAGGACCATCCGACCGCCGAGTCTATCGCGGTCACCCCGCGGTTCTTCGAGACCTTCGAGATCCCGGTCACGCGGGGGCGGACGTTCACGGATCACGACGCCTGGGAGGGGGAGCCCGTCGCCATCGTGAACCAGCCGTTCGCGGACCGGTTCTTCCCGGGGACCGACCCAATCGGCCGGCGCTTCCGGGAGGGGACGTCGGACAGCGCCACCACGTGGATCACGATCGTCGGCCTGGTTCCCGACATGCGCCTGGACAACTTCGAGCCCGAAAGCCATCCCGCGGGATTCTTTCGGCCGCTGGTCCAGCGCGATCCCAGCTTCGTCAGCATCGCGATCAACACGAGCCGCGCCGATCCCCTCGCCATGACCGGGGAGATCCGCGACGCCGTGCGGTCGCTCGATCCCGACCTCCCGATCTACGAGGTGACCACCGAGCAGGGATTCATCCACCAGCGGACGTGGTTCTACCACGTGTTCGGCACCGTGTTCATCGTGGTCGGCGCGGTGGCGCTGTTCATGGCCACGGTCGGACTCTACGGCGTGCTCTCCTTCTCGGTGAGCCGCAGGGTCAAGGAGATGGGCATCCGGATGGCGCTGGGTGCCACGAGCCGTGACGTCGTGCGGCTCGTCCTGCGGCAGGGGGCTCTGCAGATCCTCGTCGGCCTCTCCCTCGGTCTCGTCCTGGCGTACGGCCTGACGCGCGTGATCGGCATTTTGATGTTCGAGATGAGTCCGCAGGACCCGCCGGTGTTTACCATCGTCGTTCTGGTGATCACCGTGGTGGGGCTGCTGGCGAGCTTCGTTCCCGCCCGGCGGGCGACGCGGGTGGATCCGGGGGTGGCGTTGCGGTACGAGTGAGCGTGGGAGTGCAGATCGCGGATCGCAGATTGACCCCTCTGCGTCCCGCACGTTGCCGGTGATCCCGCTGCACCCTGATCGCTGCATGCTGCACGGCCGTTATCGGATCACCTCATACACCCGCACGTACTCCACGTCCAACTCGTCCCGCCAGGGGCCGATGGCGTGGCTGGCGGCGACCTGGTGGAGTGCGAAGCCGGGCGGCATGGGCACCGTGGCGGCGGGCGCGCCGTCGGCGTCTACGGCGCCGCCGGGTCTCGGGGTCCGTCCGGGCTCGCGGGCCGCCGTGGGATCCAGCGATGCACCTGGTGACAGTACCGCTCGTACGCCGCTCCGAAAGCCCGCGCCAGCGCCGGCTCTTCGTACAGCAGGACGAACGCGTGCGCGCACCCGAGCCCCGCGGCCGCGAGCAGCGCGATCGCCGGCGATCGGACCCACAGACCCACGCCGCCCAGCAGCGAGAACCCGCCCACGTACATGGGATTCCGGACCCAGCGGTACGGGCCCACCGCCACGAACCGGCGTGGCGCATCGAACGGGGCCGGGGTGCCGCCGCCCGCCGTCACGAAGACGGCAACGCACCAGACGGCCAGCGCGCCGCCCGCCAGCATGAGGGCGGCCCCGAACCCTACGAGCCACGGGTGGAGCGGCCCGCCCAGCTCGGCGTCGAACGGCCGCACGGCCACCGCCAGCCATCCCCAGAGCAGGACGAAGCCGCTGGCGTAGACGGCGGCCCGAACGGCAACGAACACCCGACCGCCGCGTCTACATCCCCATCCCCGGGAGCGGCTTCATGCTGTTCACCACCAAGCCGGCGATCTTCCACTGCCCGTCCACGAGTCGCCAGTGGGTGAGGTAGCTGCCGCTGTCCGGGAACAGTGCCGCCATCCCGGCCGGGGCGTTGGGGCCGGGCGTGAATTGGAACACGTAGCTCCCACGCTCCACGCCCAGCGGGCCATTCGCCACGGCCGCGGCTGAGCGGATGTCCACGCTGGCCGTGCCGAGCGCGTAGAAGGCCGCCGCGTTGTCGCGGATTGCCTGCCGTCCGGTAGCCGGCGGCTGGTTCCCGAAGGCGGCAAAGGCGTCTTCGGTGTACAGGCTCGCCACCGAGTCCGCGAGCCCGGCGGCCTCGAACTGCTCGTACTTGGCCTCCACGGCCGCGAGGGCTGTACGGAACTCGGCTGTTTCACCGTCCATCCGCGCGTGCATCTGCTCGTCCGTCTCCATTTGCGCCGCCTGGCATGCCAGGCTCAACGCCGCCACCGCCACCGCCCCCGGTCCGATCCGTCTCATGGTTTCCTCCCGAAAACGCGACCTGATGCTGGTGAGCGGCGAGAAGGTATCCCCTGCGGGGTGTGTCCGCGAGCCCGGCCACGCGCCTATCTTCCCAGACAGCCGGGTGCGCCGCTTCGGGCGCGCACCGGCCGGACACTGGTATGGAGTGGAGGGATCACCATGCGCAGCAGGATGCCGGCGCTCGCGCTCGCGGCTGTGACCTTCGGCCTCGCGGGCTGCGGCACGCCCGCCGCCCCCGGGGCGGCGCTCGAGAGCTTCACCACCGACGGCCTCACGGCCCATATCGCCGTCCTCGCGTCCGATTCGTTCGCGGGTCGTGGACCCGCGTCCATTGGCGAAGAGCGCACGATGGCGTACCTGACCGAGCAGGTCGGCGGGCTCGGGCTCCTGCCCGGCAACCACGGCAGCTGGTACCAGGAAGTGCCGCTCGTGCGGATCACCTCCGGTAGCGACGCGGCCCTGGCCATCCGCGGGCAGGGCGCGCAGGCGCGCTTCCAGTATGGGACGGACTTCGTCGCCAATAGCAAGCACCTCGACAACGCCGTGACCGTGGCCGACGCGGACGTCATGTTCGTGGGCTACGGGGTGGTGGCGCCGGAGTACGGCTGGAACGACTACGAGGGGCTCGACGTCCGCGGGAAGACCGTCCTGATCCTGGTCAACGATCCGGGCTTCGCCACCGGCGACACGACCCTGTTCCGCGGTCGCGCGATGACCTACTACGGCCGGTGGACCTACAAGTACGAGGAGGCGTCGCGGCAGGGGGCCGCGGCCGCGTTCGTGATCCACGAGACGGAACCGGCCGCGTACGGCTGGAACGTGGTCCAGAGCAGCTGGACCGGACCGCAGTTCAGCCTCGCCGCCGCCGATGGGAACCGCGCGCGCGTCTCCGTGGAGGGATGGGTGACCCTCGAGACCGCCCAGGCCATGTTGCGGCTCGCGGGACAGGAGTACGAGACCCTCAAGACGCGGGCCGCGGCCCGCGGCTTCCGGGGTATCCCGCTCGGAATGACGGCGTCCGTGACGCTGCGGCAGCAGGTCGAGCGCTCGACGTCCCGGAACTTCGTGGCACGGCTGCCCGGCACCGATCAGGCGGACGAGCACATCATCTACATGGCGCACTGGGATCACTTCGGTACGGATCCCACCCGCGAGGGCGACCAGATCTTCAACGGCGCGGAGGACAACGCCACGGGCACCGCGGGGCTGATCGCCATGGCGAAAGCGTTCACCGCGCTGAGCAGCCCGCCGTCCCGCTCCATCCTGTTCCTCGCGGTCACCGCCGAAGAGCAGGGGCTGCTGGGGTCCGCCTTCTACGGAGGCCAGCCGGTGGTTCCGCTCGAGCAGACCGTGGCCGCCATCAACATGGACGGGATGAACGTCCTGGGGCCGATGCGCGACGTGATCGTCATCGGGCTCGGCATGTCCGAGCTGGACGACTACATGACGGCGGCGGCGGCCGGCCAGAACCGCGTGGTGCGGCCGGACGCGGAGCCCGAGAAAGGGTACTACTACCGGTCGGACCATTTCTCGCTCGCGCGGCACGGCGTGCCGGCCCTCAATCCGGGCGCCGGCCAGGATCACGTCGAGCACGGCATCGAGTGGACGCGGCAGCGCGAGGCCGAGTACCGCGCGGAGCGGTATCACCAGCCGTCGGACGAGATGCTCGACTCCTGGGATCTGAGCGGGATGGTCCAGGACCTCCAGCTGCTGTTCACCATCGGGTACCGCCTGGCCACGAGCCGTGATTTCCCGAACTGGCGGGAAGGGACGGAGTTCAAGGCTCAGCGGGACGCGATGATGCTCGGGACCAACTGAGCGGATCGGCGTCAGCCGCGCTCGGCGCTCCCCGCCGTCACGTCTCGGCGGGGAGTGCGCCTATGTATGGGAGCGTGCGATACCGGTCCGAGTGGTCGAGGCCGTAGCCCACCACCCACACGTCCGGGATCTCGAACCCGACGTACTCCAGCGGCACGCCCACCTCGCGTCGCGCGGGCTTGGTGACCAGGGCGCAGGTGCGGAGCGAGGCCGGCTGCCGCACGGTCAGCATTTTCTGGACGTACGCGAGCGTGTGGCCCGTATCCACGATGTCCTCGACGATCAGGACGTGCCGGCCGCGGATGCTGGCCCGCAGGTCGAGGACGATGCGCACTGCGCCCCGAGCGGCGCCGTTGGCCCCATAGCTCGACAGGGCCAGGAAATCCACCGCGTTCGGCACGGGGAGCGCGCGGGCCAGGTCGGCCAGGAAGATGAACGCCCCTTTCAGCACGCCGACGAGCAGGATCCCGCCCTCCGCGTCCGCGTAGTCCCGCGCAATGGTCTGCGCCAACTCGGCCACGCGGGCCTGAATCCGTTCCTGGGAAATGAGCACCTGCGGGTGCGAGGGATGGTTGGGCATGGCGGCAAGATGGGGCCCCAATCACGCCCCCCGCCAGCCGGGCAAGCCGTGCTCGCCGACCATCACCCCCCCGGCCCGATAATGAAGGGGCTCTCATCGAGCGTTCAGGGGTTATGGAGGAAGCCGCCAGACGCTGCCTTACGGGAAATTACGGACCTCGAGCGCCGCGCCCTGGGAGCCGCAGCTCGCGGCTGGACACAGCCACGACCAGCCGCCAAACTTGGTATCGTGCCGGTGTCGTCGCCGGACGCCGATTGGACGCCGGTCGCGCCAAAGATGCCGCTCCAGCTGCGGCCAGCCGTCCCGCAGGGCCTGACGTGTTCCTCCATCTCCGTGTTTGTCCGGAATGACGGTCCGGGGTCGCGCTAATGGAGATAAGGGCCTGAATCTCTGAGACTTGTCCAGCGCCAGTGCCCAGCCTTCGGTCCCAGCGCGAGGTTTGTGACGCCATGCCCATCGTCTGTGTCGGGATCAACTACCGCACCGCCCCCGTCGCCCTGCGCGAGCGCCTCTCGTTCGGGCCCGGCCAGCAGGCCGCGCTGCTGCGCGGGACGCGGTTGCGCGACTTCGGGGAGCCTGCCGGGCTCCGCGAGTTCGCGCTGCTCTCCACGTGCAACCGGACGGAGCTGTACGCGGCCGCTCCGGACGTGACGCGGCGGTTCGCGACGGTCCCCCAGGGGCTGGCGGAGGGCCTGGCGGCCGCGCATGGGCTGCCCGCCGCGGAGTTTGCCGACCACCTCTACGTGCACACGAGCACCGATGCGGTTCGGCACCTGTGCCGGGTGGCGTCCGGTCTGGACTCGATGGTGCTCGGGGAATCCGAGATCCTGGGACAGGTCGCGGACGCGCACGAGCTGGCGCGGCGGGAAGGGGCGGCGGGCCGGGTGCTGGGCGCCGTGTTCCACACGGCGCTGCGCGCCGGGCGGCGTGCCCGCACGGAGACGGGCATCTGCCGCTGTCCCATGAGCGTCAGTTCCGAGTCGGTCCGGGCGCTCCGCGAGAGCGGCTGGGAGCCGGAAGGCAGCCGCGTGCTGATCGTCGGCACCGGGAAGATGAGCCGGCTGGCCGGCGAGGTGCTGCGGGCGCACGGCGTGCGGGACCTGCGGGTGGTCGGCCGCACCGCGGCGCGGGCCGAATCGGTGGCCCGCGCGCTCGACGCCCGGCCGCTGGCCTGGCATCTCTTCGAGGCGGCGCTGCGCGAGGTGGACGTCGTGTTCTGCTCGACCAGCGCCCCGCACGCGGTGGTGACGCGCGAGCGGGTGGTGGCGGCGCGGGCCGGCGTTCCTGCCGAGCAGCCCCTCCGGTTCATAGACATCGCCGTCCCGCGGGACGTGGAGCCCGCGGTGCGGGACGTGCCGGGCGTCACCGTGTTCGATCTGGACGACCTCCAGCGCCGCCTCGTCCGCAACCTCGACGGGCGGCGCCGGGAAGTGCCCGCCGTGGAGGCGCTCGTGGACGAAGAGCTGCGGTACTTCGAGGAATGGCGTCACGGTGCCGAGCTCCGCCCGCTGCTCGCGGCCATGCACCAGCACAGCGAGGAGATCCGGCAGCGCGAGGTGGCCCGGGCGCTCCGCCGGCTCAAGGGGGTCGGTCCCGAGGTCGAGGCGCAGCTCGAGGCGTTTTCCCGGTCGCTGGTGAACAAGCTGCTCCACGAGCCCACGCGCCGGCTGCGGGACGAAACCGATCCCGATCTGAGCGACACGTACGTGCGGGTCGCGCGGGATCTGTTCGGCCTGGCGGCCGACGGGCCGGCGGACCGGACCGAAGCGCCGCCGGACGCCCGCGAGGAGTACCGCGGGGAATCGGCGGCGTGACCACGGCGTCCCGCGCGCTGCGGCTCGGCACGCGCGCGTCCCGGTTGGCTCGCTGGCAGACCGCGCACATCGCCGCCGCCCTCCGCGGCCGCCACGAGGGACTCGGCTGCACCGAGGTGACGGTGTCCACGGAGGGCGACCGCGACGACCGCACGCCGCTCCCCGAAATCGGCGGCAAGGGCGTGTTCACCGAGGCGCTCGAGGCCGCGCTCCGGTCGGGCGAGATTGACGTGGCCGTGCACTCCCTGAAAGACGTGCCGGTGGAGGCCACGCCGGGGCTGGTGCTGGCGGCGCTGTGTTTCCGCGCCGATCCGCGCGACGTGGTGATTGCCCGGGGCGGCCACACCCTGGCCACGCTGCCCGCCGGGGCGCGGGTCGGGACGTGCTCGAATCGGCGGAGCGCGCAGCTGCTGGCGCTCCGTCCCGACCTCCAGCTCCTCCCGCTCCGGGGCAACGTGGACACGCGCGTCCGCAAGGCGCAGGACGGCGAGTACGACGCGATCGTCATTGCCGCCGCGGGTGTGGGCCGCCTGGGGCTCGCGGACGCGGTGACGGAGTACCTGCCGCTGGACCAGGTCCTGCCGGCGCCCGGTCAGGGCGCGCTGGCCGTGCAGTGTCGGGCCGACGATGCGGACGTGCTGGCGCTGCTGCGCGACCTCGACGACCCGGATGTGCGGGCGACCACAGAGGCGGAGCGCGGATTCCTGGAGGGGCTGGGTGGGGGATGCGCGGCCCCCATCGCCGCACACGCGCGGGTGGAGGAGTCGCCGGCGGGCCGCCGCGTGCTCGTGCGGGGGGTGGTCGCGTCGCTCGATGGGCGCGTCGTGATCCGGGTCGCCACCGTCGGCGGCGCGGACCGCGCCCGGCAGACGGGACTCGCGCTCGCGGCCGAGGCGCGCGCGCGCGGCGCCGATTCGCTCCTGTGAGCGCGCTCGCCGGTCGCACGATCGTCGTCACCCGCGCCGCGGCGCAGGCCGCTCCCCTCCGCGAAGCGCTCGGGGCCCGTGGCGCCCGCGTGGTGCTCGTTCCCACTATCGTGGCGGAACCGGCCCGCGACGCGGAGCCCGTCCGTCGCGCGGTCGGCGCCCTCGAGGCCTACGCCTGGATCGTCTTCACCAGCGCCAACGCGGTCCGGTTCTTTGCCGAGTCCCTGGTCACCCGGCCCGGTGGCCGGCTTCCCCCGGGCGTCCACGTCGCGGCGGTCGGGACGGGCACGGCCGCGGCGCTGGCGGAGCGGGGGATCCGGCTGGACGCCATTCCAGACGAGTTTCTCGGAGTCCGGGTGGCCGAGGTGCTGGGCGATCTTCACGGCCGCCGGGTGCTGCTTCCGCGCGCCGATATCGGTCGTCCCGAGACGCCCGAGGCGCTTCGCTCGGCGGGCGCGCTGGTGGACGAGGTGACCGTCTATCACACCGTGCCCGCCGCGCCCGCTCCCGCCGGTGTGGCGGCCCTCGAGGCGGGCGTGGATGCCGTCACGTTCACGTCGCCCTCGACGTTCACCAACCTGATTGCCATGCTGGGCGATCGCGCCGCCCGGCTGCTGGCCGGCGTCACCCTGGCGTCCATCGGCCCGGTCACCTCCGAGGCCATGCGCGCCGCCGGATTCCCCGTCCACGTCGAGCCGGCCGAGCACACCATGGCCGGGCTCGTGGACGCGCTCGACACGTTCTTTGCCAGCCACGCCACCGGCGTGGCGGGAGATGCCCGATGATGGACCGTCCCCGTCGCCTGCGCCTGACCCCGCAACTCCGGGCGCTGGTGCGCGAGACCACGCTCGACGCCGGCGACTTCATTGCGCCGATCTTCGTCACGGCGCAGAGCAAAACGGCGCGCCCGATCACCTCCATGCCCGGCGTGCAGCAGCTGCCGCTGGACGCCGTCGTGGCCGAAGCGGAGACCATGGCCCGGGCCGGGATCAGGGCCATCATCCTCTTTGGCATCCCGGCCGCGAAGGACGCCACCGGCAGCGACGCCGCCGCCCCCGAGGGCATCGTGCAGCGTGCCGTGCGGGCCATCAAGGCCGCGGTGCCCGAGCTGGTCGTGATGACCGACCTCTGTCTGTGCGAATACACGGACCACGGCCACTGCGGCATCGTGAACGGGACCACCGGGAAGCGCGATCCGCGGCTCCCCGAGGGATACGTGCTGAACGACGAGACCAACGAGATCCTGGCCCGGGTCGCCGTCGTCCAGGCCCAGGCGGGCGCCGACGTGGTGGCACCGTCGGGCATGATGGACGGCGCGGTGGCCGCCATTCGGGACGCGCTCGACGCCGCCGGCTACGCGCACCTGCCGATCATGTCGTACTCGGCCAAGTACGCGTCCGGCTTCTACGGCCCGTTCCGGGAGGCGGCGCAGGGCACGCCGCAGTTCGGCGATCGCAGCTCGCACCAGATGGATCCCGGCAACGCGCGCGAGGCGCTGCGCGAGCACGCGCTCGACGTTTCCGAAGGCGCCGACATCCTGATGGTGAAGCCGGCGCTGGCCTACCTCGACGTGATCCACGCCACGCGCGAGGCGTTCCCGGAACTGCCGCTCGCCGCGTACAACGTGAGCGGCGAGTACGCCATGGTGAAGGCGGCGGCGCAGCAGGGCTGGATTGACGAGCGACGCGTGGTGCTCGAGCTGCTCACCGGCATGCGGCGCGCCGGCGCCGACCTCATCCTCACCTATCACGCCAAGGACGCGGCCGCCTGGCTGCGTGGCTGAACCGATCGAATCCGCGATGCCCGAACAGACGCCACGGACGCTCAACCACTTCAGCCTGGTCCGGTTCACGCCGCGCTACTGGGAGATGGCGCCCAGCGAGCGGCGCGAACACCGCGCCCGGTGGCTCGACGCGGTGCGCGGCGCGGCGCGGGCCACCCACCTGTATCAGGTGGCGGGACCCGAGGCGCAGAACGACCTGCTCGTGTGGTCCGCGATCGAAGCCGACGATCCGGCCGCCGCGGCCCTGTTCTTCTCGGCTTGGGCGGAAGCCCTGGCGCCGGCGCGGCCGTTCGTCGAGGTGCGCGAAACGCTGTGGGGGCTCACCCTCCCGTCCCAGTACACCAAGACCCGCTCCACCCAGGAGCTGGATCCGTTCGTCGGGACCCGCGCCCCGTATCTCATCGTCTACCCGTTCGTGAAGACCGTGGACTGGTATCTCGAGAGCCAGGAGACCCGGCGAACGCTGATGGCGGGGCACATCAAGGTGGGAAAGCAGTATCCGCAGATCACGCAGCTGCTGCTCTACTCGTTCGGTCTCCAGGACCAGGAGTTCGTGGTGGTCTACGAGACCGACGACTTGGTGCCGTTCCTCAACCTGGTGCACGAGCTGCGCGCCACCGAGGCGCGGCGGTACACGGTGCGCGACTGGCCGCTGCACTTGGGCCTGTACCAGACCGGCGAGACGCTCGAGCGATGGCTGTGAGTCCCGTGATGACCGAGGCGCCGTTCCTCCGCGCCGCGCGCCGGCAACCCACGGACGTGACGCCCGTCTGGTTCATGCGGCAGGCGGGGCGCTACATGGCGGAATACCGCGCCATTCGGGAGCATCACTCGCTCCTCGAGATCTGTGCCCGGCCGGCGCTCGCGGCCGAGGTGACGCTCCAGCCGGTGGAGCGCCTGGGCGTGGATGCGGCCATCCTGTTCGCGGACATCCTCCTCCCGATCGTGCCGCTCGGGCTGTCGCTGGAGTTCACGGCCGGCGAGGGCCCGGTGATCCGGAATCCGGTCCGCACGGCCCGCGACGTGGCCGCGCTCCGCGCGGTGGACGCCGAGACCGACCTGGGCCACGTGCTCGAGGCCGTCCGCCTGGTGCGCGCCGAGTTGGCGGGCCGCGTGCCCCTGATCGGCTTCGCGGGCGCGCCGTTCACGGTCGCGAGCTACATCGTCGAGGGTGGGGCGTCCCGGCACTTCCTCGAGACCAAGAAACTGATGTACGGGGCCCCGGACGTCTGGCATGCCCTGATGGGCAAGCTCAGCGAAGTGCTGGCCGGCTATCTGGCGGGGCAGATCCGCGCCGGGGCGCAGGCGGTCCAGCTGTTCGACAGCTGGGTGGGCACCCTGGCCCCCGCCGACTACCGCGCGTACGCGCTGCCGTACACGCGCGCCATCTTCGAGCGGCTGCGCCCGCTGGGCGTGCCGATGATCCACTTCGGCGTGGGTACGGCGTCCCTCCTCCAGCTGCAACGCGAAGCGGGCGGAGACGTGATCGGGCTCGATTGGACCATCCCGCTCGATGCCGGCTGGGCGCGGGTGCCGGATCGGGCGGTGCAGGGGAACCTCGATCCCGTCGCCCTGTTCGCGCCGCCGGCGGAACTCCAGCGTCGCGTGCGCGAGGTGCTGGCGCGCGCCGCGGGGCGGGCGGGCCACATCTTCAACCTGGGGCACGGCATCCTTCCCGGCACACCGGTGGACCACGTGCGGGCCGTGGTGGACATGGTGCACGAGGCGACGGCGCGGGGCACGCCATGACGACGGGCGTGCTCGTGATGGCGTACGGCGGCCCCGACTCGCTCGAGGACGTCGCGCCCTATCTCCTGGACGTCCGCGGCCGGCGCGAGACGCCGGACACCATCGTGCACGAGGTGCGCGAGCGGTACGCGAAGATCGGCGGACGGTCCCCCATCCTCGAGCGCACCTGGGCGCAGGCCTCGGCGCTCGACGTCCTGCTGAACGCCAACGGCCGACGGTTCGTCGTATCGGTGGGCATGCGGCACTGGCACCCGTACATCCGGGACGCGGTGCGCGATCTGCGCAACCGCGGCGTGACCCGGATCGTGGGCGTGGTCATGGCGCCGCACTACTCCCGCATGAGCGTCGGGGCCTACTACGAGGTTCTTGCCGAGGCGGCCAACGGCCTCCCGGTGCGCGGGATCGAGCACTGGCACCTGCTCCCGGGCTACGTCGCCACCCTGGTCGAGCACGTGCGCGATGCGCTGGCGCGGTTCCCCGAGGACGTCCGGGACCGCGTGCCGGTCATCTACACCGCGCACAGCCTGCCCGAGCGCATTCGCACCTCGGGCGACCCCTACCCGACACAGCTGCTCCAGACGGTCGAAGCCGTGGCCGCGGCACTCGGACCCCACCCGCACGCGTTCGCCTACCAGTCGGCCGCCATGACCAAGGAGCCGTGGCTGGGACCCGATGCCGGCGAGGTGCTGGACGGGCTTGCCCGCGCGGGCGCACCCGGGGTGGTGATCGCCCCGATCGGGTTCGTGTGCGAGCACGTCGAGATCCTCTACGACGTGGACGTGGAACTGCGATCCCGCGCCGAGGCCCTCGGCCTGCGGCTCGAGCGGATCCGCATGGTGAACGATGCTCCCGCCACGATGGCGGGGCTGGCCGACCTCATCCGCGAGGCGGCGGAAACGGCGGGGTGGACGTGAGCGCCACGGTGCGGGTGGCCGTGATCGGGGGCGGGATTGCCGGCCTCGCCGCCGCGCACCGGCTGGTGGGCCTGCTGGGCGGGGACGAGGTGCTGCTGCTCGAGGCGGACGACCGGCTGGGCGGGAAGATCACCACCGAGCGGGCCGACGGGTACGTGATCGAAGGCGGCCCCGACTGCTTCCTGGCCGTGAAGCCCGCGGGCCTGGAGCTGTGCCGCCGGCTCGGCATCGGCGACCGGATCCGCGGCACCAACCCCGCCCTGCGGCGCAGCTTCGTGAAGCGCGCCGGTCGCCTGCACGAGCTGCCGGACGGGCTCACCGGGCTCGTTCCCTCCCGCATCCGCCCGCTCCTCACCACCGGCATCCTGTCGCCGCTCGGGCGGGTGCGCGCCGCCTGCGAACCCCTGGTGCCGCGGCGGCGGCTCGCGGGGGACGAGGCCATCGCCGCGTTCGTGACGCGCCGGTTCGGCCAGGAGGCCTACGACTGGCTGGTCGAGCCGCTGCTCTCCGGGATCTTCGCGGGCGACGGGGCGGCGCTGAGCCTCTCCGCCACGTTCCCGCAGCTCGCGGAGACCGAGCGCCTGCACGGGAGCGTGCTGCTCCCCATGCTGCGGGCGCGCTTCCGCCGGGGCGGGAACGGTGCGCCGCCGCCACTGGGATTCGTGACACCCGAAACGGGCCTCGCGGAGCTGGTCGAGGCCCTGGATCGCGCACTGCCCGCGCATCAGGTCTGGCGTGGGGCGCGGGTCGGGGAGATCGGCCGGCTCCGGCACGGCTGGCGCCTGTCGCTGGAGGACGGGCGCGCGGTGGACGCGCTCGCCGTCGTCTGCACGGCTCCGGCCTTTGACGCCGCCGACCTGCTCGCGCCGCTCGACGCGGCGCTTGGCGAGACGCTCCGCACGATCCCGTTCGTCTCCACGGTCACCGTGTCCGTCGCATTCCCGCGGAGCGCCGTCCCGGCGCCGCTCGCGGGCTCGGGCTACGTATCCCCACGGCTCGAGGGCGGGAGCGTCGTCGCGTGCACCTGGACGTCCAACAAGTTCCCGGCGCGGGTGCCGGCGGGCGGCGTCCTGCTGCGCTTCTTCCTGGGACGCGCCGGCCGGGAGGAACCCGCGTTCGCGTCGGACGACGAGATCCGGGGACTGGTGCGCCGGGAGCTGGCCGCCGTGCACGGCATCACCGCCGAGCCATCGCTGTGGCGGGTGTTCCGGTGGCCGCGGGGACTCGCGCAGTACACGGTGGGCCACCTCGACCGGCTGGACCTGATCGAGCGCCGGCTCGCGATGCTTCCCGGGCTCCTGCTCGCCGGGGCGTCGTATCGTGGCGTCGGCATTCCCGACTGCATCAAGTCCGGCTGGGCCGCGGCCGATGCCGCCGCCGCGCACGTCGAGACGCTGGTGGCCGCATGAGGGTCACGGCAGCGTGAGAACCACGGACGCGTCCCGGGCGCTCTTTGCCGAGGCCAGCGGACTCCTGCCCGGGGGGGTGGATTCGCCGGTCCGGGCGTTCCGCGCCGTGGGCGGCGATCCGCTGTTCATTGCCCGCGGGGAAGGTGCCTGGCTCGAGGACGTGGACGGCAACCGCTACGTGGACTACATGCTCTCCTGGGGTCCGCTGATCCTGGGGCATGCGCCGGCGGCGCTGGTGCGCGCGCTGGCGGACGCCGCGGCGCTCGGCACGAGCTTCGGGGCGCCGAGCCCGCTCGAGGTGCAGCTCGCACGGCGGGTCCGGGAGTTCTTCCCGGCCGTCGAGATGCTCCGGTTCGTGAGCTCCGGCACCGAGGCCACGATGAGCGCGCTCCGGCTGGCCCGGGCGTTCACGGGCCGCGCCAAGATCCTCAAGTTCGAGGGCTGCTACCACGGGCACGCGGACCTGCTGCTCGTGAAGGCGGGCTCGGGGGTCGCGACCCTGGGGTTGCCGGATTCGCCCGGCGTGCCCGAAGGCACGGTCGCCGACACGCTCGTCGTCCCGTTCAACGACCTCGACGCGGTCGAGCGCCGGTTTGCCGATCTGCCGGGCGAGATCGCGGCGGTCATCGTCGAACCCGTGGCCGGCAACATGGGGGTGGTCCCGCCCGCCGACGGATTCCTCGACGGGTTGCGAGCGGTGACGCACGCCCACGGCACCCTGCTCATCTTCGACGAGGTCATGACCGGATTCCGTGTGCACCCGGGCGGGGCGCAGGCGCTGACCGGCGTGGTGCCCGACCTCACGACCCTCGGCAAGGTGATCGGGGGGGGGCTGCCGGTGGGGGCGTACGGCGGCCGCCGGGACATCATGGAGCTGATCGCGCCCGCGGGACCCGTCTACCAGGCGGGCACGCTGTCCGGGAATCCGCTGGCCATGCGGGCCGGGCTCGTGACACTCGACGCGCTGGCGCGACCCGGCGTGTGGGACGGGATCGCGGCGCGGGCCGCGACGGTGGGCGGGCTGATCGAGAACGCGGCGCGCGCCGCCCGCGTCCCGATCACCGTGCAGCGCGTGGGCACCATGCTCACCGCGTTCTTCAGCGACGCGCCCGTCACCAACTGGGCGGGCGCCAGCCGGTGCGACACCCAGGCCTTCGGTCGCTGGCACCGGGCGCTGCTCGACCACGGCGTGTACTGGGTCCCCTCGCAGTTCGAGGCGGCGTTCCTGTCGGCGGCACATGGGGACGCCGAGATGACGCACACGGCGGCGGCCATGGAGCGGGCGTTCCAGCAGGCCCGCGGGACGTAGGGAGGTTGCGATGCACCAGGGAGAGCTTGCGGGCGACCGGTATCCCGGCCTGATCTACGGTGGGGCGCCGCGCAACGTCTATTGGGAGATGACCATCGCGTGCGACCTCGCGTGCAAGCACTGCCGCGCGGACGCCATCCACGTGCGGGACCCGCTCGAGCTGAACGGCGACGAGGCCCGGGCGCTGCTGCGCGACATCAAGGCCATGGGCAGCATGATCATTCTCACGGGCGGCGACCCGATGAAGCGGCCCGACCTGTTCGACCTGATCGAGTATGGCCGGTCCATTGACCTGCCGGTCTCCATCACGCCGAGCACGACGCCCACGCTGACGCGCGAGGTGGTCCGGCGGTTCAAGGAGCTGGGCGTGGCCGCGATGGGCGTGAGTCTCGACGCGCCCACCGCGCACCTGCACGACGCGTTCCGCGGCGTGGACGGCACGTTCGAGCGGTCACAGGCCGCGCTCGCCTGGGCCCGCGAGTTCAAGCTCCCGGTCCAGGTGAACACCACCGTCACGACCGGCACCATGCCGCACCTGCCGGCCCTGTTCTCACTCCTCAAGAACGAGCACGCGCCTCCGGTCCGGCGCTGGAGCCTGTTCCTGCTGGTGCCCGTCGGACGCGGGACGGAGCTGGGCGTGCCGACGGCCGAGCAGATCGAGGAGCTGTTCGGCTGGGTGTACGCGGTGGCCGAGGGCGCGCCGTTCCACGTGGGGACGGTCGAAGCGCCGCACTACCGCCGCTACTGGATTCAGCAGAAGGAAGCCGCGGGGATGCCGCCGGCCGCGATCACGCAGATGGCCAAGCGGATGGGCTTTGGCGTTCGCGACGGCAACGGCGTGATCTTCGTGTCGCATCGGGGTGACGTCTATCCCGCCGGCTTCCTGCCGCACCCGCTGCTCGGCAACGTGCGCCGGCAGCCGCTCTCCGAGATCTACCGCACCGCGCCGGCGCTGCTCCGCCTCCGGGACATGGACCAGCTCACGGGCGCCTGCGGCGCGTGCGACTATCGCTGGGCCTGTGGCGGCTCGCGGGCGCGGGCCTACGCGATGACCGGGGATGCCATGGCGACCGACCCGTTCTGCGTCGTTCCCCAGGGGGCGCCGACGGCGGCCTGACGGGTCCTCGAACACGGAGGTCACACAGACAGGGGCGGAGGGAGGCGGACCGGATTGGCTGGGGCCGCCGGCTTATCTTCTGTGGCATGACCTGCCGCGTTGGTCTTCTGCTGGTGGCGCACCACTACGATGCCGAGTCCGCGGGGCACCTGCGGACCCTCACCTTCTCGGCCGGGGTGCCGGGACGCCTGGCCACGATCGGCGGCCGGTCGGGCGATGAGATCGGACACGGGCTGCGGTCGCTGCATGCGGCGGCGCACGACGCGGTGGCCGTCGTGCCCCTGTTCGTGTCGTCCGGCAGCCGGCTGGTACGACAGGCGACGGAGCTGGCCGCCGCCGCGTCCGCCGAGACCCATATCCCCGCTACCGTGACGGCGGCGCTCGACACGTCGGCGGAAGTCATGGACATTCTCGCGGACCGCGCGCGCCGGCTCGCCGAGTCGCGGGCCCGGCAGGCGCTCATGCTCGTGGGGCACGGCCCCGTGGCGGATGAGGATATGGCCGACTGGGAGTCGCTCGGCGCCACGGTTGCCGCAGGCGTGCGGGAGCGCGCCGGGTTCGCCGTCGTGGAAGCCGGCGTCGTGCGGGACGATGCGGCGCCGGAGGCACGCGCCGCCGCAGTGGCGGTGCTGCGCGACCGGATTGCGCGGTTGGCGTCGGACATCGGCCGGCCTGTGGTGGTGGTGCCGTGGGTCCTCGGCGCCGGCCGTCTCACGCGCGAGTGCCTGCCGGCCGATCTCGCAGGGCTCGACGTGCGCTACGACGGCCAGCCGCTGTTGCCGCATCCCGCCCTGGCGCGGTGGGTGACCCGGCAGATCGGGGCGGCGCGGAGGCTGCTGGAGCGGGACGCGGTCCCCTCCGCGTAGGGACCCGCGGTGGAGGTGGATCCTGCTGAAGCAGGCCCTCGGCCGCTTGCTGTCGCCGAGGCGACACCACGCGCCCGTCTCACGGGCAGATGGTGGCCGAGGACCCGCTTCAGCGGGATTCACCCAACGTCGGCCGGGAAAAGGGGGAGCCATGAGGTCCATAGCAACGGTCGCCCTGGTGGTCGCCTGCGGGGGCGCGGATGCCGGTGGGCACTGGGGCGGTACCGTCGAGACGCTGCCAGGCGGCGCCGTGCGCGTCACGAACCCGTCGCGAGGCCTCTGGGAGGATGGGCGGCCGTGGCGGCTCGTGCCCGCGTTGGTGCTCGGCGAGGAGGACGGACCCGCGGCCACCGTGTTCGGGGCCATCTCGGGTCTCGAGGTGGACGCCGCGGGCCGCATCTACGTGCTCGACCGGCAGGCCAACGAACTGCGCATCTTCACGCCGGACGGGGCGCACGTGCGGTCCGTGGGGCGCGCGGGCGACGGTCCGGGGGAATACCGGAACGCGAACGGGCTGCGGTGGCTGACGCCGGATACGCTCGTGGTCGTGGACCAGCGCGCCAATCGGTACACCATCCTCGACGCCGAGGGCGAGTACGTGCGGACGGTGCCGCGCGGCCTCGGGTTCTACGGATGGGTCCTCTTCGGTGGGGTCAACGCCGGTCGTCTCTACGAGCGGACCACGCTCGGGCCCGAGGGGGAGGAACAGCTCGCCCTGCTCGGCACCGTACTCCATGAACGCGTTGGTCGCCTGGCAACCGACAGGGTCCCGGCCGGCGGCGTTGGCGTCCCGGCAGAGCCTGTCCGCGACACGGTGCTGCTTCCGGCCGTGACGGGGCCGCTGTACGAGGCGTTCAGCGTGCAGACCAGCCGCGGCGGCATGGGCATGCCCGTCCCGTTTGCGGCCGGACCCGTGTTCCATCTCGACGGGCGGGGCGGGATCCGGCACGGCCACGGAAGCGCGTTCCGGATCCTCCACACCTCCCTGGCGGGCGACACGATCGCGGAGATCCTGCTCGCCGCGGAACCGACCCCCGTGACCTCCGCGGAACTGGCGGAATGGGAGGCGGGGAAGTTCGTCGAGCAATTCAAGCAGATGGGCGGTCGCCTCGACCTCGATCGGATTCCCAAGTCCAAGCCGTTTTTCGACGGCCTCTACGTGGATCCCGACCGCTACCTGTGGGTGTCGGTCCCGGCGGGAGCGATGGAGGTGGCCTTTCGGATATTCGATCCTGATGGCCGCTACCTGGGCTGGCTGCGCGCCTCCGGACTGAAGGGCGATGCCTACGTGCCGATGGTGGTGCGCGGGGGGCGGCTGTACCTGGTGGGGCGCGACGAGCTGGACGTGCAGCGCGTGTACGTATTTCAGATCGAGCGGTAGCCGCCGCCGCCGTTCGGCCTCGGCCAATGAAGCGGCTCGCCATCGCCCGTTCACGGGCCGATGCCGAGCCGCGGCTTGAGCCGCGACCCCCGCGGGAGAGGGGCCAACACGTGCCGATCCCAACCGTTGACGCACTTTAGGAGGCGCCGATGAAGCTGCTGCTGATCGTGGTGGGCGTGCTGGCGGGACTCGCAGGGCTTGCCGTCGTCGTCGGCCTCCTCCGCCCACAGACCCACACGGCGGTTCACAGCGTCATCCTGGCCGCGGCGCCCGAGCGCGTGTGGGCGGAGATCGCGGACGTCGAGCGGCAGCCCGAGTGGCTGCCCGAGATCACGAAGGTCGAGCGCCTCCCGGATCGGGACGGGCGGCCCAGCTACCGGGAGCATTTCGGGCAGTTCGAGGCCACGACGGTGGTGACGGCGTCCGACTCGGCTCGTCGCCTCGTAAAGGAGATTCTCCCGGGAGGAGCGTTCTACGGATCGTGGACGTGGGAGCTTGCGCCGGAAGGGGAGGGGACCCGCCTCACCATCACGGAGCAGGGCACGGTCCCGAATCCGCTGTTCCGCGCCATGATGATCTTCCACGACGACACGAAGTCCGCGCGCGACTACGCCGACGCGCTGGCCCGGCGGCTCGGCGTTGGGATCGAGGGCGTCCGTTGAAGGGCCGGTTGGGCGGCGCGCTGCTCGCCGCGGTGTGCCTGTTGCTGTGGGTCCCGTCGGTCTCGGCCGCGCAGGGCGCCCCGACCGTTTACCAGAATCCCGACGCTCCGCTGGAGGTGCGCGTCCGCGACCTGCTCGGCCGCCTGACGCTCGAAGAGAAAGTCTCGCAGCTGCTCTACACGTCCGCCGCCATCCCGCGCCTCGGCGTCCCCGAGTACAACTGGTGGAACGAAGCCCTGCACGGCGTGGCGCGCGCGGGCCGGGCCACGGTGTTCCCCCAGGCCATCGGCCTCGCGGCCACGTGGGACACCGCGCTGCTGCATCGCGTCGCGACCACGATCGCCCTGGAAGCCCGTGCCAAGCACCACGAAGCCGCGCGTCAGGGCCGCCGCGGCATCTACGAAGGCCTGACGTTCTGGTCGCCCAACATCAACATCTTCCGCGATCCGCGCTGGGGCCGGGGGATGGAGACCTACGGCGAAGACCCGTACCTCGCGGGCCGGCTGGCGGTGGCGTTCGTCCGCGGCATGCAGGGCGACGATCCCCGGTATCTCACCACGGTCGCCACGCCCAAGCACTTCGCCGTCCACAGCGGCCCCGAGCCCGAGCGCCACAGCTTCGACGCGGTGGCGACCGGGCGGGACTTCCGCGAGACCTATCTGCCGCACTTCGAGACGGCCATCGTGCAGGGCGGCGCCTGGTCCATCATGTGCGCCTACAACCGCGTGTACGGCGACCCCGCCTGCGCGAGCCCGCTGCTGCTGGAGCGGATTCTCCGCCGCGAGTGGGGTTTCACCGGCTATGTGGTCTCCGACTGCTGGGCCATCTCGGACATCCACAACGGCCACAAGGTCCAGCCCGACGAGGTCCACGCGGCCGCCGTGTCGCTCGCCGCGGGTACCGATCTCTCGTGCGGGCCGGAGTACGCGAGCCTCACGAGCGCGGCGGCGCAGGGGCTCATCACCGAGGCGCAGGTGGACACCGCGCTGGCGCGCCTGCTGCGCGCCCGGTTCCGGCTGGGCATGTTCGATCCTTCCGAGCGCCTGCCGTTCGCGGCCGCCCGAGCCGACGCACCGCCCGCCGTCACGGTCATTGACGGACCGGAGCATCGGGCACTGGCACTGGACGCGGCCCGCAAGTCGCTCGTGCTGCTCAAGAACGCGGGCGGCGTGCTGCCGCTCCGTCGGGACCTCGGCACGATCGCGGTCATCGGCCCCAACGCGGACGACGTGGATCTCCTGCTGGGCAACTACAACGGTCTGCCGACCGATCCGGTGACGCCGCTCGAGGGGATTCGGCGCGCGGTGGCGCCCGGCACCCGCGTGCTGTATGCGCGCGGCGCGGACCTGGCGCCGGGCATGCCGACCCTCACGGTGGTTCCGCAGGAGGCGCTCCGCCTCCGCGGCGAGTACTTCGCCGATCACGCGTTTGAGGGCCAGCCCCGGCTCCGGCGCGATGACGCCACCGTGGACTTCACGTGGTGGGACACCGTGCCGGCGCCCGGCCTCCCGTCCGACAGCTTCTCGGTGCGCTGGACCGGGACCCTCACGGCTCCGGTCTCGGGATCGTACGCGCTGGGCGTCCGGGCGCAGGGAGGCGTGCGGCTGTTGCTCGACGACTCGGTGTTGGTGGAGTTCTCCGACCGCCACGTCGTGCTCACGCAATGGGCCACCGTGGCGCTGACCGAGGGCGTGCCCCGCCGCCTGCGGCTCGAGTATTTGGACCGCCGCGCCGACGCCCTCGTGCAGCTCGTCTGGGCAGTCCCCAATCCGCGGCTCCGGGACGAGGCGCTGGACGCCGCGCGCCAGGCGGACGCCGTCGTGATGCTGCTCGGATTGTCACCGCGGCTCGAGGGAGAGGAGATGCCGGTGGACGTGCCGGGCTTCCGTGGCGGCGACCGCCTGGACCTCGACCTGCCGGCGCCACAGCAGGAGCTGCTGGAGGCCGTAACGGCGGTTGGCACGCCGGTGGTGCTGGTGCTGCTGAACGGGAGTGCCCTGTCCCTTACCTGGGCGGCGGATCACGTCCCCGCCATCCTCGAAGCGTGGTACGCCGGCCAGGCGGCCGGGACGGCTATCGCGGACGTGCTGTTCGGCCACGTCAGCCCCGCCGGCCGGTTGCCCGTCACGTTCTACCGGTCGGTGGAGCAGTTGCCGCCATTCGACGACTACGCGATGCGGGGGCGGACGTACCGGTACTTCACGGGCGAGCCCCTGTTCCCGTTCGGACACGGGCTCAGCTACACCACGTTTGCCTATCACGACCTGCGCGTGCCGGACACGGTGCGGCCGGGCGACACCGTGCACGTGACGGTCGAGGTCCGGAACACCGGGTTCCGGGCGGGTGAGGAGGTCGTGCAGCTCTATGTTGGCGACCTCGAGGCGTCCGTGCCGGTGCCGGTGCGTACGCTGGCCGGATTCCACCGCATCGCGCTGGCCGCCGGGGAACGACGGACGGTCGGGTTTGCCATCGCGCCGCGCCACCTGTCGGTCATCAATGCCGCGGGCGAGCGCATGATCGAGCCGGGCACCTTCACGGTGAGCGCGGGGGGCAAGCAGCCGGGGTTTACCGGCCACGCCGACGCGCCCACCACGGGAGTGTTGACTCGCACGTTCACCGTTACCGGAGCCGCCACACCGCTCCCGCGCTAGTTTCCTCGAATGCCTGACCAGCAACCACGCCTTGGCCCCTGGCTCCGGCACCAGGCCCGGCAGGAGGAGACGCCGCCGCGGGAGCGCGCCAGGGAACTGCTCGTGGCCGGTGGCGCCGCCGTTGGCGGACTCGTCCTGCTGGTGGCGGTGCTCGTGGCGTTCGTCCGGTTCCCGTTCCCCACCATCGGCGTGCTCGTGGCCGTGTGGGGAATCGGATACGCCGTCTATCGGGTGAAGAAGGAGCGCGCCGAGTTGCAGGAGCGGCTGCTGCGGACCCGGCTCGATGAGGACGCTCGTCGCCGCTGAACCCATCGTTCCCCGATCCTAGACGACCGCCTCCAGCGGGCACGTGAACCCCGGCAACACGGCTTCGCCATCCAGCACGTCCCCTGCAGCGAGCGTCGTTTCGCGCCCGTTGGCCCGATACACGTGAGCTAGCCGCCGGACCAGGTCTACGACCCACACCAGCGCGCAGCCAGCGGTGAGCCAGTCTCCCACCTTGGCCAGCACTTCCGCCGGCCGATCGTCGGGCGAGAGGACTTCGACCACGAGGTCCGGCGCCAGCGCGGCAAACCCGATGGGCGGGGGATCCGGAATCCGGTCCCGGCGGATGAAGGCGAGGTCGGGCGCCCGCACGGTGTCCGGGTTGCTCGCGAGCTTGAAGCCCGTCTCGGCCGCCAGCACCGTGCCGAGCTGGTGGCGGTCCACATGGTCCATCAGGAGCTTTGCCAATCTGGCCGCCACTTCCCCATGCCGATATCCAGCCGGCTCCCGCACCACGAGGGCACCCCGCACCAGCTCGGTGCGCTTGTCGGGCAGCTTGAGCCGCAGCAGGTCATCCGCGGACATGGCGGTCCATGAGGGCATCCTGATAAATGTAGAGCGATCGAGTGGGCGCGCCACGATAACGCCCCGGTCACGCGGGTGCATCATCAAAAGGACGCAGCGACGCGGAAGGTGTCGCGGTCAGGAAACCCGAATGCCGAGCAAGGACAGCGCGCGTACGACCCCGGGATCGGACAGCTGGAGGTACCGCGGTTCACCGAACCTCACCTCCCCACGGCGCTCACGATCGGTGAAGACCACCGTCGTGTGCCACGCGCCCGTCAACGCCGACCACCAGCGGAAGCCTGCGGGCGAGCCGGTGGCCGCGCCGCGCTCATGGAGGCGCCGGGCCAGGGCCTGGGTCCGCGTGCGGTCGTGGTGCGCCAGCGCGTCGGGCCGGATTCCCACCTCCGCCAGCACCGCGGGATCCGTGCAGTCGGGGATGCGCCGCACCAGGGTGACGGCGAGCCGGACCCCGACCAGGGCAAGCCGGTGACCGCCCTGACGGAGGTACGCCGGGTGGAACGGGGTGCCGCGAAAGGGGCTCAGCATCTCCCCCAGCGCGTGCTCCGGCGATTCGGCGAGATAGCGTACCGGCGGCCGGTCGTGCAGGTCGAACCGACCGACGGTCTGGCCGCGGGCCAGGTACGCCGCCGAGTACGGGGCGCCCGGGGCGGCGTCGGGATCCCACGGAAAGCAGCGCCACACGGTTCTGGCATCCGTGCGCGCCACGCCCGCCGCCCCGGTCAGGCGTAGGCGCCGGTGCGCGCGGCCTGGACGGCGGCCATCACGGCCGCGACGTCGCCCCGGGCCAGGACATCCAGCGGGCGGCGATCACCGAGATGTGGGTTGTTCCCCTGGAGCCAGCCGGCCACGGCCTCCGGCTCGTAGAGCGCGAGCAGGGCGGTCACCACCGCCGCGAGGCCGGACAGCCGCCAGCCCTCCTCGCCGCCCAGCTCCTGCCCGTTGGCGGCGCGGGTGATCTGACTGCGGTGCGTCCCCACCCACTTGGCCAGTCCGGCCCGCGTGCCAAAGACGACCTCGCCGGCGCCGACGCTGGCTTCGGAGAGCATTGCCGCTGGGGTTTCACGCACGCGCCTGGGCATCCACGCCTCCGACCGCTTCATGTGCAACAAATATGTTGCAACCCATGAGGCCGGTCAAGCCCGCGCCGCGATCCTCACCCGGCCTGGTACAGTCTTACTCTCACCGCCGCCGGCGCCACCGCCGCCTCGTTGATCACGAGCCGTGCCCGTCGCACGGGCACGGGCGCGAACCGATCCAGCTTGGCGTACCCGATCGTGGTGCCGCGCGAGAGCGCCTGCCACGCCCCACCGTCCGATCCGTAGAGCGTGTATCGGGCCACCGCCTGTCCGTCGGTGATGTCTTCCTCGAGCCGCGCGACGCGCACCGTCACCGTCCGGCCGAGGTCCACCTCGGCCTCGGCGGCCCGCGCGCCGGTGCGCGTCCACGTGGCGCGGGCGCCCGCCGCCAGGTCGTCGGTGAACATCGTCGTGAGCCGCTGGTGCATCCCCGACAACCGCGCGACGTCGGTGGAGTGCAGCAGTCCGTCCCGCGTGGGCGGCACGTTGAGCAGCAGCTTCGAGTTCCGTCCCACGGACGAGAAGTAGAGGTCCAGGAGGTCGTCCACCGGGCGAACCCGGTCATCCTCCGCCGCGTGATAGAACCACCCCGGCCGAATGGAGACATCGGCCTCGGCGGGCCGCCAGACCGCGCCGTTCGGGTCGCCGTGCTGGAGCATGGTGGTCACGGCGTCGCCGGACGCGCCGGGGTAGGGCACCGCCTCCGGATTCACGGTGGACCAATTCGGGTCGCCCGCCACCCCGCGCTCGTTGCCGCACCACCGCACGTCCGGACCCGCGTCGGAGAACACCACCGCGGTGGGCTGAAGCCGGCGCACGAGCCCGAACACGCGCGGCCAGTCGTACTCCTGCCGCCTGCCGTTCGGGCCTTCCCCGTTGGCGCCGTCGAACCAGACCTCCGCGATCTCCCCGTACCGGGTGAGCAGCTCCGTGAGCTGCGTCGCGTAGAGGTCGTTGTAGCGGAGCGAGTTGCCGTACGACGGCGCGTTCCGGTCCCACGGCGAGCAGTAGAGTCCGGCGCGCAGCCCCTCGGCGCGGCACGCGTCCACGAACTCGCGGACCAGGTCGCCCGTGCCGCCGCGCCACGGGCTCGACACGACACCGTGCGTAGTGGTGGTGGTGGGCCACAGACAGAACCCGTCGTGGTGCTTGGCCGTGAGCACCATCGCGCGGAACCCCGCGGCCCGCGCGGTCCGCACCCATTGGCGCGCATCGAGCGCCGACGGAGTGAAGATTCCGGGGTCTTCCGTGCCGTCGCCCCACTCGCGATCGGTGAACGTGTTGACGCCGAAGTGCAGAAACAGCGCCAGCTCGTCGCGCTGCCACGCGAGCTGCGCGGGCGACGGCACGGGCCGCGCCGCGGCGCGTACCGCGGTTCCCACCAGCGGCCACCCGAGCACCGCCGCCGAGCCCGCGACGAACTCCCGTCGGGACAGTGACCGCCGCCCACGCGGATCCCTCGATTCCCCGCTCACTCGATCTCCGCCTCCACCATCCGCCGTATCGCCTGGATCTGCTGTTCGCCGCCGTAGCCGTACCACCGATACATGGCCCGTCCTTCCGCGTCCACCAGCATGGTGAACGGCAGCCCGAACCCGTAATGGCGACCGCGCAGCCTGCCTTCCCCGAGGCCCACCGGGTACGGGAACCCCAGCTCGGCCACGAACGCCGCCGCGCGGTCTCGCTCCACGTCTTCGTTGAGCGTGATGAACACGGGCGCGGAGTCTCCCAGGTCCCGCACGAGGGCGTCGAGCGCCGGCAGCTCGGCGCGACACGGTCCACACCAGCTGGCCCAGATGTTCACCAGCACCATCCGCCCCCGATACTCCGCGAGCGTCAGCCGGCCGCCGTCCAGGCGCTCGAGGTCGAACGGCCGCACCGCGCCCCGCCGCTCCACCGGCAGCGCCTGAAACGGGTCCGGGGCCGCCCGATTCCCGGCGCGTCCCGTCGTCCCGCCGTCGGCCGCCTCGCACGCCGGCAACGCGACCAGGAGGGCCAGACCGAGGCGCGCGCCGGGCCTCATGGTTCGCCGGCCCGTCGAGGGTCCCGGCAGAACTCCAGCGCGATGCCGGGATCGAGCCGCGCCGGCGGCAGCAGCCGATGCATGGCCCGCGCCGTTTCCCGGCAGCGCGCGGGCTCGCCCCGGCCGTACTCGGCCCGCGCCAGCTTCATGAACGCCGGGAGATAATGTTGCCCCATCAGGCGCGTCACGTCGTCGAGCCGCACGCCGCTGTCCGCGTACCCCCGATACTCGTACGTCCGCAGGAGGTTGACCCGCAGTGTGGACACGTCCGGTGGCGGTTCCTCGGTCGGAACGACGCGCGCGTACACGCCGTCCACCCGCCGGAACGGCGCGAGCCACGCGGAGCTCGTACTGGCGAGGCCCATTCCCAGACAGAGCGGGCGCCGCCAGCGGTTGTCCTCGAGGATCCGGAGCAGGATCAGGTCCTGCCGGAGCACGGCCCGGTCGCCAATCGTGGGTGCCGCCCGCAGGGTGATCGAGACCGGTGGCTCCCTGCCCTTCGCCAGGCCCAGCTGCTCCGGGGTGCCGCGCACCGGGATGGTGATGGCCGTGTCCGCCCAGTGGCTGGTGGTGAGCGCGCGGCGCTGGTCCGCGGTGAGCGTGAGCGGGAACGACGGGTCGCGCCGGACGAGCTGCTCCACGAACCAGACGCTGTTGGTCAGCGGCAGGTTCACGACGTGCACGTCGGGACGCACTCCCTCCGCGCCCTGCACGTACAGCAACGGCCACGTGTCGTTGTCGCCGCTGGTGAAGACGATGGCGTTTTCCGGCAGGCCACGCAGCACGTTCGTGGCGTAGTCCTCGGTGAAGTAGTGGCCGGAGCCGTCCACGGCCGCCCAGTTGCGCGCGAGTTGCGAGGCCGGCGCCACCATCAGGAGCACCGCCGCTCCCGCCAGCGCGTGCCGCTCGCGGCCCCAGCTGAGCTCCACGACGCGGAGCAGGGTTCCGGAGAGGCCATAGGCCATCGCGGCCGCGAACGGCACGAACACCGGCAGGTAGTGGCGCGTGAACGGGCGGAAGTAGTTGGGCGGGATGTTGAAGTAGAGGACGGTCATGGCGGCGTGCACGACCATCAGCGCCACGAAGGCGCTGCCCAGCCGCCGATGGCGGCGCCACAGCAGGGCGATCCCCGTGAGGCCCAGGATGCCGGGCAGGAGGCCTAGCACGCCCAGCGGGCCGCTGGCCCCGAAGAAGTTGGCCCCGAACGCGCGGAGGAGATCCGCGACCTGCGCCGACCAGAACGGTGCGTTGCGCGGGAAGAACTGCACCAGGAAGCCGCCGCCGTACTGGCGCAGGGACACGTATTCGTAGAAGCGTGACCAGGTGCTGGGGTCGCCGAAGTTCAGGATCGGATCCGACGCGGAAATCGGAATGATGAGCAAGTGGACGGCGAGGCCCGCCATCACGCCGCCCACGCCGCCGAGCCACGCCTTCACGGAGCCCAGGGTCCGCGGGTGGCGGACCACGATCCACACGAACAGGCCCGGCACCAGCAGCAGATTGGTGCGGTGCACGCTGAAATCCAGGCCGAACAGGAGGCCCAGAACGAGCAACCAGCGCCAGGCGTCAGCGCGCTCGGCGTCCTCCCACCACCGCAGCATGGTCACCAGGATCAACCCCGTGAACACCACGGTGAGCACGTAAGGCGTGAACTTGACGGCGTGCTCCCACAAGGTAAGGCCGAAGGCGAACGTCAGCGCGCCGAGGGCCGCGCCGACCACGGCGACCAGGTCGGGGCGATCCGCGGGGGCGCGCGCGGGGCCCTCGGAGAGCCGAATCAGGCGGAGTGTCACGAGGTACACGAGCCCCGCCGCCAGCGCCGCCAGCAGCCCGGCGAACAGGTTCAGCACGAGGGCCGGCGGCCCCCAAGTCACCCGGGTCACTATCCAGCCCAGGATAGTGAGCAGGAGCGACCCGGGCGGGTGCGTGATCCCGAGCGTCGCGGCGGCGAGCGAATAGACGCTCGAATCCCACCACGTGATCGTCGGATGCGCCGTGAGCCAGTAGACCATCAGCCCCACGGTCACCACCACCACGACCCCCCGATATCTATGCCGAAAGCCCCCGGCAGCGGCTGGATACACGATGACCGTTCTCCCAACCAAACATCAGCATTCGACCCTCACTCCGGCGAATGGTTCCGGCCGATCACCCCCGTCCTCCCGCCAACCGCACCGCATCCGCCGACCGCAGCAGCCGCCACATCGCGACGCACCCCAGCGCCGGCCCGATGGCCAACGGCGCAAACGCCCACCGCCATCCAATCACGTCCACCACCGAGGGCAGCAACCGGATCGTCACGATCGTGAGCAGAAAGCCCAGCGCGGTCTGGGTCGTGAGCATCGTCCCCATGTACTCGGGCTCGGCCAGCTCGCTCACGCTCGTGCTGAACTGCGCGGAGTCGGCGACGATCGCGAATCCCCAGACCAGGGCGATTCCCGTGACCACCCACGGACCGAACGGCATCGCGGCGCCAATCACGAGCGCGCACGACCCGCTGATCGCCATGCTGAGGATCGTCGTGCGGCTTCGACCCCAGCGATCCGCAAGGTAGCCGGCCAGGAAGCTGCCCAGGCCGCCCAGCCCGATCGCGGCAAACGCCACGAACGACGCGGCCGCGGGCGACCACCCCGCGGAGAGGAACGCCACCGCCAGAAACGTCGGGAGCCACGTCCACATGGCGTACAGCTCCCACATGTGTCCGAAGTAGCCGAAGTTGGCGAGCCGCAGCCCCCGGACGGACAGGGCTTTCCCCATGTAGCCGAGCCGAAAGCGCGGCGCCGCGCCTCGATACGGGCCCAGCTCGCCAAAGCGCCACGCAATGCCGCCGCCCACCGCCGCCAGCAGCGCCGCCAGGTACACAACCGGGCGCCAGTCACCGATGTCGCCGAGCCCGCGGAGCAGGTGTGGCGAGGCGCTCCCAACGGTGAGCGCGCCCACCAGCAGCCCGATGCCGAGCCCGCGGTCTTCACGGGTCCAGGTGGCCATGATCTTCATGCCCACCGGATAGACCAGCGCGAGCGCCATCCCCGTCCCGAACCGGAGCGCCACGGTTGCCCCGAACCCCGCGTGCAGGAACGGAATGGCGGCGGTCAGCGCCGCGCCCGCGAACGCGCCGACCGCCAGGACGCGTTTCGGGGCCCAGAGATCCGGTACGTTGAACAGCGCGGACAGCAGCGCCCCGGCCACGAACCCGAGCTGGACCGACATCGTGAGCCACGCCGCGGATCCCGCCGCGATCCCCCACGCGTCCTGGAGCGCCGGCGCGACCGCGGTGCCCGCGAACCACAGGCCCATGGCCAGCAGCTCCGCCAGCGCGAGCAGCAGGAGCGTGCGCCACTTCGCGCTCATGCGTGGTTGGGCGGTATGGCCGCGAGCATCCGGTCCACCTGCGCGATCTCGTCGGCGTTCACCGCGTGGCCCAGCCCCGGGTAGATCGTCAGCGTCACGTCGCCGCCCAGGGCGCGCAGCGCGTCGGCCGACTCGTGGAGGCGGGTCTCGGGAATGTGCGGATCGCGATCGCCGCAGCCCAGGAAGACCGGTGTCCCGTCCAGCGTGCCCTCGAACGTCCAGGGAACACCCGGCGGACCGATGAGGCCCGCCGAGAGTCCGATCAGGCCGCCCCAGCGCGTGGCGGGCGACGCGCCGAAGTGCAGCGCCAGGCAGCCGCCCTGCGAGAAGCCGAGCAGCGCGATGCGGCTGCGCGGGACGCCCTGCCGCTCGATGGTCTCCACGCAGGCCGCCAGGAGATCGAGCCCGGACGAGAGCCACGGCTCGTTGTCGGCGGGTGGCGCAAGGAACCGGAGCGGATACCACACGTTGCCGGCGGCCTGCGGCGCCACGAGCGCCATGGCCGGCGCGGTGAGGGCGGCGCCCAGCCCGAGCACGTCCGAGGGGCTTCCGCCCCGCCCGTGCACCAGCACCACGGCCGCGCGCGCCGCGGAGAGCGGCGCGCCGGACCCGAACACCGGCTGGCCGGCGTGCGGGCCGATGACCGCACGGTCGAGCGGAAAGGGTCGGGGGGGCTGGGCCACGGGCCTCCTGGTCGCGCGTGCCGGGGTCGCGGTAGTGTATCGCCGCGTGCGGGGTGCGTGAAGGACGCCATTACATTAGGCGGATGCCCAGCCTCATCGCGCTCCCGCGGCCGTTCCCGGGCCGCGACGGCGTGCCCGTCATTGCCCGGGTGGACGCGCGCGTGTTCACCACGCGGTACTTCACGCACTGCCTGCAGTGCGGGTTCTGCCACGACTGGTGCTGCTCCTACGGCGTGGACATCGAATTGCCGCGCGCGGAAGCCATTCTGCGGCACGCGCCGGCCCTCGAGGCCTACACCGGGATTGCGCGCGACCGCTGGTTCGAGCCGGAGATCGAGCGCGATGCCGAGTTCCCTGGCGGCGGCGCCAGGCGGACGCGGGTGGAGAACGGACGCTGCGTGTTTCTCAATCGCGCGGGACGGGGTTGTCTGATCCACGGGTTCTGCGTCGAGCGGGGCATGGACTATCACGACCTCAAGTCCATGGTGGATTGCCTGTTCCCCGTCACGTTCGCGGGCGATCTCCTGTGTGCCGCGGACGAGGTCACCGCTGGGGAGCTGGTCTGCCTGCACCAGGGGTCCACGTTGTACCGCGGCGCGCGGGCCGAGCTGGCCTATTACTTCGGCGACGCGTGCGTCGCGGCGCTCGACGCCGTGGAAGCGGCGGTAGGCGCGGGGTGATGGACCGCCCCGGCGGCGTCCTGCTCGACCTCGACGGGACCATCTACGAAGCGGATCGGGTGGTGCCCGGGGCCCCGGAGGCCGTGGCGCGGCTGCGCCGGGCGGGCCTCGCGGTCGCCTTCTGCACCAACGCGACGCGCATGCCCCGCCGGGCGCTGGGCGAGCGCCTGGCGGCGTTGGGGATTCCGGCCGTGCCCGGCGAGATCGTCACGGCGCCCGCCGCGGCGGCGGCCTGGCTCAGGGCCGAGGGTATCCGGCGGGTCGCGCTGTACGTGGCGGAGGCCACGCTCGAGGAGTTCCCGGATTGCACGGCGGATGCCGCCGCGCCCGGGGCCGTGGTCCTGGGCGACCTCGCCGCCGGCTGGACGTTCGACGTGCTGAACCGCGCGTTCCGGCAGGTCCTGGGCGGCGCGCGGCTCGTGGCCCTCCAGCGCAATCGCTACTGGAAGACCGCCGACGGGCTCTCGCTAGACGCGGGCCCGTTCGTGGCCGCGCTCGAGTATGCGGCCGGCACGACGGCGACCGTGGTGGGCAAGCCGAGCGCGCCGTTCTTCTCCCTGGCGGTCGCCGCGCTGGGCGTGCCCGCGGATCGCGTCGTGGTGGTGGGGGACGACGTCACGACCGATGCGCTCGGGGCGCGGGCCGCGGGTCTGCGGGCGGTCCTGGTGCGCACCGGGAAGTATCGGGTCGGGGACGAGGCCACGGTCACACCCGCCCCCGACGCCGTCGTGGACTCGGTGGCGCGATTGCCGGCACTGTTCGGCGTGGAGTAGCGGGGTCAGTCCGCGGAACGCAGATCGAGGAAGCGGTGGCCTTCGCGTTCCAGCGCGGCGCCGATTCGGAACCCCACGGGCCCGCTGAACTCCGGGCCGTCAAACACGAACGTGTGGTACTCGCCCCGCTCGCCGCACGGATCCAGGTCGTCGGTGATCCCGATCTCGGTGAGGAGGTCGGCGTCCAGCTCGCGGCCCAGGAACGGCGTGGCCCGCATCCCGAGATTCACGGCCACCACCAGCGCGTGGTACCCGCGCTCGACCACCTCGTAAACCAGCTCCATCGAGGGCTCGCCCCAGAGCGGCTCGTGGTGAATGAGCCCGGCCGCCGTGACGCGCTCCTCGTACCAGGCCCGCACGTCCGCCAGCGCGACGTTGCCGAAGAGCACGCCCGTGCAGCCCCGGCCCCGGAGGTCCGCCAGCAGGCGCCCGAAGGCCACCTCGAACGTGTCCGGGTGGGTCCGGGTCAGGACCGGCTCGAGGCCCAGCGCGCGGGCCTGCGCCACGAGCAGCTGATGGGGCACCCCGTGGAAGCGCAGCCGTCCGGTGTTGCCCTCGAAGACGGAGGCGAGCCAGCGGACGTCGAGTCCCTGGCGCCGGGCGCGGTCGAGCGCGAGCGTGCCGTCCTTGCCGCCGCTGGTCATGAGGGCGAGGGTCATGGGCGGAGAAGATACGCCGGGGCCGGGCGGCGGCCAGCAGCACACGCGGCGCGGGCCCGGCCCCACGGCCTCCCGGGATTGGGTACATTGCGGCTCGCATGACGCATCCTCACGGCCGCGGGCTCCACCCGGACGACAAGAAGCGCCCCCTCCAGCTCTCCGACGTGACGCGGGAGGCGCGGGATCTGGTGTACGCACACCGGCGCCGGCTCGCGATCGGCGCGGTCCTGATGCTCGTGAACCGCGCCGCGGGCCTCGTGCTGCCGTTCTCGTCGAAAGTCCTGATTGACGACGTCATCGGTCAGGCTCGCCACAGCCTGCTGACACCGCTGGCGCTGGCCCTCGCGGGCGCCACCGCCGTGCAGGCCATCACGTCGTTCGCGCTGAGCCAGCTTCTCGGGGTCGCGGCCCAGCGGGCCATCGCCGACATGCGCAAGGCGGTGCAGGCGCACGTGGAGCGACTCCCCGTCCGCTTCTTCGACGCCACCAAGACCGGGGTGCTCATCTCGCGCATCATGAACGATGCCGACGGCATCCGGAACCTGGTGGGCACCGGACTGGTGCGTCTGCTGGGTGGTCTGGTGACGGCCATCGTCGGGCTGATCTGGCTGTTCTACCTCAACTGGAAGCTCACGGTCGTCATGCTGCTGGTGCTGGGGCTCTTCGGGGGCGCCATGGCCGTGACGTTCCGGAAGCTCCGCCCGATCTTCCGCGAGCGGAGCCGGATCAACGCCGAGGTGACCGGACGGCTCGCGGAGTCCCTCGGCGGCATCCGCGTGGTCAAGGCCTACGTGGCGGAGCGTGCGGAGCGTGCGGTCTTCGCGAAGGGCGTCCACCGGCTGTTCCGCAATGTCGCCGCCACCATCACGGGCGTCTCGGCCATCACGGCGTTCACGACGGTCATCGTCGGCGCGATCAGTATCGTCATGATCCTCGTCGGGGGCCGCGCGGTGCTCGGCGGCACCATGACGCTCGGGGAATTCGCGCTGTACGTGTTCCTGTCGGGCCTCGTCGCCATGCCGCTCATCAGCATCGCGGAGATCGGCACGCAGATCAGCGAGGCCTTCGCGGGACTCGACCGGATCCGCGAGCTGCAGCGCATGACGACCGAGCAGGACGACGACGCGGGGAAGCCGGCCCTGCCCGACGTCCGCGGCGAGATCCGGTTCGCGGACGTCGTCTTCTCGTACGTGCCTGGCACGCCGGTCCTCAAGGGCGTCTCGCTCCACGCGCCGGCCGGCTCCACCACGGCGCTGGTGGGCTCGAGCGGCTCCGGCAAGAGCACGCTCATCTCGCTCGTGATGGGCTTCAACCGTCCCGATGCGGGGCGGGTGCTGGTGGACGGCGTGGACCTGGCGGGCACCCGCCTGCATGACTACCGCCGGCACCTGGGCGTCGTGCTCCAGGACAACTTCCTGTTCGACGGCACCATCGCCGAGAACATCGCGTTCTCGAAGCCGCACGCGACCGCCGCGGAGATTCACGAGGTGGCGCGGATCGCCAACGCGCACGAGTTCATCAGCCAGTTCGACGACGGCTACGCCACGATCGTCGGGGAGCGCGGCGTGAAGCTGTCGGGCGGGCAGCGGCAGCGGATCGCCATCGCGCGGGCCATCCTGGCGGATCCCCGGATCCTCATCCTGGACGAGGCCACGTCGAGCCTCGACAGCGAGAGCGAGGGCCTGATCCAGGAGGGCCTCCGGGCGCTGCGGCGCGGGCGCACCACGTTCGTGATCGCGCACCGCCTCTCCACCATCCGGAGCGCGGACCAGATTCTGGTGCTGGAGCACGGCGAGATCGTGGAGCGCGGCCGCCACGCCCAGCTCATGGCCCTGGGCGGGCGATACCGCGAGCTGCACGACCGCCAGCACCGGGTCGAAGAGGACATCTTCGTCAATCCGGGAGAAGACCCGTCGCGTGCCGCGGAGGCCGAGGAAGAAACGCTCGCGATTCCGCGCGGGCGGGTGGCGGGGCCGCGGGATCTCTGAGAGGCGGGCGTTAGGGCGCCTGCGCGTCCCCCGTGGGAGTGGCCACGCGCCACAGGTTGGCCGGCGCTCCGAACGCGTCCCCTCCCCGCCGCTCGATCTCGACGATCACGTGGCCGGCGTCCGCGGCGGAGAGCCGCCACGCCGCGCCGCGGAGCAGGATCCGCCCGCCGGTCCCGGCGGCCGGCTCCATCCAATAGAGAGAGTCGAGCGCCGTGGTGGCCGCGATGAGGTTCCCCGTGGCCGCGATATCGGTCACCCGGACGGGCCAGACGCCGGGCCCCGCGGGCGCCCGCGCGCCGTTTGCCGCGAGGGTGAGCAGCGCACGCGGGTTCGTGTCCGGCACGATCCACACCTCGCCGGTTGGGGATCGGGTCCACGCCACCACGCCGTCGCCGCCCGGCACGGGCGCCACGGTGCCGGACGCCACGTCGAAGTCCATCAGGGCCCGGGCCACCACGATCGTGTCCGTGAACCGGGTGGCCCCGCCGCCCTTCACCTTGATGACCGAGTCGTAGGCCGCGAGGAAACGGACCACGTCCGGCGTGAGCCAGGCCAGCTCGACCGCCATGTTCACGATCCGGTCGCCCGG
>Ga0302046_10000649_pt1 | contig 34210 bp, 42 predicted proteins | sample RVTome_11_FD_200261 | JGI IMG/M metagenome (GOLD analysis project Ga0302046, IMG submission 200261) | Soil microbial communities from uranium-contaminated site in the Upper Colorado River Basin, Wyoming, United States - RVT147D111 (version 2) ...
AATCGCGCTCTGTCCTCGAAGGCGAGCTTCTTGGCCTCGATGAGCAGGTGTAGATACTCCGGATTCTGCCAACCCAATGAGCGCAGATCGTAGTCCTCGAGAATGTTGAGCATCTGCAAGACGGTGATACCTTGATTATTCGGCGGCATCTCCCAAACTTCGTAGCCGCGATAGGCCGTCGATACCGGATCGACCCACTCGGAGCGATGCGCGGCGAGATCCTCCAAGCCCAGGTAGCCGCCGTTCGCCCGCATGAGATCAGCGATGCTGCGCGCAATCTCCCCCTCGTAGAAAACTTCGCGACCGTGCTCGCCGATCGCTCGATAGGTCTCGGCCAAGCGCGGGTTGCTGAAGGTCTCGGCCGCCCTCGGCGCGCGCCCGCCCGGCAAGTAGAGCTCGGCAAACCCGGGATAGCCCCGGAGCGCTGCGGCGTCGTGCGCCCAATATCCCGCCACGATCTCGGTGACGGGGAAGCCCTCCTCCGCGTATGCGGCAGCCGGGCCAAGCACCTGTCGAAGCGACAACCGGCCGAATGCATCGTGCAGCGTGGTCCAGCCGTCGACGGTCCCGGGCACGCTGACGGGCAGCGGGCCGCGGGACGGGATTCGCGTGAGTCCGGCGTCGCGCAGCCGCTCCAAGCACAAGCTGCGCGGCGAGCGGCCGCTGCCGTTGAGCCCGTGCAGCTTGCGCCCGTCCGCCTCCCAGACCAGCGCGAACAGATCGCCTCCAATGCCGCAGCCGGTCGGCTCGACCAGCCCGAGCATCGCGTTTGCGGCAACGGCCGCATCGACCGCGGAACCGTCGGCTTTCAGAATGTCGACGGCCACCTGCGTCGCAAGCGGATGACTCGTGGCCGCCATGCCGTTTCTGGCGGCGACGACCGAGCGAGTCGCGAAGAACTTTCCGAAGGGCCTATCCATCTTTTCTAGCCTTGCCCCCAAAGCCGAGAGCGGCGTCGCTGCGCGGCTGCTAGGCTGGATCGCGCCGGATGAGCTTCCGGGCTTGGTGCCTGTCCAAGGGCGTCCTATTATTCACGAGTTCGCACGAGGTGTTAACAGGGGCTACGGCAGGCGACGGCCGCGGCCCGCGGTTGCGGGAGTAATGACGGACTGGCCCAACCTATTTTCGGCACATGTATCGGAGTGGAGCGCGCGTTTTTGCGACGCGCTCGACGCCGCCTGCTTCGATGCCGTGGTGGTGCGATCGGGTACGGAGAAGCAGATATTTCGCGACGATCGCGCGTATCCTTTCAGCGCCGAGCCGTACTTCAAGGTCTGGGCCCCACTCGCGCGCCACCCCGGATCCGCGATCGTGTTTGCGCCCGGCCGGCGTCCCAGGCTCGTCTACTTTGAGGATACGAGCTTCTGGCATGAAGCGCCTAGTGAGCCGGAGGGCTACTGGCTCGAGCATTTCGACCTCGTCGTCGCCAAGACGCCCGCCGAGGCCGCAAGGCGGCTCGAGGGTTTCGGCGGATGGGTGGCCAACATCGGCGAGCCGTCCGACGGCGTCGACACCGAAACCTGGAATCCCAAGGCGCTGCTCGCGCACCTCGACTATTTCCGTGCGGTGAAAACACCGTACGAACGCGCTTGCATGGCACGAGCCAACGTAATCGCGGCTTCGGGCCATAGCGCAGCCGAGCGGGAGTATCGGAGGAACGCGTCGGAGTTCCGGTTGAACCAAGCCTACCTCGAGGCCACCGAACAGCGTGAGACAGAGCTACCCTATCTGAACATCGTCGCTCTCAACGACCATGCCGCCGTCCTCCATTATCAGAACCTGACTCACGTCGTTCCCGAGGGGCCTAGCTCGTTCCTGTTGGATGCCGGAGCGAGCTACAACGGCTACGCCGCCGATGTCACGCGCACGCATTGCCGAGGCGCGGATCAGATGCTGGCGCTGATCGAATCGATGCACGAGCTCCAACAGACACTGTGCTCGAAGGCGGTAGTCGGCGTAGATTTCGTCGAGCTCAACGAGCTCGCGCACCGGGACCTGGCGCAGCTGCTTCGCGAGCATGAGCTCATCCGTTGCGATGCTGAGCATGCTTATGAGAGCGGGATCACGAGAACTTTCCTGCCTCATGGTCTCGGCCACTTGCTCGGATTGCAGGTGCACGATGCCGGCGGCCATCTGCAGGGCCCGGACGGAAGCACACGGCACCCGCCGGCCGAACATCCGATGCTGCGTCTAACGCGGACGCTCGAGGACGGTTTCGTCGTCACGATCGAGCCGGGACTCTATTTCATTCCTTCGCTGCTCGAGAAGCTGCGGGATCGCGTACCCGAGCAGGTAAACTGGAAGCGAGTCGAGACGCTCGTCAAGTTCGGCGGCGTTCGGATCGAGGACAATGTATGCGTCACGGAACAGGGCCCGCTCAACCTGACTCGAGCGGCAATGCAATGAACGGCTGAGCATGTCACACAGAACCCAGGATCTGCCCGAGCTAAGCGGGCCCATGCACGCGATCAGGGAGCTGCGTTATCACGAAGCATCGCGACAGGCCTTTGCCTTTGTCCTGATCGCGTGGTTCTCTTTGGTCGGCGAGGCGACACCCTTGAGCCTGGCCTTCGGCTGCGGCTTCGTTCTGCTCGGGACGGCGGTCCGATTCTATGCCAGCGGCTATATACTAAAGAATCACGAGCTCGCCACAAGCGGCCCCTACGCCTTCGTCAGGCACCCGCTGTATACGGGCAACATTTTGATAATATTAGGATTTTCAGTTTGCTCGGCGGTTTGGTGGACGGCAGCCGTCGCGCTCGTGTTCTTCTGGTTCTACTACCCGGCCGCCATCGAATATGAGGATCGAAAGCTGCGCAAGCTCTTTGGCGAGCGTTGGGAGATCTGGGCCTCCGAGGTTCCCGCGCTGCTGCCGAAGCCGGCGTCGCCGTCCATGGGCACCGGCGGCGGCTGGTCCTTGATGAAAAGCTACAAGCAAAACGGCGAGCCGATGATCGTGCTCTACATTCTTTTCTGGCTCACATACCTCGCATGGCCGCTGAGATAGCGCCCGGCAAGGTCGAACGCCAAGAGATGCCCGGCGATCTGGAGGCGTTCCGCGACTGGCTGGCTGCGGGTCCGACGAAGCGCGGCGGCCATGCGCTTCGCCGCGGCTACCAGGCGGGGATCGAAGTCTTTCATTCACCGGCAGGCAGCTATGTCGTCAAGAGTCCCCGTGGTTTCTATTTATGGCGACGGATCGGTCGGGCGAGCCTCCGCCGCGAACATCAGGCCTACGTCAATCTGACCGGTATCCGCGGCGTTCCCCGATGCCTCGGCATGCTCGAGGATGGCGCGCTGGTATTGGAGTACATCGAAGGTGACACCCTTCGTAAGCGCGAGCACACGCTGCAACACAGAGATGCGTTCTTCGAGCAGCTGCTGGCGACGATCCGCAGCCTGCACGCAGCAGGCGTCGCCCACGGCGACCTCAAGCGCAAAGACAATATTCTCGTCGGCCCCGGAGAGCAACCGTATCTCGTAGACTTCGGCGTCGCCAGCATCGAAGCGCGGCGACACTATCCGTGGTCCAGCGCGGTCTATCGCTGGATGCGTCAATACGACTACAACGCCTGGGTCAAGCACAAATACCGGCGGCAGCTCTCCAAGCTCGACGAAGCGGACGCGGCGCTGTATCGGCCGACCTGGCCCGAGCAAGTCGCGCGCATCATCCGAGTGATCTGGCAGAAGCTGACGTTCCGACGGCTGCGCAAGCGGCAGCTCGCGAAACCCGATATCGACGCGTGAAGAAGACGGGCGAGCGGTATGACGCGGCAACGGTGCCAGCCCCGGCGCGAAGTCGACTGAGAGTGCCGATGTCTTCGTCCGCGCGCTGATTGCGAGGCTGGCTACTTGGATTTTCGGCTGGCAGTCTCGGGCGCGTCCGGTTGATCGAGGAGCTGCACGAGTGCCATGGGCGCCGCATCCCCGGCGCGGTAGCCGGTCTTGAGGATGCGCAAATAGCCTCCGGGCCGATCCTTGAAGCGCGGCCCGAGTTCCGAGAACAGCTTGCCCACAGCGATGTCGTCACGAAGCCGCGCGAACGCCAAACGTCGCCGGGAAACGCCGTCCTGCTTGGCCATGGTGATTAGCGGCTCGACCACTCGTCGGAGCTCCTTCGCCTTCGGCAAGGTCGTGGTGATCGTTTCGTGACGCAACAGCGACGCCGCCATGTTTCGATACATGGCCTTGCGGTGCGCGGAATTACGACCGAGCTTACGACCGGATTTCCTGTGACGCATGACTGTTGTCCCTCGAGTCTCTAAAACGCGACGGACTGCGGCTCGCCTTCCGGCTGCAGCCCCGGGGGCGGCCAATTTTCCAAGCGCATGCCCAGAGTCAGCCCATGCGCCTCCAGGACCTGCTTGATCTCGGTCAAGGATTTCTTACCGAGATTCGGTGTGCGCAATAGCTCGACTTCAGTACGCTGGACGAGATCGCCGATGTAGTTGATGTTCTCGGCTTTCAGGCAATTCGCCGATCGCACCGTGAGCTCGAGCTCGTCGACCGCTCGCAGCAGGATCGGGTCGATGTGCGTCTCCGCGGCTCCATAGCCGGTCTCGTCCTCGCCTTGCAGATCGACAAAAACGTCGAGCTGGTTCTTGAGTATCCCGCCGGCGCGCCGAATCGCCTCCTCCGGATCGATGGTTCCGTCGGTTTCGATGTCTATGATCAATTTGTCGAGGTCCGTCCGCTGCTCCACTCGGGCGCTTTCGACATTGTAGGTCACTTTGCGAACCGGGCTGAACGACGCGTCGAGCTGTAGCCGCCCGATCGGGCGCGTCTGCTCGTCGAAGGTGGCTTGCTGCACGGCCGGCTGATAGCCGCGCCCGCGCGCGACCTTCAAGAACGCCCGAAGCTCACCCGCTTGCGTCAGGTTGGCGATGACATGATCCGGGTTGACGATTTCGATGTCGTGATCGCAAACGATGTCCCCAGCAACTACCGGGCCCGGCCCCTTTTTGGATAGCGAGAGCTCGGCAACGTCGCGTCCATGCATCTTGATTGCAACGGCCTTGAGGTTCAAAAGAATATCGACGACGTCCTCTTGCACGCCCTCGATACTCGTGTATTCGTGCAGCACGCCCTCGATCTCGGCTTCCACGATCGCGGCGCCGGGCATCGAGGAGAGGAGCACTCGCCGCAGCGCGTTCCCCAGCGTATGGCCGAATCCGCGCTCAAAAGGCTCAACCGTGATTTTCGCGTGGTTGGCGCTTAGCGACTGAACCTTGACCGCGCGGGGCCTCAAGAATTCTGTAGCTGATTCCTGCATTTAGGATTCCTCACTCTTATTTCGAATAGAGCTCGACGACAAGGTTCTCATTGATGTCCGGAAGTATTTCGTCTCGCTCGGGCAATGCTTTGAGCACCCCCTCCATCTTCTTTTCATTCACCTCGACCCACTCGGGCAAGCCGACCTGCGTGGCAATATCCAGAGCTGCCTTGATCCTGGTCTGCTCTCTGGCGCGCTCGCGAACGGAGATCCTGTCGCCGGCCTTGAGCTGATAGGACGGCACATTGACGATGTGCTCGTTCACGGTTATCCCTTTGTGGCTGACGAGCTGCCGAGCCTCGGCGCGCGTCGACGCAAAACCCATCCGATATACGACGTTGTCGAGGCGCGACTCCAGCATTCTCAACAGGTTTTCACCCGTGGAGCCTCGCCCCTTGGCGGCTTTCTTGTAGTAAGTCCGGAACTGGCGCTCGAGGACACCATACATTCGCCGCAGTTTCTGCTTCTCGCGCAACTGCAGGCCATAGTCGGACAAGCGCGTCCGTCTCTGGCCGTGTCCGCCCGGCGGGATTTCCAGTTTGCATTTGGCTTCGAGGGGCTTGACTCCGCTTTTCAAAAACAGATCCGTACCCTCGCGCCGGGAGAGCTTGCATGTTGGGCCTCTGTATCTTGCCATTACTGTTTCCGTTTACACTCGTCGACGCTTCGGTGGTCTGCAGCCGTTGTGAGGAATGGGCGTCACGTCCTCGATCTGAGTAATCCGAAACCCTACCGCGTTCAATGCACGAACCGCGGATTCACGTCCGGGTCCCGGGCCTTTGACGCGTACTTCCAGATTCTTGATCCCGTAATCCTTGACCGCCGTTCCTGCGCGCTCTGCGGCCACTTGAGCCGCGAACGGTGTGCTCTTGCGCGAGCCCTTGAACCCGCAACCGCCTGCGGTCGCCCAGGAGAGCGAATTACCCTGGCGGTCGGTGATCGTAATGATCGTGTTGTTGAATGACGCATGCACGTGCGCCACAGCGTCCAGAATCTGGCGCTTGACCTTTTTCTTTGGGCGGGGCGGTTGAGCCATATAATCTCCCTAACGGTATCCGGTGTTCTCGGTCGGTGCGTTACTTCCTGATGGGCCTGCGCGGTCCTTTTCGCGTCCGAGCGTTAGTTCGCGTGCGTTGCCCGCGCAATGGCAATCCGCGACGATGCCTGATGCCGCGGTAAGACCCCAGGTCCATCAGCCGCTTGATATTCATGGCCGTCTCGCGGCGCAGATCGCCCTCCACGGTGAACTTGGCGATCACATCCCTGAGCTTCGCGACTTCCGGTTCCGTCAAATCCTTGACTTTGATGCTCGGGTCGATGCCGGCGACCTGACAAGCTATGCGCGCGCGGCTCACGCCGACGCCATAGATGTGCGTCAAGGCTATGGCGACGTGCTTGTTGTCGGGGACGTTGATGCCCGCTATGCGTGCCATTCCCTACTCCCTCAGCCTTGCCGTTGCTTGTGACGCGGGTCGGAGCAAATCACTCTCACTACTCTGTTCCTGCGAATGATCTTGCAGTTTCGGCACATCTTTCTCACTGAAGCCCTGACTTTCATCGCTAGCCCTCTTCGATACGCTAGACGTTCTTGCGCCCATAGCCGCGAAGATTCGCCTTCTTCAACAAACCCTCGTACTGGTGGCTCATCATATGAGCCTGCAGTTGTGCCATGAAATCCATGGATACGACGACGATGATCAACAAAGACGTGCCGCCGAAATAGAACGGAACGCTGAATCGCAGGATCATGAACTCCGGCAGCAAGCACACGCCCGTGATATAAATCGCGCCCCAAAATGTGAGGCGGGTCAATACCTTATCGATATATTCAGCAGTCTGGTGGCCGGGTCTTATCCCGGGAATGAAGGCTCCGGAGCGCTTCAGATTGTCCGCCGTATCTCTGGAATTGAATACCAACGCGGTATAGAAAAAGCAGAAGAAGATGATCAACGAAGCGTACAGTAGAATATAGATCGGCTGCCCGGGCGACAGGCTCGCCGCAAGCCTCTGCAGGCCCGATACCGCCTGGCTGGTGCCGAACCAGCTTGCGATCGTCGCCGGAAAAAGAATCAGGCTCGAGGCGAAGATCGGAGGTATGACTCCGGACATGTTGATCTTGAAGGGTAAATGCGACGTCTGGCCGGCATAAAGGCGCCTGCCCTGTTGCCGCTTCGCATAGTTGACCGTTATCCGGCGCTGAGCACGCTCCATGAACACGACGAAGAACGTCACGCCCAACACCAATACTCCAAGCACAAACGGCATCGCCTGATTCATTCCACCAGTGCTTACGAGCTCGAGCGTGCCGCCGATGGCCGAGGGCAAACCGGAGATGATGCTGGCGAGGATGATCATGGAAATACCGTTGCCGACGCCGCGCTCGGTAATCTGCTCACCCAGCCACATCAGGAACATGGTTCCCGTCACGAGCGTGATCGCCGCAATCAGCACGAAGTTGCCGCCGGGGTTGATCACTACACCCTGGTTCTGCAATGCAGTCGCAGCCGCCACGGATTGAAAGCAACACAGCACGACGGTGCCGTAGCGCGTGTACTGAGTAATCTTTCTCCGACCCGATTCCCCTTCCTTGCGCAGTTGCCCGAGGCTCGGTACGACGTGGGTCGCCATCTGCATGATGATCGACGCGGATATATAGGGCATGATCCCAAGCGCGAAGATGGACAGCCGCGAAAGCGCGCCGCCCGAGAACATGTTGAACATGCTCAGGATCGTGCCCGACTGCTGCTCGAAAAATTGCTCGAGCGCGACAGGATTGATCCCCGGCACGGGTATGAAGGTGCCGATTCGATAGACCACGAGCGCGCCGATCAAGAAGAACAACCGTTGCCGCAACTCGGAGAATCGCGTCGCCTCGCCGAGCAGGGCCGCTGGATTGGTGGTACCGGTCTTAGCCATCGCGCGATCTACTCGATGCTGCCGCCGGCGGCCTCGATGGCTCGCCGCGCTCCCGCGGTCACTTGCAGGCCCACGATTTTCACCGCGCGTTGGAGAGATCCGGAGGCGATGATTTTCGCCCGCTCCGCCCGCTTGGGCACCAATCCAGCGCCCTTCAGCGCGGCGAGATCGATGGTCTCTGCCGGCAGCGACGCGAGCTCGTGTAGCCGCACTTCGGCACGCAGCTTGGCGCTCAGGGAATGAAAGCCGATCTTGGGCAAGCGACGCTGCAAGGGCATCTGACCGCCCTCGAAGCCGACTTTGTGGAAGCCTCCCGCGCGCGCGTGTTGCCCTTTCACGCCGCGGCCGGCCGTCTTGCCTCCGCCCGCGGCGATGCCGCGCCCGAGACGCTTCCCGGCTTTCCTCGAGCCTGCGCGGGGCCGGAGTGTGTTGAGCCGCATCAGGCTTCCTCCACCTTCAACATATAGGAGATCTTGGAGATCATGCCCCTATTCTCCGGCGTATCGATCACGTTCACGCTGTGATGCAATCGCCGCAGACCGAGCCCCGCCGCACATTCGGCATGGCCGGGCTTGCGGCCGTGCTTGCTCTTCACGAGCGTGATCCTGAGCTGTTTGTTCTGCTGGTCCATCTGCAGTCCTATCCCAAGATTTCCTCTACGGTCTTACCGCGCTTCGCCGCGATCTGATCGGGCGAGCGCATGTTCGTCAACGCCTTGATCGTCGCACGGACGACGTTGATCGGATTTCTCGAACCGTAGCTCTTTGCCAAGACATTGCGCACGCCGGCGCATTCGAATACGGCGCGCATCGCCCCGCCGGCGATGATTCCGGTGCCTTCGGAGGCCGGCTGCATGAACACGCGCGTCGCTCCGTGGCTTCCATTCAACTCGTAATGCAGCGTGTCGTTCTTCAAATTTATGGTGCGGAGATTCTTCCTCGCCGCCTGCATGGCTTTCTGAATCGCGAGCGGCAACTCGCGCGCCTTGCCGTAGCCGTAGCCGATTCGGCCGCCGCCGTCGCCCACGACGGTCAGCGCCGTAAAGCCGAATTGCCGGCCGCCCTTGACGACCTTGGCGACCCGATTGACGGCGACGAGCTTTTCCTGAAGTTCTTCCGATTTAGACATGCTTCATTCCAACCTAAAGTGTCAGTCCCGCCTCTCTGGCCGCATCGGCAAGCGCTTGAACGCGGCCGTGATAGTTAAAGCCGGAGCGGTCGAACGCAACCTGGTTGATCCCGGCGGCCAATGCGCGTGCCGCGATCAGCCTACCGACGGCCGCCGCGGCCGTTTTGTTGCTGGTCGATTCGAGCGATTCACGCAGCTCCTTTGTCAGAGTAGAGGCGCTCACTATCACGCGATCGTCCTTAGAAGCGATGACCTGCGCGTAGATGTGTCTCGGCGTGCGATGGACGCAGAGGCGCGTGGCCCCGAGCAGCTTGATCTTTGCCCGAGTACGCTTTGCCCGGCGCAGCCGTCTTTGCTTCTTGTCCATCGATGCTCTTACTACTTCTTCTTCGCTTCCTTCAGGACGATCCGCTCGTTCGCATAACGGACGCCTTTGCCCTTGTACGGCTCCGGCGGGCGGAAGGCCCGCAGCTCGGCCGCGACCTGACCGACGCTCTGCTTGTCGGATCCTTTGATGACGATCTCCGTTTGACTCGGCGTCTCCACCGTAACGCCTTCGGGGATGTCGTAGGCGATCGGGTGCGAGAATCCGAGAGTCAGATTGAGACGCCGTCCCTGCGCCTGCGCTCGATAGCCGACACCTACGAGCTCCAGCTTGCGCTCGAATCCGGCGCTGACCCCTTTGACCATGTTGTTGATCAAAGCCCGTGTCGTGCCGGCCATCGCCCGGGAAAAGCGGCTGCCGGAGCGGGCGCGCACCGAGATCGCCGCGCCGTCGCTCGACACCTCCACTTCGGTGTTGCAGACCAGCGACAGCGCTCCCTTGGGCCCCTTTATAGTCAGATCACGGCCCTTGAGATCGATCTCGACCCCTTTCTGAAGCGGCACCGGACGTTTTGCAACTCTAGACATCTCTCAAAACTCGACCTGGATTCAGCAAACTAGACAGAGGACCTCGCCGCCGTGCCCCTGCGCACGCGCCTGGCGGTCCGTCATGACACCTTTGGACGTCGAGACGATTGCAACGCCGAGCCCGCCTTGAACCTTGGGTAGCCGGCCGGAGCGCGAATAAAAGCGCAAGCCCGGGCGGCTCGTTCTCTCGAGCCGCTCGATGACGGGCCTTCCATGATGGTACTTGAGCGTGATCGTCATGGTCCGCTTGACGCCGGAGTCCTCCGTCGCCACGCCCGCGAGATACCCTTCAGCCTCGAGAACCTTGGCGATCGCGAGCTTGGCCGTCGATGCCGGCATCGTCACCGAGACCTTTCGCGCCTTTTGCCCATTGCGAATGCGCGTCAACATGTCGGAGATCGGATCAGTCATGCTCATGGTTCAACCCTGCCGCTCACCAGCTCGCCTTCGTCATGCCCGGAATATCGCCCCGCATCGTGGCCTCGCGCAGCTTGTTGCGTCCAAGCCCGAACTTGCGGTAATACCCATGCGGACGGCCCGTGATCGCACAACGGTTCCTGAGCCTAACGGGGCTCGCATCCCGAGGAAGCGCTTGTAGGCGCGTCTGCGCCAGCATCTTCTCCTCATCGGCAGCGTTCGCATCACGAATGATCTTTCGATATTCCGCCCGTTTCTTCGCATAGCGCTTCACCAGCGCGGCGCGTTTAACTTGTCGCATGAGCATCGATTTCTTCGCCATCAGTCAATACCTCTTCAGCCGCGCAACGGGAAGCTGAACGCCTCCAGCAGTGCGCGCCCTTCCTCATCGTTTCTCGCCGTGGTCGTGATCGCAATGTCCAGCCCCCGAATCGCGTCGACTTTGTCGTAGTCGATCTCGGGAAAGATGATTTGCTCTCTGACTCCAAGGTTGTAATTGCCCCGGCCGTCGAACGCCCGCGCGCTCAATCCCCTGAAATCGCGCACGCGTGGCAGCGCTATGCTGATCAGCCGGTCCAGAAACTCGTACATCCGCTCGCTGCGAAGCGTAACCTTGCAGCCGATCGGGACCCCCTCCCTCACTTTGAACGTCGCCACGGATAACCGCGCATTGCAGGGTATGGGCTGTTGCCCGGAAATGCGCTTGAGATCGTCCATCGCGTGATCGAGAACCTTGCGGTCGGCCAGCGCCTCGCCCACGCCCATGTTCAGCGTGACCTTGGAAATGCGCGGCACGGCCATGATGTTCGTGAGCTTGAGCCGTTCCATCAACTGTGGAACGGCCTTGGTGCGGTATAACTCTTGTAAGCGGCTCATCCTAGCTGTCCAATACTTCGCCGTTCGACTTGAAATACCTGACCTTGCGCCCGTCCTCCAGGCGTCGGAAACCGACCCGATCGCCTCTGTCGGATGTCGAGTTGTAGATCATCACGTTGGAAGCGTCGACCGGCATTTCTTTCTCGACGATTCCGCCGGGAACGCCCGCGCTCGGGTTGGGACGCTGGTGCTTCTTCACGACATTGACGTTCTCGACCAATACCCGATCGTCGGCATAGACCCTGAGCACGGTGCCGCGGCGCCCCTTGTCCTTGCCGGCAACGATCACGACTTCATCGCCTTTTCTGATCCGTCTCATCGTGGGTCCTACAGCACTTCCGGCGCGAGAGAAATGATCTTCATGAACTGGCTGGTGCGCAGTTCCCGCGTCACCGGCCCGAATATGCGCGTTCCGATCGGCTCGAGCCTCGCGTTCAACAATACGGCGGCATTGCTGTCGAACCGAATCGCCGAGCCGTCGGGTCGCCGCACACCGTGACTCGTGCGAACGACCACGGCGTGATAGACCTCACCCTTCTTGACGCGACCGCGCGGAATCGCATCCTTGATCGTCACCTTTATGACGTCGCCTATCCTGGCATAGCGGCGCTTCGACCCGCCGAGCACCTTGATACACATGAGCCGGCGGGCACCACTATTGTCCGCCGCGCTTAGCACCGTTTGCGTCTGAATCACTGCTGCGTCCTCACTCAACGACATCCGCGGTTTCAATGATCTCGACGACACGCCATGCCTTGCGTTTAGACAACGGCCGGCACTCAACGATGGCCACCGTATCACCCTGTTTGCAAGCGTTGTCCTGATCGTGAGCGAGCACCTTCGTAGTGCGGCGGACGAACTTTCCATATACGGGATGCCGCTCCAGCCGCTCTATGACCACCGAAACGCTCTTATTCATCTTGTTGCTGACGACACGACCGACGACGAACCGCGCCTTCGCGCCCGCCACCGGATCCTTCGCGCCATCACTTGTGCTGCTGCTCATTTCGCTCGTTCCGTCACGTCGCTGTTGAAGCGCTCTCGCAGAATCGTCTTGATCCTGGCGATGTCCTTTCGAACTTTGCAGGGCTGGTCCGCCCTCGCGGCCTGTCCGGTGGCCGCCTGCATCCGCAGATTGAATTGCTCACGCCGAAGCTTGAGGAGCTCGTCCTGGAGCTCGCCATTCGGCATGCCTCTGAGAGCCTTGATCTTCATTACGCCACCCGCCTCGAGACGAAGCTCGTTGCAATTGGCAGCTTCGCTGCCGCGCGTTTGAAGGCTTGCCTTGCGGTTTCCTCATTCACGCCGGACATCTCATAGAGAACGCACCCGGGCTGCACGAGAGCCACCCAATATTCCACGTTCCCCTTGCCCTTTCCTTGGCGAACCTCAAGCGGTTTCTTGGTCACGGGCTTGTCGGGAAACACACGGATCCAGATCTTCCCGCCGCGCTTGACGTGCCGCGTCATCGCGCGCCTGGCCGCCTCGATCTGGCGCGCCGTCAATCGGCCTCGATCCGCGGCCTTCAGACCGTATTCTCCGAAACTGATCTCGTTGCCTCGCTGGGCGAGGCCTCGATTTCGGCCCTTGTGCTGCTTTCGGAACTTGGTGCGTTTCGGCTGTAACATGTCGCTGGACCTTACTGACGGGAAGCGGGTTCCTGTTGCTCCGCCTGCGCCTCAGTGGAGTCGAAGACCTCGCCACGGAAAACCCATACCTTCACGCCGATGACGCCGTAGGTGGTTTTCGCCTCTGCGAGCCCGTAGTCGATATCCGCCCGCAGCGTGTGTAACGGCACCCGGCCCTCTCGATACCACTCGGAGCGGGCGATCTCGGCGCCGTTGAGCCTGCCGCTGACTCTGACCTTGACGCCCTCCGCGCCCACGCGCATCGTGTTGGTTACCGCCCTGCGCATCGCTCTGCGAAACTGGACCCTACGCTCGAGCTGCTGGGCAATGCCCTCCGCCACCAGCTGCGCGTCCAGCTCCGGCTTCCGGATCTCGGCGATGTTCAGCCGCACGTCGGACAGCGCCATTCCCAGGAACTTGGCCACTTCCACGCGGAGCTTCTCTATATCCTCGCCTTTCTTGCCGATGACGATTCCGGGACGCGCCGTATGAATCGTGATGTTCGCGCGTTTCGCCGGCCGATCGATCTGGATTCGGCTCACGGAAGCTTCCTTGAGCTTTGCTCGGAGCAACTCGCGGATCAGGTAATCCTTATACACATAGTCCGGGAAACTCTGCGAATCGGCATACCACTTGGAAGACCACTCCTTGGTGATTCCCAGCCGAATCCCGATCGGATGCACTTTCTGACCCATGGTTGTTACTCGTCGGCGACTTCTATCGTGATGTGGCTATTACGCTTGATGATCCGGTTGCCACGTCCCTTGGCGCGCGCGTGAAACCGCGCGTAGGTCGGTGCCTCCGCGACCACAATCGTCGAGATCTTGAGCTCGTCGATGTCCGCTCCGTCGTTGTGCTCTGCGTTGGCGATCGCCGATTCCAGCACCTTGCAGACGATCTGAGCAGCCTTCTTGCGACTGAATCGCAATATCGCCAGCGCCTGAGCGACCGACTTGCCGCGAATCTGGTCGGCAACGAGACGGCATTTCTGCGGCGAAATCCGTGCGAAGCGAAGTGTTGCTGCCGTCGACATCCTTATCCCGCTGTTGGTTTGACCTTACGGTCGCCCGAGTGCCCGCGAAACGTGCGCGTCGCTGCGAACTCGCCGAGCTTATGGCCAACCATGTTCTCGGAGATGAGTACCGGAACATGCTGTCGGCCGTTGTGGACCGCGATAGTGAGTCCAACCATGTCCGGAACGATCATCGACCGGCGCGACCAGGTCTTGATCGGCCGGCGATCGTTTTCCTTGGCTGCGCGCTCGACTTTCTTCGCCAAGTGCGTATCGACAAAGGGGCCTTTCCTGATGGATCGGGACATGAATAAATCCTTGTGGTCTCCGTATCGCCCGCGTCTACTTCTGTTTTCTGCCGCGCACGATCATGGCGTTGGTGCGTTTGTTGTTGCGCGTCTTGTACCCCTTGGTCGACACGCCCCATGGCGTCACCGGATGACGGCCTCCGGAGGTCTTGCCCTCGCCGCCGCCGTGCGGATGATCGACCGGATTCATGGCCACGCCGCGAACCGTCGGCCGAACTCCACGCCACCTTTGCGCGCCGGCCTTGCCGAGCTTGCCCAGATTGTGCTCGTAGTTACCGACTTCGCCGACCGTCGCGCGGCAACCGACATGAATCCGGCGCATCTCGCCGGAGCGCAGCCGCAAGGTCGTGTATGCGCCGTCGCGGGCGACTATTTGAGCGGAATTGCCCGCGCTCCTGGCTAGCTGGCCTCCCTTGCCTGGCTTCATCTCCACGCAATGAACCAGCGTGCCCACGGGAATGTTCTTCAGCGGCAAGGCATTTCCCGGCTTGATCGGTGCCTCCGCCCCGGACTGAATCGGCTGCCCCGCCTTGCAGCGGCGAGGAGCCAGGATGTAGCGTCGCTCGCCGTCGCTGTAGAGCACGAGAGCGAGGTGGGCGCTTCGATTCGGGTCGTACTCGATGCGCTCGACGTAGCCGGGCACGCCGTCCTTGTCGCGCTTGAAATCGATGATTCGATAGCGCCGCCGATGACCGCCGCCCTTGTGGCGCACGGTGATCCGCCCGGCGCTGTTCCTGCCGCCGGTGCTGGCCTTGGAGGTCAGCAACGGCTCGTGAGGCTCTCCCTTGTGCAGATCGTTGCGCACCGCACGGACCAGGAAGCGACGCCCCGCGGAGGTTGGTTTGGATTTTCTTACTGCCACGATGGTGTTCCCGGTAGCTCCGCTATTCGGCGCCCATGAACGAGATGTCGTTGCCCGGCGCCAAACGGACGTAGGCCTTCTTCCAGCTCGCTTGTCTGCCGCGGGTCAATCCGTGCCGCTTGATCTTGCCCAATATTCGAACCACGGTGACCCGATCGACCTTGACTTCGAACAACATCTCGACCGCTTCGCGGATCTCCCGCTTGGAGGCATCGAGACGCACCTTGAATACCACCTGATGCTGCTTGTCCGCCGCCGCCGTGGTCTTTTCGGACACGTGGGGACCGAGTATCACGGTCGTCAATCTTTCCTGGTGCGCCGGCCGGCTCATGCCAATCGCTCCTCGAGTATCTTCACCGCTGCGACGGTCATGACGACGCTGTCGTGCTTCGCAAGGCTGACCGGATCGATGGAACGCGCATCGAGCACCTTGACGTGAGGCAGGTTTCGCGCCGCGAGCCAGAGCTTCTCGTCGAAACCTTCCACGACGATGAGCACGTTCTCGATGGCGAGCTCCTTGAGCTTGGTCACGAGCTCTTTCGTCTTGGGTGCCGAAACGGTGAACTCCTCCGTCAAAAGCAGCCGCTGCTGGCGAATCAGCTCGGAGAGCATCGACCGTATCGCGCCGCGGTACATCTTGCGATTGACCTTCTGTGAAAAATCCCGGGGCTGCGCGGCGAAAGTCTTACCGCCACCGACCCAAATCGGGCTCGTCGTCGAGCCCGCACGGGCTCGACCGGTGCCCTTCTGCCGCCAGGGCTTGGCGCCACCGCCCCTCGTTTCGGCGCGATTCTTCTGCGCCTTGGTCCCCGCGCGTCCACCGGCTAAGTAGGCCATGACCACCTGATGGACCAGCGGCTCGTTGAACGCGACGCCGAAAGCCGCGTCCGTCAGCTCGACCGTCGTCTTGGTTCCGTGCAGGCTCAGCTTCATGCGGCTAGCTCTCTTTCGACCGCGTCTTGCCGGCCGGGCGGACGATCACATGGCCTCCAGGCGCACCGGGAACGCCACCCTTGACCAGAATCAGGTTCCGCTCGGCATCGACACGCACGACTTCCAGATTGGGAACCGTGCGCCGCACGTTGCCGAGATGTCCGGCCATTTTCTTCCCCTTCCAGACTCTGCCGGGCGACTGATTCTGACCAATCGATCCGGGCGCTCTGTGGGACAGGGAGTTGCCGTGACTGCTGTCCTGCGAGCTGAAGTTGTGCCGCTTGATGGTGCCGGCGAAGCCCTTTCCCTTGGATGTACCGGTGACGTCCACACGTTGCCCGTGGACGAACCGATCAACTTTGAGCTCGGTACCGGCCGCAAGATCGCCGCCTTCGTCGTCGCCGAGCCGGAACTCCCAGAGCCCGTCTCCGGGTTGGGCCTGAGCCTTGGCGAAATGCCCGGTCAGCGGCTTTACGACCCGACGCGGCTTGCGACTGCCGACGGTCACCTGCACAGCCCGATAGCCGTCGACGTCGACGTTCTTGAGCTGGGTAACCCGGTTGGGCAAGGCCTCGATCACGGTGACCGGGACTGAGTCTCCGTCCTCCGTGAATATGCGGGTCATACCGCACTTGCGGCCAACTAGACCGATCGGCATTTGTCTATATCCTCTGTATCCGCGCCGGCTACGTTCGGCCGGTGCTTCAGCCAGCGCCCCTTCCGTGCGCTGGCACCGATAGCGGTCCTGGCGGGGCGACCCGCCCGTAACCGCTACTGCTGATGGTCGGACCTTCTCGGTCGAATTCTCCGCCGGCCCCAAGCACCAAATCGGCCCGGCAGGACGAGCCTGGCCGGGCCAACGGGAAGCCGCTTATTATAGCACCGAGGCCGCCCGGTTCAACGCCCTCAATTGAGCTTGATCTGAACGTCCACGCCCGCCGGCAGCTCGAGCCGCATGAGCGCGTCGACGGTCTTATCGGTCGGGTCGACGATGTCCATGAGCCGCTTGTGGGTCAGCAGCTGATACTGATCCCGGGCGTCCTTGTTGACGTGCGGGGAGATCAGCACCGTATAGCGCTCGACCTTGGTCGGCAGCGGAATCGGTCCCCGGACCGTCGCCCCGGTACGTTTCGCCGTCTCCACGATCTCCTTCGCCGACCGGTCGATCAGGCGATGGTCGAAGGCCTTGAGCCGGATTCTGATATTCTGGTTCGTCGCCATGTATGTCTACCTACCTTAACCGATGGTGTCGGCATCGTCGTCTCTCGACAAACGCCCTCCGGCTCTGAGGATTATTGGCCATGCCGCAACAATCCTCGATCGAGCTACTGTCTCAATTCCCGCCTGCGCTTCCTCACTCGATGATCTTCGAGACGACGCCCGCACCCACGGTGCGGCCACCCTCCCGAATCGCAAACCTCAACCCGTCCTCCATCGCAATCGGCGCTATCAACTCCACCTTCATCTGGATGTTGTCCCCAGGCATCACCATCTCCGCCCCTTCAGGCAACTCAACAGCTCCCGTCACATCCGTCGTCCGAAAATAAAACTGCGGCCGATATCCCTTGAAAAACGGCGTGTGCCTACCCCCCTCCTCCTTCGTCAGAATGTAAACCTCCGCCTCAAACTTCGTGTGCGGCGTGATCGACCCAGGCTTCGCCAACACCTGCCCACGCTCCACCTCGTCCCGCTTCGTACCCCGCAACAACACCCCCACGTTGTCTCCCGCCTGACCCTCGTCAAGCAGCTTCCTAAACATCTCCACACCCGTGCACGTCGTCTTCGACGTCGCACGTATGCCCACAATCTCTATCTCATCCCCCACCTTCACTACACCACGCTCAATCCGCCCCGTCGCCACCGTCCCACGACCCGATATCGAAAAAACATCCTCGATCGGCATCAAAAACGCCCCGTCCACCGGACGATCCGGCACCGGTATGTACGCGTCCAGCGCCTCCACCAGCTTCTCCACACTCTGCGTCCCAAGCTCCGACTCCTCCCCCTCCAAAGCCTTCAACGCACTCCCCACAATGATCGGCGTGTCATCCCCAGGAAACTCATACATCGACAACAAGTCCCTCACCTCAAGCTCCACCAGCTCCAGCAACTCATCGTCATCAACCATGTCCGCCTTGTTCAAATACACCACAATAAACGGCACACCTACCTGCCGCGACAACAAAATATGCTCCCGCGTCTGCGGCATCGGCCCGTCCGCCGCCGATACCACCAATATCGCTCCGTCCATCTGCGCCGCACCCGTAATCATGTTCTTCACATAGTCCGCGTGCCCAGGACAGTCCACATGCGCGTAATGCCGCGCAGCACTCTCATACTCCACGTGCGACGTCGCTATCGTGATCCCCCTCGCCTTCTCCTCCGGCGCCTTGTCTATCTGATCAAACGCCACCATCGACCCACCATGCTTCGCCGCCATCACCTTCGTCAACGCCGCAGTCAACGTCGTCTTACCATGATCCACATGACCTATAGTCCCTACATTCACATGCGGCTTCTTTCGCAAAAATTTTTCTTTGGACACCTGATCCTACCTCTCTCAGCGGCAAAGGCCGGGTTGCTGCCGTTCTAGCGGCCTCTCTCTTTGATAATCGACTCGGCCACACTCGACGGCACAACGGCATAGTGGCTGAATTCCATCGTGTAAGTCGCTCGTCCCTGGCTCATGGAGCGCAGCGTCGTCGCGTACCCGAACATCTCGGATAGGGGCACCTCGGCGCGAACGATCTTGCCGAGCGGCGCGTCCTCGAGACCCTGGAGGATGCCGCGGCGCCGACTCAGGTCGCCATTGACGTCGCCCATGTAGTTTTCGGGCGTCACGGCCTCCACCTTCATGATCGGCTCGAGCAGCACGGGCCGCGCCTTGGCGGCGCCCTCCCTGAAGGCCATGGAACCCGCGATCTTGAACGCGATCTCGCTGGAGTCGACGTCGTGATAGGAGCCGTCGAAAAGCGTCACCTTGCAATCGACGACAGGGTAACCGGCGATGACGCCGTTGCCCATCTGCTCCTGGACGCCCTTGTCGACCGCCGAAATATACTCTCTCGGGACGACGCCGCCGACGATGCCGTTGACGAACTCGTAGCCCGTCCCGGGCTCCTTGGGCTCGATGCGTAGATAGACGTGCCCGTATTGGCCTCGGCCGCCCGTCTGACGCACGAACTTACCTTCCTGCTCGACCTTCGCCTGAATGGTTTCTCTGTAAGCCACCTGCGGCTTACCGACATTGGCCTCGACCTTGAACTCGCGCCTCATCCGGTCGACGATGATCTCCAGATGCAGCTCGCCCATCCCGGAGATAATGGTTTGCGCCGATTCCTCGTCCGTGCGCACGCGAAACGAAGGATCCTCGCGAGCCAACTTGCTCAGCGCCATCCCCATCCTTTCCTGGTCCGCCTTGGTCTTGGGCTCCACGGCGACCGAGATCACGGGCTCCGGGAAGTCCATGCGCTCGAGCGTAATGACGGCTTTCGGATCGCAGAGACTGTCGCCCGTCGTCACGTCCTTGAGGCCAACGGCGGCGGCTATATCGCCCGCCCGAACTTCCTTGAGCTCGGCGCGATCGTTCGCGTGCATCTGGAGAATGCGGCCGATGCGCTCGCGCTTGCTCTTGACCGGGTTGTAGACCGTGTCACCGGAGTTCAGCACTCCCGAGTAGACGCGAAAGAACGTCAAGTTACCGACGAAGGGATCCGTTGCAATCTTGAACGCCAAGGCGGCGAAAGGCTCCGAATCGGTCGCGTGCCTCTCGCTTTCCGAGTCGTCCTCGAGTATGCCGTGGATCGGCGGGCGGTCGTCGGGCGACGGTAGAAAATCGATGACTGCATCCAGCACGGCCTGCACGCCCTTGTTCTTGAAGGCCGACCCGCACAGCACCGGCGTGATCTCGCCGGCGAGACATCGCGCACGTATGCCGCGCTTGATTTCCTCCGCCGACAGCTCACCGCTTTCGAGGTACTTGTCGAGCAGCTTCTCGTCGCTCTCGGCCGCCGCCTCGATGAGCTTGTCGCGCGATTCCTTGGCCTGGGCCCTGAGCGACTCCGGAATCTCTTTCTCCTCGAAGCTCATTCCCTGGGTTTCGTCGTCCCACTCGATCGCTTTCATCTTGATGAGATCGACGACGCCGCCGAACGTTTCCTCGGCACCGATCGGAATCTGCAGGGCGACTGGGTTACCCTTGAGGCGTTTGCCGATCTGCTCGATCACGCGGAAGAAGTTCGCACCCGCCCGGTCCATCTTGTTGATGAACGCTATTCGCGGCACGCCATACTTATTGGCCTGCCGCCACACTGTCTCGGATTGGGGCTCGACGCCACCGACGGAGCAGAATACGGCGACAGCGCCGTCCAGCACCCGAAGGCTGCGCTCGACCTCGATCGTGAAGTCGACATGCCCGGGCGTGTCGATGATATTGATCCGGTGTTCCGGAAGGCTTTGATCCATGCCCTTCCAGAAGCAGGTGGTCGCCGCGGACGTGATCGTTATTCCGCGTTCCTGCTCCTGTTCCATCCAGTCCATGACGGCGGCGCCGTCGTGGACTTCGCCGATCTTATGGGATACGCCGGTATAGAACAGTATGCGTTCGGTGGTCGTCGTCTTGCCGGCATCGATGTGCGCCATGATGCCAATATTGCGATACTGCTCGATGGGAGTCTGCCGTGCCACGTCCTTGCCTCAGTTCCATGCCTTACCACCGGTAATGCGCAAATGCCTTGTTGGCCTCTGCCATTCGGTGGGTATCCTCTCGTTTCTTGACTGCAGACCCTCGATTTTCGGCCGCATCCATGAGCTCATGAGCAAGACGCAGCGCCATCGTCTTTTCCGATCTCTTTCTCGCTGCGTCTATCACCCATCGCATCGCGAGCGTCTCGCGCCGCGTGGTCCGAACCTCGACGGGCACCTGGTAGGTAGCGCCGCCGACGCGGCGAGACTTCACCTCGACGGACGGCTTGATGTTGTCCAGAGCCTGTCCCAGGAGCTCCAAGGCTCGCTGCGCGTCCTGGCCGGATCGCTCGGCAATCCTGCTCAAAGCGCCATAGACGATGCTTTCCGCAACGGATTTCTTGCCGCTCTGCATCACCATGTTGATGAACTTGGCGAGCATGTTATTGCCGTACTTGGGATCCGGAAGGACGGTCCGTCGCGGCGCTTGGCTTCTTCGAGACATTGTTGTCGATCCCGGTTCTCGAACCCTAGCTCTTGGGGCGCTTGGAGCCGTACTTCGAGCGGCCCTTGCGGCGGTCGCTGACGCCGGCGCAATCGAGCGTGCCGCGGACGACGTGGTAACGAACGCCCGGCAAGTCCTTGACGCGGCCGCCGCGAATCAGGACGACAGAATGCTCCTGAAGATTGTGACCTTCTCCGCCGATATAGCTCGTGACCTCGAAGCCGTTCGTCAGTCTGACGCGAGCGACCTTGCGCATCGCCGAGTTGGGCTTCTTCGGCGTAGTCGTGTAAACGCGCGTGCAAACGCCGCGTTTCTGCGGAGAAGCGCCCAGAGCCGGCACGCTACTCTTCATGCGCTTGGTGAGGCGCGGGGCTCTGACTAGCTGATTGGTCGTCGCCATTTCTTGCCTATATATAAGATGGGCCCGTTGCCGGTGACCGGCATCCGGGCCTCAGGATCCTTTCCCGCGGCGAAGCCGGGGACTTTTGGTGTCTCCCGGGCCTGCGTTCTTCAGCCCGAGGCAGCAGGAAAGTTTAGGGGTCCCTGTTACCGGCTGTCAACCGACGTCCACGAGCTAACTTGCCCCTGCCGACGTCTCTTCCTCGCGATCCACGGACGTTTCCTCGGAAACCGGTGCCTCGGCTTCGATGCTGCCGCTGCCACTGCTTCGAAACACGGCCGACAACCCCTGCAGCTCCTGCGCCAGGATGTCTTCCTGAGTTCGGCGGCGCTCCTGGTGATGCGCGAAACCGGTGCCGGCGGGAATCAGCCGCCCGACGATCACGTTCTCCTTGAGACCGCGAAGGTCATCCTGCATGCCCCGCACGGCGGCTTCCGTCAGCACGCGAGTCGTTTCCTGGAACGAGGCCGCGGATATGAAGGATTCCGTCGCCAGCGAGGCCTTGGTGATTCCGAGCAGCACCGGCTCGAACTTGGCAGGCCGCTCGGAGCGGGCCTCGGCTTCCTCGTTGGCTTCCAGCATCCGCGCGCGATCGACCTGCTCGCCATGCAAGAACCGCGTGTCGCCGGCTTCGGTGATCTCCACCTTCCGCAGCATCTGGCGGATGATGACCTCGATGTGCTTATCGTTGATCTTGACGCCCTGCAGGCGGTAGACGTCCTGAATCTCGCGGACGAGATAGTCCGCAAGGCGCTCCACGCCTTGAAGCCTGAGGATATCGTGCGGGTTGGGCTCGCCGTCGGCGATGATCTCACCGCGCTCGACGGTCTCGCCCTCGAAGACGTTCAGATGACGCCACTTCGGGATCAGCTCGTCGTGCTGCTCGCCTTGCTCATCGGTGATCACGAGCCGCCGCTTCCCCTTGGTCTCCTTGCCGAAGCTGACCGTGCCGGTGTGCTCGGCCAGGATCGCGGGCTCCTTTGGCCGCCTCGCCTCGAACAGATCTGCGACCCGCGGCAGACCTCCGGTGATGTCGCGAGTCTTGGACGATTCCTGCGGCAGGCGTGCAAGCACGTCGCCGACGACGACCCGGGAGCCGTTTTCCATGGTCAAGACTGCGCCCGCGGGCAAAACGTAAACGGCGGGAATGTCGGTGTTGGGGAAGGAGATCTGCTTACCCTTGCCGTCGAGAAGCTTCGCGGTGGGCCGGTATTCGGTCCCCGCTCCACGGTGCGCCGAATCCAGCACCACCGTGCTCGTCAGGCCGGTGTACTCGTCGACCTGAGTCGTCACGGTCACATCATCGATGAAATCCTCGAACTCGATGTGCCCGCTGACCTCAGTGACGACCGGATGCGTGTGTGGGTCCCAGCTGGCCACGAGTTGTCCCGGAGCCACCTTTTCCGCTTCCTTGACGCTGAGTATGGCGCCATAGGGTACTTTGTAGCGCTCACGCTCCCGCCCGAAGGCGTCCACGACGGCGAGCTCACCCGACCGAGAAGTCACGACCAGATGCCCTTTTTCCTCGTGCTGCACGGTCTTCATATTGTGCATGCGAAGCGTGCCGGCGCTCTTCACCTCGACGCTGTTGACGGCAGCCGAGCGCGAAGCCGCGCCGCCGATGTGGAAGGTACGCATCGTCAGCTGCGTGCCCGGCTCGCCGATGGACTGCGCGGCGATCACGCCCACGGCCTCGCCCTTGTTCACTCTGTGCCCGCGCCCGAGATCGCGGCCGTAGCACTGCGCGCAAACACCATAGCGCGTCTCGCAGGTGATCGGCGAGCGGACGAGGACCTGATCGATCGACGCGGCCTCGAGCTCCGCGACGGCCTTCTCATCGAGCAACCGGCCCGCCTCGACGACGACGGAGCCCGAGGCCGGTGCGGTCACGTCGACGGCCACGACCCGGCCGAGCACGCGCTCGCGCAGCGGCTCGACGACGTCGCCACCTTCGACCAGCGGCGTCATCAACAAGCCTGTCGACGTGCCGCAATCGGGCGCGGTCACGACGAGGTCCTGAGCGACATCGACCAACCGGCGCGTGAGGTAACCGGAGTTCGCGGTCTTCAAAGCCGTGTCGGCCAGTCCTTTGCGGGCGCCGTGAGTCGAAATGAAGTACTGCAATACGTCCAAGCCTTCGCGGAAGTTCGCGGTGATCGGCGTCTCGATGATCGAGCCGTCGGGCTTCGCCATCAAGCCGCGCATGCCGGCGAGCTGCCGAATCTGCGCCGCCGAGCCTCGCGCGCCGGAATCCGCCATCATGTAGATTGAATTGAAGGATTCCTGCTCGGCGAGATTGCCTGCCGCATCGGTCACCGATTCGACTCCGAGCTTCTCCATCATCGCCTTGGCGACCTGGTCGTTGGTTCGCGACCAGATATCCACGACCTTGTTGTAACGCTCGCCGTCGGTAACGAGTCCCGAGGCGTACTGATCCTGGATGTCTTTGACCTCCTGCTCGGCGACTGCGAGAATCGCGGGCTTTTGCTCCGGCACGACCATGTCGTTCACGCCGAAAGACACGCCGGCCCGAGTCGCATAATCGAAGCCCGTGTACATGAGCTGGTCGGCGAAAACGACCGTCTCCTTGATGCCGAGCTGTCGATAACAGGCGTTGATCACGGCGGATATCGCCCGCTTGTTCATCGGACGGTTGATGAGATTGAAATCCAAGCCGTCGGGCATGACGTCAGACAACAACGCCCGGCCGACGGTCGTGTCGACGAGGCGGCTCGTCTTGCCGGACCCGCCGGCGGACCCCGGCGGCGTCTTGACCCTGAGCTTGATGCGGGCGTGCAGCTCGATGCAGCGGTTCTCGTAGGCGCGGTGCACCTCTTTGATGTCCGTGAACAGCATGCCCTCGCCCTTAGCGTTGATGCGCTCGCGGGTCATGTAATACAAACCGAGCACGACGTCCTGGGACGGCACGATGATCGGATCGCCGTTGGCGGGCGACAAGATGTTGTTGCTCGACATCATCAGGGCTCGGGCCTCGAGCTGGGCCTCTAGCGACAAAGGCACGTGCACGGCCATCTGGTCGCCATCGAAGTCGGCGTTGAACGCCGTGCAGACGAGCGGATGCAGCTGGATCGCCTTACCCTCGATCAGCACCGGCTCGAAGGCCTGAATACCGAGCCTGTGCAAGGTCGGCGCGCGGTTCAGCATCACCGGGTGCTCGCGGATGACCTGCGCGAGGATGTCCCAGACTTCCGGACCTTCGCGTTCCACGAGCCTTTTCGCAGCCTTGATCGTCGTCGCCTCGCCCCTGAGCTGAAGCTTGGAGAAGATGAACGGCTTGAAGAGCTCCAGCGCGAGCTTCTTGGGCAGGCCGCACTGGTGCAGCTTCAGCGTCGGGCCGACGACGATCACCGACCTTCCTGAGTAGTCGACCCGCTTGCCGAGCAGGTTCTGCCGGAATCGTCCCTGCTTGCCCTTGATCATGTCCGCCAAGGACTTGAGGGGGCGCTTGTTGGTGCCCGTGATCGCCCGTCCGCGGCGACCGTTGTCGAGCAACGCATCGACCGACTCCTGCAGCATCCGTTTCTCGTTGCGGACGATGATGTCCGGTGCGTTGAGCTCGAGCAGCCGGCGCAGGCGGTTGTTGCGATTGATTACGCGACGATAGAGGTCGTTGAGATCCGAAGTCGCGAAACGCCCGCCGTCGAGCGGCACCAGCGGCCGCAAATCCGGCGGCAGCACCGGCAGCACGGTCATGACCATCCACTCGGGCCGATTGTTGGAGACGACGAAGGACTCCAGCAGCTTAAGACGTTTCGACAGCCGCTTGATCTTGGTTTCGGAGTTCGTGCCGGCGATTTCCTCACGAACGCGGAGAACTTCCGCGTTCAAATCCAGAGTCGACAGCAAGTCGCGAACGGCCTCGGCTCCCATCCGCGCATCGAACTCGTCGCCGTATTGCTCGACCGCTTCGAGATAGGCCTCGTCCGTCAGCAACTGCCCGCGTTCCAGCGGCGTCATGCCGGGATCGACGATCACGAAGGCCTCGAAATAGAGGATTCTCTCGATCTCGCGCAGCGTCATGTCGAGCATGAGCCCGATCCGCGACGGCAACGACTTCAGGAACCAAATGTGCGCGACGGGGCTCGCGAGCTCAATGTGGCCCATGCGTTCCCGGCGCACCTTGGTCTGCGTGACCTCAACGCCGCACTTCTCGCAAACCACGCCGCGATGCTTGAGGCGCTTGTATTTGCCGCACAAGCATTCGTAGTCCTTGATCGGTCCGAATATCTTAGCGCAGAAGAGCCCGTCCCGCTCCGGCTTGAAGGTGCGGTAGTTGATGGTCTCGGGCTTCTTGACTTCGCCGTAGGACCACGACCGGATCATGTCCGGGGACGCGAGACCGATCCGAATGGCCTCGAAATCCTCGACCGGGGTCTGCTGCTTGAAAAGCTTCAGTAAATCCTTCATGGGATAACCACCTGGTACCAGTTGTTCAGTGTGCGACGCGCCAAGCTAGTCGTCAGCTCGCATGCTCGAGATCGATATTGATGCCGAGCGACCGGATCTCCTTGACGAGCACGTTGAAGGATTCCGGCATGCCGGCCTGCATCTCATGCGTGCCGTCGACGATGTTCTTGTACATCTTCGTCCTGCCTTGAACGTCGTCGGATTTCACCGTGAGCATCTCCTGCAAAGTGTACGAGGCGCCATAGGCCTCCAGCGCCCAGACCTCCATCTCGCCGAAGCGCTGGCCGCCGAACTGCGCCTTGCCTCCGAGCGGCTGCTGCGTAACGAGGCTGTAGGGGCCCGTCGAGCGAGCATGCATCTTGTCGTCAACGAGATGATTGAGCTTCAACATATACATGTAGCCCACCGTGACCGGACGATCGAAAGGCTCGCCGCTGCGGCCGTTATAGAGCGTCGCCTGGCCCGACTCGGGCAGGCCGGCCATCCCCAGAAGCTTTTTGATCTCCGCTTCGGAGGCACCGTCGAACACGGGGGTCGCGATCGGCACGCCGTGGCTCAAATTGGTCGCGAGCTCGTGCATCGCCGCATCGTCGAGCTCGTCGAGCGGCTCGGGTTGCCCGCCGGTCTTGTTGTAGATCTCGTCGATGAAGCGCCGGACCGACGCTGCGGATTCCTGGTTCTTGAGCATCTCGCCGATCTTGTTTCCCAAGCCCTTGGCCGCCCAGCCCAGATGAGTTTCCAGCACCTGCCCGACGTTCATACGCGACGGCACGCCCAGCGGATTCAGCACGATGTCCACCGGAGTTCCGTCCTCCATGTATGGCATGTCCTCCACAGGGACGATGGTCGAGATCACGCCTTTGTTGCCGTGCCGGCCAGCCATCTTGTCGCCCGGCTGAATGCGTCGCTTGACGGCGAGATAGACCTTGACCATCTTGAGCACGCCCGGCGCGAGGTCGTCTCCAGCCGTGATCTTTTGCTTCTTCTCCTGGAAGCGCTTCTCGAACTCCTCACTTTGAGAGCGCAGTCTCTCGGCCGCGCGCTCGAGCTGGGTGTTCGCCTCGTCACTCTTTAGGCGAACCTCGAACCATTGCTCACGCGTCAGCTCGTCGAGATAGGCCTTGGTGACCTTGGATCCCGCCTTCAGCTTGTTCGGGCCTCCGGCGGCGACCTTGCCGAGCAGCAAGCGCTCGACGCGCTGAAAGATGTCGTCCTCGAGTATTCGTCGCTGGTCGTTGAGATCCTTGCGCACGGCCTCGAGCTCCTGGCGCTCGATCGACAGCGCACGGACGTCCTTCTCTACGCCGTCGCGCGTAAACACGCGAACGTCGATGACCGTGCCGTCCATGCCTGGCGGCACGCGCAGCGACGTATCCTTCACATCCGAAGCCTTCTCGCCGAAGATCGCCCGCAACAATTTTTCCTCGGGCGTGAGCTGAGTCTCGCCCTTGGGCGTCACTTTGCCCACGAGAATGTCGCCGGCGCGGACCTCCGCCCCGATGAACGCGATCCCCGACTCGTCGAGCTTCGTCAAAGCCGCGTCGCCGACATTGGGAATATCGGCCGTGACTTCCTCCGGCCCGAGCTTGGTGTCTCTGGCGACGCAGGTGAGCTCCTCGATATGAATTGTCGTGAAGCGATCTTCCTGCACGACGCGCTCGGAGATCAGGAGCGAGTCCTCGAAGTTGTAGCCGTTCCAAGGCATGAACGCGACCAGCAGGTTCTGGCCTAGAGCCAGCTCACCCATCGACGTCGACGGCCCGTCGGCGAGCACGTCGCCGCGCTCGATCGCATCGCCGGATTTCACCAGCGGCCGCTGATTGATGCAGGTATTTTGATTGGAGCGTGTGTACTTCGTCAGGTTATAGATGTCCACACCTGCCTCGCCGGCTTCGGTTTCCTCGTCCTTGACCCGCACCACGATGCGCGAAGCGTCGACGGAGTCGACCACGCCGCCGCGCCGCGCGATAACGGTGACTCCCGAATCGACGGCGACGGCGCGCTCCATTCCCGTGCCGACCAGCGGAGTCTCGGTTCGCAGCGTCGGCACCGCCTGGCGCTGCATGTTCGACCCCATGAGCGCGCGATTGGCATCGTCGTGCTCGAGAAACGGAATCAGGGAAGCGGCGGCGGAGACGATCTGCTTCGGCGAAACATCCATATACTGGATCTGGTCGGCGGGCAGCAATGCGAACTCGTTCTGGAATCGAGCGGACACGAGATCGTCGGCGAACGCGCCTTTGGGCGTCAGGTTGGCGTTCGCCTGAGCGATCACGAACTGGCCTTCCTCGATGGCCGATAGATACTCGATCTGCTCCGTGACCTTGCCGTTCACGATCTTGCGATAGGGCGTTTCCAGGAAGCCATACTCGTTGGTACGTGCGTATACGGCCAGCGAGTTGATCAACCCGATGTTCGGGCCCTCAGGCGTCTCGATGGGACAAACGCGTCCGTAATGCGTTGGGTGGACGTCACGCACCTCGAATCCGGCACGTTCCCGCGTCAGTCCGCCGGGCCCCAGCGCCGAGACACGCCGCTTGTGCGTGACTTCGGACAGCGGGTTGTTCTGATCCATGAACTGGGACAACTGGCTCGAACCGAAGAACTCCTTGACCGCCGCAGCGACCGGCTTCGCATTGATCATCTCCTGGGGCATCAAGCCTTCGGATTCCGCAAGCGTGAGGCGCTCTTTGACGGCGCGCTCGACCCTGACCAGACCGATTCGGAACGCATTCTCCGCCATCTCACCGACACTTCGAATGCGCCGATTGCCGAGGTGGTCGATGTCATCGACGCTGCCGTTGCCGTTTCGAATGTCGATCAAGGTCCGGAGCACGTCGATAATGTCTTCCTTGCTCAGGATGCCCTCGCCGGTCGATTCCGAGCGGCCGACACGGCGGTTGAACTTCATGCGCCCGACTGCCGAAAGGTCGTAACGCTCCGCGTTGAAGAATAGATTCTGGAACAAGTTCTCGGCGGCTTCCTTGGTCGGCGGCTCGCCCGGCCGCATCATGCGATAGATTTCCACCAGCGCTTCTAGACGCGAGCTGGTCGGATCGATCTTCAAAGTGTTGGAGATGAAGGCGCCGCGATCCAGATCGTTCACGTACAGCGTATCGATCTTTTTGACGCCGGCGTCGAGAATCTTCTTCACCGTCTCCGCGCGAAGCTCCGCATTCGCGCTCGCGAGCAGCTCACCGGTGCTCTCGTCGACGATGTCATGGGCGAGTATCCGGCGTTCGAGATACTCCGGCTCGACGTTCAACTGCTTGACCTTGGCCTGCTCGAGCAGGCGCACGTGGCGCACGGTGATCCGGCGGCCGCGTTCGACGATGACCTTCTTCCCCGCGACGATATCGAAGCTCGCCGTTTCGCCGCGCAGGCGCTCGGCGACGAGCTCGAGCTTGATGCCCTTGGGTGACACGGTGAATTCATTCTTCTCGTAGAAGATGTCGAGAATCTCTTCGTTCGTGTATCCGAGACTTCTGAGAATGATCGTTACCGGCAGCTTGCGGCGCCGGTCTATGCGAACGAACACGCAGTCTTTGGGATCGAACTCGAAATCGAGCCAGGAACCCCGGTACGGAATCACGCGCGCCGAGAACAACAATTTACCCGAAGAATGCGTCTTGCCCTTGTCGTGATCGAAGAACACGCCCGGCGATCGATGCAGCTGCGACACGATGACCCGCTCGGTTCCGTTGATAACGAAGGTGCCGTGGTCGGTCATCAGCGGCATCTCACCCAGATAGACCTCCTGCTCGCGTATGTCCTTGACCTTCTTCTGGCTGCCCGTGGCTTCCTTGTCGTAGATCACCAACCGGACGAGCACGCGCAGCGGCGCCGCGTAGGTCAAGCCGCGGAGCTGACACTCCTTGACGTCGAATACCGGCTCGCCGAGCCGGTAGCTGACGTACTCGAGCGCAGCGTTTCCCGAGTAGCTGATGATTGGAAAGACGCTGTTGAAAGCGGAATGCAGCCCGGAATCGGCGCGTTGCTGGCCGTCGAGCTTCTCCTGCAAGAACTTCTTATAAGAATCGAGCTGGATCGACAACAGATAGGGAACTTCCAAGATGCCTGGAAGCTTTCCAAAGTCTTTCCGAATACGCTTTCTTTCAGTAAACGAATACGCCATCGGGGGTTACCTCGATTTGGGTAAGCCAACTATCGTGATTGCACACTCACTCACGGACAACCAGAAGGTCGTCCGTTTCGTAGAGGCGCCGAGCACGCGGGAGTCCAGCGCTTCATTCCACGTGAGCGTGGAACGAAGCCCGTCGGGAGACGGGAAGCGGCTGCGCCGAATCACTTGATTTCGACGCTTGCGCCAGCCTCTTCGAGCCGCTTCTTTAGCTCCTCGGCATCGCCCTTGGAGATGCCTTCCTTGACGGTGCTCGGGACGCCCTCGACTAGGTCCTTGGCTTCCTTGAGACCAAGGCCGGTGGCGGCTCGAACCACCTTGATGACCGCGACCTTGTTCTCGCCGAAGCTCTTCATGACGACGTCGAATTCGGTCTGCTCCTCTACAGCGCTGGCATCCGCGGCCGCACCTCCGGGAACCGCCGCCATCGCGACCGGCGCCGCGGCGGATACTCCCCATTTTTCCTCGAGAGCCTTGACCAATTCGACGACCTCCATGATCGGCTTGTTGCTCAGCTCCTCTATCAACTGCTCGTTCGACAAAGCCATTTCTCGATACTCCTTAAATTTCCAAATTCTTCGATATCCGGTTCAGCGTTACGGCAGGTGGACCAAGGCCGACTACGTTTTCTCCGCCCGTGCCTGCAGCGTACGCGCGAGCATTGCGGCTGGTTCACTCAAGAGCCGCGCGAGCTTCGTCATCGGCCCCAGCAAGGTTCGAAGCAGCATCGCGCGCGCCTCGTCCAAGGTGGGCAGCGAAGCGAGTCGATCGATGTCCGAGCCCGCGTAAAGCTGCCCGCCGACCGACACCGAGACCGCGACCAGCTTCTCGTGATCCTTGGCGAAATTCTTGATCACGCGAGCGGCCGATCCGGGATCGGTCCTCGAGAACGCCAACAACAGAGGCCCTTTCAGCGACCCCTGCATGCACTCGAACTCCGTTCCCTCTATCGCCCTGCGCGCAAGCGTATTCTTGACGACCTTGACGTAGACCCCTGAGTTCCGTGCCGACGCACGTAAGGCCGTCATTTCGGCGACCGTTAATCCCCGGTACTCAGCCGCGATCGCGGACTGAGCCGAAGCGGCAACCAAATTGACCTCAGCCACCAGCGCTTTCTTGCTCTCGAAATTCAGCGCCATAACACTTCTCCTGGTTCACCTGCGACCCCATCGCCGGGTCGCCACCATCCCATGCTGCGCCGGACGTGCGTCGCGGCTGCAGCAACCGATGGTGCGCCCTTCACCAGGCTAAGCTGAATCCGGTAACACCATCTGCGCGGGCGACTTGCGTCATTACCCCCGCGCTCGAACACGGGGACCTGCGGTCTTCGACGATCGCCGCCCATCCTTGAGCGGCCAAAGAAAAACTCCGTGCGATATCCGCTCCGTATCAAACTGCCAGCGTGGCGCGATCCACGATGAGGCCGGGCCCCATGGTCGAAGATACTGTCACGCGTTTCATGAACACGCCCTTGGACGAGGCCGGCTTGGCCTTGTCCAGATCCGCGAGCAAGACCGCGAGATTTTGCTTCAGCGCGTCGACCTCGAAGCGCACGTTGCCGATCGAGCTGTGAATGATTCCCGCCTTGTCGGTGCGATAGCGCACCTGTCCTGCTTTGGCGTTCTTCACCGCTCCTGCCACGTCCGGGGTCACCGTCCCGACCTTCGGGTTGGGCATGAGCCCGCGGGGGCCGAGTATTTGGCCGAGCTTGCCGACGACGCGCATCGCGTCCGGGCTCGCGATGACGACGTCGAAATCGAGCTCACCGGCTTGCACCTTGGCGGCGAGGTCGTCCATGCCGACGATGTCGGCGCCGGCAGCCTTGGCGGCTGCGGCGTTGTCGCCTTGCGCGAAAACCGCAACTCGCACTATCTTGCCCGTGCCGTTAGGCAACACCGTGGAGCCGCGTACGACTTGATCCGATCGCTTCGGATCGACGCCGAGATTCACCGCCACGTCCACGGATTCCGGGAACTTGGCGCTCGCGAGATCCTTGACCAGGGCCAATGCCTCGTCGGCCGAATAGGTCTTGCCGTGTTCCAGGCGCTCCGCGCGCGATTTCTGGGCTTTGCTCAGCTTGGCCATCACAATCCCTCCACATCCAAGCCCATGCTGCGGGCGCTGCCCGCGATGATCCGGATTGCCGCTTCGATCTCGGCCGCATTGAGATCCGGCTTCTTGAGCTTCGCGATCTCCTCGAGCTGTGCGCGTGTCACCTTGCCAACCTTCACGGTGTTCGGCATGCCGCTGCCTTTGCCGATTCCTGCCGCCTTCTTGAGCAGCACCGCCGCCGGCGGCGTCTTGGTCACGAAGGTGAAGCTCCTGTCCGAATAGACCGTGATTACGACCGGGGTAGGCATGCCTTGTTCCAGGGACTGCGTAGCCGCATTGAACGCCTTGCAGAATTCCATGATGTTGACGCCCTGCTGACCCAGTGCCGGACCGACCGGAGGGCTCGGATTGGCCTGACCAGCCGGAATCTGCAACTTGATGTAGGACTCTATCTTGCGCGCCATTGCGAATGCGACCCCGTTATGCCTTTTCCACTTGACCGAAATCCAACTCCACCGGCGTTGATCGGCCGAGAATCTGCACGGCTACTCGCACCTTGTTCTTCTCGTAGTTGACGTGCTCGACGACGCCGTTGAAATCGTTGAAAGGTCCGTCGTTGACCCGCACGACTTCACCCGGCTCGAAAAGCACCTTCGGCCTCGGCTTGTCGACGCCTTCCTTCACTCGATTCAGAATCGCAGCCGCTTCCGCGTCGCTTATCGGCGCCGGCTTGTCCGAGGTGCCGCCGATGAAGCCCAAGACTTTCGGCACCTCCTTCACGAGGTGCCAGGTATCCTCGTCCATCTCCATCTGAACGAGCACGTAACCCGGGAAGAACTTGCGCTCGCTCTTGCGCTTCTGACCTTCCCGCATCTCGACGACTTCCTCCGTCGGAACGAGTATCTCGCCGAACCGGTCTTCCAGGCCGTAGCGCTTTATTCGCTCCAGCAACGAATCCCTGACCTTGTGCTCGTAGTTGGAGTACGCGTGCACGACGTACCAGTTCAAGGCCACCGAATCAGCCTCCTTGGCCCGTCAAAAAACGTGTTACCCACAAGAGAAACATATCCAGCAACCAAAAAAAGACGCCCATGACCACCGTGAAGATAATCACGGCGATCGTCGTCTGTATCGCCTCTTCACGCGTCGGCCATACGACCTTTCTCAGCTCGACTCGCGAGCTGTTGACGAATCTCCATAGCGCCTTTCCCTGCGCCGACTGCAATAGCACGACGACGGACAAACCCAGGGCCAACAACACGCCGCCGGCGCGAACAACCGCCGGCAGGCCGGAGTAGTAGTAATAGCCGACGATGCCGGCTACAAGCACTCCGGCGGCAACGATCAGCTTGAGCGTATCGAGTGGCGTTGGTCCGGTATCTGCCTTCGTATCCATAAGTTTTCCAAACAACTGGCGATGCGCCTCGCGACGGGCCCGGGCGTCGGACTTAGAGGCCCCGACCGCATGCTCGCCCGGGTGGCAGGCCAGGAGGGACTCGAACCCCCAACCTGCGGTTTTGGAGACCGCTGCTCTACCAATTGAGCTACTGGCCTCTATCCGATTTCCCTGTGCGTACTGTGGCTCCGAGGACTGTTGGGCATATCGCTCCTGACCCTCACTCGATGATCTTCGAGACGACGCCCGCACCCACGGTGCGGCCACCCTCCCGAATCGCAAACCTCAACCCGTCCTCCATCGCAATCGGCGCTATCAACTCCACCTTCATCTGGATGTTG
>Ga0302046_10000650_pt1 | contig 34145 bp, 25 predicted proteins | sample RVTome_11_FD_200261 | JGI IMG/M metagenome (GOLD analysis project Ga0302046, IMG submission 200261) | Soil microbial communities from uranium-contaminated site in the Upper Colorado River Basin, Wyoming, United States - RVT147D111 (version 2) ...
GCTCTGCACGAATGACTTGTCGAGCTTGAGCGCGTGCACCGGCAGGTCGCGCAGATAGCCGAGCGAGGAGTAGCCGCTGCCGAAGTCGTCGATCGCGATCAGCACGCCGAGCCTGTCGATTTCCTGAATGATGCGGAGCGCCCGCGCCGGGTCGAGCATCATGGCGCTCTCCGTGATCTCGAGCTCGAGCGAAGCGGCATCGGCCTGCGCCGATGCCAGCAGCACGCGCAGCCGCTCCGGAAATGCGGTGTCCTGCAAGAGCCGCGCCGACAGGTTGGCCGCGACGCGGATATCGAGGCCGCGGCGACGCCATTCGCGATTGTCGGAAAGCGCCTGGCCGAGCGTCCACTCGGTCAGCGGCCGGATCATGTCCGTCGCTTCGGCGATGGCGACGAACTCGGTCGGGCTCACCTGTCCGAGCGTCGGGTGCGACCAGCGCAGCAGTGCCTCGACGCTCTCGACCCGGCCGGTGCGGAAATTGACCTGCGGCTGGTAGTGCAGTTCGAGCGCCCCGTCCCTGATCGCCGTCCTGAGCTCGCTGCCGAGCGCCAGCCTGCGCACGGTGTTCTCGTCGCTTTCCGCGTCGTAGCACTCGAACGGCGTGCCACGGCGCTTGGCGACATACATCGCGACGTCCGCATGCTTGAGGAGCGTCTGCGGATCGGCGGAATCCTGCGGGCTCTGCGCGACGCCGATGCTGAGCCCCACCTCGATCGAGATCCCCGCGACGTCGATCGGCTTGCGCAGGCAGTCGTTGAGCCGCTGCGCGGTCATCGCGATGGCCGCGCGCGTCTCCTGGCCGTCGATCAGCAACGTGAACTCATCGCCGCCGATGCGGGCGATGAGTCCCTGCGCGCCGACGGTCTGCTGGAAGCGCCGCGCGACTTCGTAGAGCACCTGGTCGCCGACGTCGTGTCCGAGCGTGTCGTTCACTTCCTTGAAGCGGCACAGGTCGAGCATCAGGAGCGTCAGCGGCTGGCGCGCGCCGTCGATGGCGAGCGCGCTGTTGAGCCGCTGCATCAATGCCGCGCGATTCGGAAGCTGCGTCAGCGAATCGTGCGTGGCCTGGTGCTCGAGCCTGCGCTGCTGGGCCTTGCGTTCGCTGATGTCGCGCACGATCGCGGTGTAGAGTCGCTCGCTGTGCAGGCGCACGCGGCCCACTGCGAGTTCGACCGGGAACGTGTCGCCGGCGGCGGACCGGGCGTCCGATTCGGAGATTCCGCCGTCGAGCGCCGCAAGGACATCCGGTCGCGACGCATCGATGACCGCCGCGAGTCCTGGTATGTAGCGCAGGATCGGCGCGCCGACGAGTTCATCGGCCGGGCAAGCGAACAGCCGCGCGGCGGCCGGATTCGCCGTCTGGATCAGCCCGGCTTCATCCACGCAGACGATGCAGTCCGTGGATGAATGCACGATGCTCCTGAGGAGGGCATCGCGACGCCGCATGCCGAGAGCGTAGGTCACGGCTCGCCAAGTCTGCTGGTCGAGCGAGCGCAGGGTCAGCACCAGGAACACGGCGATTGTCGCGAGGACGAAAGGCACGGTTTCGAGCAATAGCCGGTGCGCGGCGTAAAAATACAGGGACGCCGCCGCAATCAGCGCGAGCGCGCCCGCCAGTACGGTTGCGTTCCGCCGCCATGAGCGGGCGCGCAGGAACGCCGCGCAGAACAGGGTCCAGCCGGCCAGGGCGGAGAGCGTCAGCCAGCCGGGCAAGATCCGCTGTGGACCGGCCCTGACACTCTCGAAGGCGAGTGCCTGCACGACCACGCCCGGCAGGGATCGGTGCAACGGCACCGGCACCATGTCGCCGAGCTCGACGGCCGTTGCGCCGACGAACACGGTCTTGCCGGCAAGCGCGGCGGGCGGAACGCGGCCGTCCAGCAGGTCGACATAGGAGATGTAGGCAAACGAGGCGGGCGAGATCGAGAAGTCGATCGGCACCTCGACCTCCGGTGGCAGGCTGGCATCCGGATCGATCACGGAACGATAGCGCTGCCCATCGACGGTCCAGCTGCTGCGCCACGCGCGTTCGAGGCCGTCGGCGCCCGGTCGCCGGTTCACGGCGGCGAGCTGCACGTGCGGCAGGAAACGCTCGAGCGGCCGGGTCAGTAGCGGCGTGCCGTCCGATGCCGTGGCGGCCTGGAAGAATGCCGGCAGCACGATCGGTTCCCCGCTCCAGTCTCTGAACGCCGACTCGAGCAGCGCGTCATCGAGCGCATTCGACCGAGAGCTGAAATCGATGTCGAGAAACACGCGGCGTGGCGCCGCGGCGGACAGCCGCGCGATCAGGTCCACGTGAAGACGCCGCGGCCACGGCCAGCGCTCGAGCGCGGCCAGGCTTATGGCATCGATGCCGACGATGACGATGTCGGATTCGACTTGGTGCGTGAACAGGCCGGCGCGCGCGTCGGCGGCGGCGAACTCGAGGGTCTGGAACAGCCCGGCGGCGCGGAGCAGGGCCGCGAGCGCGAACGCGGCGAGGCCGGTGATCCACCAGCCGTGGCGGCGCACCAGGCGCATCGGCTAACTAGAGCAGCGGGCGGCCAAGAATGCCGCCCAGCAAGCCCCCTGAATCATCGTTATCCGGCGCGCTGGTTGCGTCGCTGGCCGGCGCATCGCCGCCGATTCCAAGATCGAGGTCGGCCCCCAGCAAATCGATGCCGACGTCGAGGCCCGCATCGCTGCCGGTCAAGTCGGCGCCGAGGTCCGCGCCGACATCAGCGCCGGCGACCCCCGCATCGAGCCCCGCATCAACCGACCCGGCTCCGGCGTCCAGCGCAGCATCGGCGCCCAGATCGGCTTCGATGCCGGACCCGAGGTCGACGCCGGCATCGACGCCCGCGTCGACGGTGCCCGCGCCGAGATCCGCGCCGACGTCCGCGGCGGCATCCGCGCCCGCCGCGCCAAGATCAGCGCCGGCATCCAGCGAGGCGTCGACGGTGCCCGCGCCGAGGTCTACGCCGGCTTCAACGCCGGTGTCGAGGCTGGCGGGACCGAGATCGACACCGGCATCCAGGCTCGCGTCGGCGGTGCCCGCGCCCAGATCAATGCCGGCATCGAGGCCGGCATCCGCGCCGCCGTCAACGGGACTCGCCGGCAAGCCGGGATCGCCGGACCCAATTATCTCGTCCACATCGTCGGCGAGCGGTGAACCATCATCCGGTATTTCGGGGCCCGGGTTGCCTTTATCCGAAGGCGCGAGAGCCGTGGTCGTTCCATCGCTACCGCCGCCGTTCTTGACTTGCAGCACGCGAATCGTCTTTTCGCCGCGCTTGCGGATCGCGACCTCTCCCGCGTTCAGCTCGACGGCTGCTATCCCGCTCTCGGTCGCGAGCACCTCGAGCCGGCCTTCGTGCAGTGAAATCGTGCTGCTCTCCGGCGTGACCGCGACATTGAACTGGGTGCCCTTGACGACGGCCACCAGATACGGCGTTTCGACGCGCAGCCGCTGGTTGCCGCGTGGTCCGACATTGTAATAAGCGTTGCCCAGGGGCTGCACGACGCGATCGATGGCGCCGGCGCTTGCAGCCGGAGCCGGAAAGTCCAGCTGCGTGTCGGGGCCGACGCCGATCGTCGTATCGCCCTGCCGCAAGTCGATCGAGCCGTCGCGCCCGGTGCGGATCGCGGCGGGAAGATCGAGCGTCGATCCGGCGCGCGCGCCCTGTGTCGCGCCGCCCGAAGTGACCCGCACGTCGCCCTTGACGTCGACGACCACGATGTCGTCCGCAGGCGACGCCACGACGGCTTGGAGCGGCAGCAGCACGGCAAGCACGGCTGCGAGCAGCATCCGGGCGAAGAACGCGGCTGGCGGCCTGCGGCGGTTGTTGGAATGGCGCATGCCCTGATTCCCCTGTATCAGCTGACGTCCATCGTAATGGGGCGGTAGCCGGTCCACATGTGAGGGGGATCGCAACATCCATGCGCCGCATCCCGGAGAATCGCAATGACCGATCGGGCTGCCGGGGATGTTCCATAAGATGTGCGCAATGGGCGCGCCAGCGCGGGGAAAGCGACCGGTTTTCCGGGCCATCGCCGCACTTGTCATATTCGTCTCGGCCGCCGTTCCGCCGGTGCGCGCCCTTGCGTCGGACGCCACGCCGCTTGGATCCGTCGCCATCGACGGTTCGACGGTCTATTCGCCGGCGGAATTATTCGCGACCTATCGCGATCGCCTGGGACAGCCCGCCACGCGCGACCTTGCCCAGGCGATTGCCGCGGCGATCACGGAACTCTATCGTGCCGGGGGCTACGCCCGACCCGAGATGCGGCTCGATCAGGCGCTCATTGCCGACGGCATCATGCACATCACCGTGTTCGAACCACGCATCACGCGCGTGACGATCGAGGGCACGCCCGGCCGCTATCGCGAGCAGATCGAACTGATCGCCGCGGGCCTCCGCGACGCGCCGCCGTTGCGCCGCGACGCGATACCGCAGGCTCTCGCGCAACTGCAGCAGCTGCCAGGCTTGTCGGTGGCGGCCACGACCCGCCGCGACGACGCGGCGCCGAATGCGCACGAGCTGGTATTGCAGGCGGATTTCGCGCCGGTCACGGGGCTCGCGCGCATGAACAATCGCGGTACCGACCAGGTCGGCCCGCTGTTCCTGGTCGGCCAGGTCAAGGCCAACGACCTGCTTGGCTGGGGCGAGGCGCTCGGACTCGTGATTGCCGCCACGACCGATACCCGCGAATACCTGAGCGGCGCGCTGTATCTCGACCAGCCGCTCGGCGACGCGGGCACGCGCGGCATGGCGATGATATTCCGTTCGCAATCGGCTCCGAACGAAAGACCCGTCAATCGGAGCGACGAGTATGCGCGGGAACGCGTTGCATATCGCGTCACGCGGCCCGTCAACCGGTTCATCACAGTGACCGGAGCGCTCGAGGCGGAAAACCTGAGCGTGGATCGCGATGGTCTCGAGATTCGCGACGACCGCCTGCGCGTCCTGGAAGCAGGCCTGAGGGCAGGCTGGCGCGCGGGCGGCGCCACGCAGCTTTCTTCCGTGGTCGAACTGCGCAAGGGCATCGACACGCTCGGCGCGGGTCTGGAGGCGGACGACCTGGTGGATGACCCGCGCAGCAGCGATTTTCTACTCGCGCAATTGCAGGCGACCAGTTTTACGCGGCTGAACCCGTCATGGACGGTGCGCGTGGATGCATTCGCCCAGTACAGCAGCGACGTGCTGGCCGACAGCGAGCGCTTCAAGATCGGCGGCGAGCGGCTGGGCCGCGGTTTCGAAGTGGCGGAGATCGCGGGCGATCACGGACTCGGGGGGAAGGTTCTTCTCCGGCGTGACCTGCCGGTGGCCGAGACGCCTGTCGGCCGGCCGTCGGCCTACGGCTTCTACGACATCGGGGCGGCCTGGAAGAAGGACCAGCCGGGACGGGAATCCGCGGCCACGCTCGGCGCGGGCGTCGCACTGCAGGGTGAGCGGCTATCGGGTTACGTCGAGATCGCGAAACCCCTGACCCACGGCGACGTCGAAGGCAAGCGCAGCGCCACGCTGTTCGCGGAGCTCAGTTTCCGCTTCTGAGCCGGCAGCGCGCGGTGTCAGCGCTTCGCGCGCGGCGGCCGCCTGTCCACCGCGCGCTTCCAGCGCCGTTGCATCCAATGCCACTGCTCCGGGTGGCGGAGGACCAAGAGTTCCAGCGCCCTATTAAAGGCGAGCGTGTTGCGCCGGACCGCCTCGTCCGTATTCTCGCACTTGATGAGCGGCAGCGCCTCCTCGAACCGCAGCACGCGCCGGCCGTCAGGTTCCCGCCAGGCGCCGGCCGGCAATACCGGCGCGCCGGTCGCAAGTGCGATTATCGCGAGGCTCTTGAACGTCCACGCAGGATGCCCGAAAAAATCGACCTCGATGCCGTCCGGAGGCCGCGCGGGCTGGTCGAACGGAAACACGATCACGTCGCCCTGCTCGAGGCGCGCGAGCATCGCATCGAGCGAGCCGCACTTCGGAAACACCCGGAACCCCGTCTGGTTGACGCGGTGCGTGACGAGGCGGTCGAGCCACTGCGGCTTCAGCGCGCGGCGCACGAAGTGGAACTTGCCGCGCATGTGCGGGAACCGGGCAATGGCGGCCGTCGTGGCGACCTCCCAGTTGACGAAATGGCCGGTCAGAACTATGACGCCCTTGCCCTGCGCCATTGCAGCGACGAGTGCGTCGAGGTTCTCTACGCGCAAGTGTGCCCGCTTGCGCGCCTCCGGCATCCAAGGGAAGCGCATAGACTCGCCGGCAAGCCGCCACAGGTGCCCGTAGTGCGCGGCCGCGAGCCGCTCGATCTCGGCAGCGGATGCGGTGTCACCGAACACGCGGCGCAGATTCGCGAGCACGACGTCGCGTCGCAGCGGCACAAAGCGGTAGAGGAATCGGCCAGCGGCCGGCACCGCGACCTCCGCGGGCTCCGCCAGCGCCATGGCGGCCGCGCTCGTTCGGTCGTGCGTCAACGAAAGCGCGATGCCGTGCAGCCGGTGCCGGGCCAGCACCGCCTGCGCGTTCGAACTCAGCACGGCCTGAGGCGCACCGTAGTTGTCACGCGCGACGGAGAAATCCGCCGCCTCAATCTGTCCGAGCGCAGCCTCGCGCGGAAAGAGCTTGATGCAGGCTTCCTTTGCGGCGACGCGCGCGGCGAGACTCGCAGTGCGGCCTGGGCCGTCGCCGCTGTCGGCGAGTTCCTGCGCGGAAAAGAGCTTGCGGAGATCGGTGGCCGGCGTCTGCGCGAGCAGCCGTTCTATCCGCGCGATTTCGATGGTGTCGATCCCGCAGCGACTCGAGCCCATTTTGTTGTCCGCCACCGCGCGACCTGCGAGTTACGCGGCGCGAACCAGCAGCGCTGCGTTGGTCGCCGCGAAGCCGCGGCTCAGGATCAGCGCGACGTCGCTCCGAGGCGTCTGCGGCCGCGCGGAGACCCGCAGGCCCGCGCATTCGGGATCGATTTCGGTGAGCGTCCCGATGCCCGGAACGATCCGCTGGCGCAGCGCGCAAAGGGCGACAACCGTCTCGAGGATGCCGGCGGCGGAGATGACATGCCCAAACGCCCACTTGAACGCAGTGACGGGCGGCGGCGCCGTGCTGAACACCGTGCGGATCGCGGCCGCTTCTGACGCATCGGAGGCTCGTGTGCCGTTGCCGTGGGCGACGATCATGCCGACGTCCGCCGGCGACAGCTGCGCGTCGGCCAGCGCTTCGCGTATCGCGCGCGCAAGACCGTCGCCGTCCTCGCGGATCGCGAAGAGCCCGAGACCTTCGGACGCGTACCCGGCGCCGAGGACTTCGCCCAGCACGCTGGCATTGCGGGCGCCGGCCGAGGCTTCGGTCTCAAGCACCAACGCGCCCGCGCCCTCGCCGAACAGGCTGCCGTCGCGCCGCGCATCAAACGGGCGCAGCGTGTCGGCGGCAATGAGGCCAAGCCGTGAGTAGAACAGCACCATCTGCGGCTCGATCGGCGTGTCGTGCCCGACGGCGACGGCGCGCTCCGCCTCGCCGGTGCGCAACGCTTGCGTGGCCTCGATGACCGCGAGCGCGCCGCTGCAGCTGTGGTTGGTGATGCAGGCGTTGGCGCCCTTGAAACCGTACTTGATGCCGATGTGGCCCAGCACGTTGTTCGGCAGCGAGCGCAGGAGCCACATCGGGTTGACCGTGTTGCCGAGCTCGCGCCCGAACGCCGGCATGTCTTGCTGCGCGGCGGTCAGGAGCGGAAAGAAGTCGTAGTCGTTCTCGTAATTGCCGCTGCCCGAGCCGACCCAGACGCCGGTGCGGTCGGAAAACTCCGCCGCGGCGCCTTCGTCGAGCCCCACGCGGCGCGACACGAGGCCCGAGTTCTCGATCGCGCGGCCGGCCGCGTATAGTCCGATGAGGTCGGTGCGCCGGATGAACTTGTGCAGCTTGCGGTCCTCGACCATCTCGCGTGCATCGAAGTCGGCGATTTCGGCGGCGACGTGCGTCGGCCAGCCGGACGCGTCCCACTGCCGGATCTCGGTAATCGCCCTGTGGCCATCGCGTACGGCGGCGAAGATGTCTTCCGGGTGCTTGCCGGCGGCGCAGACGGCGCCGGTGCCGGTGATGACGATTCTGGGCATGGCGATGGCCGTCGCTGGCGTCAGGCGCGCACCGCGCCGGCACCGTCGACTTCTTCCGGATTGCGCAGCACCACGCAGCTGTTCGAGCCGCCGAAGCCGAACGAGTTCGACATGGCCACGCGGATGCGCTGGCGCCGCGGCGCTCCGATGATGAGGTTCAGGTCGCACTCCGGGTCGCGCTTAGTCAGGTTCGCGTTGATCGGCATTTCGCCCTTCGCAATCGCGAGCGCGCAGGCGGCAACCTCCACGGCGCCAGCGGCGGCGATCAGGTGACCCATCGTGCTCTTTGTCGAGCTCACGCTGACGCGGGCGGCCTCGGCGCCGAACACCGCGCGCATGGCGGCGGTCTCGCTGCGGTCGTTCATCGGCGTCGAGGTACCGTGGGCGTTCAGGTAGTCGACGTCAGCGACCGTCGCGCCGGCGTCGGCGAGCGCCTGTCGCATCGCCTGGATCGGCCCGTCGCCGTCGGGCGGCGAATCGGTGATCCGGTAGGAGGACAGCGAATTGCCGTCGCCCGCGAGTTCGGCGTAGATGTGCGCACCGCGGCGGCGCGCCGCTTCCCAGTCCTCGAGCACGAGAAAGCCCGCGCCTTCGCCGAGAAGAAAGCCGTTGCGTGTCGCGTCGAACGGCCGGCTCGCGCGATGCGGCGTTGCATTGTCGGGGGACAACGCGGAGAGCAGGCAGAAGCCGGACAGGCCGATCGGGTTGATCATCGAGTCGCAGCCGCCTGCGAGCACGTGATCGGCGGCGCCGCGGCGGATCAGCTTCGATGCGGTGCCGATTGCCTGCCCGCCCGACGCGCAGGCCGTGTGCACCGACGTGGCGTAGCCCTGGATGCCGTAGCGGCGCACGAGCAGCGACAGGCCGGATATGCACGTGGTCCGGCAAAACACCAGCGGATCGTTCGCGCGGTCGTCGGTGAGGAGGCGCGCGGGATCGAGGGCGTCGTCGATAACCGAGTGGCGGTGGATTGCCGCGAGGTCGTTGAAGTCGACTTTCATCATGCCGGCACCGACGGCGCAGCCCCAGCGCGTTGCGTCGGCCGCAGTCGGGCGGATACCGGCGTCGCGCAGCGCCTGCTCGGCCGCCACCAGCGCGAACCGTTGTGAGCGGCCCGCGAACTTCGCGAGCTTGCGGTCATTGACGTCGTCGTCGTGGAATTCCTTCACTTCGGCGGCGATGTGGACCGGAAACCCGCTCGCGTCGAAGATGCTGATCGGAGCACCGCCGCTCCTGCCTTCGAGCAGCGCCCTCCACGTCGTGGCAACATCGTTGCCGACCGGCGTGACGAGCCCGATGCCGGTGATCGCGACGCGCCGTCGGCCCATCACGCGGCCCTTCGCGGCGCGTACTCGAGGCGCGCGGTCGAGACCGTCTTGTCGCTGGCGCGCGCTCTCAGCATGATCCGGCCTGTGCCGCCTCCGGTTGGGGCGCGCCGCGCGTCGAGCGTGAGCACCTCGCCGGGAGGAATGAACGAGCGCATCTTCACGTGCGTCATCCGCACCAGCGCGGGCTGCGTGCCGGCGGGCAGGTCGGGCGCTTCCGCCGCGAGCTGCAGCGCGAGGCCGATCTGCGCGTCGAGCAGCAGCGTGGCGGGGAAGACGGCGCGGCGCGGGAAGTGGTCGGCGAAGAACGGCGCCACGGCTGGCACGTGCAGCACGGCGGCGAGGCTCTCGCCTGGAACACCCGCGCCCCGGGCGATCTCGGGCACCGGCACGCCGTCAAATCGTCCCGGTGGCGCACCAGCCCCGCGCAGCAACTCGAAGCGTGCGGCGAGTGCCTCGGGCGAATCGAATTCTGCGACCGGCAGCATCGGCCCCAGGCAGTCGAGAAGCTCGATCGCGAGCGCGTCACCGCTAGTCGCGCGGCCCGCGTAGGCGACCGCCTCGTCGTCGCAACTGTCGATCTCGACGGCCAGTTCGAGCACCGCACCGGGGGCGACGTCGCCATGGAACCGCGTCTCGTTGGCGAGCGCTGCGACCGGGCGGCCGCGAAAATTGACCTGTGCCATCGCCACCCACGCTGCGAGCTGCCCGATCGCCTCGGCGACGAGGCAGGACGGAAACGCCGGCAGCACTGCCGGCACCGCAAACTGCCCGCGCGCGCGAACCCCGGGAGTGAACCCGGTGATCCGGTCGACGAACGAGAACGCGGCGAAGTGGTCAGCCATGGCGGCGCACGGGAAGCGACGGGATCAGCCGGCCGCTTTGGCCGATCGCTGCGCTGAGATCACAAGCTTGCAGAACGTCTCTGGCGTGAAGAGGCGCGGGATGTCCTTCACTTTGGTCGGCGTCTTGAAGCGCTCCGCAGGAATCTCCGACAGGTACGCCCTCAACTGCGCGAGCCCCGCGTCGGTCACGAGGCCGTTCTGCTCGAACTCCGCTTCGGACAACGTGCCGCGCGCGTTCTCGACGATTTCGCCGCGCGGGATCCTGACCTTGAACGCCCGCTCCAGCCGGAAGACCATGTCGAGGAAGTCGATCGACTCGGCGTCGAGACCCTCGACCAGCGATACGTCGAGCTTGATGTCATCGACGTCGCAGCCTAGAGCATCGGCCATCGTTTCCGCGATGGTCGGGAAGACCGCCATGATTTCGTCGCAGGTGATTTCCTGTTGCGTCATCGTCATCACTCCATTTTGAAGCCGCCATCGACACTCAACACCTGGCCAGTCAGGTAGCTCGCATAGGCCGATGCGAGAAACCAGACCGCGTACGCGATCTCTTCGGGCTTGCCATAGCGTCGCAGCAGGATCTTCTTCAGCACCTCGTCGCCCGACTGCTCGCGCACGTCGGCCGACATTTCGGTTTCTACCACACCCGGTGCGACCGCGTTGACGCGGATCTTCCGCGGCGCGAGCTCTACAGCGAGCGCGCGCGTGAATGCGTTGATCGCGCCCTTGCTCGCCGCGTAGTTAGTCTGGCCACGGCCGCCCTTGTCACCGGAGACCGAGGAGAGGTTGACGATCGTGCCCGCGCGCTGCGACGTCATGTACGGCACGACGGCGCGCGTCACGTTGAATACGCCGGTCACGTTGGTGTCGAGCACGGCTGCGACGTCGTCGTCGTCGAACGCGGCGAGCGCGTGGTCGCGGGTGATGCCGGCGTTGTTGACGAGGATGTCGATGCGCCCTCGGCGCTCGGCGACGCCGTCGACTGCCGCCGCGCACGCCACCGAATCGCGGATGTCGACCTGGAGCGCGGCAATCGTGGCGCCGCGCGCGCGTCCGGCGGCGACGACGTCGGCGGCCGCCGCCGCATTGTCGCGGTAAAAGAACGTGACGTGGGCGCCCTCGGCGGCAAAAAGCTCGACGATCGCGCGCCCGATGCCGCGGCTGCCGCCGGTCACGATTGCGGTCTTGCCCTCGATGTCCGATGTCACCTGCATGCGCGCGCTCAAGCAGAGATCGAGAAGCCGCCGTCGACGACCAGCACGTGACCATTGATCATGTTCGCTTCGGGCAGGCACAAGAGATATATCGCGCCAGCGATGTCTTCGGGGGTCAGCACGGGCCCGGCCGGCGCGCGCTCGGCATGGCTGGCGAGCAGCTGTTCCCGGTTCGGGAAGCACGCGAGTGCGTCGGTGTCGACCACACCGGCCGAGACGACGTTCACGCGGATGCCGCGGCGCCCCAGCTCCTGCGCGAGCGCGCGCGCCAGCGCTTCGAGCGCCGCCTTCGACGCGCCGATGAAGCCGTAGCCGGGCATCGCGCGGGACGCGCCGAGGCTCGATAGCGCGACGATGCGGCCGCCGTCGGGCATCAGCGGCAACGCACGCTGTGCGAGCAGGTTGAGCGCGAGCGCGTTGATCTCGAGACACCAGCGCCAGTGCTTCAACGTCATTTCGACCGTAGGCTTCAGCACGCCGGAGGCTGCGTTGCTGACGACGATGTCGAGACGGTCGAAGTGCTTGCGGAATTCGGCGAACAGCTCGTCGACGCTTTCGGGGACGCCGACACTCGCCTGGATCGCGACGGCCCGCCGCCCGAGCGCCCGGAGCTCCCTGCACAGCACTTCGGCTTCGTGGGCGCTGTTGTAGTAATTGACGGCGACGTCGCACCCTGCCGTGGCGAGCTTGACTGCGATCGCGCGGCCGATGCCGCGGGCGGCACCCGTCACGAGCGCGACGTTTCCGGCCAACGGGGCTGTCATGGTGGTGATTCCGGTGTGCGGTTGCGCTCCCGTGTGCGCCGTTGCCGCGGTGGGCTCCATACGGGACTTTTCATAATAGCCCGTTCCTCACGACCCGACGAGCGCGACTCTTGGGAGGACCGCCCGCTTACTGGCTCTGCCGAGCCGAACGAATATAATGAACCCACGAGTTCATGGAACGCCGTTCAGGGCAGGCGAAGGGCCTGGACCAGTAGTTTTTCGGCCAGACTCGGAATGCAGTCGGCCGCATCGAAGACGTCACCGAGGGCGCACGGCGGCGCAATGAATGGCATTGTCGTCGCCCCCTGACAACCGTCAGGCAGGCACCGCGTCTCAAGGCGCCGGTGGAATCAGCCGAGGACGACAACGCCGCGAGCCAGTGCAGCCGGAGAACAATGTGCTAGGTGTACAGACTCGGTCAGGCGCCAGGATCGGCCTGCGCCGCGGCCGCTCGAATCTGCTCCGCTGCCTGCGCGGATTCGCCAGCGAGCGTTCGGATAGCGCCGCATTCGTATGCCCGACCGATGACCCGTCGCAGCGAACGGCGATGACGTACGCGCAACTCGACCGCCGCGCACGCGCGATTGCCGCGTGCCTTCAGGACATGGAACTCACGGGCCAGCGCGTCATACTTGCGTATCCGCCCGGCCTCGAATTCATCGCGGCGTTCTTCGGCGCGCTCTACGCGGGCTGCGTTGCCGTCCCGACTTACCTGCCGCGCCACCGCACACGTGATCGATTCGAGGCGCTCGCCGCCGACTCCGGCGCGTCCGTCGCGCTCAGCACTGCGGGTACTATCGCCCAGTTCAGGGCGATGGCCGGCCGTGCCGCGGGGATTCCGTGGCTTGCCACGGACGAAATCGCCGACGGCCGCGCCGGCGGCTGGGTCGAGTACGACCCTGCCCGGGATTCCCTCGCGATGATCCAGTACACGTCCGGCTCCACCCGCCGGCCGAAAGGCGTCATGCTGAGTCACGCCAATCTCATCGAAAATACGCGCGCGATCAGCGATGTCTTCGAAGTTCGGGACAACAGCACGGCCGTTATCTGGCTTCCGCCGTACCACGACATGGGGCTCGTGGGCGGTGTCCTCACGCCGGTTTCCTCCGGCATGACCATCATCCTGATGGCTCCCACGACGTTCCTCAAGAATCCCTTCCTCTGGCTGGACGCGATCAGCAAATCCGGCGCAACGATTTCCGGCGGGCCCAACTTCGCCTACGATCTCTGTGTGCGCAAGACTACAGCGGAGCAACGCGCGACCCTCGACCTCTCCTCCTGGTCCCTCGCTTTCATTGGCGCCGAGGCGGTCCGGGCCGCGACGCTCGACCGTTTTGCCGAAACCTTCGCCCGGTGCGGATTCAGACGCGAGGCTTTCTACCCGTGCTACGGTCTGGCGGAGGCAACTCTCATGGTCACGGGACCGAAATCCGGCATCGGTGCCACCGTGCGCGCGTTCAGCGGCAAGGCTCTCGCGCGAGGTCGCGTCGAGCCGCTGCCCGACGCCGCGCCGAATGCCCGCCGCCTCGTCGGATGCGGTGCGCCCGTCGGTTCGCTTCGCCTGGCCATCGTCGATGCACAGACCCTGGCGCATGCCGGACCCGACGAAGTCGGCGAGATCTGGGTCGCCGGCGAATCCGTCGGGCCGGGTTACTGGCACGACCCGCAAAGTACGGCGGCCACATTCAACGCATGGCGAACTGATAACGGCGACGGCCCGTTCCTTCGCACCGGCGACATCGGCTTCTTCCACGAGGGCCAGCTCTACATCACCGGCAGACTCGATGATCTCATCGTCGTGCGCGGGCTCAACCATCATCCCCAGGACATCGAAGCCACGGCGCGCGAAAGCCATCCGTTGCTCGCATCTGGCCTTGGCGCCGCATTCGCGGTCGACAAGGGTGGCACACAGCGCCTCGTGCTCGTGCACGAGATCGAGCGCGACGGCAGCCGTGACCTGGCGCCGGTCGTCGATGCCATCCGGGCTGCGGTTCTCGAAGAGCATGGCCTGGCGCTCGACACCGTGGTGTTGATCCGCTGCGGCACGATCGCGAAGACGAGCAGCGGCAAAGTCCAGCGCCTCGCCAGCCGCGCCGCCTTTCTCACCGGCCAGCTCAAGGCGCTCAACCCGCACCGCCCCCAGACAAGTCCCGCACCTTCGATAATGCCCGCGCAGTCCGCCGCGTTCGCTGCGGTCTGCCAGCACGCGCTGGCGATGTCCGGCACCGGCCTTGCGGACGTTACGCCCGAAACGCCGATCTCGGCGCTCGGTCTTGATTCGCTGCAGCGGGTCGAACTCGTGGCCGCGCTCGACGGAAGTTTCGGCCGGCATCTGCCGGACATCGTTTACAGCCAAGCGACGACCCTCGGCGACCTCGCCGCCGCCGTTCAGAAGCATCTGATCGATCATCCGCACAGCGACGCCCCCGAGGGCGCAATCCCCGCAGAGAACTACGACGTCACGCTCTTTCCCGAATATCTCGAGCTCAAACGCTACGAGCGCATGCTGCTGGCGGTCGCCGAAGTCAATCCCTACTTCCGTGTCGACCAGGGCGCGGGAATGCACGCGGTGGGCATGGGCGGCATCGCCCGAATCGACGGGCGCGAGGTGGCGAACTTCTGCGCCTACGACTATGTCGGCATGGCGCGCCACCCGTTCGTCACCGCCGCAACCAAGGCCGCGATCGATCGTTACGGAACCGGCGCCGGCGCAAGCCGCCTCGTCTCGGGCGAAAAGCAGATCCATCGCGACCTCGAAATCGCGCTCGCCGAGTTTGTCGGCACACCTACGTCGATCGTCTTCGTCTCCGGGCACGCGACCAACGTGACGACGATCGGCCACCTGATGGGCCCGGGCGACCTCATCGTCCACGACGTCCTCGCCCACAACTCGATCCTGCAGGGCGCGCGGCTCTCGGGCGCGACGACCCGTGGCTTCGCGCACAACGACTGGCGCGCGCTCGACGCGCTGCTCTCCGGCATCCGCCACGGCTTCCGCCGGGTGCTGATCGCGATCGAAGGCGTCTACAGCATGGACGGCGACTTTCCCGACGTCGCGCGCATTGTCGAAGTCAAGAAGAAGCATCGCGCGATACTGCTCGTCGACGAGGCCCATTCGCTGGGAACCATGGGCCGTTCCGGACGCGGCATCGGCGAGTACGCCGACATCGATCGCTCCGACGTCGAGCTGTGGATGGGCACGCTCTCCAAGTCGCTCGCCAGCTGCGGCGGCTACATCGCGGGTTCGGCCGCGCTCGTCGAATTCCTCAAGTACACCGCCCCCGGTTTCGTCTACAGCGTCGGCATCTCGCCGCCCAACGCGGCCGCTGCGCTCGCGGCCCTGACGCTCCTGCGGCGCGAACCTGAGCGCGTCAGCCGGCTCCATGAGCTGTCGAGCCTCTTCCTCGCCCTCGCACGCGAACGCGGCCTCGACACCGGTCATTCCGGCGGAACCCCGATCATTCCAGTCATCATCGGCAACTCGGTCAAATGCCTGCTGCTCTCGCGGGCCCTCTTCAGCCGCGGCATCGTCGTCCAGCCGATCATCCATCCTGCGGTTCCCGAGCGCGCGGCACGCCTGCGGCTGTTCATCACCACCAATCACACCGAAGTGCAGGTCAGGAGTGTAGTCGGTGCTATCGTCGAGGAGCTCGCAAAACTCTAACGCGACGAACGCAATCGTCGCGTGGACTCGATGCGCCACGACATGCCGAATTCCGAACACGCCATCGTCGTCGAGCAGCTGTGCAAGCGCTACGGCACGCTGCTGGCCGTCGACAGCATTTCGTTCACCGTCGCGAAAGGCGAGTTGTTCGCGTTCCTCGGTCCCAACGGCGCCGGCAAGAGCACCACGGCCGAGATCATCGAGACCATCCGCGTGCCGACGTCCGGAAGGGTCACCGTGCTCGGGATGGACGTCACCAGGTCGAAGGCCAGTGTCGTCCGGCGGATCGGCGTGCTCCCGCAGGGCTTCAGCTCGTTCGACCGGATCACCGTGCGCGAGAGCCTTTCGTACTATGCGCGGGTGTTCAGCTGCGACGCCGATGTCGACGCCCTCATGGACCTCACCCATCTGCGCAGCAAGGCGAACGCCCTGTTCAATACCCTCTCGGGAGGCCTCAAGCAACGCCTCGGCATCGCCGCTGCGCTCGTAAACGACCCGGAGGTCGTGTTTCTCGATGAGCCGACGACCGGGCTCGACCCGCACGCCCGGCACGCGGTCTGGGGTGTGCTCAAAGGCCTCAAAGACCGCGGGAAAACAGTCTTTCTCACGACCCACTACATGGACGAGGCCGAACTACTGGCCGATACCGTGGCGATCATTTCGAAGGGCAGGATCGTGGCCATAGACTCGCCGGCGCGCCTCACGGAGCAGCACGCCAATCTCATGCGGCTTACTCTGGGGTCGAGCGACGCGGCGGCGCCGGGGCTGATTCGCCAAATGGGCTTCGACGCCACGCGGACGAGCGACGAAAGCATCTGCGTGCCGGTCAATAGCGCAGACGACGTGCGTGCCATTCTCGGGGAAATCGAAAGAGCCGGCCTTTCCCTCCGCGGCATGGAAGTGCGCAAACCGAACCTGGAAGAGGTGTTCCTCAAGCTCACGGAAGAGCATCACTCGGACGCGGCGAACGAGGGTTCCAAATGACGCCGAGAATCATCGCCGCCAACCTGACAGTGCGGCTCAAGAGCTTCTACCGCGAAAAATCGGCGATGTTCTTCACGTTGGCATTCCCCGTGATCCTCGTACTCGTCTTCGGCACGATCTTTACCAAGCCGGAGCATCTCGACTTCGACCTCCCGGTGCAGGACTTGAGCCACAGCGCAGCGTCGGCCAGGCTGCTCGATGCCCTCACCACGGATCACACGTTCAGGATCACGCCAGTTCCAGCCGGCGTCGACGCCACGCAATACGCCAGGGAGCACAAGCAGAACCTGGTGCTCGTGATCCCCGAAGACTTTGGCGTTCTGGAAGCAACGCGGCTCGGTGCACGGGATGCGAGCGTGTCCGTGCCGGTGACGTACGTCCACGATCCCAGCTCGACTTCGGTGGCCACCAAGATCCAGGCGCTCGACGCGATCGTGGCCGCGATGAATCAGAAGATGACCGGCACGCCGCCTTTCATCACGCTTGTCGCGACGTCGATCCTCTCCGAGCAGTACCGCTTCATCGAGTTCTTCGTCCCGGGCATCATCGCGATGGCGATCATGACCTCGTGCCTGGGAAACGCGCTCAACATGAACGCGGAGCTGCGGCAGAAAGGCATCTTGCGCAAGCTCGCGACGACGCCGATCACGCGCACCGATTGGCTCGTCTCCAGCATCCTGTACCAGCTCATTCTCTCCATCATCTCGACGGTCGCGATTCTCCTCGTCAGCTACGCCGTCTTCGACGTTCGGTTGCACATCGGCGCCTGGCTCCCGCTCATCGTCGTGATCGAGGTCATCGCCTTCGTCGGCATCGGCATGATGCTCACTCCATTCGCGAAAGAGGCGGAAAGCGCGTCGGCGGTCGGCAATGCTTTTCTGTTTCCGATGATGTTCCTCTCGGGGACCTTTTTCCCGGTGGAGATGATGCCGCCCTTTCTGCAGTCGTTCGCCAAGCTGCTGCCGCTCTACTACGTGAACGAGGCGCTGCGCGCGGCGATGATCTTCGTCGATGATCCGGCCACCGTGCGCCTCACGGGCGTAGCCGCCGGCTTTGCCGCGATCGTGTTCGTCGCGGGAACGTTCAAGACCCGGTGGGACGGCGAGACGTGACGGTCGGCAAGCGCATCCTCTTCATCTGCGGATCGATGAACCAGACCACGCAGATGCACGAGGTGTCACGGCATCTCACTGACTACGAGCAGGCGTTCACTCCCTTTTACTGCGATGGTGTGCTCGAAGCGATGCGGCGGCTGAAGATGCTGGAGTTCACAATCATCGGCGATAAGCTCGCAAAGCGCTGCCGGCGGTACCTCGAGGCGCAGCATCTGGCGATCGATTACCAGGGGCGCCGCGATGCGTACGATCTCGTGGTCACGTGCTCCGATGTCTTCGTGCAAGGCAATATCCGCGACCGCAGGATCGTTCTGGTGCAGGAAGGCATCACCGATCCGGAAGACCGCAATTTCCGCCTGGTGCAGCGCCACCGCTGGCTTCCGCTCTGGATCGCGGGCACTGCCGCCACGGGCCTGAGCGACGCCTACCGCGCGTTCTGTGTCGCGAGCGACGGGTACCGCGACTTTTTCGTCCGCAAGGGCGCGAAGGCAGAAAAGATCGTGGTGAGCGGCATCCCGAATTTCGACAATTGCGAGCGCTACCGCAACAACGCTTTTCCCCACCGGCACTACGTGCTCGTGTGCACGTCGCCACTGCGGGAAATCTTCCGCGGGGAGGATCGGAAGTCCTTCATCCTGGACGCTTGCAGGATCGCCAACGGGCGTCCGATGATTTTCAAGTTCCATCCCAACGAAGACTTTGCCCGCGCCGAGAACGAGGTCAATCGATACGCCCCGGGAGCCATGACATTCAGGAGCGGAAGCGCGGAAGAAATGATCGCCAACTGCAATGTGCTCATCACCCGGTATTCATCGACTGTGTTCGTCGGCCTCGCCCTCGGCAAGGAGACGTATTCGGATTACCCGATGGACGACTTACGCAGATTGCTGCCCGTGCAGAACAATTCCGCGGCGCTGAATATCGCGAACGTGTGTCGGCGGGTGATGGAAGACCGGGCGTTGCAATGAACGACGCGGTCACGGTCCGGGCGGTGACGTCCAGGCAGGATCGGCGACGTTTTCAAAGGCTGCCATGGACGATCTACGCGGGCGACCCGGACTGGGTCCCGCCGATACTCGCGCAGGAGCGCCTCCTGCTCGGGTGGGGGCGTCACCCATTTTTCGACAACGCAGAGATGGTGACACTTCTGGCCGAGCGGCGCGGCAAGGCCGTTGGCCGCGTCGCCGTTTTTGTCAATTACGTCCACAACCAGAAGTACGACGAAAAGCGGGGCTTCTTCGGTTTTTTCGAGTGCATCGACGACCTCGCTGTCGCGCACGGGCTTTTCGACGCCGGGCGCGCGTGGCTCCTGCAGCGGGGCATGACAGCGTGGCGCGGGCCCGTGAATCCGTCGCTCAACTACACCTGCGGCCTGCTTGTCGACGGTTTTGGACAACGGCCGGTGTTTCTGATGACCTATAACCCGCCGTATTACGCAGCCTTGATCGAGGATTGCGGGTTCGGGAAGGCGCAGGACCTCCACGCCTATGAGATGGACGTTGCGATCCTCGTGAAGCTGGTCGAACGCTACAAATCCGCGGTGATATCGGCGCTCGAGGGCGGCGGCCTGTCGGTGCGGTGGTTGGATCCGTCGCGCTTTGACGAGGAAATCAGGACCTACCTCGAACTCTATAACAGCGCGCTCGAGGGCACCTGGGGCTTCACCCCGCTGCAGGAGGGCGAAGTGAAACACATCGCCGCGGAGCTGCGGCACATCATCGCGCCGGAATTCGTGGCCTTTGCGATGGTCGGGGGAAAGACCGTCGGCGCCGTGCTCGCGCTGCTCGATTTCAACCAGATCATCCACAAGCTCAATGGCCGGCTGTTTCCGTTCGGCGTTTTCCGGTTGATGTGGGGGAAGAAGCGGATCAACGTCGCGCGCGCACTGACCGTGACGATGCTGCCCGCTTTTCAGCAGTCGGGGTTTGCCATCGTGCTGCTCGATCGGCTCGTGGAGGCGGCGAAGCCGTGGGGCATCACAGGCTGGGAGTTTTCGTGGGTGCTCGAGAGCAACACGAGTTCGCGCGGGACGCTCAGGCGTGCGGGGACGAAGCTCGCGAAGACCTACCGGATCTACGACCGGGCGCTGTGAGGCCCGACAGGCTCCTAGAGCCAGCGCGCGTCGAGGTACCACTTCGCGGTGTCACGGAGTCGATCGGCGAGCGGGGCCGCGGGCGACCAGTCCAGCTGCTGCCGCGCTTTTGCCGACGAGCACGTCCACGAACCCGCGAGCAGTTCGGAGATCTTGTCGCTGCTGACCCACCCCGGGTGCCGACGGATCCGCGAAAGGACGTCGCCACAGAGACCGGCCACCCGCATCAACCCTTCCGGGACACGAACGACACGAGGCAGCCTTTTCCCGAGTGCATGAGCGATCGCGACGCCGATCTCGACATGAGAGAGATCCTCCGCGCTTGCGAAGTAGATGCCGCGCCCCGGGCCGTCGGGCATAAGGCGCTCGCCGTTCTCCGCAGCGAGGACAATGCATTCGACAAGGTCCGCCACAGCGATGAGCGAGATGCGCCAGTCGCCGCGCCCGTGCACGACGTGGATACCGGATCGAGCGACGGCTTTGAATATTTCGTACATCCCGCGGTCGCCTGCACCGAACACGGGGCACGGACGAACAATCGTAATGGGTAACGCGCCGGCGTACCTCGCGGCGGCCTGCTCGCCAGCGAATTTGCTGCGCCCATAGTCCGAGACCGGCAACGGCGGATCGCTTTCCATCTTCGGCGCCTCGCCCGAGGGCCCCGCAGCGGCGAGCGATGAAACGAGCAGGAGCACTGGGCGCTCCGCCTGCTCGGTGCACGCCGCCGCGACCGCCTCGACGCCCCCGGCATTCACGCGCATGAATTCTCCAGGAGACATGGCCCGCACGAGCCCCGCGAGGTGGAATACGACACGGGCGTTCGACAACGCGATGGCCCGCGAGACGCCCGCGCGATCATTGACATCGCCAGTGACAAGCCGAGCGCCCGCGGCAAGCAGCTCCTTGACATGCGAGGTCTGGCGCACCAGGCAGGATACAGTGCGGCCGCGCGCGACCAGCAGGCGCACGAGATGCACCCCGATAAAGCCACTGGCGCCGGTGACCAGAACGGATTGTTGATTTGAAGTGTTCATGCGCGGGCGATAGGACGTCCGCTATCGCAAGTGCAGCGGCAGAATGTCCGCGCCGATTGAATTGTGACGCCGTGGTCGACGCGCGGCAAGAACCGCATACCGCATCAGGTCGACGGAGAAAACAGCTGGCGCGGTCAAACTGTGTCCGGTAGCGCGTATTGCCGGCATGATGTAACCTCCAAAGAGGAACGCGCCGTCCCGCAGGGCGTTTTCCAGGCTTGCGACGCGTATGTGATGTCACGGTCATGATGTCGAAACTGACCCTTCGTTCCGGGTTTTCTGCCGCGTTTCTCCGGCGGGCGCTCGCCGTCCATGCAGGGACAATGCTGGCCCTCGTGGGCATTGCCATGCAGCCTGCGGCCATTGCCAAAGACGCGGCAAGCGACATCCACTGGGTGGGTACATGGAGTGCAAGCCCGCAGGCCGCACGCAATCCCGTCGAACTCAAAGACCAGACTATTCGCCAGATCGTGCGAGTGAGCATAGGCGGCAATCGGTTGCGCGTGCGCCTGTCGAACGCCTTCGACGCCGACCCGCTGGTGATAGGCGCGGCGCATGTGGCGCTGCGCAGTACGGGTGCAGCGATCGCACCAGGATCGGACCGGACACTGACATTCGGCGGGTCGCCGTCCACGAAGATTCCGCCCGGCGCTCTGGCAGTCAGCGATCCCGTGAATCTCCCGGTGCCCGACCTCGGCGAGCTGGCGGTCAGCATCTACGTCGCGGGCAAACACGTCGCGGCGACCGAGCATTCGGAGGGTTTGCAGAAGACCTATATTTCGGCTGAAGGTGATTTCAGTGGAGCCGGCAGCCTGCCCACGACGACCACGACCGAGTCCCTTTACTTTCTGATGGGCGTTGAGGTCGTCGCCGCCAAGAGTTCCAAGGCCATCGTCACGCTTGGCGACTCGATAACCGAAGGGAACCGCTCAACTGCGGACGCCAACAAGCGCTGGCCGAATCGTCTGGCCGAGCGGCTGGCCGCGCGGAAGAGCGGCAGCAAGGTGGCGGTGCTCAATGCGGGCATCAGCCGCAACCGGATCCTGCATGGTAAGGATAAGGATGGCTCGAACGCATTAGCGCGCCTCGACAGTGACGTACTGGTGCAGTCCGGCGCGCGCTATCTGATCGTCCTGCTGGGCATCAACGACATCGGCTTTCCCCGCGCCGTGACTGCCGACGAGATCATTGCCGGCCATCGCCAGATCATTGATCGCGCGCATGCGATGGGTTTCAGGGTTTATGGAGGGACGCTGACCCCCTTCCAGGCGTACCTGCCGGGGCTCTATTACACGGACGTTGGCGAAGAACAGCGCCAGGTCGTCAACCAATGGATCAGGACCGGCAAAGCCTACGACGCGGTGATCGACTTCGACAAGGCGATCCGCGACCCGAGCAATCCGGCCCGGATCCTTCCGGCCTACGACAGCGGCGACAATCTGCACCCGAACGATGCCGGCTACAAGGCAATGGCCGAAGCCATCAACCTGTCGTTGTTCAAGGACTAGATTTCGCCGCCCCGTGCGGCCGCTACGAGCTCAATATTGAAATCTGCCTTTGAGCTTCAAGATCGGCGCCTCGACTAGATGCCACATCGCCGTCGCCAACACGACCGTCAGTACGAACCGCGCCGCAAGAGGAGAAACATCGCGTAACACGGGGTAGCGCGCAGAGAGCCAATCGAAGAGGGGCCACATGAAGAGGTGGATGAGGTACAGGCCGTAGCTGATCTTGCCGAGGAAACGAAAGGGTGCGTAGTTGAAGAATCCCAGCACCCAACGATTGTCCGTTTGCCACAATCCCAGCACCATCGCGAGGAAGCCGAGCGCCAGCAGACTTTGCATGTGCGGCGGGTGCATGACGTGGTCGATGGAAGGTGTCTCCGGTCCGTACAGCGCGAACAGCGCCACTACCAGCGCGAGGCCGGCCGGAAACATCCAGTTCCGGGCGGCAGCGCGTATCCTTTCGGCGGTCCCCGACGTATCCGCGAACACCACGGCGCCCACCGCACCCGCGACCAGATATTCGCCGCAGACCAGCGGAATCAAGCCATACGCTGACTTTGGCAGGAGCGCGGCGAAGAGGAATCGAAAGGCGATGCATGCTGCCCACAGCGCGAGTAGCCAGCGGAGCCGCGTGCGCCCCGGTCGCAGGAAGGAAAACAGCAGGGGGAAAACCAGATAGAACTGCTCTTCGACGCACAACGACCAGAAGTGGATGCCGTACATCCGCGCGGGATCCCACGGAGCGTCCGCAAGCGCAGGTTGGATCCACGTGTAGACGAAGGCCCCCCAGTTCATCAAGTAGAGAACGAATGCCGGCAGGTAAGCGATGCCGACCGTGGCTGCCGCCAGTCCCAGCACCAGATAGTAGGCGGGGAATATTCGCAATGCGCGGCGCGCGTAGAAGGCTTTGAGTGCCTGGCCGCGTGGCCGGTCTTGCGACGCGATCAGGATTCGGGTGATTAGGAACCCGCTGATCACGAAGAACAACGAGACCCCGTAACTGCCCCACCAGAAGTATTCGACGTCGCTGTGGATCATGAACACCGAGAGAAAGGCGAAGAATCGAAGTCCGTCGATCTGTTTGCGATGCTCCAGCGTTTGCATGAATCCGGAGTCCGGTAGAAGTCAGAGGTGCGATCTTGCCGGTCGTCAGCGATAGGTATCGACAGATTCCGATAGTTGGAAGACATCCGCCAACGATTGGCAGCCGCGCCTGTCGGGTAACGCCGAGATCGCGAAACCCCTGACCCACGCCGACGGCAAGCGCGGCGCCACGCTGCCCGCGGAGCTCAGCTTCCGCTTCTGAGGCGGCAGCCGGCGCGGCTATTCGCGCGCGATGCTGATCGTCGTTCCTTTCACCGTGTTGCGCACGAGGCGGACGGTGTAGACCTTCGCGTGTCCCTGCGCGGAGATCAGGACCTTTTCACCGCCCTTCAGGTCGACGCCATACTCCTTTTTCGGCAGCGCGCGCCGCATCTCCTTCCGGATTCGGCGGGCGACGGCATTCTCGGGGGTTCCCTTGGGAACAGCGACCGGAATCTCGGTGATCTCGACGCCGTCTTCGGAGAACGAGAAGACGATCTCGCCGTGGCTGTCCGCACCGCCGGTGACCTCGATGCCGAGCGGCGGGTCCAAGCCGGTGTCGGCTGCCCATGCAGGGGCGCCGGACGCTGTCACGGCGGCGAGCGCCAATGACGCAAGGCGCCTGATGACGCGGCGCATCGCTCAATCCTCGATCAGGAAGCTCCGCAACTGCTCGCTGCGGCTCGGGTGCCGGAGTTTCCGCAGCGCCTTCGCCTCGATCTGCCGGATGCGCTCGCGCGTGACGTCGAACTGCTTGCCGACTTCCTCGAGCGTGTGATCCGTCGAGAGATCGATGCCGAAGCGCATGCGGAGTACCTTGGCCTCGCGCGGCGTCAGTTGCGACAGCACGCCGTGCACGGTCTCGCGCAGCGACTCGACCGTCGCCGAATCGAGCGGGCTTTCCGCGGCGGCGTCCTCGATAAAATCGCCCAGATGCGAATCCTCGTCGTCGCCGATCGGCGTCTCCATCGAGATCGGCTCCTTGGCGATCTTGAGGACCTTGCGGACCTTGTCCTCGGGCATCTCCATGCGGCCCGCCAGCTCATCCGGCGTCGGCTCGCGTCCCATCTCCTGGAGCATCTGCCGCGAGATGCGATTCAGCTTGTTGATCGTCTCGATCATGTGCACCGGAATGCGGATCGTGCGCGCCTGGTCGGCGATCGAGCGCGTGATGGCCTGGCGGATCCACCACGTCGCGTAGGTCGAGAACTTGTAGCCGCGGCGGTATTCGAACTTGTCCACCGCCTTCATGAGGCCGATGTTGCCTTCCTGGATCAGGTCGAGGAACTGCAGGCCGCGGTTCGTGTACTTCTTCGCGATCGAGATCACGAGGCGCAGGTTGGCCTCGACCATCTCCTTCTTCGCGCGGCGGGCCATCGCCTCGCCGGTCGCGATGTCGCGGTTGACCGCCTTCAGCTCCTGGATCGAGCGCGTGAGCCGCTTCTCGAGCGCGCGCAGTTCCTGCTGGCGGCGGACGACTTCCTCGCGCAGGCGGCCGAGCGGCGCCGAGTGCTTGCGCTTGGCGCGGATGTGCTTGTCGATCCAGCGCACGTTGGTCTCGTTCTTCGGAAACGTGCTGATGAAGTCCTTGCGCGGCATCCCGGCCTGGCGCACGCAGATCGTCATGATCTCGCGCTCGAGGCGGCGGACTTCGTCGACGTGGGTGCGCAGGTGGCCGACGAGGGCGTCGAACATCTTCGGCGCGAGCTTCAGCTCCATGAACTGCTCGGCGAGGCGCTTGCGCGCGCGCACGGTCTTCGGCTCGCGGGCGCTGCGTGCCGTCGCCAGTCCCTTGGCGACGGTATTGTGAAGGCGCTGGATCGCGGCGAAGCGGCGCGCCGTCTCCTCCGGATCCGGGCCGGTGTCGATGGCTTCCTCTTCCTCGTCGGATTTATCCTCGCTCTCTTCGTCGTCGAGTTCGGTCTCTTCCTTGCGCACGACCGTCTTCGGATTGTGCGGCTGCGCGATCTCGTCCGGCGCATTCGGATCGAGGAACCCGACGATGATGTCGGTCAGGCGGCCCTGTCCGGCCTTGACCGGCTCAAAGGCGGCGAGCAGGTAGTCGTAGGTCGGCGGGTAGTAGGCGAGGGCGGTGCGCACCTGGTCGAGGCCTTCCTCGATGCGCTTGGCGATGCGGATCTCGCCTTCGCGCGTCAGGAGCTCGACCGTGCCCATTTCGCGCATGTACATGCGGACCGGGTCCGTCGTGCGCCCGAATTCCGAGTCGGCGATCGCGAGCGCCGCGGCGGCTTCCTCGACCGCTTCCTCGTCCGGCGCGGAGGCATCGGTCAGGAGGAGCGCCTCGGCATCCGGTGCCTTCTCGTACACCGTGATGCCCATGTCGTTGATGGTGTTGACGATGTCTTCGATCTGTTCCGGGTCGACGATCTCGGGCGGCAGGTGGTCGTTGACTTCGGCGTAAGTCAGGTAGCCCTGCTCCTTGCCGCGGGCAATCAGGAGCTTCAATTGCGACTGGCGGTCTTCAGGGATGACCGGGAGCTTTTTCTCGCTCAAGCGGGGAATCCTCACGGCGGCGTGCGGCGGCAAAACAGCCGGGCATTATACAGCCAGAGGGCGATGGAGACGCACCCGCCGGTTCGATTCAGCGCCCGGGACGGGTGCCGCGGTCGCCCAGAAGCCCTTGAAATTCCTTCTGTTCTGGCTCCGAGAGCCGCCGCTCGCGGGCCAGTTCTATCAACTCATTGAGTCGTTTTTCGGGCCCGAGTTCCGCGCCCATTCGGGCCAGCATCGTCGCGAGTTCCCGGCCTGCGGCACGCGCATCCGCCACGAGCGATTCCTGCCCGGCCAGCTCGGCGAGCCGGGCGCCTTCGGGCCGCTCGCGCCAGCGCTCGACCAGTTGCGCGGTCGAAAGTGCGGCCTCCCCGCGCGCGGTCTCGAGCAGCTCGCGCAGCACCGCAAATCCTTTCTGATCGCCCTCGAGCCAGGCCGGCGTCTTCGTCACCGCATGCGCCGATGCCGGATGGTGGAGCAGTAGCATGATCGCCTGCGTCAGGAGCGGCTGGCGGCCCGCGGATCGCGCGGGCCGGCCGCCGCGCGCCGGCCGCGCGCCGCGCGCCGCCGCGACGCCCCGCCTGCGATCCGGCGGGGTTCGCAGCAGATCCGCAAGCCGGCCCGCGGGCATGCGGACTTCCTGTGCAAGTCGTTCCATCAGGAGTTCGTGATAAACGCCCGGCGGCACGCGGGCGAGCAGCGGGCGGGCCAGCTCCGCGAGCCGCGCGCGCCCGTCGACGCTCCCGAGTTCCGTGCGCGCGGCGAGCTGCGTCACGAGGAATTCCGAGATGGGTTGCGCGCCCGCGATACGCGCCTCGAAGACTTCGGCGCCTTCCTCGCCGACCAGCGTGTCGGGATCGTGACCTTCGGGCAGGAACAGGAAACGGAGCTGCCTGCCGTCCCGCGCGTGCTCGAGCGCATTCTCGAGCGCGCGCCAGGCGGCGTTCCGTCCGGCGCTGTCGCCGTCGAAGCAGAACACGAGTTCGCTCGTGACGCGGAACAGGCGGTTGAGATGCTCCGGCGTCGTCGCCGTTCCGAGCGTCGCGACTGAATACAGGATTTCTGCCTGCGCCAGTCGAACGACGTCGACGTATCCCTCGACGACGAGCAGCCGCTCGACCTTGCGAAGCGCCTGGCGCGCCTCGTAAAGGCCGTAGAGCTCGCGGCCCTTGTGGAACAGCGCGGTCTCGGGCGAGTTGAGGTACTTCGGCTCGCCCGCGTCGATGACGCGGCCGCCGAATGCAATGACCCGGCCGCGGGGGTCACGGATGGGAAACATCACGCGGTCGCGGAACCGGTCGTAGAAACCGGACTCGGCCTTGCCGCTGCGCTCGACGACGAGCCCGGCCTCGAGCAGCGCGCGCTCGCGCTCCGCGTTGCCTCCGAAGCGCTTCAGCACGCCGTCCCAGGCATCGGGCGCGTAGCCGATCGCGAATTTGACACAGCTCTCGGCCGTTATCCCGCGATCCCCGAGATACTTCTTCGCGCGCTCCGATTCGCGCAGGCTGTCGCGGTAGAACTGCGTGACCTGCGAGAGCAGTTCGTACAGCCCTTCGCCCGGGCGCGCGCGCGCGGCGCGGCCGTCGTCCTCGCGGGGCACCTCGAGCCCGAGGCGCGAGGCGAGTTCCTCGACCGCGTCGGGAAACGGCAGTTTGTCGTGCTCGATCAGGAATCCGAGCGCGGTGCCGTGGGCGCCACAGCCAAAGCAGTGATAGAACTGCTTGTCCGGGCTCACCCAGAACGACGGCGTCTTTTCGTTGTGGAACGGACAGCAGGCTTTCCACTCGCGCCCGGCTTTCTTGAGCTGCACCCGCCCGCCGATCAGTTCGACGATGTCCGTGCGCGCGATCAGCTCATCGATGAAGGATTGCGGGATCCGGCCTGCCATGCGACACGATACCTCAGGGGTTGCCCTCTGGCAGCGGCCGGCCGGCCCGCCAGCCTTCGCGGCGGAGCTGCTCGATCAGGCCGAGCGCACGTCCGCGGCCTTCCCTGGAATGCAGCGGCAGCACGAGCACGTCGCCCGCGCGCGCCCAGGCGAGCGCGCGCCGCACGGCGCGGTCTTCATCCGGCGCGTCTGCGATCGAGGAATCCGCGACACCCGCCTGGGCCAATGCGCGGCGCAGGATCGCGGGCACTTCGCCGCCGCCGCGCCCGCGCAAATAGCTGCCGAGCTCCTTGACCACGACGAGATCGGGGCGGGCCGCGGCCGCGACCGCGGCGAGCCGGTCGATGTCAGTGTCTTCGCGGTTGCCCGCCTGGCCGAGCAACAGCGCAAGCCGGCCGCCACTGCGCAGGTGCTGCGCGAAATCGACGAGGCCGGCGAGCGCCGTCGGGTTGTGCGCGAAGTCCACGATCAGGTTGAGGCCGCCCAGTTCATAGCGCATGAGCCGGCCGGCATTGTCCCCCGGGTTCGCGCCGAATTGCGCGAATACCGCGGCGATCGACGCGGGCTCGATCCCGAGGCCCGCGGCGGCCAGTGAGGCAGCCGCGAGATTCGACACATTGAATAAGGAGTGCCCGCCGGCCGCGAGCGGCATGGCCGCGATCTCCCCCAGGTCGTGTTCGCCGCCGCGAAACGCGAGGAGCAGTCGTCCATCCCTGGCGCCAGCCGCCGCTCCGCCCGCCCGGCAATGCGCGGCCAGGAGCGGCAGGTCCGCGTCGATTGCAAACCAGGCGAGCGGCTTTCCGGCGGAAGGAGCGGCGCGGGCGAGTACCGCGTCGTCTGCATTCACGACCAGCAGGCCATCTCGGCCGATCGCGCGCGCAACAGCGAGCTTGACCTCGGCCAGCGCAGCGAGGTCGTGGACTCCGAATTCGCCGAAATGGTCCGCGGCAATGCTCGTGATCACGGCGACATCGGCGCGCGCGACCGCGAGCCCGCGGCGCAGTATTCCGCCGCGCGCGGTTTCGAGGATCGCAGCCTCGACGCGCGTGTCGCGGAGCACCCGTCGCGCGCCGGCCGGGCCCGAGTAATCACCGGTTCCGAGCGGCTGGCCGGCGACGAAGACGCCGTCGGTGCAGCAGTGACCGGCCGCGTGGCCGGCGGCTTTCGCGCAGGCGGCGATGAGGCGCACGACGGTGGTCTTGCCATTGGTGCCGGTCACGAGCGCGGTCGGAATGCCGTGCAATTCGGACCACGGAACGTCCGCGGCGTCGGGCAAATCGCCGAGCGGCCAGCCGCGACCGCCGGCGCCGGCGCCGAGCGTCAGGAATTCATCGTCGCAAAGGCACGGCAGGTCGCGCATGGCCGCGGCTTCGAGGAGCGCGCGCAATCGCGGTTTCGCTTCGCGCGCCGCGCGGCGGCGCAAGCGCAGCAGGGCGCCTGCCTCGTCGAGCACGGGCGGTTCCACTTCTTCCGGCTGTTCGACGGCGAGTGCGGCGATCAGGCTTGCGCTGCGCACGGGATCGCGCTCGGCGAGCGCGGCGCAGAGCGCCCATTCATTGACCTCGGTCGCGGTGAAGAGTTGGTCAGCGGGTGCCGCGAGCGCAAGCGACGCGCCGGTCCGGTGCGGTATCGCGCGCTGCGGCGCCTCTGGCCAGCAGAGCTCCCTGCGGGCGCGCTGCACGCGCCGCTCCCAGTCGCAGAGCATTCCGGAATCGCGCTCGTCCGTCTCGAGCACGGCGCCGGCGCCGTCGAAAAACCGGTTGTGACCGGTCAGGCGGCGCGAATCGGTGAAGGGCGGTGGGGCAGCCTCACTCAGTCGGACGCCTCCGGCGCATAGCGGATGCCGCGCTCGTCGCGGATCAGGCCGTCGAGCGAGAGCGGCGCCGCGATCTCGGCGGGCGGATCGACGACCGGCGCCGCGACCGGCTCGCGCGCGCCCTCCGGCCGGAAGCGGATGATCTGTTTCCAGGAGCGCACCAACCCGTCGGCGAAGATCAGGATGAGGTCGCCCGGCTGGCCCATGCGGAGCGCCGCGTCGACCGCCGCCTGTTCGTCCGGAATGCTCGAAATGGCGGACTGGGGCACGCCCGCGGCCAGGAGCGCGGCCGCCATGATGCGCGGGACTTCGTCCGGCGCGCGATCGCGCAGGTTGTCGTCGCGGCGGCAGATGTAATGATCAAAGCGGCCGGCCGCGGCCTGCGCGATGGCGCGCAGGTCCTCGTCCCGCCGGTCACCCGGACCCGCGAGCACCACGATGCGCCGGCCCGCGACGTCGAGGCGACCGGCGAGGTCCGCGAGCACCGAGACCGCGTGCGCATTGTGGCCGTAGTCGAAGAGCACCTTGAACGGGTGCTCGTCGTAAATGTTCATGCGGCCGGGGGCCTGGTAGAAGGTCGTGTCGAAGGTGCGGAGCCCCTGCCGGATCGCGTCGAGCTTCACGCCGAACGAGAATGCCATCGAGGCCGCGAACATGGCGTTCTGCACGTTGTGAGTGGCGCGGCCCTCGAGCGTCGCCGGGATCAAGTGGGTCCAGACGAGCGGGATGTGGCTGCCGCGGTCGTACAAGGTGACCATCTGGCCATTGACGCCGGCCTCGAGCGCGCAGGCGCGGCCGCCGGCGCGGATGTGCTCGCGCACCAGAGTGTGCTGCGGATTCATCGTCACGTAGCAGATGTTCTCGGCATCGGTGTGCGCCGACATCCTGAGGACCAGCGGATCGTCCGCGTTCAGTACCGCGCAGCCGGTCGCGATTTCGATCACGACGCGCTTGACCTCGGCGAGCTGTTCGAGCGTGTCGATGCCCTTGAGGCCCAGGTGATCGGCCTGCACATTCAGCACGGCTCCGACGTCCACCGCCGGGACGCCCATGCCGGCGCGCAGCAGTCCGCCCCGCGCGGTCTCGAGCACGGCCGCGTCGATGTGCGGATCGGCGAGCACCATGCGCGCCGAGACCGGGCCTGTCATGTCGCCCGAGACCGTGCGCTGCCCGTCGATGTAGACGCCGTCGGTCGTTGTGAGACCCGGCGTGTAGCCCGCCATCTTCAGGATGTGCGCGAGCATGCGCGCGGTCGTCGTCTTGCCATTCGTGCCCGTGATCGCGGCGATCGGCACGCGCGACGGCGTGCCGGCGGGAAACAGCATGTCGATCACCGGGCCCGCCGCGTCTCGCGCCGTCCCTTCCGACGGCGCGACGTGCATCCGGAAGCCCGGCGCCGCGTTGATCTCGCAGATCCCCCCGCCGATCTCGCGGTAGGAGAGCGTGATGTCCTTCGACAGGAAATCGACGCCGCCGACGTCGAGCCCGATCGCCTTGATCGCGCGCACCGCCATGTCGCGGTTGTCGGGGTGGATCACGTCCGTCACGTCGGTCGCCGTGCCGCCGGTCGAGAGGTTCGCGGTTGACCGCAGGTAAGCGACGCGGCCGGCGTCGGGCACCGATTCCGGCGTCAATCCGGCGCGCGCAAGCATCATCTGCGCCTGGTGGTCGATGTCGAGCCGGGTCAGCACTTTTTCATGGCCGACACCGCGCCGCGGATCCCGGTTCACGATCTCGACGAGCTGCGACACCGTGTGCCTGCCGTCGCCGACCACGTGGCCCGGCGTGCGCCGGGTGGCGGCGATCAACTCGCCATTGATGACGAGCAGGCGGTGGTCGTCGCCCTCGAGGAAGGTTTCGACGATGACCGATCGGGAATGCTCGCGTGCCGTGACGAAGCCGCGCGCCACCTCCTCGTCGCTCGTGAGCCGGATCGAGATGCCGCGGCCGTGATTGCCGTTGTGGGGCTTGGTGACGACCGGGAAGCCCAGGCGGTTCGCGGCGCGCACGGCTTCGCGTTCGGTTTGCACGAGTTCCTGGCGCGGCACCGGCAGGCCGAGCGCGCCGAGGATCCGGTTCGTTTCCTCCTTGTCGCTCGCGAGCTCGACCGAGATGTGCGGTGTGCGGCCGGTGACCGTCGCCTGGATGCGCTGCTGGTACTTGCCATGGCCGAGCTGGATCAGCGACTGGTCGTTGAGCCGGAGCCAGGGAATTCCGCGATTCTCGGCCGCGTGCACGAGCGAGGCGGTGGAGGGGCCGAGCGCGCGCCGCTGCGCGAACTTGATGTATTCGTCGCGCGCCGTGGGCCAGTCCCAGCCCTCGGGCACGCTGCCGGCCGGCCGGAGCCTTTCCGGCAGCAGCGAGCACAAGAGGCGCATCGCCAGTTCGCCCGCGGCGACGCCTTCCTCGCGCTCCGCATACTCATACACTACTGAATAGTGGCCCGGCAGGTCGAGGCTTCGGGTCTTGCCGAAGGTGACGTCCTCGCCGGCGACGTTCTGCAATTCGAGCGCGACGTGCTCGAGCACGTGGCCGAGCCAGGTGCCTTCGTCCTCGTTCATGCGCCGGATGAAACCGCCCGGCTGCTGGTAGGAGCAGCCGTGCTCCGCCAGACCAGGCAGTGCCAGCGTCAGGCCATCGACGAATCCCTTGCCGAGCTTTCCGGTCGGCCAGGCTTCGAGCTCGCCGAGATCGAGCTCGAGCCGGATGACCGGGAACCTCGCGTAGTGCGAAGGGCCGACATAGATGGAGCGATCCAGGATGCGCATGGCAATCGCGTCATTTCCGCGCAGGCGACAACGTGCCCATGGCAGCCTGCCGCGAGTGCAGGTTGAAGGTCGCGCCAGCCGTCAGGATGTGCACGACGAGTCCAAGAATGCAGATCGGCTGGCCTTCGACCGCGCTGTCGACCGACGAGAAGCTGACTTTCGACGCGTCGACCACCGTGACGCCGCCGCTGCCCTCGACTTCGAGCGTCTCGTCCGGTCCGATGAAAGCGGCCGTGTCCTCGTCGAGGCCGATGCCGACCGCGAACGGGTTGTAAGCGAGCGCGGTGATGAGCCGCCCGAGGCGGTCGCGCTCGCGGAAATGCTGGTCAATGATGAAGCGATTGGTGAGCCCGAGACCCGGCGCGAGCCGGACGCTGCCGGCGATCGCGGCCGCGCCGTCGTCGCCGAAAGCGATCATGTGCTCGGACAGGATGCTGGCGCCCGCGCTCGTGCCGCCGACGGTGACGCCGCGCGCGTTCTGCGTCCGGATCAGCTTCGCGACCGGCGTGCCGCCCAGGAGGGTGGTCAGGCGGAGCTGGTTGCCGCCGGTGAAGAAGATGCCGCTCGCCTCGGTGATGCGCGCGAGGCGGCCCGGTTCCTGGCAGTCGCGGCGCGTGTCGAAATCCATCACGTCGACGCGTCGCGCGCCGAGCTCGCGGAACAGCTTCTCGTAGCGCTCGCCGGTTTCGTGCGCGCGGCTCGCGGTCGGAATCACGACGATGTCGGCCGCGTCGCCGCCCGACACGCGCACGAAGCGCGAGAGGATGTGCGGATCGTTTTCCTTGTTCTCCGCGCCGCCGATCGGAACGATGTGGCCGCGCGACTCGCCTTCGGGAACCTTGCTCGGACTCATGTGAGAAATCCCGGAGGCCCCCTAACCGCCGAGCGCGGCCTTGATGTGCGCCGACAGCGCGCCGATGTCGGTGCGGCCCTGGACCTTCGGCTTCAGCCAGCCCATGACTTTGCCCATCTCCTTCATCGAGGAGGCGCCGGTCGCCGCGATCGCCTCGCGGATCAGCCGGTCGAGCTCGGACGCGTCGAGCTGTGCCGGCAGATAGCCGGACAGCAGCTCGATCTCGGCGGATTCCTTCGCAACGAGATCCGCGCGCTTGCCGGCTTCGAACTGGACGACCGATTCGCGGCGCTGCTTGATCATCTTGTCGATGACGGAGAGCACCTGGGCGTCGTCGAGCATCACGCGCTCATCGACTTCACGCTGCTTGATGCCGGCCTGGAGCATGCGGATGCAGGAAAGGCGATCCTTCTCGCCCGCCCGCATCGCCGCCTTCATGTCTTCCGTGATGCGCGCCTTCAGGCTCATCCCGGAATCAACGCGTGGCGCTGCGCCCGCCGTCGCGGGAGGCGCGCTTCAGGTGCCGCTTGATCGCGGCGGCCTTCTTGCGTTTCCGTTCCTGGGTGGGCTTCTCGTAGAATTCCCGGCGGCGCAGTTCGGTCAG
>Ga0302046_10000651_pt1 | contig 34018 bp, 33 predicted proteins | sample RVTome_11_FD_200261 | JGI IMG/M metagenome (GOLD analysis project Ga0302046, IMG submission 200261) | Soil microbial communities from uranium-contaminated site in the Upper Colorado River Basin, Wyoming, United States - RVT147D111 (version 2) ...
AGGGATAACGACCCACTCGCCGCCGACCCCGAGCGCGAGGCCGACCGCCACGTCCGGGTGGTCGTAGAAGTAGCTGTCAGTAGCATGTGCGGCGGCTTCGGCGGCGGGGTTAACGAGGACGACTTCATAGCCGCAGGCCGTAGCGAGGCGCGAACGCAGCGCGTCGGCGAGACGTGCGATGCGTCCGCCAAGGGCGGAATCGGGCGCTGACTTGTGGAGGTTATTGAGGTCGATGGTAAGCACGACCACCTTCGGTGGCGGCTCCGGCGGGCGAGCGGACGCACCCAGCAGACCGAGGAACCCGAGTGCAAGCAGGGAGCGCATGGGACACATCGTAGCCTCGAGGTAGAGAGAAAGCGGGGCCAGCTGTGCGACGGAGTAGAGCGCAAACGAGCCGAAATCGAGCGAAAATGCGACAGCCTGTGCCTGGCTACTGTCGCAAAAGCGACCCTTCGCCGGATCGCCTGCCGCGGGTGTCCGGAATCACCGCCCCCGACAGGCCCTGCTAGGATCTTACCTCTCCCTCGCTCGCGAGCCACCCATGCCGGCCCTTTTCCGCTTCCCCGCCATCCTCCTGGTCCTCACGCTTGCCTGCAGCTCGGGCGGGACACCCGATACCTCGCCCAGTCCCGAGCCCGGCGACCAAACTCGGGTGCGCATCGACAACCGCGCGTCACTCGACATGGATATCTACGTCCTTCGCAGCGACGGGCAGTCTATCCGGCTGGGCCTTGCCCCCGGAGGAGAAACTACGGTGTTCGCCTTGCCGGCTGCGGTGACTGCGGGCGCTGCCTCGATCCGCTTCGAGGCCAGGCCGGTGCGTCGCTCGGGCCAATCCGTGGTGAGCGAGCCGTTCGGGGTGCAGGAGGGCGAGGAGATCACCTGGTCGGTGCCGCCCCAGTGAGCAGCTCAGAATGCTCCGGGTGGGATTCGAACCCACAAGGGATTTCTCCCAGCGGATTTTAAGTCCGCAGCGTTTGCCATTTCGCCACCGGAGCCGTGCGGCGAAGGGAATATACCGCTATTCGGTGACCGTCTCTCGCCGCACCCCGCGCGAGGCCCGGGTGCTCCAGGTCGCCGGCGCGCGCCCGAATCGCTTCCGGAAATCGCCCCCGATCTCGGCCATGATCCGCGCTTCCCCATCGGCCGGCGCCAACACCACCACGGCGCCACCCCACCCCGCACCCGTCAGCCGCGCTCCATAGGCGCCGTGCCGAACCGCCGACGCCACGATGAAGTCCGCCTCGAGAATGGTGGACTCATAGTCCCGGTGCAGCGACTCGTGACCCTCAACCAGCAGACCGCCGAGCCGAGGGAGATCCCCGGCAGCGAGTGCGTCGGCCGCAGCACGGGTGCGCGCCGTCTCAGTCACTACGTGGCGGACCCGTGGCACCAACGGCGGCGGCAGGCGACGGCCGACCTCCGGGAGGTCGCCCGGTGTAAGCTGCGCCAGATGCGCGAGACCGGGACGCCATTCCCGGCAGAGATCGAGGGCCTGCTCGCACTCGTGTCGCCGCTGATTGAGCGCCCCGCCGATGGGCCGGTGCGACACCCCGGTCTCCACGATCCAGAGCCGTCCCCGAAAGGGAACCTGACGGAGCTCGCCGGTGGCCGTGTCCAACAGAAGAGCCGACCCGGTCTGGCCGTGTGCCGCGATGGTCTGGTCCATTCGCCCGCAGCGGACCCCGACCTGGCGCTCCGCTCGGAACGCGACCTCGACCAGCGTCGCCGCCGGGAGCCGCTTTCCGGCCAGGAGGCTCAGAGCCTTGGCAGTTGCGACCGTCAGGGCAGCCGAGGATGACAATCCCGCACCGATGGGGACGTTGCCGGCCACCGCGATCTCCGCTCCCGCCGGCGCAGCACGCAGCGACCGAAGCTCCCGCGCCACGGCGGCCAGGTTATCGGTCCAGACTCGCCCCATCGGTGCGTCGATCTCGCGCTCGTGCACCCCGTCTTCCGTGCTCGAGACGAAAGCCCATCGCTCGGCCAGTCGCGCAGCCACCGCGATCCGCCGCTCCAGCGCCACCGGCAAGACCGGGCCGCCGTTATAATCGGTGTGCTCCCCGATCAGATTGACGCGGCCCGGTGCCGAGGCGGTGATCGTGGGGCGGGTAGCAAAGGTCGAGGCAAACAGCGAAGTTGCCAGCCTCGAAGAGGACATGCGATTCACGGTGGCCGGCTTCTCTCGGGAGGTACTTTGGGGCATTGCGTGCGGCGCCTCTGGCTCATCGCCTGCCTGGTTGCGCCATCACGGGGGTGGGCGCAGTTCCCTCCGGTCGGCGTGCCCGGGGGCGTGGTCCGGCTCGAGCTCGACGGCTCCCTCGAGAGCTTCGACCGCCGCTTCCTTGCCGGCAGCCGGGAGAGCTACGGAGCCGATCTCTCCAGCCCCGCACTCGGCAGCGACCGCATTCCCCTCCTGACGGATGCCGACGCGCGGATCGGCCGGATCATCGGCAACCCGAGCTACCGGCTCAATCTAGGCGGGGTGACTGCCGACGCGCTGGCCGACGTGGGCACCGGAACGCTGGGCCTGAGCCTCGGCCTGACCGATCAGATCACCCTCTTTGGCCGACTCCCGCTGGTGCGCACCCACGTGCGGGCCACTCGGCTGCTGAGCCCGGTGACAGCCGATGCCGGACTCAATCCGGACGTCAGCACGCAGGTCGCCTTCTTCGGCGACTTCGACGTGGCGCTCGCCACGCTCAGCAGCAAGCTCGCTGCCGGCGACTACGACTCGGATCCTGCCCAGCTGGCGCTGGCACAGGCCACGCTCGCGGATGGAACCGCGCTGCGAGCGGACCTTTTCGGCCTGCTGGCCGATCCCGCGACTGCATCACCGGCCGTGCCAGTCGCCACCAGCAGCACCGGCGCGGCGGTGCTTTCCCGGGTCGCGGGTCTTCAGACCACCCTGGAGTCCAGCCTCGACGTCCCCGGATTTAGCCTGGCACCGACGCTGCCGTCCGACCCGCTGGATAACAGCGAGCTGGGGCAAATCCTCGCCGCTCCCCTGGCTCTGCGGGTGGGAGAGTCGCAGGTGACCTTTCGCGGCGACGCCGAAGTCGGTGCCGCGCTCACCCTGGTAGATCGCTGGGATCGGGGCGCGAGTCGCGGTGGATTCCGGGCCGTCGTCGCCGGGCTGGTGCGTCTCCCCACCGGACAGCGTGATCTGGCCGATCGGCCGCTCGATATCGGAACCGGTGACGAACAGACCGACGTGCAGGTGGACGTCGTCACCGATTTCGGCTCGGGGCGCTTCGGAGCGCGGGTCGGCGGGACCTACGTACGGCAGCTCGGGTCGGATATTCTAGTGCGGGTTACCCGGCCGAGCCAGCCGCTGGTAGGGCCCGAGCGGCTGGCCCTGGTGCGGCACGACCCGGGTGACATCATCGCTCTGGACGTCCGGCCGTTCTACCGGCTCGCACGCACGCTGGCATTGCAGGTTGGACTGCAACACTGGTTCCGAACGGCAGACCAGGTCTCCTACTCCACACCCGCCGACGCGCTGCCCGGGGTGGACGCGAGCCTGCTGGCCGAGGAGACCGAGGCCAACGCCACCGTGCTCTCCGCGGGAATTACCTATGCCAATCCGGGCGGACTCAGGCCAGGAGGAACGGGCTTGCCGGTGGACGCCACCTGGACCTACGAGCGGGTGCTGCGAACAGGAGGCGGGCGGGTGCCTGACTCACACGCCGTACGGGCGCGGCTGAGGGTGTATTTCGGATTGTGGTGATCTGTCATTCCTCACTGGGTTCGGAATGACGGCCTCATCGACGCTTCGCGACGGCCGGAGTCCGCAATAATGACTGCGCATGCCGCCGGGCCGCATCCCCCTCCGTGTCACCCAGCATGCGCGCAATCTCATTGACCCGGTCTTCGCCGTGGAGCACCTGGACGTCGCTGGTGGCGATTCCACCCCTGGCCCGCTTCGAGACGACCAGATGCCCGTCAGCCCGGGCCGCGATCTGGGGCAGATGGGTGATGACCAGCACCTGGTGCCGCTCCGCCACCTCGGCCAGCGCCAAGCCGACCTGAGCGCCCGTCTCGCCGCCGATGCCCTGATCGACTTCATCGAAGACCAGCGTAGCAATCGCGTCGTGCTTCACCAGGACGACCTTGAGGGCGAGCATCAGGCGCGACAGCTCGCCCCCGGACGCCACCCTGGCGAGCGGCTTGGCCTCCAGCCCGACGTTGAGCTGCACGTTGAGCTGCACGCTCTCCTGCCCATGAGCTCCAGGCTGCGCGAGCGACGTGAGTGAAACCGACAGCTTGCCGGCCGGCAGGCCGAGCTCCGGGAGCAACCGGTTGACACCCCGGCTCAGCCGGTCGGCCGCCTCGCGGCGACGGACGCTGAGCGCGGCCGCCGCGGCATGGAGTGCGCTCTCCGCCGCCGAACATCGGGCGGCGAGGGCGCGGAGATCCGTGTCGGCGGTATCCAGCAGATCGAGCTCGGCGGCAGCCTCTTCGCGGGTGGCTAGCACCGCCTCGAGCGACACGCCGTACTTGCCGGTCAGGCGGAACAGCAGATCGCGCCGCCGCTCCACCGATGCCAGACGCTCGGGGTCTTCCTGCACCGAGCCGGCGTAGTCGCCGGCCAGCCGGGCCAGCTCCGAGAGATTGGCGAAGCCGGCATCGAGTAGCTCCCGCCATTCGGCGACCATCGGATCCACCTTCTCCAGGCTGCCCAGGGCACGGTCGGCTACGGCGAGCCCACCCAGCGCATTCCCTGCCTCTCCTTCGAGCGCCTCGACGATCCGCTGGGCCTGCTCCACCAGAGCGCCGGCCTGGCTCAGCCGGCGGGCTTCGATCTGTAGTGCCTCGTCTTCCCCCACCTTGATCTTGGCGGCGTCGATCTCGGCCACCACATGTCGCAGGTAGTCGGCCCGGCGGCGCACCTCATCGCGGCGGGCGGTGAGACCCGACTCTTCGGCCCGAAGCGCGGCGAGGGCGGCATGCGCCTCCGCCACCGCTTCGCGCTCGCCTCCGGCGTGGGCAAAGGCATCGAGAATGTCGCGTTGCGCCTCAGCGTGCAGGAGCGACTGGGTCTCGTGCTGTCCGTGGAGATCAACCAGGAGGCCACCGAGCTGGGTGAGGACCGAGGCCGTCGTGGGGCTGCCGTTGACCCAGGCGCGGGAGCGCCCTTCGGCCATCACCTCTCGCCGGACCACCAACCGTTCGTCCTCTACGTCGAGACCGAGGTCATCGATCCGGCGCCGGGTGGCGGCATCGATTCCCTCGAAGGCCCCCTCGACCACCGACTTGGCCGCGCCGGGACGCACGCTGCCACCGGCCGCCCGCTCCCCGAGCAACAGGGCGAGTGCGTCGACCAGCATGGACTTTCCGGCGCCGGTCTCACCGGTGAGCACGTTGAGGCCGGGGCCGAGCTGGAGGGTGACGTCGGCGATGGTGGCGAGATCGCGGACCCGGAGTTCGGTGAGCATCCCATCACCTCAGCTTCATTCCTTTAATTCTCTCCCCGACAGGTCTCCCCAGTGGAGCTTCTGCCGCATACGGCCGAAGAACCCATCCCCGCCGAGCCGGATCAGACAGACCCGATGGTCGGCCCGGCACACGTCCACCGACTCGCCGGGCGCGAGTGTCGTCCCGGTCTGGCCATCGAAGGACACCAGCAGATCGTCCGACCATCCGGCGATGGGCTCGATCACGATGCGGTAGCTGGCGGGCACGACGAGCGGCCGCACGGCGAGAGTGTGAGCGGCAATCGGGGTGACGATGATTGCCTCGACACCGGGGACGACGATCGGGCCCCCTGCGCTCAGGCTGTAGGCAGTTGATCCGGTCGGGGTCGCCACGATGATCCCGTCGGCGCTATAGGGCCCCACGTTCTCACCCTGGATGAAGACGTTGACCCGGATCACGCGGGCGACACCGCCCTTGTGGACGGCGACGTCGTTCATGGCCATCTGGGTGGAGCGGATCTCGCCCTCGGCGTCGCGAATGGCGGCCCGTAGCACCTGGCGGCGCTCGGTCAGGTACTTTCCCGCTACCAAGGCATCGAGCGCGGAATCGAGCGAGTCACGGGTGGCCGTAGTGAGAAACCCGACCCGTCCGAGGTTCACACCGAGGATCGGCGTTTCCCGCCCGGCGAGCAGGCGAGCTCCTCGAAGCAGGGTGCCGTCGCCACCGAAGGTGATCAGCGCGTCGAGGTCCACCCCGTCGAACGAGGGCACGTCGCAGCTCCAGAAGGAGTCGAGCCGAGGCTCGCTGTAGAGCGCGATGCCCCGATCCGGCGCCGCGGTGGCGACGTGCTCCAGAACGCCCTTGAGATCCGCGTAGCGCGGATTCCCCACAATGCCGACCTTCATCGAGCCTCTAGGCTCTCTTCGCGCTGCAGCGCAGTAATCCGCCGCGCGATGCCGGCCGCGCTCAAGCCGAACCTATCGAGCTGCTCGGCTCGAGGAGCCTGCTCGATGAGCCGGTCCGGTACGCCCAGCGCGACTACCTGGACCTCGGGGTGGGTGGTCTGAAGGGTCTCCGCCAGGTAAGCGCCGAAGCCATTCACGATGGTTCCTTCCTCGACCGTAACGATGACGCGATGCTGCTGGACCAGAGACTCCAGCATCGCGTCGTCCATCGGTTTGAGGAACCGGCAGTTCACCACCGCGCACTCGATGCCGTCCTGGGCCAGGATCTCCGCGGCTGCGACCGCCGGCAAGACCATCGTGCCCACCGCCAGGACGGCGACGTCCTTGCCCCGCCGCAGCTGTTCCCAGGTGGCGTAGGGCACCGGCGGAATGTCGGACACAGCCCGAGGCTGGTCGGGGGCCTTGTCTCGCGGGTACCGGGTGCTGAAGGGGCCATCGTGCGCGAGCGCGCTGCGCAGGAGCCCGATCAGCTCGTCGCCATCCTTCGGCGCCGTCACGGTCATCCCCGGGACGGCCAGCATGTAGGCGATGTCGTACAGCCCCATGTGGGTCTGGCCGTCCTCGCCTACCAGGCCCGCCCGGTCCATGGAAAACACCACCGGCAGGTGTTGCACAGCGATGTCATGGATGACGTTGTCGTAGGCCCGTTGGAGGAAGGTGCTGTAGATGGCGCAAACCGGGCGGATGCCCTGGGTGGCGAGCCCGCCGGCGAAAGTCACCGCGTGGCCCTCGGCAATGCCGACGTCGAAGAAGCGCTCGGGGTACTTCTTCTCGAAGATCCCGGTGCCGGTGCCCGACGGCATGGCCGCGGTGATCACCACCAGCTCAGGGTGCTCGCCCGCGAGAGCGGTCACCCCTTCGCCGAATACCTGGGTCCAGGTGGGCGGGCCGCTCGATTTCTTCCGCGCCTCTCCGGTCACCGGGTCGTAGGCCGCGAGCCCGTGCCACTTCTCCTGATTCGACTCGGCGAACGAGAAGCCCTTCCCCTTCTGGGTCATGATGTGGACCACGCGGGGGCCGCGGAGCCCCCGGACAAAGCGCAGCGTGTCGCACAGCTTATCCAGATCGTGGCCATCGATCGGTCCGAAGTAGCGGAAACCCAGCTCCTCGAAGAGCATGCCGGGTGAGAAGAGATTCTTGACGCTCTCCTCCACGTTCTTGGCGAACTCCACCACCCCTTCGCCGAATACGCCGCGGAGCGCCAGCGTCATGCCTTTGATCCGCTCACGCAGCCGGTTGGTTCTCGGGTCGGCCACGATCCGGCCCAGCATCTTGCTGATGGCCCCGACGTTGGGAGAGATGGACATCCCATTGTCGTTCACGATCAGAATGATGTCGCGGTCCGAATGGCCGGCGTTGTTCATGCCCTCGTAGGAGAGGCCGCAGGTGAGGGCGCCGTCGCCGACCACCGCGACCACCTTGTGCTGCTCGCCCTTGAGGTCGCGCGCCGTGGCCATGCCGAACGCCGCCGACATGGCGGTGCCCGCGTGCCCCGCGCCGAACTGGTCGTGCGCGCTCTCACTGCGCTTGAGGAAGCCCGAAATGCCGTCCCGCTGGCGCAGGGTGGGAAACGGCTCGTTGCGCCCGGTGAGAAGCTTCCAGGCATAGGCCTGATGGCCGACATCCCAGACGATCTTGTCGGCCGGAGAGTCGAACTCGTAGAGCAACGCAATGCTCAGCTCCACCACACCGAGGCTCGCCCCGATGTGGCCGCCGGTGATCGAGCAGCACTCGATGAGGCGGTCGCGGATTTGCTGGGCCAGGATCGGAAGCTGATCCCGGCGCAGGCGTTTCAGGTCTTCGGGGCCATGGATCGTGGAGAGTAGGGACATATCGAGTGCTTGAGTGAGCTTGAGGTGTCACCCTGAGCCCTTCGCATTCGCTCAGGACAGGCTACGCAAAGGGGCCGGAATGCAGCTTCGGCCCCCATTGGTCGCGGAGCTTGCCCTGAGCGAAGTCGAAGGGCTCCCTCAGGGTGACACCCGTAGCAGCGCCGCTCATGAACTCCTGGTCGCAATATACCCGGCCAGGGCCCCGAGTGCCCCGGACGGGACGCCGGCCTTATGGAGATGGGCAACAGCGCTTCGGGCCAGCCGCTGGGCTTCTGCGCGGGCGCCCTCGATGCCGAGCAGGACCACGTAGGTGGACTTGGCCAGCTGGGCGTCGCGGCCGACCGGCTTGCCCAGCTCCTCGCTCGTTCCCGTGGCGTCGAGAACATCATCGGCGATCTGGAACGCCAGACCGATATCCTCGCCATAGGCCGTCAACGCCGCGAGCCTGGGTGCGTCGGCCTCGGCAGCCATGCCGCCGAGGGTGCAGGCCGCCCGAATCAGGGCGCCGGTCTTGCCTCGATGGACCGCGATGAGTTCCACCAGTGGCAGTCTCCGACGCTCGGCCTCGAGATCGAGCCACTGCCCACCCACCATCCCCTCGATTCCGCCGGCCTGGAACAGCTCCCGGGCCATCGCCCCGGCCGTGCCGGAAGCAACGCCGAGCTCGCCCGCCGCAACGGCCAGAAGCCGGGCAGCGACCGGCACGAGCAGGTATCCCACCCGGGTGGCCGTGGGGATGTCGAAGACGCGGTGAGTGGTGGGACGGCCCCGGCGGAGATCGTCGTCGTCCATGCACGGCAGATCGTCGTGCACGAGGGAGTAGGTGTGCACGGTTTCGACCGCGGCGGCTACCCCGGCGATCGCCGGCAAGCTGCCGCCCGCCGCCCGATACGAGGCGGTGAGCAACGCCGCTCGGACCCGCTTGCCTGGCGTTCGCAGAGCGTAGGACAGGGCCTCGCCCTGGCGTCCACCGATCTCCCGCTCCAGGCGCTCCGCCCAGTCCGCCAGTAGCGCGTCGGTCCGCTCTCTCGCCTCGGCAAGGAGGTCCGATGCCGCCGCGGAGGCGGCTTCAGGCATCGAGATCGGTCAGCCTGAGGTCACCGGCCTCCTCCAGCACGGCTTGAACCTTCAGCTCGACCGCCTGAAGCCGCTCCCGCGCCGCACGGAGCCGCGCGACACCCTCCTCGAACAGGACCAGGGCCGCATCGAGCTCCAGATCGTCGGCCTCGAGCTTGCGAACGATCTCCTCCAAGCGCGCGAGCTCATCCGCCAGCGACGGCATACACTACTCCACCCGGGCGCGGACATCGCCGTCGGCCACCCGCAATCGAATGCTCTCGTCCTTGATGAAGTCGGCGCGACGCTTGAGAACCCGGCCGGCCCGGTCAAACGGTACGGCGTAACCACGTCCGAGCACCCGGAGCGGACTCAACGCGTCGAGTTGGGCCGCCAGACGGTCGGTGAGGGTCCGACGCGCCTCGATGGCTCGATCCATGCCCGTTTGCAGTCGATCCACACTACGGGCCAGGCGTACCCCGGCCAGGCGGGTGCGTCCGGTGAGCCCGGACGCGAGACGCACCGAGAGATCGTCTACCAGGCGCAGCACGTCGCGCCGGTCGGCAACCGCCAACTCGGCGGCGGCCGACGGGGTTGCCGCGCGCAGGTCGGCCACCAGATCGGTCAGTGAGATGTCGATCTCGTGGCCGACAGCGGAGATCGTCGGAACCCGCACGTCGGCGAGCGCCCGGCATACGGCTTCGCTGTTGAAGGCGGCAAGGTCCTCCCGTCCGCCCCCGCCGCGCCCCACAATGCACAGATCCAGGCCGGGTATCCGGTTGACCAGCCTCAGTGCGCGAACCAGCTCTCCCACGGCGCCGTCGCCCTGGACTCGGGCTCCAACCACGAAGAGTCGAGCGCACGGCCATCGCTTGCGGGTGACGGTAGCGACGTCGTGTATCGCCGCGCCATCGGGGCTTGTCACCAGGGCGATGGTGCAGGCGTAGCTGGGCACGGGCCGTTTTCGGGAGGGATCGAACAGGCCGTCTTTCTGCAGCAGGGCCTTCACTCGTTCCAGCTCCTGCTGCCCCCGCCCCAGGGCCGAAGTGGGGAGGATGCGCGAGATGACCAGCTGGAACTCGCCCTTTTCCTCGTAGAGCACGGGCCTTGCGAGCACGAACACCTCGGTGCCGTCCGCCGGTGGCTTCCCCGCCCGCTCCGCGTGCATCTTCCACATGCAGCACTTCACCTGATTTCTCTTATCCCGCAGCGTGAAGTACCAGTGCCCACTCGACCACACCTTGCACTGCACCACCTCGCCTCTCACCCATAGCGGCATGGGGTGGCCTTCGATCAGCCGCTTCACCGACGCGCTGAGCTGTCCGACGGACCAGACCTGATCTGTTGCAGAGGGAATATTAAGGGACAGTGATAGGGTCATATGTTGGGCTCAGGCAAAGACTTTACCACGAAGGTCACGAAGGTCACGAAGTAGAATTACGATCGCGACTCTCGGTTGCACCCAAAAAAACAACAAACAAGTAGTGAGAAAAACCAGTACCAAAGGAAATGAGTGGAGAGTGCTGACGGACAAACCTTGGGTGTCCTTCGTGACCTTCGTGTCCTTTGTGCCTTCGTGGTGAAGTTGTTGCAGTGAAGGTCGCTCGTATGAACTTAGTCGAACGCGGCTTGCTGCATGGCCTGGAGAGTATTCTGGAGCAGCATGGCGATGGTCATGGGCCCGACACCCCCAGGGACCGGCGTAATGGCGGATGCGATCTGGGCGACGGGCTCGTAGGCCACGTCACCGACCAGGCGGTAACCCTTGGGACGGGAGGCGTCGTCCACCCGGTTGATGCCGACATCGATGACCACCACGCCGGGGCGCACCATGTCGGCCGTCACGAACTCGGGCTTGCCGATCGCCGCGATCAGTATGTCGGCGCTCCGGGTGACCGCCGGGAGGTCACGGGTCCGGGAGTGACACACGGTGACCGTCGCATCGCCCCCGGGGCCGTGCTGAATCAGCAGGTTGGCCATGGGGCGCCCCACGATGTTGGACCGGCCCACGATGACGGCGTGCGCTCCCCTGGTCTCGATACCGGAGCGGATCAGCATCTGTTGCACACCGTAGGGTGTGGCCGGCCGGAACGCGGTGATGTCGCCCGTGACCAGCTTGCCGACATTCATCGGGTGGAACCCGTCCACGTCCTTTCCCGGGTCGAGGCGACGCAGGACCTTCTCGCTGTTGATGTGCTTGGGAAGCGGAAGCTGGACCAGGATCCCATGGATCTCAGGATCGCTATTGAGGCGGTCCACGGTCGCCAGCAGCTCGGCTTCCGGCGTGTCCGCCGGCAGACGGATGGTGACCGAGTGCATGCCCGCTTCCTGACAGGCCTTGCCCTTGGACCGGACGTACACCGCGCTGGCGGGGTCTTCGCCCACCAGCACCGCGGCCAGCCCGGGCCTCCGCCCGGTGCCTCTCATCCGCGCCACCTCGGCTGCCACCTCGTCCCGAATCGCCTTCCCGATAGCCGTACCGTCGAGAATCCTGGCGCTCACCGGGCGAAATCCACCGCTCGGGTCTCCCGGATCACCACCACCTTGATCTGGCCGGGGTACTGCAGCTCGTTCTCGATCTTCCGCGCGATCGACTCGGAGAGCTGCGCCGCGGCACCGTCGTCGATCCGGTCCGGCGTCACAACCACCCGGATCTCGCGGCCGGCCTGGATTACGTTGCTCTTCTCCACACCGGTGAACCCGTTTGCAATCTCCTCCAGCCGAGTGAGCCGTTTCACATAGCTCTCGAACGCTTCCCGGCGGGCGCCCGGCCGGGAACCACTGATGGCATCGGCCGCCTGGACCAGCACCGACTCGGCGGACTCGTGCGGCACGTCGTCGTGATGGGCCTGAATGCAGTTGATCACGGCGGCGCTCTCTCCGTACTTGCGGGCCACCTCGACCCCGAGCTCCACGTGGGTCCCCTCGCTGTTATGGGTGAGCACCTTGCCCACGTCGTGGAGCAGGCCGCCGCGCTTGGCCAGCGCCTGATCGAGATGCAGCTCCGCCGCCATCATCCCGGCGAGCCAGGCCACCTCCTTCGAGTGGTCCAGGATGTTCTGCCCATACGAGGTCCGGTAGCGCATCCGTCCGATGAGCTTGATCAGCTCCGCGTGCAGGCCATGAACGCCGGTGTCATAGGCCGCCTGCTCACCCAGCTCGATCAGCTGGGTGTCGAGCTCGGTCTGAATCTTCTGGACGATCTCCTCGATCCGGCCGGGGTGAATCCGCCCGTCGGCGATCAGCGCCTCGAGCGACCGGCGGGCGACTTCCCGCCGGATCGGATCGAAGCAGGAGATGATGACGGTGTCGGGGGTGTCATCGATGATGACATCCACGCCGGTGGCGGTCTCGAAGGCGCGGATATTCCGGCCCTCGCGTCCGATGATCCGGCCCTTCATCTCATCAGTCGGCAGCGCGACGGCCGCCACCGTGCTCTCCGCCGTGTGTTCGGCCCCGAGCCGCTGGATGGCCATGGAAATGATCCGGCGGGCGTCGCGGTCGGCAGAGCGGCGGGCCTGCTCCTTGATATCGCGAACCAGCGCAGCCGCCTGGCTCCGGGCTTCGTCTTCGACCCGCTGGAGGATCTCGCGGCGGGCGTCTTCCGCTGTGAGCCCGGCGATGCGCTCCAGCTTGAGCCGCTGTTCCTGGGCCAGGCGATCGGCTTCTCCCTCCCGGTTGCGGAGGTTCAGCTCGCGTTGGGTCAACGCTTCCTCGCGGTGGACGGCGCCGCGCTCCCGCACCTCCATCTCCTCGAGCTTCCGTTCCTGGGTCCGCGCCCGCTCGTCCGCCCGCCGCTCCAGCCGGTCCCATTCCTCGCGACGCCGCTGGATCTCGCGATCGAGATCCTCCCGGAGCTTGAGCGTCTCCATCTTGGCGGCAAGCAGGAGCTCGGCCTTGGCCGCGTCGGCTTCCCGCTGCCCCTCGGCGCGGAGCCGGTCAGCCTCGGCTCGCGCTACCGAGAGAATGCTCGTGCCACTACGTCGCTGGTTGCGGGTGTAGAGCAGGATAAACACCAGAGCGCCGGCCAGAGCCACCGCCACTCCCGAGAGAATCGGCAGGAGGAGAGACTGAAGCATTACGGGTCTCGCCTCAGGAAGCTGCGCGGGTACCGCGCTTGGCCGGAGGAAGGAGCCTGGCCAGGTCGTCGGCCATGGACGTGAGCCTGTCGGCGACTTCGCGGTCGCCGTTGCGAGCCTGGAAGAGCTCGTCGGTTATGGAGAGCGCAGCCAGAATCGCCGCCTTGTGGCTCTCGACCATGGGGAGGCTGTCCCGCACCCGCTTCAGAGCCGCGTCGAGATACGCGGCCACGTCCCTGGTGTACTCGGCCGGAAGCTCGGAGCGGACGGTGTATTCCTCGCCTCCGATGATGACGCGTACCGCGTTCTTGGTGGTGCTCACGCGGCGTTGCCTCCCCCGTGCTGCTCCAGAAATGTGAGCCGGCCCGATAACGCGCTCAGCCGCTCCTTGGCGCCATCGATCCGCTGACGCAGGGCCTGGTTCTCCATCTCCAGCTCGATGATCCGCTGGCGGGACTGGCTCAGCTCCGGGCCGGCCAGCACGGCACCGTTGGCCCGGGCTTCCTGGAGCTCCGCCTCGGCCTTCAAGGTTCGACGCCGCCAGCCGGCCAACTCCTCGGCAACGTGGTGCAGCAGCTGGTCGAGGTCGGCCAACGCCTTCTGGTCGGGACGTTCGTAGTCGTAGGTCACCGTCATCCTCCACCGCCTGGTGCGCCTGCATCGCGGCGCTGGATCCCTAACTCGCTCGCGAGGGCGGCGAGCATGCGGGCTTCAACCGCGTCGACTTCATTGTCGCGCAAGGTGCGGTCCAGCGCGCGGAACCTGAGCCGGAACGCCACACTGCGCTTCCCTGCCGGCAGCTCGGGCCCTCGGTAGTCGCTCTCGACGAGCACCGACTCGAGCAGCTCGCCGCCCACGCTCCCCAGTAACTCCTCGACCTGTCGCACGGTGGTGCCTTCCGGGAGCAGGAGAGCGAGCACCCGCTCGGACGACGGCGTCGATGGGAGGGGCGCGAATCGAGCCGGGGGGCGCGGCACAGGATCGAGCACCAGCTCGTAGCCGAAGAGTGGAGCCGCCCAGGGGGGCGTTTTCTCTGCCTTCACCGGTCCCGCCCGGCCGACAGTGCGACCCTTCGAGTCCCGGCCGATCCATTCGGTCCCTTCAACCTGCACCACGCCTCCCGGAACCGCCAGAGCGACGGCGGCCTCGAACTGGCCCTTCAGATCCCAGAGATCGAGCCGGTCGTTGCCCGAGCCAGTCCAGTGTGGCGGCTCCCGGTGGCCGGTGAGCACGGCGGCCACGTGCCGCTCTTCCCGGGGGCGCTCGCCGGCGGAGCCGGCCGTGAATACCGTGCCGATCTCGAAGAGGCGGACATCGGCCACGTGATTGGCCCAGTTGCCCTCCACCTGTCGCACCAGCCCCGGCAGGAGGCGGCGACGCAGGTGGTTGTCGGTGCTCGAAAGGGGGTTCAGGAGGCGCACGCTGTCGGACCCATCGGCCGGGCCGGTCGGGAGCGCGGACACCTCGAACAGGCCCTGCCGCACCAGACCGCGGCGGACTTCGGCGGTGACCTGCTCGATGGGTGCATCCGGCAGCGTTCCCGGTCGGAACGGGCGGAGATCGGCTGGAAACTTTTCGTAGCCATGAAGCCGGGCAACCTCCTCGACGAGGTCGATCTCGCCGACCAGGTCCGGACGCCAGCTGGGGGACTCGACCGCTATGCGGCCATCGTCCGGTTTGGACACCACGGTGGCCCCGATGGCGACGAGGTAGTTCTCGAGCGCCTGCCACGGCAGCTCGACACCCAGGATTTGCGTCACCCGAGCCGGACGGAGGAAAATCCGCGGGGGGTTACCGGGGCCGGGGCCGAGATCCACCGGCGCTCCTACCGAATCGCCTCCGGCTGTAGCTCCGATGAGCTCGATGCAGCGCCGCATGGCCTCGGCACCGCCCCAGCGGTCGATCCCCCGTTCGAACCGGTAGCTCGCCTCGGTCGAGAGACCAAGTGCCTTACGGGTGCGACGAATGCCTGCCGGAGTGAAGTAGGCGCACTCGAGAAATACATCCACGGTCTCGTGCGAGACCTCGGTGGCCACACCGCCCATCACCCCGGCGACACCGATCGGGCCGTCCTTGTCGGCGATCACCATCATGTCGGGCGTGAGCCTGCGATCGACGCCGTCGAGCGTGGTCACCGTCTCACCCGTCTTGGCCCGCCGGGCCACGACGCTGGGCCCCTTGAGCCGCGCCACGTCGTAGGCGTGCATCGGCTGGTTGAGCTCCAGCATCACGTAATTGGTGGCATCCACCACATTGTTGATCGACCGCGCACCGACAGCCTCGAGCCGCCGGACCAGCCAGTCGGGCGAAGGACCGACCTTCACCGCACGCATCACGGCACCCAGGAAACGGGGGCAGCCCTCCAGATCCTCGGTGCCGGCTCGCACGCCGCCGACTTCGCCCGTGGGACCCACCCGTCGGGCGGGAGGCACGTCGATGGCTAGTGCGCCGGGAATCACAGGCAAGCGGAATGGAGCCCGGTACGAGGCGGACAGCTCCCGGGCGATTCCCTTGTGCCCCAACAGGTCCGGTCGATTGGGACCCACGTCGATCATCAACCGGTGATCGGAGATGGGGAGCGCATCCAGCAAACGGGTGCCCGGGGGGGCATCGGTCCTGAGCTCCCAGATCCCCTCGCCGTCCTGCCCCAGCCCCAGCTCCCGTGCAGAACAGAGCATCCCTTCCGACGTCTCACCCCTGAGCTTGCGCTGCTCGATCCGCAGACCGCCCGGGAGCGTTGCCCCAATCGGCGCGAAGGGATACTTCCGTCCCACTTCCACGTTGGCAGCGCCACACACCACGTTCCGCCGCTCTGCCGTGCCGTCGTTGACCAGGCAGACGCGGAGCCGGTCGGCATTGGGGTGAGGCCGCACCTCCTCCACCAAGCCGACGAGGAGGTCGCCCAGCCCCGCGTGGATCGGCTCGATGCCATCCACCGGGGCCCCCAGCATGGCGAGCCGTTCGGTGAGGTCCTTCACCTCGAGTGGCCGACGGAGGAAGGACTCGAGCCAACGGAGGGAGACGTTCATGGGACGAACTGTTCCAGGAACCGCATATCGCCGTCGTAAAGCAGCCGAATGTCCGGAATCCCGTAGCGCAACATCGTGATCCGATGCGGGCCCATACCGAAGGCCCAGCCGGTGTAGCGCTCAGGATCGATACCCGAACACTCGAACACGGCTGGATGCACCATGCCGCACCCAAGGATTTCCATCCAGCCGGTTCCCTTGCAGGCGGGGCAGCCACTCCCGTGGCAGAGCTGGCATTCGACGTCCATCTCGGCCGAGGGCTCGGTGAAGGGGAAGAAGGAGGGCCGGAAGCGCACCCTGGTCTGGGGCGAAAAGAACTGGTGGGCGAAATGCACCAGCGTGGCCTTCAAATCAACAAACGAGATGTCCTCGTCAACCGCCAATCCCTCGATCTGGGAGAACGCGGGCGCGTGCGAGGCGTCGAACGGGTCGTTGCGATACACCAACCCGGGGATCACCACGCGAACCGGCGGCAGGGATTCCAGCATCGCCCGGATCTGAACCGGCGAGGTGTGGGTGCGCAGCAGGAGCCGGCCTCCCTGCTCGCCCGCGATCGGCGGCGCATCCAGGTACAGGGTATCGTGCATGTCCATGGCCGGATGGTCGGCCGGGAAGTTCAGCGCGGTGAAGTTGTACCACTCGGTCTCCACTTCGGGCCCTACCGCGACGGTAAAGCCGATGGCACGAAAGATCCCGACGATCTCGTCTACCACCCGGGTAACCGGGTGCTCCGCCCCGATCCAGCGGCGCCGGGCGGGCATGGTGAGATCCACGCCCTCCGACTCGCTGCGCCGTCGTTCCGCGTGGAGTGCCTCGCCCCGACGGGCAAACGCCTCCTCGAATCGAACCTTCAATTGATTGACGGCGGCCCCGTAGGCCTTCCGGTGATCGAGCGGCCGGGTTGCCACCGACTTGAGCGCGGCCGTGAGTACGCCGTTCTTCCGGCCGAGGATGGAGATGAGCTCCGCCTCGAGGCCTTCGAGACTGAGGCTGGGGACAGCCTCCAGTCGCGGGAGGAGCGCGTCGAGATCGGGGTAGCCGCTCTGATCGGGCATGGTGCTCGCGATTACAGGGCCTGAGATGCGATGATGGGGCCGCCCGCCCACTGCGAACGGCCCCATCCGGGCGAGTAGGGGCGCATGGGGTGGGACCTACGGCCTATCCGCGCTCTTGGCCATCTCGGCGATCCGCGCGAACGCGTCGGTGTCGTGCACGGCCAGGTCGGCCAGGATCTTCCGGTTGATGTCGACGCCGGCCTTCCTGAGTCCGGCCATCAGGCGGCTGTAGCTCATCCCCTGGGCTCGCGCCGCGGCGTTGATGCGGGTGATCCAGAGAGCCCGGAACTCACCCTTCTTCTTGCGCCGGTCGCGGTAGGCGTAGCGCATGGCGCGCTCGGCCGTTTCCTTGGCCGCCTTATACAGCTTGCTCCGGCCGCCCCGAGCGCCCTTGGCGGCCTGCATGATCTTCTTTTTCCGGGCGTGGTGGGCGACGCCGTTCTTGACGCGAGCCATGAGATATCCTTACGCCTGAAGGAGACGGCTGACCCGAGGGAAGTCCGCCGAGCTGACGAGGTCGCCCTTCTTCAGCCGGTTCTTCCGCTTGCGGACCTTCTTGGTCAGGATGTGGCTGTGGTTGGCGTGCCAGCGCTTGAGCTTCCCGCTGCCCGTGATCTTGAAGCGCTTCATTGCCGCCCGTTTGGTCTTCTGCTTAGGCATTGGTATCCTCGTCTCGCTGGCTACTTCGGCGCGATCACCATGGTCATGTTCCGGCCTTCGAGCTTGGCTTCGGACTCGATCTTTCCGACGTCCGCCAGCGTGGCCGCCACCCGGTCCAGCACCGCCTTACCCAGCTCGAGGTGTGCCATCTGCCGGCCGCGGAACATCATGGTCACCTTGACCTTGTTTCCATCGCCCAGAAACTCGCGCGCGTGGCGGGTCTTGAAGTCGAAATCGTGGTCGTCGATTCCGGGCCGATACTTCACTTCCTTGAGCTGGATGATGTGCTGCTTTTTCTTGGCCGCGCGGGCGGCCTTGGCCTCCTCGAACTTGAACTTCCCGTAGTCCATGATCTTGACCACGGGGGGCCGAGCGGTTGGCGCGACCTCCACGAGATCCAACCCGCGCTCCAGGGCGGCCGCCAGGGCCTCCTCGATCGGCAGGACCCCGAGCTGCTCACCGGTGGCGGTGATGACTCGCACGGGACTGATCCGGATCATGCGGTTAACGCGGATTCGTTTTTCGCGATCGTTCGTGGACAGTTCGTGCCTCCAACGCGAGAAAGAAAAGGGCACCCGGCGATGACCGGATGCCCACGACGGCGAAGTCCACGGTGGCGATAGCCTACCGACCGGCTTCGGAGCCAGGACCCGGTTGCGCTGCGGCATCGTGCCGGCAGGCTCAGGGTGGGGGAACTCGGTTCCCCACTTTCGAGGTGCGGAAGCTAGCCAGCACCGAGGCGAGTGTCAACCAGAAACGACGGGTACCGGCTCGGGAGCCGGCGTAACGTCGCGCAGTACGACGGTCTTTCCATCCTGCACCGGCGTTCCCATCACCACCCGGGGATCGTGCTCGAAGATCAGGCGCCACCCGCCAGCAACGGCATCGGCCAGGAGCGCTCGTTTGCTCTCGAGAGTGCGAAGCGGCTCCAGGTCGTACCCCATGATCCAGGGGAGCGGAAGGTGGGCAACCGTGGGGAACAGGTCGCCGACGAAGACGGCGGTCTCGTCCCGATCCCGCAGCATCACGACCTGATGGAATGGCACATGCCCCGGGGTGAGCCGCACCGAGATGCCCGGGAGGACGGGGCCGTCTCCCTCGAGGAGCCGCCAGCGGTTGGCCGAGGCCACCGGCTCGAAGTTGTGCGGCAGGTAGCTCGCCCGGGTTCGCTCGTTGGTATGACGGGCGAACTCCAGGTCGCCACGCTGAACCACGTAGGTGGCGTTCGGGAAGGTGGGCCGGACGTGGCGCCGCGGATCGTTCTCCAGATCGGGGTCCATGGTGGTGTTGCCGCCCGCATGATCGAAGTGGAGGTGGGTGTTAATGACCCACTTCACATCGCGGGGCAGAAACCCGGCGGACGCGAGCGCGTCCTCCAGCTGGGTGGCGCCCTCGAGCCCCTGGTTCTCGACGCCGTAGATGTCGAGAAACTTGGCATCCTCCTTGTTGCCGAGCGCGGTGTCGATCAACACCAGGCCGTCGTCGTGTTCGACCAGCACACAGCGCAGGGCCAGGGGAATGCGGTTCCGCTCGTCCGGTTCGATTCGGGTCTTCCAGAGCGTCCGTGGGACCACGCCGAACATGGCCCCTCCGTCCAGACGCTGCAGTCCGCCCTCCAGAGTGTGGCAGCGGAGGCCGCCCACCCGGAATGATCGCAGCAAGGTCACATCAACTCCTCCTGACACGAGTCCGCCCGCGGTTCGGTAGGCATCGCCCTGCGCTTCCGGCGGCGGGCGCGGTAGCGCCGAGCCTCGATCACCCCCAGATCCTGGAGCGTGCGCGCGCCCTCCTCCCGCGCGAGCCTGAGGAGGCGGCACAGCAGCTCGGCCGTCACCAGCGCATCACCGCCGGCACGATGCCGCGCCTCGTTCCGGAAACCGAAGAAACGACAGAGGTTGTCGAGCCCGCAGGAACGCACGCCCTTCACCAGCCGCCGGGCCAGCCGCACGGTGCAGAGCCGGCTGCCATCCAGCGTGAGATCGCGTGAGCGCTGCAGTTCGGCGCTCACGAAGTTCCAGTCGAATCTGGCATTGTGCGCCACGAACACCCGGCCGGCCAGCGCCGCGAGCAGCCCCTCGGCCAGCTCCGCAAAGCGTGGAGCACTGCGTACCATCTCGTTGGTGATGTTGGTAATGGCGCAGATGCCCCGGGGTATGGGGCGCTCCGGATTCACCAGCGATTCGAACACGATTTCTCGGCGCTCGCCATGGACCACCGCGACCGCAATCTCGGTTATCCGGTCTCCGCCGATCGCCCGCATCCCTGTCGTCTCCACGTCGACCACCGCAAATGCGCAATCGTCCAGAAGGGGGGAGCCGTGGGCCTCGGGCACCAGGCCCCAGCGTCCGTCCACCAGCTGCCGGACCCGCGGATCCGCGCCCAGCAATGCGATCGCGATCCGGTCGCAGATGACGGCCGGCGCTCCCAACAGTCCCAGGACCTCGTGGCAGAGCATCAGGGGTGTGCGCGGGCCCAGACGGAGCTGTGCCAGGACCCGCTCGAGCAGGGTGCTGTCAGGGTACGCCGTCGTACCGATCACAGCGCCGCCCGCCGGAGCGGCAGTGACATGCACCGGGGACCACCCCCGCCCCGGGCCAGCTCGCTTCCTTCGACGGTGATGACCGTGCGGTGCTTGGCGTCGGTCCAGTCATCGAAAGCGAGAAAGTTGACCGCGGACACGACCCGGAATCCGACGCTGGTCAGCTCGCAGAGGGTGGCGTCGTTCCGGCGATAGCTCACTACGATCCCGGGCCGCACCGCCAGGAAATTGCAGGCCGAGCTCCATTGCTCCCGCTCCTGGCTGGTGCGCCGCTCGCCACCGGCGAAGATCGGCTCCAGCGGCAGGTTCACGGCCCGCAATGCAGCGAAGAAGTCCGGCATCTCCTGCACGCTGTGAGTTCCCTTCCGCCGGTGAAGCACCGCCAGACGCTCGGGCCCGACGAAAAATGGGGGATAGACCACGCACATTTCGTGGTCCACCTGGGAGAAGATCATATCGAGATGGATCGCTGTCGGCGCTTTCGGCATCACCACCACCAGGACATCGGTCACGAGACAACGCTCGAATACCGTCTCGCAGAGCTGATCCAGCGCCGCGGGCGAGGTGCGCTCGCTGAAGCCGACGACCAGCAGGTCCGGACGCAGGTAGTGTACGTCGCCACCCTCGAGCGTGTAGTTGCTGCGCCGCTCCTCGGAGCCGTCGTACAGCAGGCCCTGATTGGCCAGCTCGGGATGAAACCGGAAGAGGGCCTTGATCAGGAGCTCCTCGGTCCAGCGCACCCCGTATCGCATGGACCCCACCACGACGTGTCCCCCGACCACCATTCCGATGTCGCGGGGGAAGAAGAGATTGGGCAGCGGCGGGAAGGCAAAGCCCACCTCGTTCAGCGCCCGGGAGATCGGTCCGCTCTCCTCCTCGGTCCCCTCGATGAGCATGCCCACGATCTCGGCGGCCGGGAGGGCGCTCAGCCGCTGCGCCAGCGCGTCCGACGGGACCACGTCCATCGTCTTCATGATGAGGTGGTCCCGCGCTTCCGGCTGCTGCAAAATCTCGGTGAGCAGGTCGCGAACCTGCACCACCCGGGCAAACCGCTTGAGCACCGAGACAAACTGGCGGTGCTCCCGCTGGGCGATCTCGAGATCAATGATGTCGTCGTACAGGTAGTCGGCCCGGTTGCCCGGCGTCACCGCCTCGAGCTCCCGGCCCGGGGTGTGAACCAGCACGGATTCCAACGCCCCGATTTCAGAAGTGACGTGAACGGACATACAACAAGCTATTCGGGGGAGCGGATTAAGGGCCAGGGGGTCCCTAACGTCACCCGGGGCGATTCCTCGCTTCGCTCGGAATGACGCGCGTAAGCCAGGCTCGATGCGCTTTTAGCGATTGGCCAGCGCGTAACTCAGCGTCTCGAGCTCGAGCGCCAGGTTCACCGTCTTCACGACGACGTCATCGGGAACCGAGAGCTGCACCGGGGCAAAGTTCAGGATGGCCTTGATGCGAAGGGCCACCAGCCGGTCGGTCACGGTCTGGGCAACCTCGGCGGGAACCACCAGCACCGCCATGTCGAGGGGGTGCCGGGCCAGCTCCTTCTCCAGCGACACGATGTCCTGCACCGTAAGGCCGTTCCATTGCCGGCCGATTTTGGAGGGGTCGCTGTCGAAGATGGCCACGATGTCGAAGCCACGCTGCTTGAATCCGCGATACTGCACCAACGCGCTTCCGATCTTCCCTGCCCCGATCATACCAACCCGATAGCGGCGCTTGAGTCCGAGTATCTCCCGCAACTGGTCGGCGAGCTCCGGCACCGGATAACCCAGTCCGCGCTTGCCGAACGAGCCGAAGAAGGAGAGATCCTTGCGCACCTGCGCCGAGGTGGTGCCGCCGCGAGAGGCGAGTGCGCCGGAGCTTACGGTCTCGATACCCTGATCTTCGAATTCTTCCAGGAACCGCAGGTAGAGCGAGAGGCGGCGGACGGTGGACTCGGCAACTTTGCGCATGCATCCTGATTTATGTGAAATGTTTCACAAAGCTATTGCATGCTCCACCCTCCGTCAACGAGGGCGCGATGCAGCTGGACGAATTGCGCCGGGCTGAGCACTTCGGGACGCACGGTCTCGGCGATGCCGGAGCCGGAGAGCAACTCACGCACCCGCTCCGCCTCCCACCCGGTGAGCTCGCGGAGGCCTCGGAGCATCTGTTTCCGCCGAAAGCCGAAGAGACCGACCACCAGCACCCGGAAGCTCTCGCGTTCCTCATCCGCGATGAGCGGCTGGTCCAGTGGGGTGAGACGAAGCACGGCCGAGTCTACTTTCGGCCGAGGATGGAACGCCCCCGCCGGCACCGTGAACAGCCGTTCGGCGCGGGCCACCACCTGGACGCCGATGCTCAGTGCCCCATACGCAGCTGTCCCCGAACGGGCCGTGACTCGATCGGCGACTTCCTTCTGCACCAGGAACACGATCCGCCTCGGCCGGGGTGGTAGCAGCGCCTTGTCGATCAGGGGGGAAGTGATGTTGTACGGAATATTCCCGGTAACCAGAAGCCGGGTGGAGGGAGGAGCCAGCGCATGCCAGTCGAGGCCGAGGGCATCACCCTCGCGGACCTCGACGGAGGGGAACCGCTGCTTCAGGCCAGGGACCAGGTCGCGGTCTTTTTCGATGGCGATCACCCGCCCCGCCCGCTCGACCAGGGGTCCGGTGAGCCCGCCCGACCCGGGTCCTATCTCCAGCACGGTGTCGTTCGCGCCGGCCTGGAGCGCATCCGCGATCCGCGCCAGGAGTCTGGGATCGGCGAGAAAATGCTGTCCCAGCCGGCGCTTGGCCCGGGGCACCCTTAAATCCGGAGCACCAGGAGCGTGCGATCGTCTGCGGCCCGGGCTCCGAAATTGTCGGTCTCCTTCAGCACCGCACTGACGATGGCCTCGGGAGGGTCCTTCCGTCGAGCGGTGACGCAGTCCAGCAGCCGCTGTTCGCCGAAGGCCTCGCCGGCCTCGTTTCGCGCGTCCACCAGACCATCGGTCCAGAGCACCAGGAGATCGTTGCCCATCGACCACGGCACCTGGCGTCGCTGAATGCTGCCGACCTTCGCGAGGCCGACCGGAGGGGCAGTTGATTCGAGTCGTTCGGGCGGACCCGAGCGAGGGATCCGGAAGGCATGCGGGTGGCCTGCGTTCGCGTAGGACAGACGTCCGGCCCCGGGATCGAGCACACCGTAAAAGACGCTGAAGTGCATCTCCGTTCTGGCAAGCTCCGGGGAGAGACTGTCGAGCAGGGCCGCGAGCGTCTCGTCCGGACTGGCCGATGCAGCGGCGTGGATACCTGCCGCCGACATGACCAGGGCCATGACCAGAGCAGCGGAGAACCCGTGCGAGGCCACGTCGCCCAGCATCACGCCCACCCTGCCCTGTCCCAGGCGGCTGAAGGTATAGAAGTCCCCACCGACCGAGTCGGCGGGAAAGCATCGCGCCGCCACATCGGCGTCGCCCTGAAGCACGCTGGGGGACGGAAGCAGCTTGAGCTGGAGATCGTGGGCCAGCTCCAGTTCCCGCTGCAACGACTGCTGTTGCAGATCGCGCTCGACCAGGCGGGAGTTTTCCACCGCTGCCCCAATCTGGTTGGCTACTGCGGCGACCAGCTTTCGATCGTCCAGCGTGAACCGATCGCCCCCGATACGGTCAGTGAGATTGATGACCCCCACGCATCGCACGGCCATACCCGGCGCGGCATAGCAGATGGGAACGCTGAGAAAGGAATGTCCCCGGTAGCCCCGGTCTCCTCCCCGGCCTGGCGGGACGGGAACGGGATCTGCCGGATCGAACGTTATGGTCCGGCCCTCGCGGTACACCTTGGCCGCGACCGACAGGTCGTCTCCCACGTGCACCGGGATCAGCCCTTCCGAGGTGAAGCCGCGCGCGGCCACCGTCCGGAGGGTGTTGCTCGCCTCATCGAACACCATGATGGAGGCCCGCCGGGCTCCGACTACGGCGCTCACCTCCCGCACGATGATCTGCGCCGCTTCCTCCAGCCGCACGGTGCGGCCGAGGATCTCGCTAATTGCATAGAGCAGCTCGATCTCCTCGTAACGCCCGGCCAGCTCCTCAGCCACATAGGCACGCTGGCGTTCGGCATCGAGCAATGCCGCGACGAGTGGCACTATCCGCCCAGCAGCCGCCTCATTCTCCCCGGCAACCTCGATCCAGATGCCTTGCGACGCAGGGACCGGCGCGAGCCACGAGGTACCCACGGGAGTAGCGGTCGGTCCCGCGCTCCCGGGCGCTGCAAGCGACCAGCCAGGGTCGAGCCCTCCGGCGAGCCGGAGGGTGCGGCCGTCCGAGCGCCACAGACGCACCCGTCCGCCGACGAGTGCGCCCAGACCCTCGAGCACGTGGTCCAGCCGTCCTATGGACGGCGCAGTATCATGCAGATGGAGTTCCCTTGCTCGTTGAACTGCACGGCGTCTACGAGCTTGCGGATGAGATAGAGGCCACGCCCGCCGGCCTCATCCAGCTGTTCCGGGCCGATCGGCTCCGGTACCGACCGGGGATTGAAGCCCGGCCCTTCGTCGGTCACCGAGACTCGTATGGCATCAGGCACGAGCTCGGCCTCGACGTGAACCCATTTGTTCTTGTCCTCGTGGTTGCCTCGCACGATCGCGTTGCTCAGCGCCTCGGAGAGCACCACCCGAAGCCGGAAGCGAATGGTCTGCGTGGTCCGATGCCCGGCAAGGCAATGGCGAGTCACCAGCTCCACGGCCTCCTCGATGCAGTCCACATCGCTGGGGAGGCGAAGCGTAACCAGGGTCGCCGCGGCCTCCGCCCCCGGCGACGAAGTCCGGCGGACACAGAGGCGGAGCGGCGAGGTCATCTGATTACGGGCTAAAAGCTCGTCAGGGCTTGCTCGGGGGTCTCGGTGATAGCGAAGAGGGTGTCGAGCTTGGTCAGCTCGAACAGGGAGCGGAGATCGTCATTGAGCCCCGAGAGCCGGAGCTCGCCGCCGGACTCGCGGATCCGCTTGGAGATCGAGACAAGGGCGCCGAGCCCGGAGGAGTCGATGTACCCGGTGCGGGAGAAGTCGATCAGCAGGCGGCGGTCCCCCCGGTCCAACGCAGCCTGAACCAGATCCTTGAGCTCGTGCCGGTTGCCCACGATCAACTGCCCATCGACCTGCACCACCGTCACCCCTTTAGCACCCTTGGTTTGGCTGAAGCCCATCGCCTGCCTCCGTCAGCTGGTTGTGCCATCGGACTGCAGCGCCACCATCGCCGCCACCTCGACAATATCATCGGGGGTGGCGCCCCGCGACAGGTCGGCCATGGGACGCGTGAGACCCTGGAGAATCGGTCCGATTGCGACCGCGCCACCCAGTCGTTGCACCAGCTTGTACCCGATGTTCCCTGCGTCGAGATCGGGAAACACCAAAACATTGGCCCGTCCGGCAATGGGGGACCCTGGCGCCTTCCGCTCGCCTATCGCCTGGTTGAGCGCCGCATCGGCCTGGAGCTCACCGTCGGACACAATGTTGGGCGCGAGCTGGTGAAAGTGGCCCGCGGCCTCCTGCACTCTTGCCACGTGTGGCCCACCGGCGCTGCCCTTGGTGCTGTACGATAGGAACGCCACCCGCGGTGAATCGCCTACCAGCTTCGAGCGGTCGCGAGCGGCCGCGAGGGCAATCTCCGCCAGCTGGCCCGGCGTTGGCTCGGGAACGACCGCGCAGTCGGTGAACGTAAGAACGGTGTCGTCCGGCAACGCCATGTAGAAAGAAGAGCTGACCAGGCTCACGCCGGGAGCCGTGCCGATCGCCCAGAGCGCCGCGCGGACCACGTCGCCGGTGGGGCACACCGCACCGGCAACGCATCCGTCCGCCTCTCCCAGCGCCACCAGAGCGGCCCCGAAGTTTATCGGATCGGCCGCGATGTCGAGCGCATGGACGCCGTCCCGCACCCGGTCGGGGCGGCGCTCCCGGAGAAACTGGGCAATGCGCCCGAGCCGCGGATCCTGCGACGGATCGATTCCGGAGCCGCCGAGTACGATGGGGTCTAGCACCCGCTGGGCGCGGAGCTTTTCCGCAGCCGCCTGGACCCGAGGATCTTCGCCTTCACACAGCACCACCCTGGCGCCGCGGCGCGCGGCGCGCTCGAGCAACTGGCTCCGGAAGCTCATGCCTGGAATCGCTTGGCGAGGGCGCTGGCTACCACGGGATGTACCATCGGGCGTACATCTCCCCCGAACCTGGCGACCTCGCGCACCAGACTCGAGCTCAGGTAGGTCAGGTCCACCGCCGGCACCAGAAAAACGGTCTCCAGGGAGGGGTGAAGCTGCCGATTCATCAGGGCCATCTGGAACTCGTACTCGAAATCGCTCACCGCACGGAGGCCGCGCACGATGATCGAGGCACCTACCCGTTTGGCGAACTCCGCCAACAGTCCGTCGAAGGCCTGAAACGAGACCCTCGAGTCGTCGCCCACGGCCTTGCGGAGCATCTCGAGACGCTCATCGACGGAAAACAGCGGCTGCTTCAGCAGGTTCACCGCAACGGCGACGATGAGACGGTCGGCCAGAGCGAGGCTCCGCCGGACCAGATCCTCGTGGCCCTTCGTCGGCGGGTCGAACGAACCGGGATAGACCGCAATACGGGTCATGGCGCGTAGCAGAAGGTGATGGCGGTGTCGCCGTAGCGCCGGGTACTGTCGCCTTCGAGCTCGACATCGGCCCGATGCTCGACCGAAAGAATGCGCCCGAACTGGTTTCGGCGAAAGAGCGAGACCAGCTTGGCCGGGTGATCGGCGGTATAGGGTGGATCAGCCAGCACGATGTCGAATGCGCCTCGAGGCAAGCACTCCACATGCCGCATGGCGTCGCCTCGATGCACCGTGACTGCCTGCTCCACCCCGAGTGCCTTGATGTTCTCCCGGAGCGCCCGAAGCGATGGCGGATTCAACTCCACGAACGTCGCCGAGGCCGCCCCCCGGGACAGCGCCTCCAACCCCAGCGCTCCGCTTCCGGCAAAGAGGTCGAGCACCCGGGCACCTTCCAGCTCACCACCCAGAATACTCATCCATGCCTCTCGCACCCGATCGGCCGTGGGACGTACCCGGGCGTCCCTGGGGACGACCAGCCGCCGCCCGCCGAATTGTCCGCCGACGATTCTCATGAACAGTTGTCACCCTGACCCCGACCCAGAGCGAAGCGAAGGGGAGGGGGAGGGGGCCAAAGCCATACCTGGCACGAATGGTTTCGATCCCCTCGGTCCCCTTCGCTCTGCTCAGGGTCCCTCAGGGTGACACCGGAGCATGTGGCGACAGAGCGCAGAGCCGGGCCTGTAGCGTGCTGATGCCGTTCCACTCGTTGCACTCGATGCGGAAGGCGGCGTCCACCGGCTCATCGCCCAACCAGGGCACCCGGTCGGCCCACTGAAAACCGATGACCGAGAGCCGGCTGCTACCGTCGTCGAGCGTACCCTTGAGGTGGCCGTTGCCCACCGTACCGCGATTGGTGAAGTGCACTCCCCTGACCCCAAATACCGGGCCGGGGTTACCCTGTCCACAGGGCTCCAGGTGGCGGCAGAGGCGCTCGAGAGCGCTGGTGACCTCATGGAGCCCGATCTCGAGATCCACTCGCTGCTCGGGGCCGAGGTCGGCGGGGGTGAGTGCCTGGCGAGCCACATCGCCGAACCGCTCCCGGAACGCATCGAGACGGCTGCGGTGGATGGTGAGCCCCGCCGCCATCTGGTGGCCGCCAAAGCGCTCGAGCAGATCGCCGCAGGAAAGCAGCGCGGTGTGCAGATCGAAGCGTGAGATGCTCCGGCCCGAGCCCTTGCCGATGTCGCCGTCGAACGCGATGAGGAAGGTGGGCCGGCCGTATCGTTCGACCACTCGCGAGGCAACGATCCCAACCACGCCGGGGTGCCACCCATCGCCCACCAGAACGAAGCCGGCATCGCGCTCCAGATCGGCGCTGGTCTCGACCTGCTGCAGCGCCTCATCGAGAATGCGCTGATCCAGAGCCTGACGCTCGAAGTTGAGGCCCTCCAAGCACTGCGCCAGCGTAGCCGCCTCTGCCGGGTCGTCGCTGAGCAGGAGCCGGAGCCCGTCGTTCGCGTCCGCCACCCGTCCCGCGGCGTTGAGCCGGGGCCCGAGAACGAAGCCCAGGTGTCTGGCGCTGACCTCCTTGCCGGTGAGCCCGGTGGCATCGATCAGCGCTCGCACGCCTTCCCAGCGGCTGCTGGCCAGCAGCTTGAGCCCATGCTTCACCAGGATCCGGTTTTCTCCCTGTAAGGGCACCACATCGGCCACCGTGGCCAGCGCGACCAGATCCAGCAGATGAAACGGGAGGTTTGCGGGCAACCCCAGGGCAGGCACGAGAGCCTGAACCAGCTTGAAGGCGATGCCGGTGCCGCAGAGGCTGCTGGCCCCCGAGGTATCGTCTTCCCGTTGGGGATCGACGACGGCCAGGGCCTCGGGCAGCTCGGCGCCAGGAAGGTGGTGATCGGTTACGACCACCCCGATACCGGCCTCGCGCGCGGCCTTGACCGTTGCGAGCGCCGTGATGCCGCAATCGCAGGTAATGACCAGCGAGGCACCGGCAGCCCGTGCCGCCTCCAGTCCCGCCGGACCGAAATCGTAGCCATCGCGCAGCCGATGGGGCAGGAAAGGCAATACGTCGGCCCCGGCAATCCGAAGGGCGCGAGTGAGCAGCGCGGAGGAGCACTGGCCGTCGACGTCGTAGTCGCCATGGACCAGGATGCGGCCGCCGGACCGCACCGTGGTGACGATGGCCTGCACCGCTTCTTCCATCCCGGCCAGGCCATGCGGGTCGGACAGATCGGCAAGCGCCGGCCGGAGATAGCTGCGGGCTGCCTCCTCGCCGGCGTACCCTCGTTGAACCAGCAGCGCGGCCAGGGCGGTCGGGAGCCGGAGCGACTCGGCCAGGGCCTGCACCGCGGACTGATCCGGCCGAGGCGCTACTACCCAGCGGAGCGTCGGAGCGGGGAAAACACTCACCATAGGAGAGTACCGCAAAGGTGAGAAGTCACGCTGACCCGTCGGGCTCGGGCGGGTACAGAATCGCCCCGCATGCCTCGCAGGAATCGAGCACGAGACCGGCCCGGATCTGGCTTCTCCGGTTGAGGGGCACCGAGGTGTGGCAGCCTCCGCACGCCCCGCCAATGAGCGGAACCACGACGTCGCCTGGCCGTGTCTTACGCAGCCGATCGTAGCGAACGCGCAGCGACTTCTCGATCAAACCCGCGCTCGCCTCCCGCACGCGCAACGCGTCCTGCCGTTCGGCTTCGAGCGCGGCACGCCGCTGGGCCACCGCGGCGCGCTCCGATGCCTGGGCCGTTTCGATGGCTTCGACGTGCCGCTCCTCGTTTACGGCCTTCAGCTCCAGCTGGGTAACCGTCTCGGCGCTGCGCACCCATTCATTCTCCTCCTTGGTCATGACGGAGCGTGCCAGATCGAGCTCGGCCATGAGGGTCGAGGCTTCCTTCGGATTGCGCACCTGTTCCAGGCGCTGACTACGTCGCTCCTGCAGCCTGCGGTAGCTTTCGATCCGGTTTTCCAGTTCGTCTCGTCGCCGCGCCCCATCAACCGCCGCCCAGCGAGCCGCTTCGAGCGCTTCGCGGGCGCGCTGGAGCACCTCGTCCAAAGCAGCGGTTTCACCGTTCAGAGCGACGAGCCGCTGCTCCGACGCGATCACGGCCGCATCCTTGGTTTGCAGGTCGAGCAGCTTCACCAGATCAGCGTGCATTCATGCTCCTCGAGAACGCCCGGAGGGACGCGTTTCCTTGAGGGCCGCCTTCTGATACTCGTACCAGGCGTCCGCCGCGGGGAAGCGCGCCCTCAGGTCGGCACGCCTGCTGCGCTTTTCGCCAGGATCGGTGAGCGCGTCCATCTCCCGATACTGGCGTCTGGCGAGCAGAATCTGCGCGGCATTGTCGTAGAGATCCCGCTGGCTTCCATCCTGCGCAGACTCCCGCAGCCGGGACCAGGACAGCTGGGCGTCGTCAGAAAGCCCGCCGGGCATCTGCCCCTCAACAGTCTCGGGGTGGAGAAGCGCCTCGAACACTTCCCGGAATCGCGCATTCTCGAACAGATCCGGATCGATCTCAACCCGGGCCCGATTCAACCACTCCTGCGACGCGATCATGGCCCTGAGCAGTTGGGTCTCAGGATTGGTGCGAGCTCCAGTTGGCCGATTTGAAGCATGTGGTGCGTTACCGCGCGGGCCTGGCACCTCCCCGCTGCCCCGCTGCCCTCCCACCCAGAGGCCACCCGCCCCGCCCGCCGCCAGCTCGCTCTCGAGCACATCCTTGCTGACCCCCGCTCGTTTCGCCGCCAGCGAAAGGTACAACTCCCGGGTAATCGGATCCGCCGTCGCTCGGATAGTGGGGAGCAGGCGATCGAGGGCGGCACGGCGATGCTCCACGCCTTCGAACCAGCCCTTGAGCTCGAGCAGCTGAATTTTTCGCTCGAGGAGATCAATGGCATCGCGGAGCACGAGGTTGAGCGCCTCGATCCCTCCAGTCCTCACCAGTGTATCGGGGTCTTCACCCGGTGGCAGCGTCGCCACTCGAACCCGCACACCATGACGGAGGAGCTCGTCTCCTGCCCGGAAGGTGGCGCGAAGACCGGGCTGATCGCTGTCGTACAGGAGAGTGGCGGCGGGCGCAAACCGTTGGAGCAGCCCGGCCTGGTCCGGCGTGAGCGCGGTGCCGAGCGGCGCTACGACGTGCTCGACGCCGGCGAGCGAGAGTCGAATTACATCGAAGTAACCTTCCACCAGGATGACCGACTCCTCTTTTCTGATCGGTCCCTTGGCCTGGTGCAGGTTGTATAGCTGTTTTCCCTTGTGAAAGATGTCGGTCTCCGGCGAGTTGAGGTACTTGGGCTCGCCCGGCCCCAGCAGGCGCCCGCCGAATCCCACCACCCGTCCGCGCAGATCGTGAATCGGGAAGAGGATCCGGCCCTTGAAGCGCGGGGTCACCGTGCCATCCTCGCGCTGCGCGGTGAGACCTGCCTGCAGCAAGATCCGGTCGTCGATACCCAGCGCAGCCATGGCCGTCAGGAAGGACTTTCCCGCCGGCGCAAAGCCGAGGCCCAGGACGGCCGCCGTGTCAAGCGGAAGGTCGCGCCCGGCCAGGTATTCTCGCGCAATCTTTGCGTCCGACTGCTCCACCAGCTGGCGGCTGAACCAGTCATGCGCGACCGCTACCGCTCCAAAGAGGGGCTCACGCGGATCGGGCCCGGCCCGTTCAGCCCGCTCGGGAATGACGATGCCGGTGCGGCGGGCGGCCTCACGAACGGCGTCGGGATAGCTCAACCCGAGACGCTTCATGAACCAGGAGAACACGTCGCCCGACTCATGGCAGACGAAGCAGTAGTAGCGGCCCTTCTTGGGAATCACCGCGAAGTTCCGGTGGGTGCCACCGTGGAAGGGGCACGGACCTCGGTAGTCGGAGCCGGTGCGCTTGAGCGTCACCGACTCACCGATGAGTCCCACGATATCGGCGCTGTCGCGTACCTGCTCGATGGTTTCGTCGGGGATCATGCTCATGAGGAAAACTCGACGATGGTGACCCCGGTGCCGCCCTGGTTACGCGGCGCGAAGGCGTGCCGCGATATCCGGCGATCGCGGGAGACGACCCGCTGGACTCGGTCCCGCACCACTCCCGTCCCCATGCCGTGAATGATGCGGAGGTAGGGCTGCTCCGCCAGCACCGCCGCGTCCACCGCCGCAACCGTGGCCTGCTCGGCTTCGTCGCCGGTCATACCGCGGAGGTCGATCTCGAGAGAGGACGGAGAAGACGGAGAGGACGGAGAGGACGTACCAGCGGAAGGAGCGGAACGGGCGGAACGAGCGGAAGGTGGAAGGAGGGTCAGAGTACCCTGATCGACTACCATACGAACGGCTCCCGCACCAACTACCAGCTTTCCGTCTGAACGGACTTCGAGCACGTGGCCAACAGGACCTTCTGACACCCGCACCCGATCGCCGGCGCGAAGACCTTCCGCTCCTTCCGCCTTTTCCGCTCCTTCCGCCTCCTCCGTCCTCTCTAACGCCTCCCCTTCCTCCCGAATCGCATCCTCCACCAGCCTGCGCGCCTCACGGGCCGCCGCCTCGTCGGCCGCGCCTCGGGCCGCTCCGAGCGCCTCCTCGACGCGCTGCCGTGCCTCGAGGAGGTACGCCCGCGCCTGCTGCCTTCCCTGCCGCTCGGCCTCTTTCTCCCGGCGTTTGAGCTCGGCCTCACGGGCGGCCTGACTCTCGTGCTGAAGCGCGAGCCGCGCTGCCAGTGAATCGAGCTCCAGCGTCCGCTCCTCCAGCGCTCCCTGTGCAGTCCGAAGCTCGCGCTCCCGCTCCTCTACCGCCGCAAGCAGGTTGTCGAGACTCCGTTCCGCGCTGGGCACGCGAGCTTCCGCATCGGCAAGGATCTCCGGCGCCACGCCGAGACGGCGAGCGATGGCAAGGCCGTAGGAGCGGCCCGGCACGCCCTTGAGCAAACGGTAAGTAGGAGTGAGAGTTGAGGCGTCGAACTGAAGTGATGCATTAACGATCCCTCCAGTGTGACTGGCGAGGTCCTTGAGCGATCCCAGGTGGGTGGTGGCGAGCGCCATCGACCCGCGCCGGGTGAGCGATACCAGTGTCGCCCCAGCCAGAGCGGCGCCCTCGGCGGGATCGGTTCCGCTCCCGATCTCATCCAGCAACACCAGGGTGGCCTCATCAGCATGCTCCAGCACCCGGCGCAGCATTCGCACATGGGCACTGAAGGTGGAGAGGCTGGCGGCGATCGACTGCCGGTCGCCGATGTCAGCATAGAACCGCCGAAAGACCGGCAGACGGGTATCCGGTCCCACCGGTGGAACGATCCCACTGCCGGCCAGGGCGGCTGCCAGTCCCACTGCCTTGAGCAGCACCGTCTTTCCCCCGGTGTTGGGCCCGCTGATGAGCAGAGTCCGTTCATCCTCGGTCAACTCGAGGTCGAAGGGCACCACCGGCTCGGCGCCGCCGAGCAGCAACGGATGTCGGCCGTTGACGATCCTCAGCGTGGTTGGCGCAGCCGCCACCTCAGGCGTCTCGCCTTCCACCGCGACGGCGTAGCGGGCCCGGGCGACGAGGTCGTCCACCGCCACGCACATCTCGAGCACCTCGAGCAGCACCGCTAGCTCCGGCCGGAGCATGTCGGTAAGCTCCCTCAGCACGCGCAGCGTTTCGCGCTCCTCCTCTACCTGCGCCTCACGCAGGGCGTTGCCCAGCTCGATGGCCTCCGACGGCTCGATGAAGAGGGTGCCGGCGCTGCCCGACTCGTCATGAATGATCCCGGCAGGACGACTGCGGGAGTCTCGGCGCACCGGTATGACGTACCGGCCGCTGCGCATGGTGACGGAGGCGTCGGACGCGGCGGCTCCCGCGTCGAGCCCGCGAAGCAAGG
>Ga0302046_10000652_pt1 | contig 34010 bp, 28 predicted proteins | sample RVTome_11_FD_200261 | JGI IMG/M metagenome (GOLD analysis project Ga0302046, IMG submission 200261) | Soil microbial communities from uranium-contaminated site in the Upper Colorado River Basin, Wyoming, United States - RVT147D111 (version 2) ...
GACGAGCGCATCGAGCGCCTCCAGAAGGCTGAGCCGGCTTTCGTCGACCTCGACGAGCGGGAAGCGACCGCCAGGGCGGCAGGGGAGTCGGCACGCAAGCGCCTCGATGAGGTGGCCGCCCATGCCGGCAGGCTGCCTTCGGATGACGTCGTCGCCGGACAGATCGCCGAGGCGGAGGAGGCAGGGGCCAAACGCGCCGAGCTGGCGTCACGGCTGGACGAGGCGCAGGCCACGCTCGTCGAGGCCGAGCAGGCGGTCGAGGACGCCGAGCTGGCGGGATCGGCAGAGACCATCGAGCAGGCGGGCGCGGCGCTCGCCAGGCGCCAAGCGGCGCTCACACGGGTCAAGGAGATCGAGGCGAAGCTCGCCGAGCTCGTCGAGACGGAAGCGGCTGCTTCCCGGGAGGGGAAGCGTACCGCCGCCTCACAGGCGAAGGCCGCCGCCCGGGTCGAGTCGACGGCGGCATCCCTGGCGGAGGCGTCGAACGCCCGCCAGGCGGCGGAGGGGCGCGCCCGGGAGGCTCGCCACCTCGACATGGCGGATGCACTCCGTGCGGGCCTCGAGCCGGGCCACCTGTGCCCCGTGTGCCGCCAGGCCGTCCATGAGGTGCCCCCGCAGAGTGGCAGTGCGCTCGCCGCTGCCGAGCGAGCACTCGTCGAGGCGGGCGAGCGCCATGTTGCCGCTTCCGAAGCGCTGGCCGCCGCCGAGGCCGACGTCTCGGAGGCGCGCGATGCGGCGACGAGGGCCGAGATGCTCGCCGCCACCATCGAGGCCGAGGTCGTGGCGTGGCGTCAGCAGCGCGTCGCGGCCGAGGCGGTCGTCGCCGACATCGACGCCGCGCTGGCCTCCCTGCTCGGTGACGGGGACGCGGCAGCCCTGCTCGACGAGGCTCGAGCGTCGTTGCGGGCACTGGGCGGCGCGGCGGCCGAGGCACGCAAGGCCCTCGACAGGGCCAGGGGAGCGCACGACGAGGCGATCGTCGCCGAGCAGACGGCGGGCAGGCAGGTGGCGGAGCTCCGGGTGCTCCTCACGGACATCGCCGCCCGCCTCGACACGCAGCTGAGCGCCGCCGAGGGTGCCGCCGGTGTCGCGGCAGCCTTCCTCGAGGTCAAGGCGGCATGGTCGGAGACGGTCGCCACGCTGGGGGAACGGGTCACCGTTTCGTCCGCCGAGGTCGAGGCGGTCGGCACGGAGAGAGACAGGCTGCGAGGCGAGCTCGACATCGAGAAGGACATCGTCACCGAGTTGGGAGGGGCCATCGCCCGCTCCAAGCTCCTCGCCGAGCAGATCGACGCCGACGTAGCCGAGGTCGAGGCAGCGAGCGCCCTCGCCACCGAGCGCGAGCTCCTGATCGGGCGGATCGCCTCGCTCGAGCGGATCGCCGGTGATCTCACGAACGCCGGGTTCATCCGGTTCCTGCTCGACGACGAGCGGGCAAGGCTCGCCGACCTCGGCAGCGAGCACTTCCAGCGCCTCTCCTTCGGCCGCTATCGATTCACCGAGGACGGCAAGTTCGACATCGTCGACCTCGCCGCCGCCGACGCGGTGCGGAAGGCGGACAGCCTCTCGGGCGGGGAGACGTTCGTGGCGTCGCTCGGACTGGCGCTCGCCCTCGCCGAGATGGTGAGCGGCGTCGGCGGAAGGCTCGACGCCTTCTTCATCGACGAGGGGTTCGGGTCGCTCGACCCGGAGCACCTCGACTTGGCGATGGACGGCATCGAGGCCCTGGCGGCGGGGGAGGGCACGAGGCTCGTGGTGGTGGTCAGCCACGTGCCGGAGCTGAGACAACGCGTCGAAGACCTCATCGAGCTCGATCGCGACCCCGTCACGGGGGACACGAAAGTCCTCCGCAGCTGATCCTGTTCACGCCAGGAGCAGCTTCTCCACTCGGCGCGCCGCGACGGCCAAGCCGATGGCGGCCATCACGACGAGGTACGCCACATGGCCTGCGATGCTCCAGTCGACCGTGCCCAGCGTGAAGGCACGCAGCATGTCGACGACGTGGTAGAGCGGGGTGAAGCGGGCGACGGCCTGCAGCCAGCCGGGGTAGATCGACAGTGGGAAGAACGTCGCCGAGAACAGGAACATCGGCAGGATCGCCAGCGTGATGAGGTCGAAGTCCTGCCACGATCGCATGAAGGTCGTCGCCGCCATCCCGACGGCGCCGAACGCCAGGCCGGCGAGCATCGCCCCCGGCAGCGCCAGGAGCCCGAGAGGCGACGTGAGCAAGCCCATCACGACCATGACGATGATGAAGGCCAGCGAGTACAGGGTCGCCCTGATCTGTGACCAGGTGATCTCGCCCAGCGCCACGTCCTGCGGGCTCAGCGGGGTCGCCAGGATCCCGTCGTAGGTTCTCTCGTAGGTCAGCTTGAAGAAGATGCCGAAGGACTCGAAGACGGGGCCGTTCATCGCCGATGCCCCCAGCAGTGCCGGAGCGACGAAGGCGGCGTACGTCACGATCCTGCCGTCGACGAGGGTGATGTCGCCGACGAGCTGCCCGAGGCCGACCGTGATCGAGAACAGGTAGAACACCGGCTCGAAGAAGCCCGAGACGATCACTCCCCAGATCTGCCGGTAGACGAGGTAGTTGCGTTCCACGAGCCGGGTGGCGCGCCTGAACCCGAACCGGGTCGGGAGGACACGAAGGAAGGCGCCCGACGTCACTTGACCAGCCGCCGCTCGAGTCTCGCCGTTGCCAGGACGAGTCCACCGGCGGCCACGGCGAGGAGGAACAGGGCGTGCACCATCCACGGCCAGGCGCTCGGGGTGCCGAGCGCCGCGCTTCTCGTCAGCTCGACCCCGTGCCACAGGGGCGTGAGCCACGCCAGCGGCCTGATCCAGGCGGGGAGCTGCGTGATCGGGAAGAACGTTCCCGAGAACAGGAACATGGGCGTGATCCCGAACCTGAAGAGGGAGGAGAGGCTCGTGTCGTTCTCGAGGCCGGTCGTGAAGGCCAGGACCGCGGCGCCGACGGCGAGGCCGGTGAGAGTTGCCGGCACCGAGGCGAGCAGGGCCCGCGGCACGCTGAAGGCGCCGAAGGCCGACCCGACGAGGCCGTAGACACACACGACGAAGGCGGTGCGAGTCGTCACCCACGAGAGGTGCCCGGCCATGATGTCGCCGACCTCCATCGGCGTGGCCAGCACTCCGTCATAGGTTCGCAGCCACTTGATCCCGGCCATCACCGGCCACGAGCTGTCACCAGCCGCTGCCTGCATGGCGGTCGCCGCCATCAAGCCCGGAGCCAGGAACGCCAGGTACGTGAAGCCTCGAAGCGCCGGATCTCCCGTTCCGCCATCGACGAGGCTCCCCAGGCCGAGCCCCATCGCGGCGAGAAACATCACCGGGTTGAGGAACGAGGAGATCACGGACGCACGCCATGTGTGCCGGTACACCCTGGCCCGCGACTCGAAGTACGAGAGGGCGCCGCGAGTCGCCGTCACTCGACGAGGGACCTTCCCGTGAGGCGCAGGAACACGTCCTCGAGGCTGCTGCGCCGCGCCACGATGGTCTCGGGCGCCAGGCCTCGGGCGTGCACCTCGGCGGTGGTGGCGTCGGCGTCGTCGGTGTAGAGCAGCAAGCGATCGGGGAGCATCTCGATCCGCTTGGCGACGCCGTCGAGTTGCTCGAGCGCTCCGTCCTGGGTCCCGACCGGGAACCTCAACTCGACGACCTCGCGAGGGCTGTACTTCTCGATGAGCTGGCGCGGCGAGCCTTCGGCGACGATCTTGCCTTTGTCCATCACGACCAGCCTGTCGCAGAGCTGCTCGGCCTCGTCCATGTAATGGGTGGTGATGATCAGGGTGACGCCGTCCTGCTTGAGCCGGTAGAGGCGGTCCCAGAGGAGGTGTCGCGCCTGCGGGTCGAGACCGGTCGTCGGCTCGTCGAGGAGGAGCAGGTCCGGCTTGTTGATCAGCGATCGGGCGATCGTGAGGCGGCGCTTCATCCCGCCCGACAGCGAGCTGACCTTGGAGTCACCTCTGTCCTCCAGTTGCGCGAAGGCAAGAAGCTCGCGGATGCGCTCCCTGATGACGGAGCGGGGCAGGTCGAAGTACCGCCCGTAGATCATCAGGTTGGCGGCGACGGGCAACTCGGTGTCGAGGTTGTCCTCCTGGGGCACGACGCCGAGGCGGGCGCGGATTGCGGCCCCGTCCCGGTCCGGGTCGAGGCCGAGCACGGTGAGCTCGCCCGAGGTCACGGGGGACACGGCGCCGATCATCCGCATCGTCGAGCTCTTGCCCGCCCCGTTGGGCCCCAGGAATCCGAACGCCTCGCCCATCCTGACCTCGAAGTCGATCCCGTCGACCGCAACGAAATCGGCGAATCGCTTGGTGAGGTTGCGGGCGGCCACGAGCGGCTGGGCGGACATCAGCCCGCCAGGTTAGAAGCCCGCCGTGGCAGCTAGTGCTTCGACCAGCAACCTACGGTTGCTGGTCGAGTTTGTCGCCTGCGCCCCTAACGGGGCTTCGACTCTGCTGGTGCGGCCTGCCGGCCGCGCCTATTGCCCTGGTCGAAGCGGCAAGCCGCTCCGCCCAGTACGAGGGGGCCGGCACAAGGGCCGCCCCCTCGTGCACCCCCACCAAGCATGCGAACGTTTCTGGTCGCCGCACTAGCGTCGCAAGGGTGAGCGCCCTCGAGGGACATCGCATCATCGAGTTCGCCGCCATCGGGCCCGTCCCCCTGTGCGGCCTGATGCTGGCGGATCATGGTGCCGACGTCATCCGGATCGACCGGCCGGGAGGTTCGGGTGCCCTCCCTGCCGAGATGCTCGACGTCGCCACACGTGGCAGGCGCTCGATCGCCGTCGACCTGAAGCAACCAGCGGGAGTGGCGTTGGCCGTCGACCTGGCGGCGACCGCCGACGCGATCGTCGAGGGACACCGCCCGGGCGTGATGGAGCGTCTCGGCCTCGGGCCGGACGTCCTCCTCGAGAGGAACCCGCGGCTGGTCTACGGCCGCATGACCGGATGGGGTCAAGACGGTCCGATGGCGGCGATGGCGGGCCACGACATCAACTACATCGGCCTCGTTGGAGCACTCCACGCCATCGGGACGTCTGATGCGCCGGTGCCGCCGCTCAACCTGGTCGGTGACTATGGCGGGGGAGCCATGCTGCTCGCCTTCGGTGTGCTCGCAGCACTGCTCGAGAGGCATCGATCGGGTCGTGGCCAGGTCGTCGATGCGGCGATGATCGACGGAGCCGCCCTCCTGATGGCGCCCACATTCGGGCTCCTCGGAGCAGGCATTTGGAGGGACACCCGCGCCGCCAACACCCTCGACGGCGGTGCCCCGTTCTACGGTGTGTACCGGTGCGCGGACGGCGAGTGGATCGCCGTCGGGGCGCTCGAGCCGCAGTTCCATGCCGAGCTCATGCAACGGCTCGGACTACCCGACGAGCCCGACCGTCTCGATCCTGCCCACTGGCAGGCTCAGCGCGAGCGCCTCGCCGACGTCTTCGCCGAGCGGCCGCGACAGGCGTGGGTCGAGCTGTTCGACGGTTCGGACGCGTGCGTGACGCCGGTGCTCGCCATGACCGAGGCGCCCGGTCACCCGCACAACGTCGCCAGGGACGTGTTCGTGCCTGTCGGTGATCGATCCGAACCTGCCCCAGCGCCTCGGTTCTCCAGGTCGGCGGCATCCGTCCCGACGCCCGGTCCCAGGGTCGGAGCGGACACGGATGCCGTCCTCGAGAGCATGGGAATCAGCGGCGCGGACATCGCGATGCTGCGGTCTCGGGGAGTCGTTCACTGATCGCGGCGCCGATGAGTAGCCCACAATGGGCTGGTCATTCCGAAAGCGTGCCAATCACCCTCGAACACACCCCAGATCGGGGTATGGTGCCTGGAACACAGGGGGCAAGCATCAAGGGCCATCTTCTTGGGCGGCGTGGGGTCGTTCCCATCCTGATCCGCGGCGTGACGACCGCGGCACTCGTCTACGTCCTCCTCTCCGGCGGGGTCGCTCTGGCCCTCTCGGGGGTGCAATGCGCCCCACAGCGTCTCACCGTCGGTGCAGAAGATCGGGTGTTCGACATCGTGGCGGTATTCCCGGATTCGCCCGGCCCGACGTCCGTCGACGTGGTCACCAGCAGCCCTGGGCTGCGCGTCGTCGGCGCCCCGAGCCCTGTCAGCAACGAGACTGCCGACGGATTCGCGTCGAGCTGGAACACGCTCATCACATTCAGCCTCGCCTCCGGGGCGGCCGACGGTGACTACGTCATCACCGTCCGTGGGATCGGCGCCGACGAGACGGCCTGCACGATCGATCTGACCGTCGATACGGCTGTGGCGGAAGGGCCGATCGTCCTGCTCCCCGACGAGAGCGGCGCCCTCGGTGAGCCGGGAACCGGGCAAGAGGCAGTGGTGACGCCTGCCGGCACCGACGAGGCAGCCGCCCCGTCCGGCAACCTCGTCGATCAACTGCTCGATCGGCTCCCATCCGCCGGCCGGTTCTTCGTCTTCTTCATCGGGTTCGTCGTGGTGGGTGGCATCATCCTCTCCCTCGGCGCCCTGGCGATCAGCATCGTGAGACGAGAGTCGCCCCAGGATCTCGCCGCCCCAGAGGTTCCCGTTGTCGAGGTCGCCAGCGTCAAACGGCGCAGGTCGGAGGAGGTTGACCTCGATGACCTTGCAGCCGGCACGACGCGCCGGGCCTCACCTCTCCCCGCCGAGGAGCCGACGCCGCTGTTCGGGCCGCGGCGGCGCTCAGAGCGCAACAGGGCGCAGCGCAGGGCGGCCGCCGAGGTATCGGTTGCGCCACTTGCAGTGCCGGACGAGGCGCCGCCCCGACACGACGCCGGCGTCAGGCGGACGCCGCCCCCCCGGCGGACGGCGATCCAGCGATTCAGGACCTCCGGTGTCGGCCGGGCGTATCTCATGCGAAAGGCCCGGGCGAAGGTGAAGCGGCCATCGGTGATCAGGCGGATGCGCACCGCCATCGCCCGGGAACGGGCCGCAGCCACGGCACCGAAGTGGGATCCGAGCACGAGGCCCAGCTTGCCGGCGCCCCCGCCCGAGGAGACGTCGGACTTCGTCCCGCACTCGGTCGAGAACGCCGGCTGAGCCGACCCGGGCGATGGATCCGTTCCTGGCGGCCGCCATCGACGAGGCTCGAATGGGCCTCTCCGAGGGCGGCATCCCGATCGGCTCCGTGCTCGTGATCGACGGCCAGGTCGTCGGCCGGGGCCACAACCGCAGGGTTCAGCAGGGCAGCGTCGTGCTCCACGCCGAGATGGACTGCCTCGAGCGTGCCGGGCGGATGCCGGCGAAGGACTACGCCAGAGCGACGATCTACTCGACCCTTTCACCGTGCGACATGTGCTCAGGGGCCATCCTCCTCTTCGGGATCCCCCGCCTCGTCGTCGGGGAGAACCGGACGTTCCGGGGCCCGGAGGACCACGTGCGCTCGAGAGGCGTCGAGGTGGCAGTCGTCGACGACCCGGTGTGCGTCGCGATGATGAAAGAGTTCATCGCAGCCGAGCCCGAGCTGTGGAACGAGGACATCGGAGTGTGACCCTTCCGTTCTTGCGTCCCAGCGTCGCGACTATGCGATGTGGGGACGCAAGAGCGGAAGGGACGAGGCCCTCTCGGGTCGTTAGATTCGCGGCGATGCGGGAGGAAGTCGCCGGGAGTGGCATTCGATCGCGGGCGCGCAACGCCGTTGCGGTCGTCGGCGTCATCGCCACCGTCGTCGTCGCGTGGGAGCTCTACAAGGTCGTCTGGTCGGCGCTCGGCCTCGAGGAGCCGGTGCGACCGGACGACGTCACGATGCCGCACGTGTGGGACATGGTCTTCGAGCTGTTCCGTCCGGCGCGTCGCGGAGGCGAGACGCTCATCCTGCTCCTCGGCAAGGCCTCGCTGTTCACACTCGGAGAGGCGGCGCTCGGGTTCCTCGCTGGTGCGGTCATCGGCTTCGGCCTGGGGGTCCTCTTCGTCAGGTCTGCCCTCGCCGAGCGGGCATTCATGCCGTACGTCGTCGCCAGCCAGACGGTCCCGATCCTGGCCATCGCCCCGATGGTCGTCGTCTGGGGCGGGCGCCTCGCCATCCCCCAGTGGATGTCGGTCGCCATCATCGCCACCTACCTCACCTTCTTCCCCGTGGCGATCAACACGCTACGCGGCCTCCGCTCGCCGGCCCCCACTGCGCTCGAGCTGATGCGCTCGTATGCGGCGTCACCCAACGAGGTCCTCTGGAAGCTGCGGGTGCCGGCCGCCCTGCCCTACATCTTCACCGCCCTCAAGGTCTCGGCGACGGCGTCCGTGATCGGTGCGATCATCGGTGAGCTGCCCACCGGGATGCGCGACGGCCTCGGGCGAGCCCTCCTCGACTTCTCCTCCCGGTTCAGCGTCCAGTCCGAGAAGCTGTACGCGACCGTGATCGTGACCGCGTTCGTCGGGATGCTCTTCGTTGCGATCGTCGGATTGGCGGAGCGACGGATCGTCGTTGCGACCGGAAGCGGCGAGCAGGCGGCTGCGAACCGGGTCCCGGGATAGGAGTCGGGTGGTGGCGAGCGCGATCGAGGCGACGGCGGTCGGCAAGGTGTTCGGGACGGACGCCGGCCGGGTCGAGGCGCTGCGCGACATCAGCCTGACCATCGGCAATGGTGAGTTCGTCTCGCTGATCGGGCCGTCGGGGTGCGGTAAGAGCACGCTGCTCCGGCTCATCGGCGACCTGGTGCAGCCGTCGTCCGGATCGCTGCGAGTGAACGGCAAGGACCCCGGGCGCTCCAGGCTCGACCGCGACTACGGGATGGTGTTCCAGCAGGCGACCCTCCTCGACTGGAGGACCGTCGCCAAGAACGTCGAGCTCCCGCTGGAGATCATGGGCGGCGCCGGAGACGCAACTGGTCGTCTCGCCACTGCATCCGAGATGCTGTCGCTCGTCCAACTCGGCGAGTTCGCAGACCACTACCCGTGGCAGCTCTCGGGGGGGATGCAGCAGCGGGTGGCCATCGCCAGGGCGCTCGCCTTCCGGCCGTCGATCCTGCTCATGGACGAGCCGTTCGGCGCCCTCGACGAGATGACCCGCGAGCAGATGCAGCAGGAGGTGCTCCGGATCTGGCGGGAGACGAACACGACCGTCGTGTTCGTGACCCACTCGATCCCGGAGGCGGTGTTCCTCTCGAGTCGAGTCGTCGTGATGTCGCCCCGGCCCGGCCGCGTGGCGTCCATCGTCGCCGTCGATCTGCCCCATCCTCGCGACGTCGACACCCGCGAGTCCGCTGCCTACTTCGACAAGATCACCGAGGTGCGCGAGGCGCTTCGGGGCCGGGGAGTCGCCGAGGCCGCGTCGTGACCCACGACCCGGACGTGTTCTCGGCCTTCGAGGGAATCGTGCCCGGCGAGGAGAGAAGCACCAGCTCCGGCCGGCTGGCGGCGGCGTGGCCTGCCGTGCTTGCGTTCCTCGCCGTGCTCGTGGTGTGGGAGGGGCTCACCAGGGCGTTGTCGGTGCAGCAGTTCATCCTCCCCAAGCCGTCGGAGATCGTGCGCTCGTTCTTCGCCACGAGCGGCGTCATCTGGGGTGCCGGCCTCCGAACGCTCCAGGAAGCCATCGGCGGACTGTTCGTCGGGGTGGTCTCGGGGGTGGCGATGGCCCTGGTGACGACCCGGTGGATCGGCTTGCGGTCGGGGCTCATGCCATTCGCCATCGCAGCCAACTCGGTGCCGATCGTCGCTTTGGCGCCGATCTTCAACCAGTGGTTCTCGATCACGAGCCCGATCTCGAAGGTCGCAGTTGTGGCTGTCGTCGTGTTCTTCCCGGTGATGATCAACACGGCACGCGGCCTCCTCGAGGTCGACGACTCCGAGATCGAGCTCATGAGGTCGTTTGCGGCGAGCCCGCGGACCGTGATGCTGCGCATCCGGATACCGCGGGCGTTGCCGTACTTCTTCTCGGCGCTCAAAGTGGCGAGCGCCCTGTCGCTCATCGCGGCGATCGTGTCGGAGTACTTCGGCGGTCCCCAGGACGTGCTCGGCCAGTACATCGTCAACCGAGCCCAGCTCTTCCAGTTCGCAGACGCCTGGGCGGCGATCGCGGTCGCATCGATCCTCGGCATCGCGATGTACGGGGCGATCCTCGTCCTGGAGCGCGTCGCCATGCCGTGGCATGTGTCCTTCCGCGAGCCGCAGAGCAGCTGAAGGACACATGTGGAATGGATAGTCTCCTGTGACGGAGGCTTGGAGGAACAAGGAAGGTGACAACTTGAAGAGAGAGTACGTGGGAAGGGTGCTGGCGCTCGTTGCCGCACTCGGCCTCGTGGCAGCGTCGTGCGGCGGCGGCGGGGACGGGCTCGGCACGGAGGAGTGCGACGGAGTAGACGATGTGCGGCTCCAGCTGCAATGGGTCGCCCAGTCGCAGTTCGCCGGCTACTTCGTCGCCAACGAGCTCGGGTTCTATGCGGACGAGTGTCTCAACGTCGAGATCCTCGAGGGGGCGGTCGAGATCGTGCCCCAACAGGTGCTGGCGAGCGGAGGCGCCGAGTTCGGCCTGGCCTGGGTGCCGAAGGCGCTCGTGTCACGCCAGGGCGGCGCCGACATCGTGAACATCGCCCAGGTGTTCGAGCGCTCCGGCACGCTCGAGGTGTCGTTCAAGGAGAGCGGCATCGAAGCGCCCGAGGACTGGGCGGGCAAGACGGTCGGCAACTGGGGATTCGGCAACGAGTTCGAGCTGACGGCAGCGATTGCGCAGTACGGCGTCGAAGACGTCACGCTCGTCGGGCAGGACTTCACCATGAACGCACTGCTCAACGGAGAGATCGACGCGGCCGAAGCGATGATCTACAACGAGTACGCCCAGGTGCTGGAGGCTGAGAACCCCGAAACGGGCGAGCTCTACCTGCCCGATGACCTCAACGTCATCGACTTCAACGAAGTCGGCACGGCAATGCTGCAGGACGCAGTGTGGGTGAACGCCGACTGGATAGCGGAGGACGGCAACGAGGACATCGCCGAGCGGTTCCTCAAGGCGTCGTTCCGCGGGTGGATCCACTGTCTCGACAACTTCGACGAGTGCGTCGAAGTCGTCCTCGACAACGGGTCGACGCTCGGCGCCAGCCATCAGGCGTGGCAGCTCAACGAGATCCTCGCCCTGATCTTCCCGGCGACGAACGGGATCGGCGTGATGAACGAGGACTTGTGGGACCAGACCGTCCAGATCGCCACGGAGCAGATCCCGGAGCTCCAAGGCGTCGACGTATCGGGCGACGCCTATCGCACCGACATCGCAGAGGCAGCCCGCGACGCATTGGAGTCCGCCGACCTCGACGTACAGGGGGACGGGTTCTCGAGGCGCGAGATCGAGCTCGCCCCGGGCGGCGAATGAGATGAGGCAGACGGCGGCCCGGCGACTGCCGGGCCGCCGTCGCATCAGCGCCGCTAGCTTTGGATTCACACGCGAACAAGGAGGAGCTGCATGGCCAACGTGGTGCGTGCCGCCATCGTCCAGACGGAGTGGACGGGCGACAAGGACTCCATGATCAAGAAGAACGCCGACTACGCCCGCCAGGCGGCCAACGACGGCGCCAAGGTGATGTGCTTCCAGGAGCTGTTCTACGCCCCGTACTTCTGCCAGGTGCAGGAGAACGAGCACTTCGACTACGCCGAGCCGATTCCGGACGGCCCGACGACGAAGCTGATGCAGGACCTCGCCAAAGAGACGGAGATGGCGATCGTCGTCCCGATCTTCGAGAAGGAGGACGACGGCTTCTACTACAACACCGCCGCCGTGATCGACTCAGACGGCACGTACCTCGGGAAGTACCGCAAGACGCACATCCCGCACGTCAACGGCTTCTGGGAGAAGTTCTACTTCCGTCCCGGCAACACAGGGTATGCCGCCTTCGACACCCGTAACGCAGGGCGCATCGGGGTGTACATCTGCTACGACCGCCACTTCCCCGAGGGCTGGAGGGCGATCGGGCTCAAGGGCGCCAAGATCGTGTTCAACCCGTCGGCGACGAGCCGCGGCCTGTCGATGTACCTGTGGAACCTCGAGCAACCTGCTGCGGCGGTCGCCAACGAGTACTTCATCGGTGCGATCAACAGAGTCGGCAAGGAGCCGTTCGGCGACAACGACTACTACGGGTCGTCCTACTTCGTCGGCCCGCGCGGCCAGCTCGTCGGATCGGCGGCGTCCGACACGGACGAGGAGCTCGTCGTGCGCGACCTCGACCTCGACGAGATCGACCAGGTCCGCAAGACCTGGGCGTTCTACCGCGACCGTAGGCCCGACGCGTACGGCGACCTGGTGGCCCCATAGATGGGCAGGCACGCCGAGCTCCTGGCGCGCCACCGCCGGGTTCTTCCGTCGTGGCTGGCGCTGTACTACGACGAGCCGATCTCGCTCGTCGACGGTGAGGGCAGGCGGGTCGTCGACGCCGAGGGAAACGAGTACCTCGACTTCTTCGGGGGAATCCTGACGACGATGACCGGTTACCGGCTGCCGGAGGTCGTGTCGGCCATCAAGGCCCAGGCGGACAAGATGCTCCACACCTCGACGCTGTACCTCATCGAATCACAGGTCGAGTTGGCCGAGAGGCTGGCAGACCTATCGGGCATCGCCGACGCCAAGGTGTTCTTCACGAACTCCGGAACTGAGGCGAACGACGCCGCCCTGCTCCTCGCCACCCAGTTCAGGACGTCCAACCAGGTCCTGGCGATGCGCAACAGCTACCACGGTCGCTCGCACTCGACGATCGCGATCACGGGCAACGAGTCGTGGTCTGCGACGTCGCTGAGCCCCTTCCAGGTGACCTACGTGCACAGCGGGTACCGCTACCGGAGTCCGTTCGCCGACCTGCCGGACGCCGAGTACATCGCCGCTTGCTGCGACGACCTACGCGACCTGCTCCGGATCGCCACGGCCGGCGACGTCGCCTGCCTCATCGCCGAGCCGATCCAGGGGGTCGGCGGCTTTGCGACGCCTCCCGACGGCTTCTACGGAGGGATCAAGGAGGTGCTCGACGATCATGGGATCCTTTTCATCTCCGACGAGGTCCAGACCGGTTGGGGAAGGACGGGAGAGCACTTCTGGGGGTACGAGGCCCACGGGATCGTCCCCGACATGATCACCTTCGCCAAAGGCCTCGGAAACGGACTCGCCATCGGAGGAGTGATCGCCCGGGGCGACATCATGGACGTGGTGAAAGCCAACTCGATCTCGACGTTCGGCGGAAATCCCCTGGCGACCGCAGGCGCCCTCGCCAACCTGGATTATCTGCTCGAGCACGACCTGCAGGCGAACGCCTTCAAGGTGGGTCAGCAGCTCAGGGCGAGCCTCGACGATCTCGCAGAGCAGCTTCCCAACATCGGGGACGTCCGCGGCAAAGGGCTCATGATCGGGGTCGAGTTCGTCAGACCCGGCAGCAAGGACCCCGACTCGGGAGTGACCACCAGGGTGATGGAGGAAGCCAGGACGGGCGGGCTGCTCATCGGCAAGGGGGGCCTCTTCGGCAACGTTCTGCGGATCGCCCCACCCCTGTCGGTCACCTCGGAGGAGGCCGCCGAGGGCTACGACATCCTGAGCGCGGCGGTGCACCGCGCCATCGCCGACTGAAGGGAGCGAGCAATGGCGAGAACACTCATCGAGGGCGGCACGATCGTCTCGGCGGACGACACCCAGACCGCAGACGTGCTCGTCGAGGGAGAGACCATCACCGCCATCGCATCGCCCGGCAGCCACGACTGGGGACAGACCGTCGACAGGGTGATCGACGCCTCGGGCAAATACGTCATCCCCGGCGCCATCGACGTGCACACCCACTTCGAGCTGCCGTTCGGAGGCACCTTCGTCTCGGACAACTTCGAGACCGGGACGCGGGCGGCGGCGCACGGCGGTACCACCTCGATCGTCGACTTCGCCGTCCAGGTGAAGGGCGAGCGCGTCATGGACGGGTTCGCCAACTGGATGGCCAAGGCCGAAGGCAACTGTGCCATCGATTACGGCTTCCACATGATCGTGGGCGACGTCAACGAGGCCACCCTCAAGGAGATGGACACCATCGTCGGCGAGGGCGTGACGAGCTTCAAGCTCTTCATGGCGTACCCGGGGGTCCTCTACTCCGACGACGGCCAGATCTTCCGAGCAATGCAGCAGGCGTCGGAGTCCGGCTCGACGATCATGATGCACGCCGAGAACGGCATCGCCATCGACGTGCTGAGGGAACAGGCCGTCGCCAGGGGGCACACCGATCCGAAGTACCACACCACCACCCGGCCGCCCACGACGGAGTCGGAAGCGGTGCACAGGGCGATCGTGCTCGCAGAGTTGGCGGGCTGCCCGCTGTACGTCGTGCACATGTCGGCCAAGGAAGCGGTCGCCGAGCTCACGAAGGCACGCGATCGGGGTGTCAACGCCTTCGGAGAGACATGCCCGCACTACATGGTGCTGTCGTGGGAAGACCACGTGAGCGCCCCGGGATTCGAGGGGGCGAAGTACGTCTGCTCGACACCCATCCGGCCCAAGTCGGAGGGCCACCAGGACTACCTTTGGAACGCCCTGGCTCGCAACGACCTTCAGATCGTCTCGACCGACCACGCCGGGTTCTTCTACGACGACGACGAGGCACTCGGCAGGCAGAAGCGGCTCGGTGAAGGCAACTTCACCCTCATTCCCAACGGGCTCCCCGGCGTCGAGGAGCGTCTCAACGTGATGTACCAGGCGGGCGTCGCCGAGGGCAGGCTGTCCCTCAATCGCTGGGTCGAGGTCTGCTCGACGAATCCGGCGAAGATGTTCGGCCTCTTCCCGAAGAAGGGGGCGATAGCCGTCGGCTCCGACGCCGACATCGTCGTGTACGACCCGAGCGCATCCTTCACGTATTCGCCCGAGACGATCCACATGAACGTCGACTACACGGCGTACGACGGCATGGAGATCAGCGGCAACGTCGCCACCGTGCTCTCCCGAGGCAAGGTGATCGTGGAGGACGCGACCTACGTCGGCAGCAGGGGCGACGGCCGGTACATGAAGCGCGGCCCGAGCCAGCTGCTCATCTGATGGAACTCGGCGTCGTCTTGCAGACTGATCCACCCGCAAGCCGGGTCGTCGAGCTCGCTCGGCTCGCAGAGAGCCTCGGGTTCACACACGGATGGACGTTCGACTCCCACGTCCTCTGGCAGGAGCCATACGTCATCTTCTCGCAGATGCTGGCTGCCACGGAGCGGATGATCGTCGGGCCCATGGTGACGAACCCCGGGACCCGCGACTGGACGGTGACGGCCTCCCTCTTCGCCACCCTCAACGACATGTTCGGCGCCCGGACGATCTGCGGTATGGGGCGGGGAGACTCTGCGTTGCGGTACATCGGCCGCACGCCGACGACCCTCGAGACCATGGTCGAGGCGATGGCCGTCATCAAGGGTCTCGTGGCGGGCGACGAGGTCGACTACCGGGGGAAGGCGCTGCAGATCCCGTGGATAGACGAAGGGTGGGACCTGCCCATGTGGGTGGCCGGGTACGGCCCGAAAGCACTGGCCACCATCGGCGCCCACGCCGACGGGTTCATCCTCCAGCTCGCCGATCCACAGATCCTCGAGTGGACCGCAGGCGCAGTGAAGCAGGCGGCAGCCGACGCCGGCCGGAACCCGGCAGACGTGAAGATCGCCGTCGTGGCGCCTGCGTATGTCGGCGACGACCTCCCGCACCAACGTGACCAGCTTCGCTGGTTCGGGGGGATGGTCGGCAACCACGTCGCCGACCTGGTGAACAGGTACGGCGACGACTCCGCCCAGGTTCCCCAGGCGCTGAGCGACTACATCAAGGCCAGGGAGAGCTACGACTACGCCCACCACGGCCGGTCGGGCAACCCGACGACCGATTTCGTGCCGGACGAGATCGTCGATCGCTTCTGCATCCTGGGACCCGTCGAGGCCCACATCGAGAAGCTCCGGGAGCTCGAGTCTCTCGGCGTCGATCACTTCTCGATATACCTCATGCACGACCAGCAGGAGGAGACGCTGCGGGCATATGGCGAGCTCGTCGTGCCGGCGATGCGGGGCTGACCCGAGGGCAGTCCTCGTCGCCACGGGTCTCGGGGCGGCTCGTGGCTAGCCTCCGCTGATGGAGGCAGGCCGATGACGGCGTTGACCCGTGAGACCTCGAAGATGCTCGTGGCGCTCAACGCCGACGTGGTCGGCTACTCGCGGCTGATGGCGGACGACCTCGAGGTGACGACGTCGGTGATGGGGGAGTATCACCGCTTGGTGGAGCGGGAGGTCGAGGCGAGCGAAGGATCGCTCGTGGCGTTCGTGGGCGACAACTTCATGGCGGTCTTCGACGACGTCACCGCGGCGATGCGAGCCGCCATCGCAATCAGCTCCGAGGTCGAGGCGCGCAATGCAGACGTGCCTCATCACCGCCGGGTCCGGTTCAGGATGGGTATAGACCGGGGCGAGGTGGCGATATCCGAGGACGGTCAGTACTTCGGCGAGGCGCTGAACATCGCCGCCCGGATCCAGGCGATCGCCCAGCCCGGCGGACTGAGCATCTCGGGCGAGGTCTACAAGGCGCTCGACGAACCCGAGCTGCGGTTCAAGGCGGCAGGCCCGCGCAGCTTCAAGAACATCCCGGGCACGGTTCCCGTGTACGAGTTCCTCGACCTCCCCGTCGAGGGCCACACGAAGCCTCGCCACCCGACACTCGACTCACCCACCGTGGCCGTGCTCCCGATCCACACCGAGAAGGTCGACGACGAGCTTCGCTCCATCGCAGACCTGCTGATGGCGGGCGTCGTCCATCGCCTCGCCTCGATCCCGCGCCTCGGCGTCGTTGACGCAACCGGGTCGACGGGCGAGGAGAACGGAGCCACCGTGCAGTACATGCTCGAGTCGGGCATCCACCAGTTCCGCGACAACATACGCGTGTACTCCAAGCTCGTCGACGTGGCGACGATCAACGTCGTCTTCTCTCATCGTTGGGACGCGACGCTCGACGACGTCATCGGGCTCTCGGATCGGATGCCGGACGACATCGCCCGGTCTCTCGAGGTCGAGTTGATCGTGGGCGAGCCTGCCAGGATCTATGCCGAGCTCGCCGACCCCGCCTCTCAAGAGCACATCTACAAGGGCTGGTTCGAGCTCACGGCTGGAACCGCCGAAGGCTGGCGGCGCGCCATCGAGCACTTCGGCGAGGTCGTCGAGATGCACCCGGACGTCACGACGGGCTACGCGCTGCTTGCGTTCGCTCACTGGGTCGGCGCCTCCGATCGGTTCGCAGACGATCAGCGGGCCAGTTTCCGGAAGGCGACCGAGTACGCCCGTCGCGGCATCGAGACGGGTGACCCGACGGGGCTGAGCCAGATGGTCGAGGCCGCCAGCCTGCTCTCGGAGGGCCAGATCGAGGAGGCCCTCGAGCGTCTCGAAGGCGTCGAGATCACTCGTCCGACCTGCGACGTCACGTACGCGCTCGAGGGCAGCGTGCGACGGTACCTCGGACAGTGGCAGAGGTCGCTCGAGTTGATCGATCGGGCGATGCGGCTGACGCAGGTCACGAACCCGTGGTATCCCACCGTGCAGGCGTGCGCGCTGTACATCGGTGACCGTTTCGAGGACGCCGCCTCGACCGCCGAGGCCGTGCTGGATCACCAACCGAACAACCTCGAGGCGCTGCTGGTGCTGGCGGCCGCCCAGAACCACATGGGGCTCGACCGGCGGGCGGCGGCAACGGCCGCATCGATCCGGGACCGGTACCCTGCTGTCGACATCGGGCAATGGCTGGGCTCGAATCCCTATCAAGATCCCACCGTGGTGGAACGATGGCGCCAGGACCTGAGAGCGCTCGGCCTCGTCGGATAGTGGACGTCGCCATCGGGAGCGAGGCCGCTCCCGTATCGAGGCGATCCGGCCTCTCCCTCCGCGACGAAGGCCGCCCGTCAACCCGCCCGCGTGGCGTCGAGACGCTGGAGCAGTTCGTGGGCCGCCAACTCGATCTCTTTGTGGTCCCATTCGGCGGCGCGGTACCGGCAGGCGATCAAGCCCATGCGGTGGAGCCGCTTGAAGTCGCCGTAGACGAAGGCGTACCGAGCCTTGGTCTCGTCATTGGCCCCAACGGTGAGGCCGAGGTGCCAGGCGGCGTACTCATCCCAGCCGGACCGGTCGAGGAAGGCGTTCTGGTCGTCCGCGGTCGGCTGCGACGTGCCCCACTCGCTCCTCAGAACGTACTGCCTGGCGTCGATGAGGGCTCGTGCCTTGTCGACCCCGGCGGGGTTCACCTCGTAGCGAGCCACTCGGGAGAGCCTACGAGGCCGTGCCCTCGAGCGTGACGCTCGAAGAGTGGCCGACGCTTGGTTGGGTCCTCCCGTGATCGAACGCGATAATGCCGGCTCGACAGGAGGTTCGATGCGCGCCATCGTCGTCGGTGCCGGCGGGACCGCACGGGAGCTGCTGCGCCGACTCAGTGGAATATGGGATCTGGTCCTCGTCGATACCGACGAGAACCAGATCGAGCTGGCGAGGGCGATTCGCGACGTCGAGGTGGTCGTTGGGGACGGCTCGAGCGCGCTCGTGCTGCGCAAGGCAGGTCTCGACAACGCCGACGCCCTCGTGGCGGCGACGCAGGACGACGACATCAACCTCGAGGCCGTGAGGATCGCCCAGGAGTCGGGCCTCCTCCGGGTGGTCGCGGTAGCCGCCGATCCGGAGAGGGCGGCCGAGTACCGGGAGCTCGGGGCGGAGGTGTTCTCGCCGGACTCGATCACGGCGCGCCAGGTGGAGGTGCTCCTCGAGCCTCGGCGGGTCGCCTCTACGACGTTCGCGCAGGGTAAGGCCGAGGCCATCGAGTTTCGGGTGTCTCCGGATTCGCCCGTCGCCGGGAAGCGCCTGCGCGAGCTTCACTCGGAAACCTGGGTCGTCGCCGCGGTGCTGCGCGACCAGCGGCTCATCATCCCCAAGGGTGGAACGACCCTGCGTGCCGGGGATCACGTCACGGTCGTCGGGGCGGCTGCCGATTTCGCGACGATCGTCAAGACATTCACCGAGGGGGAGTCGCGATTCCCGCTCAACTTCGGCCGCAAGGTCGCCGTCGTGCTCGACAGCCACGCCGACCTGGACGGCTGCGTTGCGGAGGCCATCAGCATCGTCCGCAACACGTCTGCCGAGGCGCTGGCGGTCGTCTACCGCGACCTCGCCAGCGAGCCGGACGTCGCCAAGGTCGACGAGATCGAGGAGCTCCTCGCCAAGCTGGAAACCCGTTCCGATGGCGTCGCCATCGAGCTGCGGCCGGCGGCCGGGTCACTCGTCGACGCCATGGTCGAGCTGGCGGGTCAGGAGTCGGTGGGGATGATCGTCGCCGATGCACCCGAAGGCGGCGAGTGGCTCGGGCGCCGCCGCGTCGTCAAGACGCTGGCCAGATATCGCAAGGCGGCACTGCCGATCCTCTTGGCGAGAGGCCGCCACCCGTACTCGAGCATCGTCGTTCCGGCCCGTCGCACTGTGGCGGGGGAATCCGCAGGACGGGCTGCGATCGACCTGGCGCGCACCTCGGGCGCGACGCTCACGGGCGTGTCGGTGGTTCCCCCGGCCTTCGTCGGGGGAGGAGACGCCATCGAGGATGCCAGACGATCGGCGGCTTGGCTTCGCGAGGAGGCGGCCGTCCAGGGGGTCCCGGTGCGCCGCAGGGTGCGCCGCGGCAACCCGATACGCGTCATCGAGGAGCTGGCCGCCTCGGCGAGCCTCATCGTGCTCACCCTGCCGGACGATCCGACGACCATCCTGTTCCCGGGGATCGTCGGCCACCTGGTGCGGCGGGTGCGGAGCTCCGTGCTGCTCGTCCCCCGCTCGTGATGCAACTGGTCGCGGTGGCGGCCGAGTCCGGTGAGATCCTGCCCGGAGCCGGGGGGTTCGTCCTCATCGGCCTCGGGGCGTTCACACTGCCGCTCATCGCCAGGCGGCTCGGGCTGCCGGCCATCGTTCTCGAGATCGTGTACGGGCTTCTGCTGGGCCCCGAGGTGCTCGATCTCATCGAGCGAACGTCGGCGGACGCCGCCTTCATCGAGGTCCTCGCCGAGCTCGGGCTGCTGCTCCTGATGTTCCTGGCGGGATTCGAGGTCGACTTCGAGCGTCTCGAGCGGCAGGGGAGGGGGCCGATCGTCTTCGGCTTGACGATCTTCGTCCTCATCGTCGGATTCGCCTGGGTCGGCTTCGGCTTCCTCGACCTGGAGACCATCGAGGAGCGCATCTTCGTCACCTTGCTCACCTCGGCCGCATCCGTCGGGCTCATCATCCCTGCGTTGCGGACGACGAACCGGGCGACCACAAGGCTCGGCCAATACACCCTGGTCACCGCAGTGCTCGCCGAGTTCTTGTCGGCTCTCGGGATCGTCGTGTTCGGGGTCGTCCACGAGTCCGGGTTCGGGGTGCGCCTCCTCAGCGTTCCGGCCCTCTTCGTCATCATGGGCGTGCTGCTCGTCACCGTGCGGCGGGCCGCCTGGTGGTACCCGGAGCGGTTCGAGCGCCTCTTCGCCGCCCATGACCCCGACGAGCTCGGCATCCGCGCCAGCCTGGCCCTGCTGTTCGTGTTCGTCGGCCTCTCGCTCGCTCTCGACATCGAGGCGATCCTGGGCGCCTTTCTGGCGGGGGCCTTGTTCGCCTTCGTCTTCCGCGACACCGGGGAGCTGGAGGCAAGGCTCGGCGCCTTCGCTTTCGGCTTCTTCATCCCCGTGTTCTTCATCAACGTGGGGCTCCGCTTCCCGCTCTCGAACCTCTCCGATCGGGAGGTGCTCGGGACGGCGGTGGCTTTGATCGTCGTCGCCATCGTCGCCAAGGTGCTGCCGGCACTGCTCCTCGTGGCGAGAGGCCTCACCCTGCGTGAATCGGCGGCAGCAGGCGTTCTGCTGGCCGGCCAGCTCAGCGTGATCATCGCGCTCGCCGAGTTCGGGGTGGAGCTGGGCGTCATCGACGAGGGCCTCGAGGCAGGCGCCATCCTCCTCGTCGGCGTGACCGCCATCCTGTCGCCCATCGTCTTCAAGCTGCTCGCCCCAGCCTTGGCGTCCGAGTCGGCGACGTTCCAGGACGTCCGTGACCTCGACGCTTGAGCTCCTCGGCTGCCGGTCCGAGCGCGGTAGCCTGATCGACCATGGATTCAAGCTACGAGTCGTCTTCTGCCGATGACTCAGTAACCGACATGGAGCCCGCCAACGTGGTGCGCATCGATCAGATCAGGACGGCGATCGCACGCGGCGATTACAGGGTCCCGGCGCTGGCCATCGCCGACGCCATCCTGGCGTTCCACCTCGTGCGGCCGTCGGTGCCTCCCCGACCGGCCTGAGGATGCGTGACGCCGTCCTCGAGTGGATCGAGGCGTTGCCGCTGCCCGATCCACTCATCGTGATCGTCGTCGCCATGACGCCGATTTTCGAGCTGCGGGGCGCCATCCCGGTCGCTCGCGGCCTCTTGGACATGGGAGCCGTCGAGGCGTACCTGTGGGCCGTGCTCGGCAACTCGATCCCCGTCCCGATCATCCTGTGGCTGTTTCCCCCATTCGTCGAGTGGACCGAGCGCAGGTGGGCGTGGCTGCACCGGATCCTGACCAGGCTGCAGGCCTACTCGCACCGCAAGCACGCTGCCAGGGTCGAGCGCCTTCGAGACCTGGCCCTCGTGACCTTCGTGGCGATCCCGCTGCCCGTCACCGGTGCTTGGAGCGGCTGCCTCGCCGCAGTCGTCTTCGCAGTCCCGAAGCGGAGAGCGATGCTGCTCATCATCCTCGGTGTGCTCATCGCAGGCCTCGTGGTGACCCTCTTCCTCGAAGCCCTCGGCTTGGCGTTGTCCTGATGCGGGCGGTCGTGCAGCGCGTCTCACGCGCCGAGGTGGCCGTGGGAGGCGACGTCGTCGGCGAGATCGGCACCGGGCTCCTCGTGCTCGTCGGTGTCGCCGCCCCGGACACAGATGCCGACGCCCGGGCCGTCGCCGCCAAGATCGGCGGGATGAGGATCTTCTCCGACGAGGAGGGCAAGATGAACCGCTCTCTCGGCGAGGTTGCCGGGGGCGTGCTGCTCGTCAGCCAGTTCACCCTGCTGGCGGACACCGGGCGAGGGAGGAGGCCATCGTTCACGGGCGCCGCCGCTCCGGCCGTCGCCGAGGTGCTGGTGCGACTGGTCGCCGACGAGCTGAGGCGTGCCGGGATCCCAGTTGCGACCGGGAGCTTCGGGGCCAACATGCAGGTCACGCTGGTCAACGACGGCCCGGTGACGATCATCGTCGAGGCGGCCGGCGGGAGGGTGCTCTGACTCAGGGACTGGTTGCGGCAGCCACGTGTGCCCTCCCTGCCGGGCACAGGTGCAGGAAGTCGCAGCCGCCGCACGCCGGCCCGGGGCGCGGCGCGAAGGCCTCACCCCCAGCCGCAGTCATGAGACCCTCGAGCCGTGCCCGAGCGTCCTCCATCCAGGCGTCGTCCACCCGACGGCTCACCTCGACCGCTTCGCCCGATCCGAGATACACGAACGAGACCGTGAGATCCACGGGAGGTTCCGACGAGACGGCGCCCTCGGCAGCGGCGACGGCGTACGCCTCCAGCTGGACGTCTCGCGCCGGGTCGTCGCGGTGCCTGCCGCTCTTGAAGTCGACGATCTCCCACACGCCCGGCTCGGGCTCGTACACGGCGTCGATGCGGCCCCTCACACGCCCGGACGGCAGGCGCAGGTCGATCGGGACCTCCGTGAAGCGAGGGCGCGCATCGGCGAATCGGGATCCCAGGAAGGCGCCATACGGATCGCCACCCGACCCCGCGTCGCCCTCAGCCGGGGACAGGTCGTAGAGGTCGTCGTCGAGCTCGTCGAGCGGCAACTGGCCCCGGTTGTGGAGCTCGATGCGTCTGTGCACCTCGACGCCTCTCGTCCGTGATGCGTCGGGACGCCGCGGGAGTCGCTCGACCTCACTCCACAGGAACCTCTGGGGACACGACGCCAGGGTCACGAGACCGGTCACCGAGACGCTGAGGAGCGCCGGCCCGCGCTCGATCGTCGGTGGTTCCGGCAGGCCGTCGAGGAGGAGCTCGATCTGCTCCATGTGGGCATCGTATGCCTGCCTGCCCTGTGCGACGTGGCGCGCCGTCCATTCCGGGTCGTCGGCGATCGCCCGTAGCGCAGCCTGCCAGCCGCCCGGGAAGACAGGGTCAGGCGCCCCTTCCGGGGTCGGGAAGCGGAGCAGGTCAGGCGGCCCACCTTGGTCGTCCACGTCGACCGAGAGGGTGACTCCCTTGGTTCGCCTCGTGGTGGCGTGCAGCTCGCTCGGCTCGCGGGGCTGACCGGACGTGTACCACCAGGCCCCGGACACGTAGAGGCGCGCCTTTGCCCTCGTCACGGCGACATACGCAGTCCGCCACTCCTGGGCGACATGGCGCACCCGCAGCTCCTCTTGGTTCTCCTTGTTGCTCCGGTCGAGCCTCGGGAGTGCCTCGGCGTCGAGCCTGAGCCCGAACGGCAGGTACTGCGCCCGCTCGACGGGGTTGTCGAAGCCGAGGGACTTGGCGGGAAACGCCTCCCGGCTCACGGCGGGTATGAAGACGGTGTCCCATTCGAGGCCTTTGGCGCGATGGACGGTTATCAGGCTGACGGCGTCTTCCTGGCCGATGCGGGCCGTGTCGAGCTCGTCCGTTGCCCGCTCCTCGGTGAGCAACCCGAGATAGCCGAGGAAGGCGTCGAGAGACGGGCGGCCCTCCAGGGGGCTCCACTCCTCGGCGAGGTCGAGGAATCGATAGAGGTTGAGCCTGCCCGTCAGGGCGCCGGCGGGGTCGAGCGCCTCGACCTCGGCCCAGGTGTCCGTGACGTCGAGGATGCGCCTGCACAGTTCCACCAAGGCGACGGACTGGGCGTCGGTCAGGAGCTTGCGGAACGTGTCGCGGAACTCCTCGAGCCGCTCCCGGGCCTCCCCGGCCAGCCCCTCGACATCGTCGAGCCTGTCGACCGCCTCGAGGAGCGGCCAGCCGAGCCCTTCCTCTGCCGTGGAGCCGCGACCCATGGCCCCCACCCACCCCGCCAGCGGGACGAGGTCCCCGAGGCCGAGTCGGTAGCGGCCCCCGAGCAGGATCCTCGCCAACGCCGCCGAGTCGTCGGGTCGCCCCAGGACCCGCAGCCATGCGTGCAGGTCTGCGACTCGGGGGACATCGAGGAGCCCGCCGAGCGAGGCGACCTCGTGCGGGATGGAGTGTCCCTCCAACGCCTCCCGCACGAGTCCCATGTGGCGGTTCTTCCTGAAGAGCAGGGCGATCTCGCGCCAGGCAACCCCCTCCTCGTCGTGGATCCGCCTGATCTCCTCGGCGATCGACGCCGCCTCGTCGACGGACGTGGCGTGGTAGCTCAGGACGAGGTCGCCGTCACCTGCGGTCTCGACCGGGTGGAGGACGTTGAACCCGGCCATCGGGTCGGCTTGGCCCCGCACCCGGTTGGCGAGCTCGAGGATGATCCGCCCCGACCGCCTGTTGAGGCTGAGCGGGAGGGTCTCGGCCGGTCGACCGTCGCTGCGCCTGAAGTGCTCGGGGAACGCCTTGAAGTTCTCGAGCGAGGCGCCCCGCCACTCGTAGATCGTCTGGTCACTGTCGCCGACCGCGGTGACCGGGAAGCCGTCGCCGAACAGCTCCCGCATCAGCTCCCGCTGACCGGGGTCGGTGTCCTGGTACTCGTCGAGCAGCACGAGCGAGTACCTCGACCGCACTCGAGCCCTGATCTCCTCGAAGCCGGTGACCAGACGGTGGGCCGCTTCGACGAGGTCGGCGTAGTCGACCACCCCGAGCGATCGCTTGGCCGCCTGGAACCTGGCGATGATGCCTGCCAGCTCGATGCGCTTCTCCCAGACGGGGTCGGCCGACGGCGGCACCGAGGCGAGCAGGTCGTCCACCCCGAGAAGGTTCTCTCCGAGTTGCCTGGCGAGCATGGCCGCCTCAGCCACGCGATGGGGCGGCGAGGACATGTCGAGGGCGGCGTAGCGGGCTCCGCGCAGCGACTCCTCGAGGAGTTGGCGGGTATATCCCCCGCCGATGACCTTGGCGTCTCGCTCGACGCCCACCAGAGCGCCGAACTCCTGGAGCAGCTTCCACGCGAACCCGTGATACGTCGTCACGTCGACCTCGCGGCCGTCATGCGCCATCTCCGGTAGGCCGGTGCGCAAACGGTCTGCGAGCTCGTCTGCGGCCTTGTTCGTGAACGTGATCCCGAGGATGCTCTCCGGCGCCATCCCCCCCTCGACGAGGCGAACCGCCCGCAGGACGATCGTGGTGGTCTTGCCGGTGCCCGCTCCGGCTGCGACGCGGAGCGGCTCGAGCGGGTAGTCGACGATCGCCGTCTGCTCGGCGGTCATCTCGAACGGCTGGTTCGACGCGTCGGTGGCCGTCATGAGAAGTCCTCCCCTCCCTGCGGCCACTTTGGACAGACCTGCCTGACCGGGCACCGATCACACTCCTCACTCACCACCGGGTCGAAGCGCTCGTCGCGGATCCCCTCGGTGATGGCCACCATGGTCGCCATGACGTCTCCCGCCCTGGCGGTGTCGAAGGAGCGCGTGGTGAGGCTTCTGCTCTCCTTCGCCGGATACCACATCTCGGCAGCCACCGGGGTGCCGTGCGAGGTGACGTCCGGGTCTGCAGCCGCCGCGGCCAGGTAGAAGCCGAGCTGGATCGAACGCGCTGCCTGCTCGAGCGTCGGCGGATTGCGGGTCGTCTTGTAGTCGACGATCTTGATCCGCCCGCTCGTCTCTTCGATCCTGTCTGCGTACCCCACCCAAGGCACATCTGCGATCCGGAGGTGGAGCTCTCTCTCGAGAGCGACCACGTGGCCACCCTCGGGCCAGACGTCGTAGAGACGCCTCAGCAAGTCGACTCCTCTGGCGTGCCAGGCGTGCGAGAACGGCGGCCCACCGAACGTCGCATGGTCGAATCGATCGGCGAGCAGTCCGAGGGCCTCGTCGAGCGAGCTCCTCGGCTCGCCGCGCTCGAAGGCGGCGTGCTCCGCCGCCTCGAGCACGTCATGGACGAGCGTCCCGAACTCGGCGTAGATCGAGGTGGCATCGCCGATCTTCAATCGGCGCTCCAACGCGTAGCGGCGTGGGCATCGCTCGTACGACTCGGCCTGGCTCGGGCTCAAACGAAGCGTGGCGGCATCGACGAGGCCGCCGTCGTCACCACGGCGACGCACGCCGTGGAACGTCGATGTCTCCCGCAGGCCCCACCTCGGGCCGTTCGCCAGTGCGCTCGCGGCCGCCATTCGCTCTGGTGCGGACCGAGCAGGATCGGTGAGGATCCGTCGCAAGTGGCTCTCCGCCTCCCTGCGCGACACGGGCCGTGCCTCGGTGTCGACCGGGGTGATGGCCCCGTCGAGCGATTCGGCTCCCGCCACGAGGGGCAGGAATCGGCTCGGCATGCCTCGCCCCTCCTCTGCGCCGGACGCCGTCGCCGTCCACACCACCCGCTTCGTTGCCCTCGTCATGGCGGTGTACGCCAGGCGGCGCTCCTCCTGGAGTCGGAAGCGGAGGTATCCGGCCGTGTCGAGGTCGTCGTGGCGGAGGATGTGACGCACGCCGAGCAGGCTGTCGCGTCTCCTCAGATCGGGGAACACGCCCTCGACCGCATCGGCGATGAAGACGACGTCGAACTCCAGGCCCTTCGCCTGGTGAAGCGTCGTGAGGGTCACCCGATCCTCGTCGGGCCTCGTGTAGCTGAGGAGGGGACGGGCCTCGAACTCCTCCTGATCGAGGAGCGTCCGGTAGTCGACGAGCGTGACCGACGGGTTGCGCTCGCCCCAGCGGTCGATGACCTGTGCCAGAGAGCTCCATGAGCGCAGCTCCCGGCGTCGCCCGGTGCCGCTCACCAGCTCGGCGATCTGCGGGAGCGACGACCAGAGGTGCCAGAACCCACGTCGTACGGGCCACTCGGCCGCCCAACGCGGCTCGTCGAGCAGGTCGGCGAGGGCGTCGCCTTCCGGCACTAGCGCCCTGATGGCTTGCGACCAGGGTATCTCGTCGACGGCTCTTGCCCTCTCGATGTCCCGGAGCCGCCCCAGCGAGACCCTGAAGAGCGGGCCGAGGAGGATGCGGCGCACCGCCCTGTCCAGCTCGGAAGGCACGTCGGCACCGGCCGCCACAGCGGTGGCATCGAGCACGAACCGCACTGCGGGCTGCTCTGCCAGGCGACTCTCCGGCGGATCGTGGGCGATCCTCCTCCGCTCCAAGCTCCGCGACATCTCAGGCAGGAAGCGCCGCTTGCTACGCACCAGAACCCCGATGCGGCCGAGGGGGACCCCGTCGACGAGATGGATCCGTTCGATCTCGGAGGCGATCCACTCGGCCTCCGCCGTCTGCTGGTCGAAGCGGTGCACGACGACGCTGCCACCGGACGAGGCGGGGGTGACCCGGCCCGCCGACCCCGGCAGGTCGCGCTCGGTGACCCGAACGGCAGACTCGAGTATCGCCTCGGGACACCGAAACGACGTCGTGAGGACGATCCTGCGCGCCGGGAGCCCCGCCGGGTCGCGGTGCCGGTCGGGGAACTCTGCGATGTTCTCCAGGACCGCCCCTCGAAAGCTGTAGATCGACTGGTACGGGTCGCCGGCCACCGTGAGGTTGCCGTGGGCGGCCGTCAGCTCCTCCACCAGGACCGCCTGGGACAACGTCGTGTCTTGGAACTCGTCGACGAGGACGTAGCGGGGCACGGCGTCGGGGTGCATCCGGGCGACGGCGACGGCTTCGGAGAGGAGCTCGCCGTAGTCGATGCGCCCGGCGGCGCGCAGCGCCGAGCGGTATCGGTGACGGAACTCGGGCAGGCCCCGCCAGTCGGCTCGGCCGGCGGCCAACTCCGACAGCTCGTCGTCCGTGACGAGTTGCTCGCTCGCTCGCAAGAGGAAGTCCCTGATCTCCCCGGCAAAGGTGGTCGTTCCGAGCAGTCCGCCAAAGGCTGCCGACCACGCTCCCCGGTTCTCGTCGGCGAGCAAGTCGCGCACGAGCGCCGCCTGCTCCGGGCCGGTCAAGATCTGAGGCGGCGAGCTCCAGCCGATCGAGGGTCCGTGCGCTTCGATGAGCCGGGCCGCATACGAGTGGAACGTCGACACGTCGACCTCGGCCACAGACCGATCGAGCCGGGTCCTGACGCGCTCGCGAATGTCGGCAACGCCGCGACGGCCGAAGCTCAGCACGAGAACCGCCCCGGGAGGGATTCCCCTCTGGTCGATCAGGTGTACGACGCGCCTCACGAGGAACTCGGTCTTGCCCGCGCCCGGTCCACCGACGACGACCTGCGGGCCGTCCGTCAGCGCGATCGCATCCGGCCAATCCTCCGGGCGAATGCGCCACTCGTTCTGCACGTCCTCCATGGACCGCAACCTATCGCGCCGTCGTGACGGAATTCACCAGGAGAGGCGGGGTTGGTGACGCGCCACCGAGCCGTCGCCGAGGATGTGAGCGACGCGAATGCCCCGTGCCTCGAGGGCACGTGCCAGCGTGCCGTCGCGGTGACACCCCTGGGGGTCGATCTCGGAGCAGAGCAGCACGACGTGCGACGAGGCGGCCAGTCCGAGGAGCTCGACGATCGCCGCCTCTGTCGATTCGACGCTCGGCGGGTGAGGGGACGGGAGGCCGCCGAGACGGTCGCCCAGGTACCGATAGCCGAGCCCCGAGGCGGAGCAGAGCTGCTCGAGGCTGTCCTTGGTGAACTCCGGCGCGTGCTTCGAGTAGCGCGCAGACCGAACGTCGACGATCGTCTGGACGCCGTGGGGACGCAGCCGGTCTGCGAGGGCGTCGAAGCTCTCGCGGCCGTGGCCGATCGTGTGGACCGTTGCCGAACGCTCCGTCACGTGACCCACCTCCAGCCAGCCGCGTCGGTAGGGTACCTGTGGCGCCGGAGGTGACCTTGGCACTGCGCACTCAGGAATCGCTGCCGACGGAATGGGAGTCCCCGCTCTTCGAGGAAGCGCTCGCTCAGTTCGAGGCCGTCGCGGAGCTCATCAACCTCGACGACAACGTCCGGGAGCGGCTCAGGACGCCCCAACGTGCGATGGTCGTCGCCTTTCCGTTCCGCAGAGACGAGTACGAGCACGTCGACACGGTGTTCGGGTACCGGGTGCAGCACCTGCTGACGATGGGGCCGACCAAGGGCGGGATCCGGTATTCGGACGACGTCAACCTCGGCGAGGTTGCCGCCCTCGCCATGCTCATGACATGGAAGTGCGCCATCGTCGGTCTCCCGTTCGGAGGCGCCAAGGGCGGTGTGCGCGTCGACCCGACCGACCTCTCGAGAGCCGAGCTGCAGCGCCTCACGCGGCGCTACACGATGGAGATCATCGACTTCATCGGCCCGGACCGGGACATCCCTGCACCGGACCTGGGGACGAACGAGCAGGTGATGGCGTGGATCATGGACACCTACTCGACGCACGTCGGGCATGCCGAACCCGCCGTGGTCACCGGAAAGCCGCCCGCCCTGGGCGGCTCCGTGGCAAGGCGGGAGGCTACCGGCCGGGGGCTCGTCAGCCTGATCCCGTCGGTTGCCGGTCACACCGGGGTACCCGTCGAAGGAGCCAGAGTCGTGATCCAGGGCTTCGGGAACGTAGCCAGGTACGCGGCACTCGCCGCTTCGCAACTCGGCTGCAAGGTGATCGGCGTCTCGGACATCACCGGCGCCATCCACAGCGACACAGGTCTCGACGTCGAGGCCCTCTTCCGGCATGCCGACGAGCATCGTGGGGTGAAGGGATACCCGGCAGCCGACGAGATCACCTCCGAGGAGCTGTTCGCTCTCGACTGCGAATACCTCATCCCCGCCGCCGTCGGGGGAGTGCTCAACGCCGACAACGCAACATCGGTGCGGGCCAAGGTCATCCTCGAGGGCGCCAACGGGCCGACGACCAGGGCGGCGGATGCTGCGCTCAGGGAGGCGGGGGTGTTCATCGTCCCCGACGTGCTCGCCAACGCCGGCGGAGTGACCGTCTCGTACTTCGAGTGGGTGCAGGACCTCCAGAACTACCTGTGGTCGGAGTCCGAGATCGTTGCCCGCCTCCGCGAGATCATGAACCGGGCATTCCAGGAGGTGCTCGAGATCTCGACGCGCGACAAGGTCGACATGCGCACCGCGGCGCTCATCAAGGGCATGCGACGGGTTGCATCCGCCAAGCTGGCACGCGGCATCTATCCCTGAGGAGCGCTCTCAGCTCTCCTCGGCGAAGGCGGGGCAGATGCTCTTGTACTGGCACCAGTCGCACAGGCTCGACGGCCTCGGTGGGAACTGGTCGCGTTCGATGGCCCGGTTGATCGCTTGCCACAGCGCCCGGAGCTGCCGCTCCATGGCGTCGAGTTGCCGGTCGTCGACGTCGATCTCGTAGACGGTCGGCCCGTTGAGGTACATGAGCCGCAGCGTCGTCGGGGTCCTACCGACTCGGCGTCGGACGAGCAGAGCGTAGATCTTCAACGCGAAGAACGCCGGAATGGCGTACTGCTCGGGGGGCGCCTTACCCGTCTTGTAGTCGGTGATCACGAGCTCGCCTGCTCGCTCCTCGATCCTGTCCAGGATGCCGCGGATCACGATGCTGTCGAGCTCTTCGAGCATGTCGAGCTCTCGATCGAGCGGCTCGATGGCGGTGGGGTCCTCGACGCCGAAGTAGTTGGCAAGGATCTCCATGCTCTCGATTCCCCACGCGCGCTCATCGTCGACCGACGAGAACAGGTCGGCGAACTCCGTGGGGCGCAGTTCGACCCACGCTTCCCGGAAGAGGTCGAAGAGGCGCTCCGGTGTGCGCCCCTTCGAGTCCTCGTCGAACAATCGTTGGAGCGCCAGATGGGCGGTGGTGCCGCGCGCCTGATAGACCGTCGGGGGCATCTCGATGCGATCGATGGCCTTGAACTTGAAGAGCTGCGGGCACAGCTTGAAGTCGCTCGCCCGGCTGGGGGAGAGCGTCTCTAGCAGAGAGGCCTCGGTGGCTTCGACCGTCATCCTCTCGAATATAGGCGGTGGCTCCGACAGAAACCACAAACGTGTAGTTCGATGTGACGGGCGTATGCCAGCGACGCTCGCCGGGCACCGGCGGTTGCTCGCCGGAAGCCGGCGGTTGCTCGCGAAACTGGTGACTGACTCGCGAAAACGAACCACCGGATTCGGTTGCAGGCGCGGCGACCCGATCGTTACGGTTCCGGCCGCTTCGGGAGCTCAGGCTTCGGAAGCCACCCCGAGGCAACTCGCAAGAGGGACTCGAGGCACGCGGACGGGCTACCGGACGTGAGCCCGAAGCTCGGGGATCCGCCGCCGAGGCTTCGGTTTCGGTGCGGAGTTCGGAGCGGTCGCAAGGCCGCCCCGAGCGCCTCTCGGGCTTCGGTCCGCTGAGGCGGCGATGCCGGCGCCGGCGGGCAACCGTCGGGGCACGGGGCCACGCCTTTTCGGCAGGGCCCCGTCAGGGATCGCACCATCGGTCGGAGACGCTTCGGTGGATCCGGTCGATACCCGGAAAGGCTTCGGCCTGGATGGGGAGGTACGGGGGGTTGGCCCAGAGGGTCGGCGGCTTGCCGAAGACTCGCTGGGTCGCCGCCCGAGCCACTCGCCACGGTGAGAGCCGCGGGGAGGTGCTCGCCGGGTCTCGATCCGGTGGCGGCAAAGCCCCGAGAGGGTGAGGCTTCGGCCGAGCTTCCTCGGGGTTTTTGCCGCGACTCAGTCGATCGGCTCGCACCCGGGCACGCGCTCGAGGAACGTGACGCGGTCGTCGGCCTCCGGCCCCGACAAGCGGCCGGCGAGATGCGCCGGGTCGTCACCGTCGATCGAGAATCCCCACACGTCCACGTCCACGTTCCCGACCTCGGTGAGGCGATCGCCGTACGCCTGGCGCACCTCGGCGAGGCTGCTGCCGATGCCGATCCCCTCGGCGGTTGCCAGGCCGAGCTCCCACGGATCGACGCCTGCCAGTGAGGTGTCGTGGTCGAACCCGTAGGTCCACGACGAGAGCGTCCCGCTGCCGGCGCCTCCGTCGTTCGAGAGGCCTTCGTCGTACGAGAGGCCTTCGTCGTTCGAGAGGCCTTCGTCGTTCGAGAGGCCTTCGTCGTACGAGAGGATCGCGTAGAAGCTTCCCCAGCCGACTGCGCGCACCTCGGCCCCGGGGCACGACCCGTAGACCTCCGATCGAGAGGCGATCCACCCGGAGTCCTTGTCGGGCGATCCGAGCAGCTCGGTCAGCGCCGCGATCACCTCCTCCTCCTGGTCGCCGATGGCGGTCGGCCCGATCCCGCCGGGCGACAGAACGGGGCGCTCGAGCTGGGACGGCACGGTGCCTGCGCCACCGCCGCAGGCTGCGGCGACGATCGCCAGCGAGAGGACGAGGGTTGCGGCGACAGTGGCAGGAGGGCGCAGGGCTGCAGCCATGGAGGCAATCTAGGTTGGTAGGCGAGACGGCCGTGCGGTCTCACGGACGGCTCTGGGTGGGACGGATGGCCCCGACCCGGCACTGAAAGGACGAATGGCCAGGTCAGCCACGGTCGCGAAACAACGCGGTGAGACGCGAAAACCAAACAGCGTTTCGGCTTGACCCGTGATGGGCTGACGCGTACATTCCCTGCTGTCGCCGGGAAGGGAGACCGACCCGGGGACCCGGCAGCCCGCAAGGGCCGCAGGCGGTGGGTCTCTTCGGAGACTCCCGAGGTCCAGGAAGCTCACCTCCGCGAGGGGGTGGCGCCTACAGGGCGACCGGATTCGAGCCTTCGGGCTCGGAGTCGGCCGGAGGACCGGCCCGGTTCAGGCTTCGGCCAGGACAGGGAACATCGGCCACCGTGAGGTAGACCGATTGGTGAACCCCGAGAGGGCGAAGGTTTCGGCCGGAGCTTCCTCGGGGTTCATCGCGTTGCTGCCCGAATCGCCACCGCGGCGAGCGGGACGCTCTCTACACTCACGACCATGACATTCCCGCACCGGTTCCTCACCGACGACGAGAGCATCGTCAGGCAGTTTCGCCCCCATTGGCGTCTCCTGTTCCTCCCCATGCTGTGGGTCGTGGCGGCGATCGTCGCCATCGTGCTCGTCTACCAGGTCATCCCGCCGGAGAACGGAACCGCCGACCTGATCACCTCGCTCGTCATCGCAGCCGCCCTGATCCCGCTGTCCGTCGTCCCGCTCGTCGACTGGTGGTTCACGCAATACGTGCTCACGAGTGAGCGGCTCATCACTCGCTCAGGCGTCATCAGCCGCAGCGGCATCGAGATACCGCTCGTCAACGTCAACAACGTCCTCTTCCACCAGTCGGCGTTCGAGCGAATCCTCCGTTCGGGCGACCTGCTCGTGGAGTCGGCCGGGGAGAGTGGGCAGAGCCGCTTCTCCGACATACCGCAACCGGAGGAGTTCCAGGCGCTCCTCTATCGCACCCGGGACGAGCTCGTCAAGGCGCGCGCCCGCGAGGAGGGCTCGTTGATCGGCGAAGCAGTCGCACCCGACCCGACCACCCAGCTAGAGCGCCTCGCCAAGCTCCATCGCGACGGCGTCATCACCGACGACGAATACGCCGCCAAGCGCCAGGCGCTTCTCGACCAGATCTAGAGGAGCTCACCTGAGGGTGAAGGAGGCGACCGCCTCGATGTGGTAGGTCTGCGGGAACATGTCGACGGGGCGCACCCGGTCGAGCCGGTATCCCCGGGCAGCGAGGTGCCCGGCATCCCTGGCGAGGCTCGCAGGGTCGCACGAGACGTATGCGATGGCCCGAGGAGCCGCCGAGGCGAGGACATCGATCATCTCGCGGCCCAGCCCTGAGCGGGGCGGGTCGACGACGGCGACGTCGAAGGCGGCCCCGACTTCCTCGAGCACGGCGTCGAAGTCACCCCGGTAGACGACGGCTTCGACGTCTGCGGCCTCGAGGTTGTGGCGCAGGTCGGCGACGGCAGTCGGGCTCGCCTCGATGGCGACAACCGCGGCGCACCCCGCGCCGACGGTTGCGCCGAACAGTCCCCCGCCGGCGTACCCGTCGAGCAACACCTCGTGCGGCTGCGGACTCAGGGCCTCGGAGACGCACTCCACCAAGGCCTCGGCGCCGGCCGAGTTGACCTGGAAGAAGGACCCACCCGTGATCCGTAGCGGTGTGC